>ENA-ORCW01000069-ORCW01000069.1-marine-metagenome-genome-assembly--contig:-NODE-69-length-166830-cov-8.061642_pt1 | contig 166830 bp, 156 predicted proteins | sample MGYA00237784_ERZ508517 | MGnify/ENA primary metagenome ERZ508517 (study PRJEB26187, sample SAMN06268979) | marine metagenome | isolation source: Tt ae E1 feedstock associated aerobic enrichment on... | reverse complement strand
CTTGGTCGAATGATCGGATCATGGAACGAGCTTTAAGTTCCTTTAAATTAATACTTTCTTATCCGAAGCTCAGGTTAATTAATCAATACAGCACTTTTTATTCAAGTTTAAACAACGCAAGCGTCTTCAAAGGCTGATGTCTTTTGTTGTGATTCAATCGCTAAGGACTCTCGATATTCTGTAGCCTCGGCTTTCATTGTCCAATGAATATTGGTAATGCCAGCATGTTCGACAGCTTGCTTAACTTCACTCAGAGATATGTTAAAAAACTCTTTACGTGGGTTGACCTTATTAACTGACCGCAACATGAATTTTTGGTGTAGTTCTTTTTCGAGGTTAGGCGCATTATCACTATATATCATTGCGTGAACATCAAAAGAAAATGGAACTGAAGCATCCCCTAATTCTTTGACTCTATCCATTGGTTCTAGTCTCCTAGTCATGCCGATTTTAAATATTTTTTCTCCAAAGCTTCCTATATTGCTTATGATATAAACATGCCCTCGTTTTGTTTGTTGAGCCATTGATATAGCTCTTAAACCTTTTTCTTCGGCTTCTTTGAGTTTAGCTTCTAATTCTAGTAGCTGGTTTTCATAGGCCGCTTTTTGATCATCGCTTGCATCTTTAAGCTCTTTTCTAGCTTGCTCTAATGCTTTTTGTAAGAGACGTTCTTCTTTTTCTGCTTCTTTCTTTGCTTTTTCCATTTCTCGAATCGCTCTTTCTTCTTCTCTAATCTGAGCTTTAATGGCAGCTTGTTCTTCTTTTTCGATTTTTCTAAGTTCAAACGCAGCCACTGCCCATTTTAATTCAGTAAGGCGAGCTTCTAAGTATTCTTGGTTTATACGTGCGTTCCTGAAAGGTTGGCCGTTATGATTTACTAATGCAAATGCATCCTCAATTTCTTGCTTTATCTTACCGTAATTATCATGTTTAACTTTTGATAGGGCACTATCGACTTTACCGTTGAATGCGTCCACAGCAAAATGGATCGCATACATCCTTCTATGATTTTCTACATAATCGCATTCAGCGGCATGACCTTCTTTAACGAGTGCTCTTATTCTTTTGCGCGCAGTTTTTAGCTCTTCTCCTGCTTCTTTATGACTGAATTCGTCAGCTAAGTCATCCAGAATATTATGATTGGGTATGATATAGTCGTCTTTATATCCATTGATCGTATTTTTCATTGCTTGGATAGCAGCTTCATATAAGTCCGCTTTTTCCTTTGCCTCATACGCATCACCAGCTATTTCTTTTGCTTTGTGCTCTGCAAATGAAAGTGTTTTTTCGGCTTCTTCCCTAGCATCAGACTTGATTTGAACTGCTTTGTCTTTTGACTGAGTTAACCTTTCATTGATATCGGCACGAATAGATTTAGCTTCAACATTTGCTAAGTCAATAATGTTGTTTGCTTTTTCTTTAGCGTTGTTTTCTATTTCTTTGGCCTTTGAATTAGCTGAATTTAAAATAGAATCTGCCTGTGTACGAATACGCTCAGAGTCATCCAAATTTAGGTTCGCTGATTTTATTATTTCTTCACAGTGACGTTCAATATCAGTAATCGGCTCATACTTTTTATTTAATTCTTCAACTTTAGCGTGATTGGATTTAAGTTCATTTTCGAGATAGGTAAGTTGAGTTTGTTTATCTAAGATTTTCTTTCTTAAATACTGCTTCTGCTTTCTTGCCCTTAGGTAATAGCCGAGAAATAATATAATCGGAACAAAGTAGAATGCTAGAAAAAGTAGTTCAGTTATTTGAAAGTTCTTGTAATCCATATGTATCCATTTTATTTCCGTTTGATAAAAATATAGCCTCTGAGTAAATAGGCTCCAATTTGTCGTCAAGCGTTTTGCTATACTAACTGCACTTTATTTCACGGCTTCTCGCCAATATAGAACTCTGTCATTGCCTCGGTATAACCCCCATATGAGTTCGGAATTAATTTGAGTATCCAGCGTATTATCTGCATTCCAGTCATGTTGAAGATAAGGAACCTGGGTTAAATCAATTTGATTACTGAGGGTGCCTGAATTGCCAGCTCCCGGTGCATTAAAATTAAATATAAAATAGCCATTTTGGCTTTCTACATCGGCGGCCGATGTGAGTGGCGCTGATAAACTAGTTGTTTTATTGGTATTCAGGCTATAGCTGTTTTGCCAATTATCACCTGAGTTGTGACTGCTGCCGCCAAAGGTGAAGGCGTCACTGGTGAGTTGCGTTTGACTATCGTCTGTAGCAGTTACCCAGCCAGATGCCGAATAAGTTTGAATATATACCGGCAGAGTTAATGCGTCGGTTTCGGGGCCAAAATTATTGTCAGTGACTAAACGGCCGGAGCGGATACTGGCTGAGTCGGGTGAAATACTTTTGTCTTGCTGATTGGTGATTTGATTCAGGCTGGCATCAACAAAAAATTCAGCATTAAAAGTTAAACGGATATCGGATTCAAAAGGCAGTAGCTCAGAGTTTGCAGCGGTTTTGGTGTAGCTTAGAGTATCATCCGGTGATAATTGATAAATGTAGCTGCCGTCATTGTTAGCCGTTAAAGTGCCGTTTTTAAAATCAACCGTTATTGTTTTACCCTCGGCGCTGCTTGCAGATAGCTGGCCGGGATCAAAAGCCAGATTGGCTGTATTGAGTGCCGGGGAATAATTATATAAGGTTTCACCCAGCGCATTTTCTGCCAGTATCTGCACTTTAGGAACGGTTTGATATGAAAAGTTCTGACCTAAATAGTTGTACCAGTTAATGCCTGAATTGATGACTTCTTCAAACTGACCTTGTATCCGGCCATCCGTAAAACCAGAGGGCAGGGTATCAGAAGCCTGGTAAACCGCTAAATTATCCGGAATAAACAGACCTAAATCCAGTGTATTTGAGATGACCGATAAGCCGGAAGATAGATAATCCGCATCTTGCACAGTTAACTGAAAGCGGCCAACTTCGTTAATTTGGGCTTGAGTAAATTCAAATCGTCCACTGCTAAAGCTTATATTGTCAGCGGCTTGAAAATTGGCACTGCCGATAGCAGCTGAGCTGAGTGACGAACCGGATGCGTTGTAACTAAATACGGCTTCTTGGCCAGTGTAGCTGGCACCGGTAGGTACTTCTCTTGCTAGTTTAAGTTGTACATTGTCTGGCTGATAATTAGGTGTCGGGCTGCCGTCACTGCACTGAGCCTGTAACTGATAGCTAAAGTGAGTGGCGGCTATCTGGTGTTGGGTATTGCTGGCCGTTAGTGCAAACTCAGCCGGCGCTAAAGTTAACTGGCCGGTGCCCGTTGCCAGAATATTTTCAGGATCCGATGCTGTGATACTGATAGTGCCTGCATCGGCATAATTAACGGCCAGACTGGCCTGTGCACTACTGTTAAAGCTGAGCGTTGTTGTTTGTGAAACGCCTGCTGTGTATAAGGTGTTATTTAAACTGGCTTGAGTATTTTCAGGGTTATTTGCCGGGCTGGCATAACTGAAAGATAAATTGACAGATTTATTGCCTTGCCATGCTGGCGCACAGTTTAAGGATTGATCGGATTTTAATGCCTGAATATTTAAGCTGAGATCAGCGCAGCTGCGGCCACTGGCCTGGCTGACAAATAATCCTGAATCACTGAACTGGATTTCACAGTTGCTCGCATTACCTGAGTTATCTTTGCAAATGACACCGGCGTTGGGTGAGAGCGCACTCAGGTTCAGGCTGACAGCTTGTTCACCCGCCTGAGTAAAATTGCTTGTTTTACTACCGGTAAAGGCATCTGCGTTTATTATACTTGTCGTGCCGGAAATGACTTTATTTAATGTGGCGCTGGCTTGCTCTGTGGCTATCTGAGTGCAACTCGCATCAAGACAGGTTTTAACGCTCACCTCTGCGCCAATGCAGCTTAGCGCTGTTGTTGGGTGAATAATTTCGTAATGATCAATCTGTTCCGGATTATTGGTATAACCGACAGTGCTTTCGCAATCACTGCTCCACATAAGTTTATCTATTTCACCGTCTTCAATTGCGCAAGCTGTTGCTTTGTTTCCGGGTGGTTCAATCAAAGTTGATGCTTGCGGGGATTGAGTTAAACAGTCATCCCATTCATTTTCGTTACCTTCACCCTGTTGATATTTGAGGTAATGAACCAGTTTGCCTTCATCATCTACCAGCAGGATTTCCTGAAAATTGTTATGCCAGTCGACTTCTTCTTTTAAAAATAAATGGGTGATTGGTGGCGAGGTATAGCCGTTGCCGCCATCCGTAAAAACCAGATATTGACCTTGTTCAAAATATTTATCCGAATTGAATAATTCAAACTCAAACTGACTGCCTTTTTTGGCGCCGTGCGCCTTAATTTTCCAGCCTTTCAGATTAATGCCGTCAGGCGTATTGTTTGTATATAGCTCAATCCAGTTTTTATTGCTTTCAACATGAAATTCATTAATCGTTACTTTGGATATATTGTCACTTTCCGCCGGGCAGGAAGCCATGCCTGAAGAGGTAGTACACATATCTCCAAAGTCGACCTGAGTTGGATCGCCTGAATATTCCACTATCGCATTTCCACGCACGGTCAGGTTGCCAACTGACATTCGGCCAGTAAAAACGGCATCATTATCCAGAACGACTCTACCTTGATTTGCCTGACTATCAACATATAAAAAGGAAGTGACTTTGGCGCTGGAAGTCATATTAAAACTGTTGCCGGGGAGTTCTCCGTGGACATATAAAATCATATTATTTGCCGAACCATCAGCGTTGATTTTACTATCATTATTGACGGTTAGCGCGTTTTTTACATGAATCTTTACAGCGCCAGAACCAGAACTTTGATCGACAGTAATTGTGCCATTAGCCATGTTAAGGCTATTAAAAAAATAGTCTCCCGGTGGGAGAATTAAATGTGCTCCTTCATCAAATTTAACATCGCCAAATCGGTATTTTGAGTTCACTTCTGAGACTTTATAGGTTGGCACACAGCTACCATTTAGCGTCAGGTTGCCATAATCATGCTGGGTAAAAATTTCTTCACTGTAACACGGATAGGTATAAGACTTGTTTAATGAACCAGAAACCGGGTTTTCAAACTCGGGTAATTCGGCAGATAAAGCTGGCGCACCGCTTATTTCACATTGAAAGGTATTGTAGCCTTTTCCATTTTTTTTAGTCTCAGCACAACTCGTTGTCGGGCCCCATTCGTTCATACTGGTAAAAGGTAACTCTGTTGGTTGAGGGTCATCAATAATCTGTCCAGAGTTCCAGATAACAAACTCACCTGTTAGGCTGTTTGACGCTATGGCTCCCGGAAAAACCGCGTCACAAGACGGTGCTGCATAAGCAAATACGGGCAAATAAAGACAGCTAGTTACAAGCAGTGTTTTCGTGATACTCATGAGCCAATTGCCTCAATTACAAGCTGTCGGGAAGTTGTGAGTGTTGAGTGAGTGCATTGCCCGGTTGCCGTAATAATAAATAAATCTTTGCCATTATTAACATTTTCCCGAGTTTCGCAGCTTAAACTGACTGCGCAACGATTAAAAGCATTAGCATCTGGCAGACTAACTGGACTGGCAGTTACCTCAGCACAACTGGTGGCCTGCTCACTATTGAGTGGATAAAGTCTGGCCAGTCCGATTTCAAGGCCGCTTTTGGCGGATAATAATGCACGCAGCCCTATTACTTCATAAGCTGTATTATTTCCGCCGACACTGATAGTGCGCATGATCCCAGCCAATAAAATAGCCATAAAAACGATAATAAACAAACCGGTAGCTATCATACTTCCGCTCTGTTGATGCTTAGCTGTTGTTCTTTTTAGCAAAGGGTTATGGCGCATTCGGTACCTGTACTAAATGATAAAAAAACATATCTTCGCTGTTGTCGGTTGCCCGAGAGAACTTTAAATATAGTGCAACCTGAGCATGGCGGATTAAGCCACTTGAATCCAGTCTGAACGGTGGCTCGCTGGCAAGTGTATTATTAACCTGTTCGGCCATTAAATGATAACTGACACCCGAGAGCGATTTAAGCTGTGTTGGAGTTAATTGATTAATACTGGCCTGATAACCCTGGTAGCGATAAATCTGGCTGTTTTCTAAGCAATAACTTACCGGTGTTTGCCAGATATAATAACGTTTGGCCGGGGAGTTTGCCGCAAAGCTGATATTGCTGGCAAAATTAATCACCTGACTGCCATCTGTTGCTATGTTTTCGGCTGAATCTATTGTAAATGTTTGAAACTCAGAGCTGTCATATACTTTATTCGGGTGGGTTGGGTAAATACTGATGGTTTGCCCGCCTGTCAGCGCATCGCTTGACGGGCTAATCAGCGTAGCTTGATCGTCAGTTGAGTTCACGGGTATTGATAAATAACTGCCACTGGTGACAATAGGTGCAAACTCCATACAAGCGTAAGTCGCGCTGTTTAATACTCTTATGCTATAGGGAACAGCTTGTCTGAGTTCGCAGGTTAGGCGCTCAACAACAAAACGGCTGTCATCCAGTACGCGTTGCCGCTCAGTCACATCAATATAGTACTGCGCGCCCCAGCCAACGAAGCGAGCACTAAATGTACCCACTATGCCTAAAATCACGATAACCAAAATGAGTTCAACCAGTGTAAAGCCTGTGTTTTTATGAGAAATGATCATTAATAATTTCCCTTATAACTCGCAAACCGGGTTTGATGACCAAGCGGATCCGTTATTGTTATTTGGATAAGCTTAAACTGGCCGATTGTTGAATCAGCTATGGCGTCAAAATTGGCATCATAAAAGACACTGACTGAAACATTAAATGCCTCGTAACCGGCTTCAAGATCAGAATTACTGGCAATATTTAAGCTGACAACTGCATCTCCGCTCGCCGTAAAATTATGATAATCGTCAACATCATCAAACAGGCTACGATCACTTTCACCTGTATCCGGTCCCAACTGGCTAGGGGACGTGCAGTCAAGCGCATTTAAATCGGCACTGCTGCAACGAATTAAGCCACCGGTGCGACTTGAATTTTCATCAAACGATTTTGCCAGTATTTCATTCATCATAGCTGCGCCTAGCTCTGAAGCTCTGACCTGATGCCAGGGGTCGGCGACAAACCGGTTGCTGTTTTGCAATACATTCGTAAAAAACAAGACAGCCACAGATATCAGCATAATGCCCACAATTAGCTCAATTAATGTAAAACCTTTATCCGTCAGAGTTTTCATAAATGAATATAACCCTGAGCTTCAATATAAATGGTTTCAGTTTGACCATTGATTGTCAGAGCGATATTGCAGCCCCGTGAGCAAAGGTTTTCAGGGATGCCAAGCGAATTAAATGTGATTTGATAATAAGTGGTGACCGGGTAACCATTTACTTTTATTCGTAATTTAGAACTGATAGCTTCGGCCTGTGTATAACCTAAATAATCCGGGTTAAAGGTAGCTGGCAGAGTTTGTATTGTGCAGTCGGAAGTTTGCTGTCCAAAGCGAATACTATTCACCAGTACCTTATAACAGCCGGTGGTTTGGGTATTTTGCATTGACTGTAATTGGGTGTGGCGCAATAAAGACAATAATCTGTCTCTGGCTTCAATAAGAGAGGAGTCTTTATTAATTAACGTGAGTTTAGGCAGAGTTGTCACGGCCAGTATGCCAATTAAGATAATGACAAAAATAAGTTCTACTAGAGTAAAACCTGAGCTACGTGACATCTCTGTAAAGGAACAATTTTTCTAAGCTAAATTGCTTAAGAGCAACTTCTTGAAACAGTCGCTGGCGTCGATGAATCTGATGCTTCCGTATAAGTTACAGTACAGCCATCTTTCTCCAGAGTATAGGTATTTGTTGCTGCGCTTGTATTTCCAGGCGTCCAACCTTGAGGTATATCAATTACTACACCGACACCAGCATTACTGGCTTCAGGATAACCAAATACCATTTCAATCGTGCCCAAGTTTGAATCACTGACAGAATCATCTTCAGCCGTATTCCCAGAAACAAGTGCTTTACCATGTGTCATAGACATTGCGCTGGTGATTGAACCAACAATACCATCTGCTACAGCCCCGTTTGCTTCATCTTGAACACCGATAAACTTAGGTGCAGCGGTAACCGCTAAAATACCTAATACGACAATGACGACAATCAGTTCGATTAATGTAAAACCCTGATTCTTTTTCATATAACACCTCATGTAAATTTATTAAGACTAATTTAATTTATTTAGGCCTGTAATACCACCTCTTGAAGAGGTTAGACCTGTGTATTTTCCATAATTCTTTTATCTAGATAGCAAACCATTCATTAATTGTTGCTAAATACACTCACCTGACCGGTTTGTGGTAAATATTCAAAGCCGTTACCTGCGCCTGTACCACTTGGCGCAGCACTGTTACTTTTGACGGTTTGAACCAAGTAATATAAACAAGTGCTTTGTCCACCGCTGCTGCCTGTTGTAGTGTAATAATCATTTTCTGCAAAGCTGGCTGAGTTATTGCCACTAAAGCTGGTTGTAATTTTAGGCGAACTTTGCAAAATACTGATAAATATTGCCTGGCAGTCAGCTGCTGTTAGTGCACTGGCGCTTGAATTTGAATCATCCGCGCCGCCAGTCGGGTAGCCGCGATTTGGATCAACTGCAACAGTCACGCCATCCAGATTAACGGTTGCTGAGTTTGTACCCGTATTTGAACCAGGGCGACCTTCTAACTCCCACTGGGAACGAACTAAGCCGACAGCGGTTGCAAACCCGCCTGCAACCCCTTCTACGGTCGCATCTTCGGCATCATCGGTTACACTCAATAATCTGGGTAAAGCCGTTGCGGCGAGCAAACCTAAAATAATGATTACAATGACTAATTCCACCAGTGAAAAACCAGTTTGTTTAGTGCTTATTGAGCGCATTAATCTACTCCTTTATTGTGGACACTCACTTGTCCACTGTTGATCTGATAAATCAAAATGTGACTTTTATTAAGCCTAAAGATACAAGTCTTATCTTTAAACTTGGATTTTATGTCCTGATGAATGACTTTCATCGGCTGCTTTAATAACTTTCGCCATAAAATTTCACAGCCGTCAGCGTTTAACGGCCTAACTTGCGGCCAACCATTTTGACTCATTTCAATCTGAATAAAATCATCCGGATTGTCTAGATGACTATAGAGTTTAACCGCACCGGGTCTGGCCAGTCTTAGCCACTCCACATGAGTCAGGTTAACTGCATTTTTAAATTCATTCGCAACCAATTTAAAACTGGTTGAGGTCGCCTGATCTTCAGTCTCTTCAAATTGATTTAACCAAATCATCATCAAGCTGAACGTAATGCATAAAGCTAACACCATTTTATACATTAAATATTGGTTTTGTTTAACTTTTTTCGCATTCGGAGCGGTTTGCATCAGCGTCCCTTGATTGCGCTCATCATATTCCACATCGGCATAAAAATACCCAGTGCTAAAATCAACACCATAACTGCTACCACTGCGATTAGAATCGGTTCAATTTTGGCGGTTAAACTGCGCACATCAAAATCGACTTCCCTATCATAAAAATCGGCTACCTCAGACAGCATTGAATCTACTTGCCCCGTTTCTTCACCCACCGCTATCATTTGCATAACCAAAGGCGTGAATAGTCGACTGTTATTAGCAGTACGTAATAAACTCTCTCCTCGTTCAATGCCGCGGCGCATATTAATAATTTTATCACCCATAAAGGCATTATCGACGGCTTCTGAAACCAGATTTAATGCCTGCGTCAGCGGTACACCGGATTGCAGCATCATAGCGAAAGAACGGGCAAATCTGGATAAGGTTGAGCGTTCAATAATAGAACCGACAATGGGAATGTTGAGTTTGAGTTTATCCCATTTATAGCGCCCACTTTTACCTGAAATGTATCTTTTGAGTAAATATCCGCCTGCCATCATAGTCGCTATGATTAAATACCAGTAGTTAACAAAAAAGTTAGAGCTGGCAATTAAAAACTGAGTGGTCCAGGGAAGCTCTGCATTAAACTTACTGAACATATCGGCAAAAGTGGGAATAACAAACAGGTTCATCAAAAAGATAGCCGCAACAATTGCCAGAATAACAAACATAGGATAACGCAAAGCGGCTTTAATTTGGCGGCGGGTGGATTGCTCCTGCTCAAAATACTGACCGAGCAATAAAAAGGCTTCTTCCAGTTTACCTGTATTTTCGCCAACATTGACCATACTGATAAATAATCTGGAAAATACTTTTGGGTGCGCCGCCATAGCTGAAGACAAGGTGCGGCCTTTTTCCAGTTCAATATTTACTTTTTGCAGAGCCTGTCTTAAACGCTGGGAGTTAGTTGTATCTGCCAAACCACTGATAGCACGTATTATCGGAATACCGGCTTTGGTGAGTGAATACATTTGTCGACAAAACATCACAAGATCGTCTAACGTAATATTCGGCACAAAAAAATCGCTGATATTGAGCTGACTGGCGGCTTGCTTTTTGCTGTCACTGATAGCGGTAATTTTAATTGGCACTATATTTCGTTTTTGCAGATTATCCGCAGCAGCGGCTTCATTGAGCGCCTCAATCATGCCATCCACATCTTGTCCGGCTAATTTTCCTTTATATGAAAAATTTGCCATAAGTTAGTTTTCCTCTACCGCAAGTGCCTGTTTGGCATATTTATCCAACTCGGCAATATTTTCTACTAGTTTTAATACCTCTGAAACCGTAGTAACGCCGGCTTTGGCATACTCAAGTGCAGCCGATGCCAGGCTGCGATAATGCGGACTGAGCCGGGCAAAATGCGCAAAACTTTCAGTATCATCGCGCTTTAAGGCATTCATCATGTCTTCATCGAGCTCAAGAAACTCAAACACACCAATTCGGCCTCGATAACCTATATGGTTACAGGACTGGCAGCCTTTGCCCTCAACAAAATGTTGCTGGCTCATATCCATTTTTCCAATACCGGTTAACCAGACTCTTTCGTGTGGTTCCGGTTGATGTTCAACTTTGCAGTCGTCACAGACTTTTCGAATAAGTCTTTGTGCCATAATCGCACGCAGCGAACTGGCGACCAGATACCCCGGGGCACCCATATCAATTAAACGAATCGCACTGCTGATAGCATCATTGGTATGCAGTGTCGAAAGCACTAAGTGGCCGGTTAAAGCGCCTCTTAATCCGATTTCAACGGTTTCCGTATCCCGCATTTCACCCACCATAATAATATCCGGGTCCTGACGCAGTGCCGTTCGTAATACGTTCGCAAATGACAGGTCTATCTTGGGATTCACCTGAACCTGATTGATTCTGGGCAGACGATATTCGACCGGATCTTCAACTGTAATGATTTTATGGCTGGATTGGTTGAGTTCACTCAGTGCACCGTATAAGGTGGTTGTTTTACCTGAGCCGGTTGGTCCGGTAACCAGTATCATACCGTGTGGACGTTTAATGACATTTCTGACCCTAGTCAGAATATCATCCGGCATGCCGGTTTGTTCAAGTGATAATACACCGCCAGACTGATCCAATAAACGCATAACAACCGATTCTCCGTTTTGAATCGGCATGGTGGACATCCGGATATCAATACTTTTTCCGCGAATCCGGATATTAAAGCGCCCATCCTGTGGCAGTCGCTTTTCTGAAATATCCAGGCCGGCCATCAGTTTTAACCGTAAAACCAGAGCTTGAGCAATTCTGGCTTCGTTTAAAACAGATTCCTGTAAGACACCATCAACCCGCTGACGTATTCTGAGTGCATGTTCATCCGGTTCAATATGAATATCCGACGCTTTAACCTGTACCGCATCCTCAAAAATGGTATTCAGTAGTTTGGCAACTGTAGCTTCTTCTTCGTCACCTGCACTGGCAAAATTCGTTAAATCAAAATCATCCGTTTCGTTATATTCAGTTTCTAACTGAGATGCGAATGATTGAATATCTGCGGTTCGGCGGTAAAGGCTGTCAAAAGCTTCGAGTATTTGGCTTTCACGAACTGCAACAATTTGAATGTTCTTATCGGTGAGCAGCGCTGAAATTGCATCAATGGCATTAATATCTGCCGGATCGCTCATCCCAACGGTATAGGTTTTATCGTTTTCTTCTAATAACAGGGTTCGATTACGTCTTGCCTGAACTTCAGGCAATTTCTGAACCAGTTCAGGTGCAATACGTTTTTGTGAAATATCCCAGTAGGGCACATTTAATTGTTGCGCCAAAAAGGTTAATAACTGACGCTCCGAAATGGCACCGGATTCAATTAAAGTTGCCCCCAGTTTTCTGCCGGATTGTTTTTGTTGAGACAGTGCCTGAGTTAACTGGCCTTCTGTTATTATGCCTTCTTCGACTAACAGATCACCGAGACGTTTTTTTAATTTAGGTTTCATCATGGTGTCAGCCTCACGATTTTCTGTTGGGCAAATGCTTGTGATGCCGGGCTAAGTCCACCCAGGTTAAGTGCTGTCTGATAATGCGTAATGGCTTGCGCTATCAGTTGATTTTTTTCAGCTGAAATTGCGGCACCTAATTGCCATTTAGCCTGATTTGGTGAAAGTTCTAATAAAATCTGCCAGTTTTCAAGTGCTGAAGACCAGTATTCAAGTTGCTGTGCCAAACTGGCTTTAAACTGATAAAACTGAGTATTTAAAGCGGGTTCTGGCGTTTGCGTTTTTATCAGGTTCCAGGCTACCTGAGGCTGATTAATCTCCAGCAAAATTTGACCGGCCAGTAAACGATAGGGCAGGTGCTCTGGGTAAGCCTGAATACCTTGTTGTAATATCGCCAGTGCAGCCGGATAGTTTTGTTCACCGTAGCGAATACTCATTAGGGTAATTCGCGCTGAATGTAATTGAGGGTCTAAGCTCAGAGCTGTCTGTAACAATTGCTCTGCTTGCACAAATTGTCCTTTGTTTAGCAAAGCTTTGGCCTGATTGAGTCGGGTTTTAGCAATGTCTTCACTTGATTCCTGAGTGGGCTGAATTGCAAGGTAAGCGTCTGCACGGTTATCTGAAACGGGCTGAGTTTGCTTAGGTTGTACAGTCGGTTTATTGTCAGTTGCTTGTAATGATTTAACCGGTTCGCTCTGTTGAGTCGTTTGAACGCTGGGTTGAGCTGCATTAATGGTTTGCGCTTTGCTTTGTGCTAAGGGATCAGGCTGTTCTGCAGTTTGATTATTGGTTAATTGCGCGGTCGATTCGGCTTTATCCTGACTGAATGCTAGCTCGCTTTGTTCGGATTGTCCGGCTGTCGATAACGCCTGAGTTTCAATTTGCTGAGCCAAAACCAGGTTTTTCTTATCGGTTTTAGCCGCTTGTTCTAATTTTTTAGGAATCTGGGTGACGGGAGCCTGTATCCTTGTCTCAGTTTCTGGCGCAGTACCTGAGTCAAACAAGCGCGGCTTTAAACCAAATAAGTCAAGAGACCAAGTCAGCGCTAAAGCCATTAATACCAGCAATGCAAAACCCAATGCAAATTTTTTCTTTGCATTATTTTCAGGTATCCCTGCACCATCATCAATTTTTGGGTAAGCGGTTTTTTCAGTTTGCGGCTGATGCTGTCTGTTATCCAGATCCTTAAGCATTTGGTTAATTACGCTCATTTAGATTTCCCCAAATACAAACTGATTCAATATCAGGATCACAATAATAATAGAGATGCTGACAGACGCTAACAGCGCTGCATTGTTTAATAATTTTTTATTGTATGCACTGTCATCCGGTTTGCCATCTGTATCTTTGATGGCTGCTTTGACATGTTTAAGCTCAACTTCTTGTTTTCCTTCACCATACGCCAGCATTAAACATTTATGCGCCAAAATATTGAGGATTCTGGGTGTGCCAAAACAAGCTTTATATAACGCGTTGCAAACCGGCTTTGAAAATACCGGCATGCCACTATAACCGGCAATGGTCATTCTATGGTGTAAGTATGGCTGTACCTGAGTTTGGTTGAGTGCCTGCAAATTAAAAGAAAAGGTAATACGTTGCTTAATCTGGCGCATGTTGTGTTGTGCCAGACGGATATCTAACTCTGGCTGAGCAAATAAGACAATTTGCATCAGTTTACGACTTTCTGTTTCCAAATTGGTAAATAACCTGAGTACTTCCAGGCTTTCATCCGGTAACACCTGAGCTTCATCAAGAATCAGAACCAGAGATTTTCCTTGCGCGGAAATATCCATCAGCGCCTGCTGAATTTCCTGCGTCAGATTGGCAGGATTAATTTGCTTACAGTCAATGCCAAGTTCCTGTGCAACCGCGATGCGCAACTCATCCGGTTTTAAATAAGGGTTGGGAATATAGGCTGTTGTAAATTCTTCAGTGATATCATTCATCAATTTACGACATAACAGGGTTTTACCAGTGCCGACTTCACCTGTTACTTTGATAAAACCTTCACCCATTTTTAGCGCGGTTAATAAAGTTTGCAGTGCTTCATGGTGGCTTGGCAGCCCCAGAAAAAACTGAGTATTGGGCGTCAGGGTAAAAGGTAATTCACGTAAACCATAATGGTATAAATACATGGGCTAATCTCTACTGGTACCACTGTTTCAGCAACTCAGATGAACGCTGTCTTTGGTCTTGCCAGGTATCCTGTCCGATGACCGTCGGCTTTATCATAATGATCAGTTCTTTTTTCTGGGTTTCCTGAGAAATGGAGCTGAATAGTTTACCGACCCCTGGAATATCACCTAACAGTGGCACACTTGAATTTTTATCATTGGTGATGGTTTGCATTAAACCACCAATTACAACAATTTCACCTGAATTGGCTTTGATAATGGTATCGGATTCACGCACGTTACTTTGCGCAAGTGGCAGTGTGAAATCCTGCTCATTTAAGGTCACCACTTTAACTTGCTCACTGGTATCTATCACCGAAGGGTGAACATGGAGAATGACACTGCCGGCAGAATCAATTTGAGGTGTTACATCCAAAGCGATACCACTGAAAAAAGGTTCAAGTTCGATATTTGGAGAAGAGGTTGTGGCTGTGCCTGTGACTGTTGTAGTGGATACATTGGTTACAAAATATTCATCTGTCCCCACTTTGATCACGGCTTTTTGATTATTGGCAGCGGTTAGTCTCGGGCTGGATAATACTTGTACATTGCCCTGTGTTTTTAAAAGCTGTAATACGCCGCTAAAATCACCATTATTAAACGTAATGTTTGTGACCCCACCGAGTGTATTGCTAATGATGTTGCCCACTGATGCGCCGGTTCTTGTACTGCCAAATTCAGTGGAATCCAGTTTGCCTAAAATCGCATCCCACTGAATACCTTGCTGATAACCATCGCTTAAACTGACTTCTATGACTTTTGCTTCAAGAATAACCTGACGCTGCATTTGCTGCTCTGTTGCCTGCAAAAATGAACGAACACTTCTGAGCTCTTCCGGTAATGCACGAACCGTGACCAAACCGGCTTGCGGATTAACAATAATATTGCGTTTTTCACCTTCTCCAATCAAACTTTGCAGTGCATTGCTTAAATCATCCCAAAAACTGTTTTTATTAGACGATACAATTCGGGTACCGTTATTTAATAAATTACCTGACCCATAACCATTATTATTGTCATATTGCTGACCGGTAAAACCTAAGCTGGAACTTGAATTTCCAGACTGGTTTGAACGGCCATAACCATTGTTATTCTGGTTATTACTGCCATTGGTCACCCCGCCAGACTGAATCGAGGTATATGAAATACCATTTCGTTGCATCGCAAGATAATTTACAGAGAAGGTTTCAGTGCGCATACCTGCCGGATACACCTGCAATAAACGACCTTTAAGTTGAATATCATATCCATACATGTCTGATACCACTTCAATGACTTCGGGTAGACTAACCCCTTTTAAAGTCAGGCTGATTTGACCTGTTACTTTGGGGTGAACCACAACATTGAGCTGTGTATCCTGAACCAGGCTTTGAAAAAAAGCGCCAACCGGGACTTGGTTGGTATCAATATCATATCTTTTTTCGGGCAATTGCTGATCAGCGTTAAGTTCAGTGAACTGAGGGACCAGATCGGCTAACACCTGAGCCGGAATCGCTTCTTCTTTTGGTTGCTCTGTGCTGTTGCTTGTTTCGTTCAGACTTTGCTCAATTTGTGGATTTAACTGAGTTGACTGGCAGCCAGTCAGGCCGATTAAAAGGCTGACAGCAATGCACTTAGTAATGAAAGTTAGATTAAATGGATTTGTTTTATTGAGCCTATGCATTTAGTTAAATGCTCCGTTCACTTCAGTTTTAATTTTAATGTCGCGCAGAGTTAAAGTTTGCTTTTTATCGTTAACTACTAAAATAACCGAATCAGGCAAGACTTGGTGCAGTTTTACTTGTTTGTTTAACCATTGTCCAGCCCGATAATGGTGGCCGTTGATGATCGCACTTTGATGCTGACGCGTATAAGTCACCGCTTGTAAAACCCAACTGGCGGCTATTTTACCTTCTGCTGCCTCTGAATGGTCCTTGGGTTGTCTATCTGCGGGGCGAGTTGGATCTTTGGCTAAAGGCTGAGCTTGAATCGGTAAGGATAAGCAAGCCGCAAGCATTAACACACTAATCAGAGCCACCCGGAATTTAGAATGTATCGTCATAATCCAACAAACCCTTCGGTTAAACTAAAAGTGATTATCTCAAGCTCTAGCTGAGCGAGTGGATACTGTGTCACTTGATAGTTAAATTTTCGCCAGTAAAAACGCCATGGCAATTGCTCTGCCTGCTGTAAAAATTGATAAATTGCCGGATAGCTACCTTCTATGGTTAAAGCTATGCCTTGCTTAAATAAGCCAATTTCAGGTTTTTTGGTTGATATTTGCGGTGCACTGGTTTGCGTATCCTGCGGCTGCTCCTGTTTTGATAATAAATTTTCCGCAGGTAAAGCGCTAAGTTTAATTAACTTGAGCGTATCTGTCTGGCTTAACATGGCTTCCAGCATCTGGCTCATTTGTTTCGCATTGACTAGTTGATCGCTGACGGCTGCAATATTTTTGTCAGCCCGCATGAGTTTTTGTTCAAGTTGCTGAATTTGCTGGTTTAGCGGCAAGTTGATATCAATCTGAAGTGCTTTGGTATACTCATCTTCACTGGTTTCTAACTGGCTAAGCTCCGTTTGCAGTGTCTTTAATTGCTTATGGTTGTCCTGAACTTGCATTAAATCCGGGTCAATTAATAAACTAAAACCTAACAAAATAATACTGAACAAACAGGTGATGCTCACCAGAATTTTTTCTCTCTGGTTTAGTTTGGCAAACCTGTCGTTGTATAGCCTAATGCGAGCGTCGGCTTGCTCTGAAATCATGGATTTTCCCCGGCAGAATGAGTGCTGACAACCTGAAACTGAGTTAGGTTTTGCTCTGACTGGTTTAACAATTCCATTTGTTCAAATTCCTGATCGCGAAAATAATCAGATTGCCCTAAATTTTGCAGCCATTGTGGCAGCAGATGCGCTTGCTTGCTCAACCCCGTCAGTGCAATCTCATCATCACTGAAGTTTATGCCGGTTAGCCATATCCCTTGCGGAATCGTACCCGCAATATCAGACATCAGGATTGAGTACCCAGATTTTTGATTCTCTGTGACCCGCTCAATTTGTTGCATAATTTGTTGTTTAATCTGAATTTTATTTTGCAGTTCAGCCACCAGAGCCGTTAGTTTAGGATCAAGTTTTCTGTCTTTAAGTGCTGTTTCAAATTCAGCCACCAGAATTTTTTTATTCGATACAGTTTGCTGCATCTTTTTTAACTGCTGTGCTGACTGTTTGGAAAGGTGATGTGTATAAGCCGATACACAGCCAACTAAAAATATCATGAATACACAGGCAATCAATAAGTTAGTAAAAGTCAGCAGCTGAACTTTAGGTTTATATTCATCAAAATAAAAGTTGATATTATGCTTCATGATTCAGCATCCCTGAGTAGCTCTTGCACGGCGCCTACAGCCGGATAAAAGCCATGTACCCGTTCTGCTTTTTCAGGCAGTTCATCTGCAACCCGGTTTTTCATTGGCAGGACCGGCATTGAAAAATTTTCGCCAATTTTATCAATTAATAAGCTTTCTAACTCTGAGCTGACGGATACATAAATGCGCTTTACCGGTGCCTGGCGCAACTGACTTTCAAAATAATCTAAAGAACGTTGGATCTCTATACTCAAACTATCGGCTGCACCTTGATTGATTTCAAAATCCGTATATTCATCTAACTTGCTATAGCCTCGAATCCGACGGAAAAAACAAAGTTGCCCGGATTTTACAATTTGCATTAATAGTTCTTCATTCGGCTGATGGATCACTAACATGGATGCATCTTTGTCATCAGTGAATAAATCCTGATAAGCCAGCTCATCAATTGAAATTCGGTGAATTCTAAGACAGTGGCGCAAGCAGATTTTGATTAACGGCTGTAAAAAATTAAGCTTAGTCGCAACTAAATTGACTTTATCCTGGCCAAAAATCTGAATGGGTATATCAAAATAGTCGATGGCGACATCTTCCAGTTTAGCCGCTAAATAATCTTTTGCTGAATAACGAATCGCTTGTGGCAGGGCTTCGTCGTCGACATTCGGGCGATCCACAACCAAGAGTTGGTACTGCTCACTTGGCAATACAATATTCAGCACGGCTTGTTTTAACATTGGATGTTGAAGAAACTGGTTTAATGACGATTGCCAGTTTTGATAGTCCTGAATCTGAACCTGATTAGAATAAACCGGTTGCTTATGGCCTTTTTTATAAATTAACAAAAAAAAGCCGGAGCCATTCATCATGAGGCTTGCGGTATACTGAGCCGGTTTGTTAGCGCGAAATTTGTCGGCTAGTTGTTTTATAATAGCAACCATAGCACCTTATAGATATTCGTTATTGAGACTATTAGCAGATAAAACCAAAGGGTATTCTATGCAGTTTTTTAGACAAATAATAGTATTACAGTTTGTTTATACACAAGTAAATTGAGCATTTAATACAATAACTTATTTTTTAACTTTATATTATTTTTATTTAGCTCAGGTATTCAGTGTTTAAATTACCCAGTCCATTACAAGCTATTGATATTAGTCATCTGACCGAAAATCAGGTTAAGCTCTGGCTAAAAAGAGATGATTTAATTCATCCCCAATTATCCGGTAATAAGTGGCGTAAGCTCAAATATTACTTTGAATCAGTTTCTAATGCGCCCATAGTCTCTTTTGGCGGGGCATACAGCAATCATTTACATGCTCTGGCTTATGCGGGGAAATATTTTAACCGTCCGGTACATGCTTTGGTTCGTGCCGATTTTATCGATCCGAACAATCTAACCCTGCAGGATTGTCTGCAACAAGGTATGACGATTGAGTGTATCGACAGGCAAACATATCGGCAAAAACATCAGGCTGATTTTTTATTGGGTTTGCAGCAACGGTTTCCAACGGCTCAAATTATCGCCGAAGGAGGATTTGGTGAGCTGGGCATAAAAGGCATTGGCGAACTGGTCACCGAAATTGACGTTGATTTTAGCCATATTATTTGTCCGGTGGGCAGTGCAACTACCTTAACCGGTGTACTGTGTCAGTTACAAGCGGGACAAAAAGTAATTGGGGTAGCGGCACTGGCTAAAGCTGAATATTTACAGGCAGAAATTGAGCAAGTGTATTTCCGGGCGAAACAATCACAGGTTTTGCCAGACTATCATCTATGGTGTCATGCGCATTTTGGGGGATTTGGCAAAATTAAACCTGAGCTGCTGGATTTTATTGCTGAGTTTTATCACAGATATCAAATATTACTCGACCCGGTTTATACGGGCAAAATGATGTTTGCTGTATTTGAAGCCATTAAAGCCGGTGCATTTAATCACAATAGTCGGCTAGTTGCCGTGCATACCGGTGGCTTGCAAGGCTGGCGAGGGTTTGAGCAAAGAGGTTTACTGCCGCAAGGTTATCTTAAAAAGCTGAATTATTAAGCAAAACCAACAAGATTAGCTGATGTTAAATTGATTGTAGCTACCCTGAATGCCGGCCAGCCCAAGGTGTTTTATTTCCTGATATTCTTCTACTGTTTCAACACCATAAGCGAATATTTTAATCCCTGTTCCGGCGCAGGTGCCTTGCAAACTTCGGATAAACAGTTGATTTTCGCTTTTATTATGAATGTTTTTCACTATGCTGGGATGCAGTTTTAAATAACGAATTGGCAGTTGTTTTATATAATTTGATGCAGTCACATACTGACCAACCTGATCGATCAGAACATGAGTTGAAAGATTATCCAACTGCTGCGTAAAAAAGCTTAAATCATCTAAATGATTTACCACGGCATGCTCACTGATTTCCACAATAATCTGAGCGGCAAACTTAGGATCTTGCGCCAGAATGGATGTAAACCAAGTTCGAAATGATTTGTCTAATAAGGCATCGGTGCTTAAATTAATACTGGTCAATACCGGATTGTCTGTTTGCGCTAATTGCTGATAAAGCTTAGTGATAATTTGCTGATCGATTTTAACGGCTAGTCCGCATTTATGTGCCATTGGCATAAATAAATTGTTTGGTAAAACTTTGCCCTGATTGTCTTGTAGCTGAACCAGTAGCTCCTGATGATGAATCTGATAAGGTGATATTTTCATCACGGCCTGAAAGCTTATCAAAAACTCTTCTCTGCTTAACCGGTTTTCAAGCAGCGTGCGCCATTGCAGCGAGCCCATTGTCATGGTTTTTACACTGTCTTCTTCCTCAAACATAAACCAACTGGCTGGTCCCTGAAGCTCTGCACTACGGATGGCCATATCCACTTCGCGCAATACTTGAGCCAGTTGATTTCCCGAGCAAAAGGTGGCTACGCCCATATGATATAAATTATCTACATCTGTTTTTTCCGGAACTCTGACATGATTGAGTGAGCGAACCAGGTGGTTGCATAGCTGCTCAATTTCCCGGATTGAGATATTGGCAATTAAAATGGCTAAATCATTTTGTGAATAACGGGCAAAAATTGCATGGTTATATCTTTGCAAAGCTTGCTGTGTAATATTAGTAAACTGGCTTAATACTTCCAGCGCTTGAGCTTGTCCATGTTTCTCGTCAATTTCGTTTAGTCCGTTTATCCGGATGCCAATTACGACACCTTGCTCTATTTGCTCTTCAATATTTAATAAAGCTTCCAGCCTGTTATTGAAATAGACACGGTTGCCAATCCCGGTTTCCGGATCTAAAAAGGTCTGAATGCGGATAAATTTATCAACCCGGCTTTGCTCCTGTCTGGACCAGGTCAGCTCGTCTAATAAATTATCTAATACAGTAAATAGGCTTGGGTGTTTATCGACTTCATTTCGACTTGCGATTTGTAACCGTCGTGCTTTTCGTTCAAGTGCTGAGAGTTTTTTTTCCGTAATCCGGCCAATTGACCATAAAACAAATAATGCGATTAACCAAAAAAGACAGAGTAGAGTAAAGACCAGTAGCAACTGATGGGTGGCTAAAATGACATACTGAACTTGAAACTTTAGACCTGTGGCTAATTGAAAGGTGGACGTGGTATTTTTCCAATCCATCCAACCACTGGCATTGATTTGCTCGGTTTGTCCGGTAAGCGGATCGATAATATCTGTAATACCGTCAATTTGAGAAAGGGATTGCTTTAGATACGTTTTATCAATATTTGCTTGCTGGCTTAATACCAGCTCCACAATTTGCTGATATTGAGAGTTAGCACTATGCAGCAGAATAAAGCTCCAGACACTGACACAAAATACAACAAATAACCCTATCATTACCGCAATTTTTCGCTGCCAAGCGAACAGGCTTCTAGCACTGGTTTTTAACGGTAATTCGGCCATCCATAAACCCTGTTGTTATCTTTGTTATAAATATAGCGTTTAAATAGTTTTTTACAGGTAAGTTTATTTAATTGCAAGGACAGATCCCGGCTAATGTGATGCCCCTTAAGATAGTTTTTGATTTTAATTAATTCTTGGTTAAAGCTACCGGTGTGAATGTAATGACTTTGTATGCCAAATGTGTTTTAATTAACAATTATTATTTAGTAATACAATATTATAAGGACGTAGATTTTGTCTTCATTTGTCAAACTATTAACATCATTGATATTGTTTGTTAGCTGGGTTTCTTCTGCCCATGCGAATAAACTACCTTCTGTCGAGAGCTACGCGGCTTTGCCTGAGGTAAGTTTAGCTCGGGTTTCACTTGACGGAAAACTATCAGCATATCGTTATATTCAGGAAGATAAAGATTATTTGGTTATTATGGATTTGACCTCCGGTGAATTGTTAAGTGCAGCCGATGTGAGTGAACTGAATCCAAGTGATTTATTTTTTATCGACAATAACCGCATTGTGCTGAAAGCCTATCAGTCTAGTCGCCGTTCAAAAGTGGGCGCTGCTTTTTTATACGATCTCAAATCGAAAAAGATCCGTCAGTTACTGAAAGCTGAAAAAGGGGTTGCTGGCTCTGATTTAGAAGGTGAAGAGGTCAGAAGCTTTTTAAAAGGCGAGCAGGGTGGGATTAAACCCGGCCAGGCAATTTTAGATGCGGACTATAGCCGAATTGTCGGTTTGCAGGCTGACGAAAATAAAATTCTGATGCCAGCCTATTATAAGCGGCCTGAAACGAATAGAAAGCAGACCGGTGCGCATAAATTAACTTTAATGGCTGTCGACTTGTCTGGTGAACGTAGTGCCAGACCAGCCTCTCGCAGCGAGCTCGATTCAATCGATTTTTTTGTAGATGCTGATGGTGAGTTATTAGTTCAGGAACTGTTTAGCGATGAGAAGGATTTGCATCGTATTGAAGTACGAAAAGATAATGAATGGGTTGAAATATTCAGTGAAGCTACCCCTGAACTTAAGAAAGAATTTGTTGGCCTGACACCTGATCGTACAAAGCTGGTGTTTCTGGACTATGGTGAATCCGGCAATAAAAATTATTACACTCTGGCTTTAGCTGATGGCAAAATTAATGGTCCGGTTTTGAGCAAGCCGGGCGCTGATATAGAAAAAGCCCTGACCGACATTCAACGCGTAGTTTATGGGGTTGAATATGCAGGCTTTTATCCAAGCTATGCGTTTTTTGATCAAAAGCAAACCGCAACCTATGAAGCGATTAAAAATGCTTTACCTGACAAACATGCGTTAACCATTGTTGATTTTCATCCGGGTTGGAAAGATATTGTATTTCATATTGAAGGCCCTGAAGTGGTCAGCCAATATTTACTGTTTTCAAACAATGAATTTATCTCATTAGGTGATGCCAGACCACAAATACAGGCAGAGCAATTTAACCCAATAGAAGTGACTGAATATAAAGCGCGGGACGGGTTAAGCATTCCAACTTTATTGACTTACCCCAAAGCTAAAGAAAAAACTAATTTGCCTACTATATTACTGGCGCATCCAGGTCCGCAGGAGTATGACAGTGCCGGCTTTAACTGGTTAGTGCAATATTTTGCCAGTCGTGGGTACCTGGTCATTCAACCTCAATTCCGGGGCTCAGACGGTTTTGGTGAAGCCCATATTAAAGCCGGCTATGGTCAGTGGGGCAGAAAAATGCAGGATGATTTAACGGATGCAGTTAACCATTTTGTTAAAGCCGGTTCGGTTAATAAAGATAAGGTGTGTATAGCTGGTCAGCACTATGGGGGTTATGCCGCTCTGATGGGCGGTATAGATACAGCAAACCAAGTTAGCTGTGTGATTGCAATCAATGCAATGAGCGATCTGGAAGAAATGCTTGCGGATGAAACTTATGAGCACAGAGAAGAAAGCTCGATTGTTTATTATTGGGAAAAATTTATGCTGGAGCAAGCCGGTAATCGCAAAAGTCTAAAGTCGATATCTCCGATTCACTTAGCTAAACAGATGTCTGCACCTGTGCTACTGGTACATGGTTTGTATGATCAGTTGGTACTGTACAAGCAATCGGTTGCTATGAATGATGCACTTAAAAAAGCAAATAAAGATGTTGAGTTTGTGACCATTAAAGGTGAAGGGGATCAGCTTGCCAGTAAGGAATCCCGCTTAAAATTGCTCCAGGAAGTGGATGCGTTTTTGCAAAAGCATATGTAAAAATATGACAGGCGCTTATATTTGATATCAGCGCCTGTCATCTTACCTATCCACTGGCCATTTTTTCATCTTGAAGTAGCACGGGTATATAAGTTATGTACGTCCTGCCAAAACTGATTTGCAACGAAATTAAAATAAAACCTTCATTACGGAAAAGTAAAAATGAAAATAAATTCTATTTTTCAGCGCTTAATGCTGCTTTTATGTATTTTGTATTCGGCTATTGCCAATGCAAAAAATCCCCCACCACTTGATAGTTACGCGGCTTTACCTGAAGCCAGTATGATGAGTATTTCGCCGGATGGCAGCCGCTACGCTTACCGTTATACAAAAGGCGATAAAGATTATCTGGTCACTAAAGATATTAAAACTGACAAAATCATTGGCTCGATTAAGCTCTCGGAGATTGACCCGCATGGTGTCTATTTTCTGGATAAAGACAGGCTCATTCTCAGAGTCTCTGAATATATGAGCCTGCCGCGTTTTAAAGGCCGTCATAATGTCAGTACCGCTTTTCTCTACGATATTAAAGAAAAAGAAATCCGACAATTATTAACCCCGGGTTATGGTGTGTACATGGGCCAGACCAGTTTGGGCAGTGTCATTGGTATTCGCAAGGAGGATGGTAAGTTATTAATGCCGGCACTTTATGGTGATGATAGAGTCGATCCCGTTTATACCCTGATGTCAGTAAACCCGGAAGCTAAAAGAGAACCACGCCGGGTGACTATGGGAACGCATGACGCGATTGATTTTTTTGTTGATGAAGACGGTGAGCTGTTGGTTCAGGAACGCTATAATAATGCCAAAAACTTACACCGGCTACAAATCAGGCGAGACGATGAGTGGGTTGATCTGTTTACTGAAGAAACCGAAATCCGTCACAAGGCTTTTGTTGGTTTAACGCCGGATAGAGAAAGCATAGTGATGACTATGTATGATGATTCAGGGCGTAAAAACTATTACACAATGTCATTAACCGATGCCAAAATCACAGGGCCTTTGTTTACTAAAAAAGATGCAGATGTTGAGTCTGTTTTATCTGATACGTTCCGGGTTGTATATGGGATTCAGTATTCTGGATTTCGTCCCAGTTATCAGTTTTTTGATAAAAAGACGCAGGCAACTTATGAAGCTATTATTGCCGCCATGCCGGATCACACGTTTACCATTGCCGATTATACACCTGACTGGAAAAACATTGTTTTTTTAGTAGATGGGCCTGAAGTAGTCGGCAATTATATTTTATTTGCAAATAATCAGTTTCAACCTTTAGCTGCTAAATGGCCAAACTTTACCCCTGAAGATTATAACCCGATTGAAGTCAGCTCATTTAAAGCGCGAGATGGGTTAACCATTCCAACCTTGCTGACTTACCCCAAAGTGAAAGAGAAAAAGAATCTGCCCACCATTTTAATGCCACATGGCGGCCCTAAATCTTATGACAGAGTATGGTTTGACTGGCTTGCTCAATTTTTAACAAGTCGGGGTTATTTGGTTATTCAGCCACAATTTAGAGGCTCTGATGGTTTTGGTGCTGATCATATTATTGCCGGTTATGGTGAGTGGGGCGGTAAAATGCAACATGATTTAACGGATGCTGTTGATCACTATATTGGTACTGGCTTAGTTAATAAAGACAAAGTATGTATTTTAGGCGCCAGTTATGGTGGTTATGCTGCGCTGGCCGGTGGGGCCTATACACCGGATAAATATCAGTGTGTAGTATCCATTGCCGGGGTGAGCGATCTGGAGGAAATGCTGGATACTGAAAAGCGCCAATATGGCAGTGACCATTGGGTGATTTCTTATTGGGAAAAATCTATGATGGATAAGCAAAATACAGATGAATTTTTAGAGAATATTTCACCAATTAACTTTGCTAAACAGTTTAAGGCACCTGTTTTACTCATTCATGGTGAAAGAGATAAGGTGGTGCCATTTGAGCAGTCTGATGACATCTATGATGAGTTGGATGATGAAGATAAAGATGTCAAGTTAGTTGAGTTGGAAGATGAAGGCCATCATCTGATTTATGAAAAATCCCGCCTTAAATTACTTCAGGAGATTGAAACGTTTTTAGCTAAACATTTGTAGTCTTTGGTTGTTAACCATAAATAAAAAAGCGAGTATTCACTCGCTTTTTTCGTATTGGTTCAGGCTAGGTTTTAAAATCTAAAATCTAAAATCGAATTTAGCTTTTCAGGAAAAAATGATAAGCCGGGTTGGCGGTTTCATCTGTATACTGGTAACCAATTTGGTCTAAGTGTTGATGTAAGTCTTCCAGTTCATTCTCAGGCACATCAAAACCCGCCAGCACCATGCCACTGGCAGCACTATGATTGCGATAGTGGAACAAGGTAATATTCCATTGTGTCCCTAAGGTATTTAAAAAGCTCATCAGTGCCCCCGGATATTCTGGGAATACAAAACTAAAAATGCGCTCATTTTCCAAATTCTGAACCCGGCCACCAACCATATGACGAACATGCATTTTTGCTGCTTCGTTATCGGATAAATCAAAGCCTTCAATATGATGCTTTTTAAGTTCAGCCAGTACTTCAGGTAGCTCCTGATCGGCCTGACGTAATTTTAGGCCAACATATACATGGGCATTATCTGCAGGGGCATATCTGTAGTTAAATTCAGAAATGGTTCTGCCCGCCAGTGTTTCACAAAAATGACGGAAAGCGCCTTTTTTCTCAGGAATCGTGGCTGCGATAATGGCCTCTTTTTTCTCACCTAATTCAGCACGTTCTGACACATATCTTAGCGTGTGGAAATTAATATTCGCACCACATAAAATGCCGCCAATTTGCAGTTTTTTCTCTGGTTTATTTTGACTTAACCATTTTTTGATACCGGCTACCGATAAAGCACCCGCAGGCTCTGCAATCGCTCGGGTATCATCAAAAGTATCTTTAATTGCAGCACAGATCTCATCACTGTTTACAGTAATGACTTCGTCAACATATTGCTGACAGAGACGAAAGGTTTCTTCACCTATAATTTTTACGGCCACGCCGTCCGCAAAAATGCCGACTTGATCCAAAGGTGTGCGTTCACCACATTCAAGTGCTTTTTTAAGGCAGGCCGACTCGTCTGACTCTACAGCAATAATTTTGATATTAGGTTTAAGCTGCTTTAAATAAACTGCGATACCGGCCGCTAAACCGCCACCGCCAACCGCTACAAAAACCATATCTAAATCACGCTTGGCATCAAACAGCTCTTTGGCTATGGTGCCTTGACCAGCGATCACATCTTCATCATCAAACGGCGGAACATAGGTATAACCATGGTCGATTGCCAGTTCCTGAGCATGATTGCTGGCGACATCAAAGCTGCGTCCAATTAAGATGATATCAACCCAGTCACCGCCAAAATTGCGTACTGCATCCACTTTAATATCCGGCGTGGTTTCTGGCATCACAATGGTGGCTTTTACCTGCATTTTATTGGCTGATAGGGCAACACCTTGGGCATGATTACCCGCAGATGCGGTAATGACCCCTCGGTTTTTGGCGTCGTCTGAAAGGTTGGCTATTTTGTTATAGGCGCCGCGTAATTTAAACGATTTGACTGGTTGTTGGTCTTCTCGTTTTAACCAAACGTCGTGCTGTAAACGATGAGATAAAGATCCCAGATAGTTCAGGTCTGTATTTTTAGCGACATCGTAAACAGGCGCGACTAAGATTTTGCGTAAATAATCCTGTGCGCTTAAATGCTGTTCTGAGTCTGTCATGGTTAAATGTACCAAAATTTTAGATAAGCGTTTATATGAGTTGGGGCTAACACTGATATTAGCCCCAAATTCGGAAGTATAAGTTAGATTAGTCCTCTAACTTGCTGCGGTCTCTTACTGCACCTTTATCTGCGCTGGTTGCAAACATTGCAAATGTTTTCAACGCAAATGACACTTCACGTTCACGGTTTTCAGGTTTCCAACCTTTTGAATCACGCACTAAACGACGCTCAGCTAACACATCTTCAGCAACTTCTAATTCAATGGTTCGGTTTGGAATATCGATAGCTATCATATCGCCATTTTCAACCAGACCTATGGTACCGCCGCTCGCCGCTTCCGGTGATACGTGACCAATTGATAAACCTGAAGTACCGCCAGAGAATCGACCATCTGTAATTAAAGCACAGTCTTTACCTAAACCTTTAGATTTTAAGAAAGTTGTCGGATAAAGCATTTCCTGCATACCCGGACCGCCTTTAGGGCCTTCATAACGAATTACAACCACATCACCGGCTTTAACTTTGTCACCTAAAATACCTTCAACCGCATCTTCCTGACTTTCAAATACCACAGCCGGACCGGTAAATTTTAGAATGCTTTCATCTACCCCGGCAGTTTTAACAATACAACCATCAACAGCAATGTTACCGTCTAATACGGCCAAACCACCATCTTGGCTGTATGCATGTTCTTTGCTACGAATACAACCATTTTCACGGTCGTCATCTAAACTTGGCCAGCGGCAATCCTGAGAGAAAGCTTTAGTGGTACGGATACCGGCAGGACCTGCTGAATAGAAGGTTTTAACGGCTTCATCTTGGGTCACTACGATGTCCCATTTAGCCAGAACATCGGTCAACTTACCGCCTAAAATATGATTTACATTTTGGTTAAGTAAACCGGCGCGGTTTAGTTCACCTAATAAGCCAATTACACCGCCGGCTCTGTGAACATCTTCCATATGATATTTTTGAGTAGCAGGTGCGACTTTGCTCAGGTTTGGAATTCTGCGAGACATTTGATCGATAGCATTCATATCGAAGTCAACGCCACCTTCTTGTGCGGCTGCCAATAAGTGAAGTACAGTATTGGTTGAACCACCCATAGCAATATCCAGAGCCATTGCATTTTCGAAGGCTTCGCGGGTGGCAATATTACGTGGTAAAACAGAATCGTCATCATTGGTATAGTACTGAGTACATAACTCAACAATGCGCTGACCAGCTTGTTTGAATAAACCTTCACGATCAGCGTGTGTTGCCAATAATGAACCATTGCCCGGTAAGGATAAACCTAAAGCTTCGGTTAAACAGTTCATTGAATTAGCGGTAAACATACCTGAGCATGAACCACAAGTTGGGCATGCAGAACGTTCAACTTCTTCACTTTGTTCGTCTGATACTTTTGGATCTGCGCCTTGAATCATGGCATCAACCAAATCCAGTTTAATGATTTGGTCAGACAGTTTGGTTTTACCTGCTTCCATTGGACCGCCTGATACAAATACAACCGGAATGTTTAAACGCATTGCTGCCATTAACATACCCGGGGTGATTTTGTCACAGTTTGAAATACAAACTAATGCATCAGCACAGTGCGCATTAACCATGTATTCTACTGAATCGGCAATTAAATCACGCGAAGGCAAACTGTAAAGCATACCGCCATGACCCATAGCGATACCATCATCAACCGCGATTGTATTAAATTCTTTGGCGACACCGCCTGCGGCTTCAATCGAACGAGCAACCAACTGACCCATGTCTTTCAGGTGAACATGGCCCGGAACAAACTGAGTGAATGAGTTTGCAACCGCGATAATTGGTTTGCTGAAATCTTCATCTTTCATACCCGTTGCACGCCATAAGGCACGTGCACCTGCCATATTTCGGCCTTGGGTGGTTGTTGCGGATCTAAGTTTTGGCATTGTCTTCTCCAATTCAATTTTTGCATTTATTTTTAAATGCAAAAGCAGGCTTTTGCCTGCTTAAATAAATTCGTTATCTCGATTGGCTGCATAGGGTTATCTCTATACAGCAATCATTCGCTGATATTTAAAGCTTGAACTCGGCTTGTGTTGGCCCTATGATTTTATCCGTAATCTGATATTCCAGATAAAGTTTTGACTAAACATCAGCTAACTCGTTCAAATCAGAGGTGGCTATTCGTTGATATAACTTAACCAGCCCCATTTATCTTCAGTTGTACCGTTGAAGATTCCAAAATAATCTTTTTGCAGCATTTCAGTAATAGGACCACGTTTACCATTGCCCACCTGAATTTGGTCAACACTTCTAACCGGTACAACTTCGGCTGCAGTACCACACATAAATACTTCATCCGCTAAATACAGAGCTTCACGCGGAATGGCTTGTTCGCGAACAGTATAACCACGCTCTGCCGCTAAGGTAATTAAAGTACTACGGGTAATACCCGGCAAAATACCGCTGGTTGTCGGCGGTGTACTGATTACGCCGTCGCGCACAACAAAAATGTTTTCACCGGCACCTTCAGAAATACAGCCGTTTTGGTCTAAACCTATGCCTTCTACATAACCATGACGCTTAGCTTCTGTTGTAATTAAAATAGAAGATAAATAGTTACCGCCGGCTTTTGCACCTGTGGGCATTGTATTCGGTGCCAGGCGATTCCATGAGGTGATCGCCGCGTCTACACCTTGTTCTAAGCTTTCTTCGCCTAAATATGAACCCCAGTTTAATGCAATAATTGAGGTTTCTAACGGGACTTTAGGTGGATTTAAACCTAAATTGTGCGCACCCATAAATGCGAACGGACGCAGGTAAGCACTTTTAAAGCCATTTTCGCGAACAATATCTTTACAGCCCTGATTGATTTCATCTGCGGTGTAAGGAATATCAAAGCGGTAAATCTTAGCGGAATCAAATAATCTGCGAGTATGCTCTTGCAAACGAAAAATTGCAGGACCTTTTGGTGTATCGTAACAACGAACACCTTCAAAAACTGATGAACCGTAATGGATTGCATGACAGACAATATGCACAGTTGCTTCTTGCCAAGGGATGATTTTGCCGTTAAACCAAATTAGTTCTGGGAAGTTTGTCTTGCTCATTATTTGCTTATCCTGATTTACGCATTCATAGCAACAGCTGAACCAGTTGTTGCGGTGGACTGGTGTAACTCAAGCTGAGCTACATCGTATAATTTATTGAGTTGATTTTCTAAGTTGCTAATAGGGCGCTCGCCTGACACTTTCAGCGTGATTTTCGTGCTATTGGTTGTCTGGCATTGCTTCATTAATACTTCTTCCAGATTAAAACCACGATGACGGACGACTCGTAAGATTCGCTCCATTACTTCTGGTCTGGAATTTGCCTCAAGTTTAATGGTATGCGTCATACTTTTTCCCCTTCCAACATGTCGTGGTTTGCTTTGCCCGGCGGCACTAATGGCCATACATTTTCTTTTTCATCAATTTGCACATGCAATAAGAATGGACCATCGCTGTTTATTAACTGGTCAAGCCCCTGCTCGATTTGATCTGCCTGATTGATTGTTAAAGCAGGAATATCAAATGCTTTTGCTAGTGTAACAAAATCTGGGTTATCGCTTAAATTAGTTTCTGAATAACGTTCTTCAAAAAATAACTCTTGCCATTGTTTAACCATGCCTAATCGCTGGTTGTCTAATAATACTATTTTCACCGGTAGTTTAAAGCGGCGAATGGTGCCTAATTCCTGAACATTCATCATAAATGAACCGTCACCGGATACGACGACTGAAGTGCAGTCAGGTCGCGCAACCTGAACGCCTATTGCAGCTGGCAAACCAAAGCCCATAGTACCAGCGCCACCACTGGATAAATGATTGCGTGGTGAGCTGAATAACATATGCTGGGCAACCCACATCTGGTGCTGTCCAACATCACAGCTGACGGCATGATCGTGTGGTAATTTCTGGCTTAATAAATTTAATAACTTAGGTGCGTAAATCGTCTCACCCGGGAAATCATAACGCCATGCGTACTCTGATCTAAGCTCAACCGCTTGTTGCTGCCACGGTTGTATTTGAGTTTCTAAAGCCAATGCAGGTAATAGCTTTTTAAAATCGGCTAAGATTGAAACATCGGCATGACGCAATTTAGAGATTTCTGCCGGGTCAATATCCAGATGAATCACTTTTGCATTGGGTGCAAAAGTATCTAATTTACCGGTTACTCTGTCGTCAAAGCGAGCACCTGTACAAATTAGCAGATCACATTCCTGTACAGCATGGTTTGCTGCCTGATTGCCATGCATGCCAACTAAACCCAGATTATAAGGGTAGTCAGCCGGTACTGTGCCCAATGCTTTTAACGTTGAGATGGCTGGAATCTGAGTTGCCTCTAATAAATCTTGCATTTCGTCAATCGCATCGGCTAAACCGACACCACCACCTACATAAAACAGCGGCTTTTGCGCGCTGGCAATTAAATCTTTGGCAAGTTTAAGCGATTCTGCCGAAAAGTCCGGTGTTTGCTTTTCTGCAATTGGGTAAGGTTCAAAATCGACAGAACCAACCTGAATATCTTTTGGAATATCCACGAGTACAGGGCCTGGTCGACCTGACTGTGCAACCTCGAATGCCTGATGTAAAACATCTGCCAATTCGTCTAAACTTTGCACCAAAAAGCTTTGTTTAGTGATAGATAAAGACATGCCTAATACATCCATTTCCTGGAATGCATCAGTACCGATCAAATTGCTGAATACTTGGCCGGTAATAGCGACAACGGGGACTGAATCCATCATGGCATCTGCCAAACCGGTAACCAGATTGGTCGCACCCGGACCTGAAGTGGCCATACAGACGCCGACTTTACCGGTTGAACGTGCGTAACCAATTGCAGAAAATGCTGCACCTTGTTCGTGACGACATAAGAAGTGTTCAACTTCAGAGTCATAAAGTGCATCGTAAATTGGCATAATGGCACCGCCCGGGTAACCAAATATGTGTTTAATACCGTGTTGTTGTAAAACTTTTAAAACCAGTTCAGCGCCGGTCATAATCTACCCTTTATCTATCGTTATGACTTGATATTCGAATAAGTTGTAAGCACAAATTTCAACCTATTTGAATATATAATAAAAAACCCCCGAGTCTTGCGACGCGGGGGTTTGTTTAGTCAGTTTGATTATGATTAAACCAAGTTATCCCCCCGCGGTGAAGTGAGTAGCACCACCACGCTGACGACGACTAATGTAATCATAATACGGAAATTCATCTTAAATTCGGACCTTGCAAAAATACAGTTTGCTTTAGAGGGCGTATAAATAGCATACAATTGTTACCGAGACAAGAAATACTTAGGTTTTGCCCAAAAAAAGTAAGCTAACTGGCCACTCACAGCGAAGTTGAATCGGGCTAAACTGTTCAGGGTAAACACTAGCCCGAATATCAAACCAGCTTAATTGGTAAATAAGTTACCTATTTTCCAGAAACGACCGGATGTTTTTGCATCTTTATGGCCAACATAACCTTGCCAGAGTTGCGCCAGCGCGTCTCTCGCTTCTAAACCAAATTCAGGTTGAATAATGGCTAGACTTGGCTGGTCAAATAAATCTGAAAGGTTTTCCGGATTGTGGCTGATTTGCCACAACCCAAGCAACATGGCGTAACTGCGCATTAACAGCTGAGCACAGGTTTCATGTTCTTCCAGCTCTAATTTTTCAGCTAAATCATGAGAGGTAGAGTTAACCATATTAACCAAACGTTCTTTAAACGCGAGCAATACCCCACTATTTACATTTTGCTCTATGATTGAACTACTTAAACTGGCCAATTGAAAAAATTGAGGCTGGTCTTCTACGTAATGGCAAATAGCGTTGATGATATCATCAGCATTTGGTTTTTCGGCGGTAATGGCCGAGCGAATATCCCGGAACCAGTTTTCATAATGCTGTTCGAGTAAAGCCAGAAAGATTTCTTCTTTGCTTTTAAAATACAAATACACAGTGCCCTTGGCAATTCCGGATTGTTTGGCGATTTCTGCGGCAGTAGGTAATGCATCCGGCTGAGTATTAAATAATTGAGATGCAGTCGCTAAAATTAAATCTCGTTTAAGCGACTTATCAGCAGCTGAACGGGCTCGTTTCTGTTTTTTCTGAGGCATAATGAACTCCTTTCCATGGTTATATAGTGGTAACTAAGGTTTGCACTGCAGATGACCGCTATTTATTTCAGCCATCTCCCCAAGCCTTTAATTTGTATACCATCAAATATCTGGTTCTCGATTTATTAACTAACCAGTTTAAAGCTTGTATTATAAGCATACAAAGCCTAGCTTGGTTCTCATTCTAGAGGGTATAATTACTTTTGGTCAATTAACACCCTAAATTAATGTGGAATAATCGACAGTTTTTTGGTTATTAAAGATTAAACAATAGGACGCTGTTGTTACGCTTGTGTGTAGATTTCTTTACTTCCGACCCAGCGCGTAATTAAGGCAAGTGCCGTATCCGGCTGCTGTTGCATGATTTGCTTAGCAATATTTCTCGCTTGAGGGATCAGTTCACTGTCTCTTAGTAAATCAGCAATCTTAAAATTCATTTCACCGGTTTGTCGGGTGCCCAACAATTCACCCGGACCACGGATTTCCAAATCTTTTTGCGCAATATAAAACCCATCGGTACTCTCGCGCATGACAGCAAGTCGTTTACTGCCTGTATCGGAAAGCGGAGACTTGTACATTAATAAACAGTGACTGGCAACGGCGCCCCGGCCAACCCGGCCTCGTAACTGATGCAGTTGAGCCAAGCCTAAACGTTCTGGGTTTTCTATGATCATTAAGCTGGCATTGGGCACATCCACCCCCACTTCAATGACTGTAGTGGCCACGAGTAAATCCATTTTGCCTTGTTTAAATTCATTCATTACCTGCTGCTTTTCACCGGCTTTCATTCGACCATGAACTAAACCTATGCTGAGCTCAGGTAGAGATTCCTGCAATTGAAAAGCCGTATCCTCAGCCGCCTGACATTGCAATACTTCCGATTCTTCAATCAGAGTGCAGACCCAGTATGCTTGCCGATTTTCGTTTTTACAGGCCTGAAAAACTCTTTGAATCACTTCTTCTCGGCGGGTATCTGGTACGACAACGGTTTGTACAGGCGTTCTGCCCGGTGGTAATTCATCTATTACAGAGGTTGTTAAATCCGCATAGGCGGTCATTGCCAATGTTCTTGGAATTGGGGTAGCTGTCATAATCAGTTGATGGGGCGCTAAGCCGGTCACTGTGCCTTTTTCACGTAAGCTTAAACGCTGATGTACACCAAATCTGTGTTGTTCATCCACAATCGCTAAACTCAGGTTTTTAAATTCAACTTCCTGCTGAAATAAGGCATGGGTGCCCACCACCATTTTACTTTCACCACTGGCGATGCGCGCTTGAGTTTCGCGCTTTAATTTGGCTGATAACTTACCGGCAAGCCAGTCCACTTTATAACCAAGTGGTTCCAGCCAGCGGCTGAAATTGATAGCGTGCTGCTCTGCCAGTATTTCAGTCGGTGCCATCAAGGCTACTTGAAATCCTTGATTGAGAACGGATAAGGCTGCCAATGCCGCTACCAGGGTTTTGCCTGAACCTACATCGCCCTGAACCAGACGCATCATAGGAAAAGTATTTTTCATATCCTGTTGAATCTCATTCACCACTCTTTGCTGTGCCCGTGTAGGCTGAAAGGGCAGGCGACTGATAAATTTATCAATTAATTCATTGGCAACCGGAATAGAAGCCGCTTTTGCCTGCTGCGCGGCTTCTCTGACTTTTAGCATGCTCAAGTTATGGGCAACCAGTTCTTCCAGCGCCAGACGTTGCTGTGCCGGATGCTGGCCGGTTTCCAATTGTTCTAATGAAACATCCGGCGGCGGTCGATGTAATAATTCAAGTGCGGCTTGAAGGCTATAGTGTTGATTTTGCGTTAGTTCTGGTAACAATTCCTCCACGCCGGCCGTTTTTAATTTATTTAGCGCCTGCTCCGTTAAGCTGCGTAGTGAATTCTGTTTGAGCCCTTCAGTCGTTGAATAAACGGGTGTAAATGCTTCTTCTAATTCAACTATTTTATTATCGCTGATTTTATATTCAGGGTGAATAATTTCCCAACCACTGCGGCCTCGTTTAATCTCACCAAATGCCCGAATCGTGCGACCTTTTGTCATTTGGTTTTTCTGGCCGGCGTTAAAGTTAAAAAACCTGAGCGTAATTAATCCTGTGCCATCATCCACGGTGCAGTTAAGCATGCGGCGTTTGCCAAATGTAACCTGACAATTAACGATTTCACCCTGAATACTGGTTTGAAGTTCAGGTAATAAATCGCAAACCGGGTAAATATGGGTTCTGTCCTGATAACGAAATGGCAGATGAAATAAGAGATCTTCTACTGAATGGATATGCAAATGCGCCAACTTGTCGGCAAGCTTAGGGCCAACGCCGGATAAACTGGTGACAGATTGTTTGGCTAAGCGACTGATTTGCATTCCGGTATGAAAACTAACTGTTTAAATTAACAGTATCTTAGCTTGAGTTTTGCCAAAAGTACAAGAAAAAGCAATCATTTCTTTAACTTGGCATCATAGGTAAATATGCACTAAGTTATATCAGAGCATTTTGAAACTGTATGTTTTAATGATGACTGATCTGATTTAACTCAGTTACGTAAGCTATTCGCAAATAAATAGAATAAAACCGCATCCAATCTTAATTCTCAGACGTTTGGTTTAATAAGCAAAGATAACTTAATAGCTAGGCCTCTGCAAAGGACAATAAATGGAACATGAACAACACTTAAAGTTATTAAGAGCTGTCGCACAGGGTGATAAAGACGCTTTCCTTAATTTATATCAGGCAACTTCACCTCAGCTTTATGCAGTGAGTTATAAAATGCTCAAGCATAAAGAGCTGGCGGAAGAAGCCTTACAGGAAGCCTATGTCAGAATTTGGCATAACGCTGGCGAATACCAGTTGGGAAAAGGCACAGTATTAACCTGGATGATCAGCATTGTCAGGTACAGGACGCTGGATTTAATTCGTTATCACAAAGTGCGAAACGAAATGAGCTTACAGGACGAAGATTCAGTACCTATCGAAACAACGCCTGTGGGAAGTGAGCTAACTGAGCTGGCACCTCAGAAAATGGAGGAATGTATGGATGAACTTGAATCTGAACAAAAACAGGCAATTCATTTTGCTTATTTTAATGGATATAGCCACAAAGAGGTTAGTGCTTGTATGGGGTCGCCACTTGGTTCGATCAAAAGTTGGATTCGTCGCGGACTAAAAAGTCTGCAAAGGTGTTTGGCAATATGAATTATTTATTAGAAGAAAGACGCAATGCCTTAGCTGCTGAATATGTACTGGGTACATTAAGAGGAGGTGCACGCCGCCGGTATCAGCAGCTTATGATGCAGCATCAGCTGGTCCGTGAAACGACTTGGGTATGGGAGCAATATATTAATGTACTGGGTCACAAACTGAAGCCGGTGGAGCCCAGTGATAAAGTCTGGCAGACAGTGGCGACTCAACTTGGTTTTGCAGAGCAGGGAACAGATAAATCTTCAACTCAGGCAGATAATATTGTTGAATTTAAATCAGCAGCTAACCGCATCTGGAAATCTGTTGCGGGTTTAGCTACGGCTGCCGCGCTAGTCTTAGCGGTTGTCTTAATTCAGGTTCAGCAGCCAGATTTAACACCCGCTCAGTATGCTGTGGTACAGAGTGAACAGGCACAGGCTTTATGGCTGATCGAGGTGGATGAGAGCCAAATTACCGTTAAAGCGACAGAAAAACTGACACAGCAAGCTAATAATGATTATGAGCTCTGGTTTGTCGCCGCGGATGGTCGTGCTCCTGTTTCTTTGGGCTTACTACCACAATCGGGTGAACTCATTTTACCTAAATCAGAGTTGTTTGGTACGGTTGATTTAGCGGCCTTAGCGGTTAGTCTGGAACCTCTGGGTGGTTCACCTACCGGCTCCCCAACCCAGGTTTTATATACAACAGAATTGGTGACCCTTTAAACGGGCTAATTCATAAATTCAAAACCCGGCCTAGAGTGTGTTGACGTTTGGTGTACAAATTTTGTTCTAACTAAACGCGTTTTGCTCGCGACGCGAGATATGTAGCATAGTTATTCTATGTCAATATCGAGCAACAAAGAGAAAAATGCGTTTAGAACGAACCTGAAAGGCAGCGTTTGTTTGGCATTTCTTCTGCGTTATAGCTCCTTTATGTAGCTCACTACACGTCAATCGCTATGCCTTGGATAAATACCAAACAAACGGCTGCAAAATTGTACTCAAAAGCTCAACACGCTCTAGCCGGGTTTTTTTGCTTTAAATTTTATTTTTAGCTGCCTCAGGCATTTCTATTTCAACCTATCTGAAAAATTAAAATAAATAATTTAAAAAAACTGCATCCAATTTAAATCCTCGCGCGTTTGGCTTTTATGACAAGAGGTTTGCTTGTTGGCAAATCTTATTTAAGCAACTAACAAAGGATAATGTCATGAATATAAAATTAAATACGATAGCGGCAACACTTGTCGCTAGTATGTTAAGCCAAACTGCCTGGGCTTCTAGCCACAGAGAAGCCCCTAATATCACCCGAATGCCAACCGTTGACTCGACTGACTTCTATGCATTTAACAGTTATGAAGCCGATCGCGAAAACTATGTCACTTTAATTGCGAATTATATTCCACTGCAGGATGCTTATGGTGGACCGAATTATTTTGCAATGGATCCAACGGCGATTTACAGCATACACATAGACAATGATGGTGATGCGACAGAGGATCTGACTTTTCAGTTTAGATTTGAGCAGGCCCTCGCAAATGAAACCGGTATTGCACTCATGGTTGGCGATGAGGGTGAAGAAAAGTCGATTGCGGTTCCGTTAAAAAATGTAGGTGGCGTCTCAGCTGAAGATCAGTCTGCAGTTAATTTTAGTGAGTCTTATTCACTAACACTGGTGGAAGGCCCACAAAAATCCGGGACCAAAACCAAGCTAATGAACACGTACAGTGGTACTGAGATGTTCCATAAACCACTAGATTATATAGGCAATAAAACCTTTACCGATAAAAGCGGTTACGAGCATTATGCCCACCAATTTGTGTATGAATTTGCATTACCGGGTTGTGAGCAAAATGGCCGGGTCTTTGTTGGCCAACGTAAAGACCCCTTCGTAGTGAATTTGGGCAAAACTTTTGATTTGGTGAATTATGTGCCGGTAGAAGGTGACAGCTCGCCGGGAGCCGGAGACGCGAATGGTTTTCCGGGCGGGATTACTCAATCCGCAGACAATGATGATTTAGCTTTTAAAAACGTGACAGCATTATCGATTGAGATTGCAAAAGATTGTATCACCGGAGACGGCAATGGGGTTATTGGCGCATGGACAACCGCCAGTTTGCCGCAGGCTCGAATCTTAAACCCGAACGCTAAACTTAACAAAACGGAAGTAAACGGTGGTGCTTTGGTTCAGGTATCCCGATTAGGTAGCCCGCTGGTTAATGAGTTGGTTATTGGTTTAAAAGATAAAGATAAATTTTCTGCATCACATCCGAAAGATGATGGTCAGTTTGCAGATTATGTCACACATCCTAGCTTGCCTGAGCTTTTAAATATTTTATTTAAAGATGCGGTAAATACCACTTTAGGAACGGAGATTGAAACGCTTGCACCGACTAACTTCCCGCGTATGGATTTAGTCACTGCATTTTTAACCGGGTTTGAAGGTGTAAACCAACAAGCTATGGTGACTCCGTCTGAAATGTTACGACTGAATACCGGTATTCCTGCCACTTCTGCTGAGATGCAATCCGCGTTTGGTGTCGCAGGCGATGATTTAGCCGGTTTCCCGAATGGTCGTCGTCCGGGTGATGATGTAGTGGATATTGCATTAAGAGTGGTTATGGGTCGTTTATGTTATCCGATTCCGGTTAACGGTGCTGATACCGATTTAGGGTTGTGTGCACCTGAAGACGCAAGCGTAGGTAATGTGCCTTTCACTGATGGTGCGCCGCTGGATGCGAGCATGGTAATGGATGCGTTCCCATACTTAGCTACGCCGATTGCCGGTTCTGAGTAAGGAGGACATTATGAAAACCTTATTCAACAGAATCCTGAAGGCCAGCATCATAGCTTTATTGCTGAGTGGCTGTGATATAGGTGACGACGATGATAAAACAGCTAAAAATAATGCACCGCAAGCAATGGATTTTATGGCTACTACCAAAACAGATACCGAGCTGATGGCTAAATTGTCAGCAACCGATGCTGATGGCGATATGCTGAGTTATACCTTGGCTACAGCGCCTGGCTCTGGTGAATTATCGCTTAATTCAGATGGCAGCTTTAGCTACCAACCTGCAGCTGAATTTACCGGAACCGATTCTTTTGAGTTTATTGTATCGGACGGCAAAGCGCAGACAACCGGGATGGCTCATATTGAGGTGGAAGTGCTGGAAGTTAGTTTTGCCAGTTACAGCCGAAATGCGTTTAATCAAACCGAAACGGATGAGCCTTTAGCGGTAAATGGTCGTGAGTTTATGCAGGATGTTTCTTCTGAAACCGCTTATGACGACTTATTGACCGAGTAGCAGAGACTAAAGGTCAAGGATGACCTTATTGTTAGGAGAAGTATTATGTTTATTGCTAAAGCGCTCACTTTATTTTTTAGTTCCTTATTAATGATAACCTGTGTATTGGTTGGTATTAGCAGTTTGGTTTATGCCAAGCCTTTTGTACCGGACAGCGCGGATTTTGTTTTAGCCGAGTGGGATCCTGATAGTCCGGCACAAGCCGAAAGTATGAATCTGGAATACATTGAAAATTTAATTAATCAGGCTCAGTATCCCGGAAAGTCGGCTTTTAATATAGGTCGTGCCAATGCGTTATTAAACTTGTATTTTCAATCCGGGCAAACACAGCCAAAAGCGCTTTACCTGCATGCTCGAATTTTGCAACATCAGCACGATTTTAGCTCGGCTTTAAAAATCCTAGACAATGTATTGCAGCTTAAACCACAAATGTCGGCAGCCTGGTTATTAAAAGCGAATATCCACCTTGCACTCGCAGAGCATCATAATGCGAAGCAGGCCTGTTTAAATCTGATAGGCCAGAGTGATTTATTAGTCGCGTCTGCATGTAGTCTGGAAATTGAAAGTTTTCAGGGCAAACTGGCTGCAAGTTACGCCAGCTTGAGCAAGGTTGTTGAACGTTATGGATTATCAGAAAAAGAGTCAGCAGTCTGGCTTGTTCAGATTCTGGCAGATATGGCTTATCGCCTGAACGATAAAGCGGCCGCTTTGGTCTGGCTTGAAAAATTAGAGTACAAACTAAAGCCGGTCAGCTATTGGGCTTTGTGGGCGGATATACAACTAGACAATAAACGACCTGAACTGGTTTATGACCAGCTATCTAAAATCGTCAGTGGCAGCAAATTTAAAGATGATGCATTGCTGCTGAGATTAGTTTTAGCAGAACAGGCCATAAATGCGCCGGTTCATTGGCAAACCCAGTTAAGTAATCGTATTCGGCTCCGTATTCAGCGCGAAGATAAATTTCATGCTGCTGAAATTGCGAGATTTTTTATTGAAGTCGAACCGAATCCGGTGAGCGCGATACATTGGGCCGAAATCAACTGGCAAATGAGTAAACTGGAGGCTGATCGCCAGCTCTTACAGCAAGCTATTTTAATGCAGGCGGACGCCGCACTGCCTGAATCAGGTTCAGGTTTATCCGACTATCAATTCAGTGAACAGGCAGGCTAAACATGAAAAAGTTCATCATACTAATATTGGGCTTGTTTACTTTTATGAGTCATGCCCACCAGTTAAGTACAGCTTATTTAACCGCGGAACTGAATGAAAGTGGCCTTATTCAGGGGGATATCCAGCTAAGAGGTTTTGATTTAAATCAGGCGCTGAATCTGGATTCTGATATGAATGGTCAGTTGACCTGGGCTGAAATTGAAAGCCAGAGTGTGCAACTGAACCAGTATATTCAAACGCACTTATTAATTAAACGTAACAATCAGGTCTGTCCTTTAATAATTGAACCTCAGTTAAAAGCTGAGCGTCATTTTAATCAGGGCTATCTTGTTGCAGTTATAAGTGCCCAGTGTGCGGTGAGCGGGTCAATAGAGGTTACTTACACAGGTTTGTTTGCAGAGGATTATGAACATAAATTATTGTTTAATTTAACCGGCCAGACCGAGGTGGTTGCTCGCGTTATTAGCGCAGAGAATCATAGGGTTCATATTGATTTAAATCATACCTCTTTGATGACTACTTTTAATCAATATGCCTATCAGGGTATTTTGCATATCTGGAAAGGTTTAGATCACATTCTGTTTCTATTGGTTTTGTTACTTGGCTGTGTTTTAGTCCGGCAAAACGGGCAGTGGCAAGTCAGAGAGAACGCAAAGCAAATTATCATTTCAACCGCTTGGATAGTGACGGCTTTTACGCTGGCACATTCAATTACTTTAACATCGACAGCGATGGGCTGGGTGGTCTTAAACTCTCGCTGGGTAGAGTTGGGAATCGCACTGTCTGTGTTGTTTGCAGCACTTAATAATATCTGGCCCTGGGTTGTTCGTTTATCCGGCTTGACCTTTATATTCGGATTATTACATGGGATGGGATTTGCTGGTGTTCTGGTTGAACTGGGTTTACCGACAGAGCAGAAAATCTGGGCGGTACTGGCCTTTAATTTAGGTGTGGAAATAGGCCAGTTAGTCATACTGGCTATTGTATTACCTTTATTAATTTCGATTCGATGGTTTAGTTGGTATCAAACTTACTTTTTACGCTTTTCATCAGTTGCAATTGCCATGGTGGCAATAGGCTGGACGATCGAGCGGTTTTAAGTGCTCGTCTGTGATTTTATGATTTGAAGTTAAGCCGGTTAAACAACCGGCTTTATTTGTTAATACCGCAGAAATTGGTTTATCGATACTATTTAACCTCAGCTGCGCATAATCAAAATTGCCCAACGAGTCTATTTTTTAGCCTCTCAGCGTTATTTTTCTTACTAATAACTCGCTATTAGGTACACAAAAATGCCTTGATAGGCGAAAAACTATCCACATTGGAACGTAAAATAAACAAGATTGTGGTTATATTTAAAAAATTAAAGCCCAATTTTACTTTAACTGTTCTTATGCGCAGCTGAGGTTATTTAGAGATTCAGCTAAATCAAGCAGAATGTTTTAATTTTTTAATTGATTTTAAAAGCTTCAGATCGAGTTGTATCTATCGTGATAGTAAAGTTTTAAATTACTGTTGTAACTCAAAAATAGCCGAAATAATTGCACATTTTTTGACATTTTTACTAGCAGCGACGGAAGCTGCTGATTTATAATATATCCAAGTTATATAGTCATCTTTACTCTTTTGTTCTCTTGGCAGAATCTTAAGTTTTAGCGGCGAGTTCTTCGCACTTTCCATATTTATTTGCATATTAATTGATAGGGCTGTTTATGTCATTCAACACTGCATCGGCGAAAGCTGAGGTAAGCATATTTCCTGTTTTAGCTATTCTGGCTATGGGTGGATTTATTCTGGGGTTAACAGAATTTTCGATGATGCCTATGCTGCCGCTGATTAGCGAAACATTTGCGACCACACCGTCACAAAGTGGCTACGCGATCAGCGCCTATGCGATTGGTGTTGTGGTTGGCGCGCCTGTTTTTATGATGCTGACGGCAAATATGACAAAGCGTAATGCACTGGCTATTTTTGTTGGCATGATGTGCCTGTTTAATGGCTTAAGCGCTTTTGCTCAGTCTCTTGAGCAATTAATAGCATTTCGTTTTTTAAGTGGTTTGCCGCATGGTGCCTATTTTGGTACCGCGGTTTTACTGGCTTCTGATATAGCGCCCAAAGGCAAGCGTTCAACCTTCATTTCAAAGGTATTTTTGGGGTTAACTTTAGCTACGATTGTTGGTGTACCTTTAGTCACATTAATAGGTCAGAACTTTAGCTGGCGCTATTGTGTAATGGGTGCATCAGCGTTAGCTTTTGTCATGTTTATATTGGTTTTTAAAGTAATTCCAAATCATAAAAATGAAGCCCCATCTACATTAATGAATGAATTCAGTGTGTTAAAAAATAAACTGGTTTGGTCAATTTTAGGCATAGTTTTAATTGGGTTTGGTGGGGTATTTTGTATTTATACCTATATCGCAGATACGATATTAGCGGTTACCGAAACCCCGGCTTATACCATTTCTATCGCTATGGTGATGTTTGGGATTGGCTGTACCATAGGAAACTTGGTACTGGGTAAACTAGGCGATAAAGCGGCTATGCCAACAACCGGGTTTGCCTTGGTCGCCTGCATCGTTTTTTCATTTGCGTATGTTTATGCCAGTTACAATATTTGGTTATTGTATGCTGTTATATTTTGCATAGGAGCAAGTGTGGGTTTAGGCGCAGTTATTCAGTCGCTATTAATGGATGTTTCGCCTGAGGGTCATGCCATGATAGGTGCATTGGTTCAATGTGCTTTTAATACCGCAAATGCGATTGGTCCTTGGGTTGGTGGCATTGTCATTGCGCAAGGCGCTTTGCCTAATCAAACTGGTATTTCGGCCGCTATTTTGTTCTTAGGCGGCCTGTTAATGTGGTGGCTAAGCCATATTCAAATTAAAGCCAAATCAAAACAGGCAGAATGCGATGCTTTGCCGGATGTTTGTTAAGCTGAGCGGCGAATTCTCAAATTAGAAGGGCATACTGTGTATGCCCTTTTTTGTATCTATTTTCTCGCTTTTTTGCGTTATTTTTTACGCATTGCCAGTAATGAACCTCAGCCGCGTATAATAAAAATTGCCCAACGAGTCTATTTTTCCGCCTCTCAGCGTTATTTTTCTTACTAATAGCTCGCTATTAGGTACACAAAAATACCTTGATAGACAAAACATATCCAGGTTACAGCGTAAAATAAATTGGTCCAGGATAAGTGTTAAATCCTGCTTAAAAAAGTGTTACTCATTTTACGTCAACTCTTCTTATACTCAGTTGAGGTTGATTAAAGCCCGTTTGGTTTAATGTTATAAACAAATTATCTTAATAACTGCGTCTGTGCCTATTGTATTAATCACTAAACTGGCGGATAAATAAAATTATGAAATATTTATATTTATTCTTTTTTACTATCTATGTGCCTTTACTTGTAATCTATTTTCTTCAGAAAAATAACTCAGAGTACAAAGGGTTTAACTGGGCTGGCAAAAATAGCCTTGGAGTCTGGCTGGCTGTATTGTTGGCTTTATTTGTTATATCGGCTAAATGGACTGCGCCTTCTTTTGTTATTGCCATTAATACAGGTTGGCAAGGTTTTCGAGGCAGTGGTGAATTAAGTTATTGTATTCGATGGCTGATTGCGCTGACTTTGCTTATATTCCCGCATGTCATAAAAAAGTCTTTTTGGAGGATAAATCCCACAGCTACGGAATTTTATAGCCGGTTTAATAGTGACGGATATTGGTATGCTGGACTGGCCTTTGCAATATATCCACTTTATGAAACTTGGAATTTGGCTTTTAAAACCTAATATCAGAGTCAACATTCAAGCCTTAGCGATTGATAAAAAAAAGGTTAACTTAAATCGTTAACCTTTTTCTAAAAACACAAATAGCTTGTTTTATAATGACTTTATTCAGGTAAAAGTGCTTCACCTTTCCATAAATCGACCAACTCCTCACGCGCTCTGACCAAGTGAGTTTCGCTGCCATCTACCATAACTTCAGCAGCGCGTACGCGTGAATTGTAGTTTGAGGCCATGGTAAAGCCATAAGCACCCGAAGATTTCACCGCTAATAAATCGCCGGATTCAATCGCCAGGTTTCTGTCTTTGCCTAAAAAGTCACCGGTTTCACAGATTGGGCCGACAACATCATAAACCGCTGACTCACGTGTTAACGATGTATCGACTTGCACAATATTTTGCCATGCTGAATATAAAGACGGTCGGATTAAGTCATTCATAGCAGCATCAACAATCGCAAAGTTTTTCTCTTCGCCCTGCTTTAAAAACTCAACTTTTGTGACCAGAATACCGGCATTGGCCATAATTGAACGGCCCGGTTCAAATATAACTTTAAGCGCTTGTCTGTCCGATAACTTAGTCAATAATGCTGATACATAGTCTTCAACTGCCGGTGGTACTTCATCCTGATAGGTTACGCCTAAACCGCCCCCTACATCCAAATGCGAAAGCACTATGCCGTTATCTGCCAACTCATCAATTAATGCCAATACTTTATCCAGTGCATCAATAAAGGGTTGAACTTCTGTTAACTGTGAGCCTATATGGCAATCAATCCCTTTTACCGCTAAGTGGCTTAATGAGGCGGCATGCTTATAGACTTCAACGGCGCGCTCGCGCTCAATACCAAATTTATTGGCCTTTAAACCAGTTGAAATATAAGGATGTGTTTTGGCATCTACATCCGGGTTTACCCGAATTGAAATGGGGGCTTTTTTATTAATTTCTGCGGCAACTTTGTTAATGCGATCGAGTTCAGCTTCTGATTCTACGTTAAAACAATAAATACCGGCTTCTAAAGCATATTCAATTTCAGCTTCGGTTTTTCCCACGCCGGAAAAAACGACTTTGGCCGGATCGCCGCCTGCTTCAATTACGCGGGCTAACTCACCACCGGATACAATATCAAACCCTGAACCTAAACGTGCCAGTGTATTTAAGACGCCCAAGTTCGAATTTGCTTTCACTGCATAGCAGACTAAATGCGGATGAGATTGAGCTGCTTGGTCAAATTCTTTCCAGTGAGTTTCAATCGCACTGCGTGAATATACGTAACATGGGGTATTAAATTGCTCGGCTATCTGAGCAACAGAAACATCTTCAGCAAATAATTGCTGGTTTTTATAACTAAAAAAGTCCAAACTAAACTCCGCTATTGGTTGTTATCAGAAGATTCTTCAGGGCTTGTTTGTGGTTTTTCAGGCAAATATAATGGGCCTTTCTGACCGCAGGCACTCAGGCCAAACAGGGTCACTAACAGTAAACAAACTAAACGAATTCTCATAACACTACTTATATTGTTAAATAATGCGCACTATAATCGCATTCATCATAGGAAAATCAAGCGAAACTCATGAGCCAATTAACAGAAACTCAATATCACCAACTTGTAGACGACATTTTACTTCAAATTGAACAAACTTTAGAGCAAATTGAAGACGAAATTGACATAGATTATGAAAATTTCGGTGGTAAGTTAGACATTGAATTTGCTGATGGCAGCAAAATTATTATCAACAAGCAAGAACCTTTACTGCAACTTTGGGTTGCAACCAAATTTAATGGTTATCACTTTAACTATGAAAACGGGACTTGGATTGATGAAAGGTTCGGCGATGAATTCTGGCACTTTATGAATGAAGCTGCGACCAAGCAAGCTGGCCAGACGATTAAATTCAAATAATTAAGAATAATAATAACGGAGCAAAAATGGCTGAATTAATTTCTCATATTGATGTCAATCCGAAAGGGGAAGTCAAAGCGCTGGTTATCTGGATGCATGGTTTGGGAGATTCAGGCCATGGTTTTGCGCCTTTAGTGCCTGAACTTAATTTAGCCGAAGCTCTGGGTGTTAAATTTGTCTTTCCGCATGCGCCCGTGCAACCTATTACCATTAATAATGGTTTGCCTATGCGAGCCTGGTATGACATTGCTTCATTTGATTTTAACCAAAGAGCAGATGAAAAAGGTGTGCTTGAATCAGCTGAAAAACTTCAGGCTTTAATTGATGAGCAGCTTGAGCATTACAAATTAACGCCCGATAAACTAGTCATCGCTGGTTTTTCTCAGGGCGCGGTGATGGCCTACCATTTAGGATGCCGTCAAAAACAACCTGTAGCCGGCATTTTGGCCTTATCGGGTTACTTGTCTATGGCTGATAAGTTGAAAACTGAGGTCACTGAGGCGGCTAAACAAACACCTGTATTAGCTATGCACGGGCTTCAGGATGAGATTGTGCCCTGTAGATTGGGCAAGTTATCTGCGGAGCGGGCAAAAGAAGCCGGATTGGATGTGAGCTGGAAAGATTATCCAATGCAGCATAATGTGTGTGCCGAGCAGGTTGCAGATATTTCGGATTGGTTACATACTGTTTTAACACAGTAATTATTAACACAGTAATTATTAACACAGTAATCAGGGAAACGGACTTTTCTATTCAAAGGAAGTGGTATTGAGTAGCGATTTCCCAGCCTTGTCTCATTTATAGGTTCTTGTTTTCGTTCTCATGAGTCAATCTAACTTAGTTCAGACCATTTGCCACAGCCAGAAGCTCCGCTTTGTGATAGCAATCACCTTGCTGACTTTAGCTGGGTTTATCGGCACTAGCTTAATCAGCTATTTTGTTGCGGTTAAAGCCGTATCTAATCAGATCACGGATTCTGCTTTGCCATTGACCAGTGACAATATTTATTCTGAGATTCAGCGGGATTTAATGCGACCTGTATTTATCTCTTCGCTGATGGCGCATGATACTTTTGTTCGCGACTGGACGATAGCCGGTGAGCAGGATGAGCAATCTCTGGTTCGTTACCTAGCTGAAATTCAGAAAAAATACGAAACCGTAACGGCATTTTATGTTTCAGATAATACACGTCAGTACTATCATTCCAGTGGTGTTTTGAGAACCATAGAAAAAGGACCCGTGATTAATGATTGGTATTTCAGGGTGAAGAATATGCCTGAAGAATATGAAATCAATATTGATCACGATACTGCTAATCCAAATCGATTGTCTGTATTTGTTAACTACAAAACCTATGACTATGAAGGCCAGTTTATTGGGGCTACTGGTGTCGGACTGGCGCTTGAAAAAGTACAAGAGTTGATTGAATCCTACCAAAAAAAATATAACCGTGTGGTTTATTTTATTGATAAGCAGGGCAAACCTACACTCAGAGGCAACCAATTCATTGCCAATCCTGAAACCCTAAAACATAAGCAATTTTATCAGTTACTTAAGGCATACGGGCAGAAAACACAAACCTCATTCCAGTATAAAACTGGGTCACATACTTATTATGTAAACGCAAGGTATATTCCCGAATTTGACTGGTATGTGATTATTGAACAAAAAGATGATGAACAGACAGATAAACTTTTCAACTCACTGATATTAAATGTAGTGGTGAGTATATTAATCAGCTTTCTTGTATTAACGGCTAGCTATTTCACAATTGCAGCCTACCAGAAACGACTGGAACATATGGCAACGACAGACAGCTTGTCCGGCGCACTAAACCGCCATAGTTTGGATATTTTACTGGCTCAGACCATTCGTCAGGCTGAACGAAAAAATCAGGCTTTTTCCGGTATTTTGCTGGATCTGGATCATTTTAAAGTTGTGAATGATAAATATGGCCACTTGGTTGGCGATCAGGTGATTAAAGACGCAGTTGATTTATTGCGTGCTCAGCTTAGAGAGTCAGATGTATTATGCCGCTGGGGTGGGGAAGAGTTTTTAATTGTATTACCTGAGTGTTCCCTGGAATCAGCCCGTCAAATTGCCGAGCAAATTCGAACCAAGTTTATGCAACATGAATTCTGCCATGGAGACAGATTAACCGCCAGTATAGGCATTGCTGAATTCAGACTGACTGCGTTATCTGATACGGAACAAGCGGACAACTCCGAAACTTGGTTACATAGAGTGGATATGGCTCTATATCAGGCAAAAGAATCCGGTAGAAATAAAATTGTTTTAGGTTAAAAAATATAACGTATCTAAATTGTCATAAAGTCGCCATGATAGTCTTGTAGGCTCGAATATATTCAATAACAAACTTCAGTTTTGTTTATGCCTGAGCTGCGTATTTTCAAGGCTATTTATAGCCGCATTTTCAGAGCTGCCCATATTCGTACCCGTTCAGTGCACACCAGACTCGTTAGGGTAACAATGGCGCGTCCTATACCGATAGCGACAATCCCGCGTGAGTATTTATCCTTTTCAATTGATATATCTGTGCTGGCCGGTGGTTACTGGTGGGAAGGCAGTATGGGTGTAAAACAGGGATTGGGTACTTTACGAGTTCCGCCTATAGATTTAGACCATAAAAAGCTGGATCGCTTGGTTCAGGCGCTGGGACCCGCTTATTTAAGAGTCGGTGGCTCTGAAGCGGATAAAATTCATTATTTTGAAGCACCGGACGATGAACCGGATGCGATTGTCTTAACTCAGGCAATCTGGGATAAGTTGCATGCATTTTTACAGCGTAACCAGCTAAAGTTGGTTTTTACCTTCAAGTATGGGTTATTTGAGCGTAGTTTACATGGTCGATGGCAAGGTTCTGAAATTCAGAAACTGTTGGATTATTCAAAGCAAAAAAACTACCAGATAGCCGTATGTGAACTGGGGAATGAGCTCAATGCTTATTGGGCTTTTCACGGAATTCGTTCGCAGCCTGGCGGTAAAAACTTAGCACAGGACTACGCGACTTTTGCGCGCCTTGTAAAACGTTATTTTCCAAGTTGCAAAATTATGGGGCCGGGCAGTGCGTACTGGCCTAAACTGGGTGAGTCTTTAACCCCTTTATCAAACTTAACTAAAAAGTTTCTCGCGTATTTACCGTTTGAGCTGGATATTGTCAGTTGGCATTATTATCCATTCCAGAGCACACGTTCTCCTGTTCGAACGCGCACTGCAACACTTAGAGCAATCCTATCACCGCGTTCATATCTTGATTTTGCTAAATATACAGAAAAGCTCAATTTCTGGCGTTATTTACATCAACCTCAGGCGCAGCTCTGGACTGGCGAAACAGGATCGGCACAATGTGGCGGCCAACCTGAATTATCAGATCGTTTTGTTTCCTGCTTCTGGTGGGCTGAGCAACTTGGGCAGGGTGCAGTCTCCGGTCACAAGGTGATGATCAGGCAAAGCCTGATAGGTGGTGACTATGGTTTGATTAACCGACTTACACTTAAACCCAGACCAGACTATTGGATGAGTTGGCTTTGGGTTAGGCTAATGGGCGATCAGGTTTATGCAGTTTCCAGTAATCAATCCAGAGTTAAAGTGTATTGCCATCAGCATCCTGATAACGTCAATTTCAAAACTTTGATGTTAATTAATCTGGGTAACTTTTCGGCTGATATTAATCTTGATGGGCTTGGACAAATTCAGCAAAGGTACGTCCTTTCTGCCAAAAACATAGAGGCAAAAAAGGTGATGATTAACGGCCAAAAAGCAAAGTTTAACAAAGGTAAAGTTGAACTCACAGACTTTCCTGTTTTATCTAAAACACCAATACTCCCCCCCTTTAGCATTAATTTTTGGTTAATAACTTAAACCTTATGATTTGTTTGTAGCCAAGTTTTTTCTTATCTATATGATTTATATTGCATTTTGTTTATATCATTTTGATATTTTTTATTATATCAAAATGATATTTCTGTTTTAGTCTTTTCAGCTGATTAAATAATGCTTTTTATGATGGGTTTTGTTATTTTATGATTGTTATAAAATCCATTAAGAAGGTTAAATCAAAGTGATGAAAATGTTTACGTTAAAGCAGATCGTAAAAGCCTTGCCTGTGGCGCTTGCTGCGATAAGTTTCTCTGCAAGTGCAGAGCTTCCGCCATTACCTGAAATTAAGTCAGCTATGAAAAAAGTTGCTGACTGGCAAATTGAACATTTCCATGATGATATGGAACGCGAGAACGAATGGGAAAACCGTTTTAATGCCTGGACTTATGGCGCACTATACATAGGTATGGAAAAGTGGGCTCAAATGGCCGACAGTGATAAATATTACCAGTTTTTATTAAAAGTCTCTGAAGATAACAACTGGGATTTAGGCCCGGGCAAATATCATGCGGATGATCAGGCGGTTGGCCAGCTTTATATTGAACTTTACCGTAAATATAAAAAGCCTGAAATGTTGCAAAAAACGTTGGAAAGAACCAAGTGGATTAAAGAGAACCCCAGCCAGCAACCCATGCGGTTGAACCATTATAAATTTGTGGAACGCTGGACTTGGTGTGATGCTTTATTTATGGCACCACCAGTATGGGCTAAACTGGCTAATATCACCGGTGATGAATCATATCGAAACTGGATGTTTGCTGAATATGTCGCAACCACCAATCATTTATATGATGACGAAGAGCACTTATTTTACCGGGATGAGCATTTCATAAATAAACGTGACAAAGGCCATAAAATTTTCTGGTCACGCGGCAATGGCTGGGTGTTTGGCGGTTTAACTTTAATATTAGAAGAAATGCCGGAAGGTCCACAAAAAGCGTATTTTATGAAGTTATACAAAGATATGGCTGCCAGTATTATCAAGCTACAAACCGAACAAGGTCATTGGGCTATGAGCTTAAAAGCGGCTGAGCTGTATCCGACTCCTGAAACCAGCGGTACTGCGTTTTTTACATATGCTTTAGCTTGGGGTGTTAATCAGGGCATACTGGATAAAAAAACCTATCTTGAGCCTATTGAGCGCGGTTGGAAGAGTTTAACCAGTCATATCCGCAAAGATGGCTTGTTAGGTTATGTACAGCCAGTAGGGGCTGGACCGGGTGAAGCCTGGCCGGATAAAACCGAAGTGTACGGTGTGGGTGCCTTTTTGTCAGCAGGTACAGAGGTTTATAAACTTAAAAATGCCTTGTAAGAATCGGCTGTAAAGATAAAAAGAAAAAAGGGTTGGGACTCGGGAAATGAAGTCCCAACCAAAAGTTCCCATTGGAGATTAAAGGGAATTTTATGCTGTTCCGTCCATGGAACTTTGCAGCAACTTGTTGTTAACTCAGTTAGTACTTTCTAAAGCTTATAACTGACTGAGAAGCGAATGCTTCTGGGTTCAAACATATGATAATGAATATCTTCCACTTCATTTGTTTCACCTGTTAATTGGGAGCCATACAAATAATCAATGTCATGATCATCGCTATCCGTTAAATTCAGAATATCTGCCACAAAAGTCCATTTGTCGTGAGTATAACCGGCGCGTAAATTCATAATAGAACTGCTGCCCGAATAAACTGAACCATCTTCATTGAGCGGACGCTGGCCAAAATGACGCAGGCGTAAGCTACCAAATAAACCATTATCAAACCTGGCATTTAAACCGGCTTGCAGAACATGCTCAATTGCACCCGGAATATGATTGCCCTCAGGTGCGCTCTCTGAAAATTCTGCATCTGTATAAGCATATTCAATATCAGCGCTAAAATAGTCTGAAATCTGATAGTAAGTGGTTACTTCAAAGCCGTATCTGTCTGAACCACGGCTAGCCTCTGTATTACCGGCGTCACCGACAAATAACAGTTCGCTGTCCAGTTCAAGTGACCAAAGGGCAACTGAGGTATTGAGCTTGTCATTGATAAAACCACGTACGCCAATTTCATAGCCAAATGAACGAACCAGGGGATCAACCTGTTCAACGCTTGTGCCATCGGCCGGATCAAGCCGAATGGTTGTGCCACGTGCATCATTTGAGTGGAAGCCCTGACCGGCAGAGAAATAAGATTCCCAATCATGGTTTAGAGTATAAATTAAACTCCCTTTAATCGATGTGATAGAGTCATCATTACTGCCACTGTTCGTGGATAAATCAACGCCATTTTTATTGGTTCCGGCTAAATCTGTTACTTCAAAATCATAATAGTCTGCGCGAACACCAAATACCGAGCGGAAATCTGAGTTCCAGTCGATTCGGTTTTCCCAGTATGCAGCTGTGCTGAGTTCAGATACGCTATCGCTGCGCACAACCCCTAAGCGGCTTCTTTGTTTAGTATGGTATAAACCCACTTCATCAATATCGTCATAGCGGGCTTCAACACCAAATTTATTCTGCACAGCCAGGCCATTCCAATCTGTTTGTATTACATAATGTGCCTGACCACCAAAAATATTGCGCTTATCAACTTGTTCAAACTGGTCGCCATTGACAGGATCATCTAAAAAGTAAGTAAAGTTCGACCATAAATTCATTTCATATTGAATCGCATAGGCTGAGGCATGCCAGTTTTTATTTTGCCAGTCGATATTAACGCTGTAACGGCTGGATTCACCGCCCAATGATGTGTCGAGTGAACCCAGATCATCTATTAACCCTTGCGATACCGCGCGCTGCGGAATTTGATCGGCACTGTTCCAGCTATTATCGTAAGCCATAAAGCTCAGGCTCAATTGGCCATCGGCTACTGACTGAGCGTATTTGAGCAATACATTGGTTTTATCCACATCTTCGTTAATATCTTTCCAGGGGCCGTCATACTGGTTATATTCAACCGCGGCTAAAATATCGCCTTCACCGGCTTTAATACTGCCTAAGCCAACCAACCTTAAAAAATTATCATTGCCCAGGGTTATTTCAGCCTCTCCTGTTTCGGCTGTGTTCAGCGTTTGTATCTGTGCGCTGCCGGCGCCACTAAAGTCGCCTACATCAGCATAATAACCACCTTTTTTATAACTTAACTTTTCGATGGTTTCTGGAATAATAAAGTTTAAATCTGTATAGCCCTGGCCATGACCATGCGTGCGCATATTAACCGGCATGCCATCTACCGAGGTAGAAAAGTCAGTACCATGATCCAAATTAAAACCGCGTAAAAAATATTGATTGGCTTTACCTGTACCACTGTGCTGAGTGGCAACCATACCGGGTACAAACTCTAAAATTTCACCGGTTCTTAATAAAGGTCTGAGTTCTATCTCTTGTTTGCTCACCACGCCTTGCGATGCTGAAATAGCCTGACCGATTAAATTAACTTGGCGACCTTCGATATCTATTATTTCAGTTTCCGGGGTATCGGCAAAACTGGGTAAGCTCAGCGCGCTTAAAACCGCAAGTGTTACTTTTTTCACTTTGAATCCTCAAAATAATTGGTATTATGCTGATTGTCTTGGTTAAGTAATCAAAAAGTTAACAAAGCAATCATAATCATTAACTTATTATCAAACACAATCTAAAAACCGATAAGGGCTAGGTTTTATGAAAAACTTAGGTAAAGGACTGAGCCAGTGGTTTGGTCAGCGGCAGAAAAAAATGAAGGTACCCAGTCTGGGTACGCGCGAAATCGAAGTGCTGAGAATTTTATGGCGCGAAGGTGAATTGTCTGCGCAGCAAGTACTCGAGCATGTCGAAAATGAAGATGTCTCGCTAAGTACGATGCAAAGTACACTCGAACGGTTACACCGCAAAGAATTGCTTACCCGGGAAAAGTCCGGTCGTTATTATGTATATACAGCTTGTATATCGCAAAGCAGTATTATCAGTAGCTTGCTGCAGGACATTGCCAGTCAGATTAGTGGTGGTGATATGGCACCTATGATCTCTGGTTTTATTGAATTTGTAGAAGAAGATTCGCCAGAATCAATTAAACAGGTACAGCAAAGTTTAACCTCAAAGCATAAAAGATCGGATAGCTAGTTTGTTAACGTTTTTAGGTGGGGCAATATTTGTCTGGGTTACCTTCGCGCTTATTTTTACCTGGATAGCAGCTGCTTTTTACCCGTTTATTGAACGAATAATTAAATCCTTGCCGGTTAGGCGCCGTTTGAGTTGGCGCCTGACTTATGTCTGCCTGCCTTTTTTACTTGCCTGGTGCGTTCTGATTTTATTTACTCAGCCAGAGCTGATTAAAGTGATTGTCGATGGTCATTGTCATGAACAGGTTTGCGCGCCTCACTGGCTAAAGATTGACAGTGAAACACTGGAAAGTCAGGCTTTTATTATTAGCTCTATTGCATTCTTTATCAGCGTTTTTGCTTTTATTATAAGACAGTTTGTAGTAAGTAAGCGCTATCTCACCTTGCTTAATCAGTTGTCCTCTGAAGCCAATGTTAAAAATAAAATGACGGCCGTGCGGGTAATAGAAACGCCCGCAGCATTGGCCTGGTGTGCTGGTTTATTTAATCCTAAAGTTTTTTTATCCAAAGCTTTATTGGATAAGCTAACCGCAGATGAGTTGACGGTTCTGCTTAAACACGAATACACGCATGCCAGTCGGCACGATAACTTACGTAAATGGATACTGCACTGGGCAAGCGGATGCTGGCCAAAACCTATTAAAGTTAAACTTAAGCAGCGCTATTTATACGACACAGAACTCTTATCTGACTTATCTGCCATTTCACACTCAGGCCAAACAGAGCAACTGGCAAGTGCGATTGATAAGTCACTTTTTTTAGCGAGCTGTCATTGCCAGAATGCCACAGAAAAAAATAAGTCATCTGGCGTTCGTATAGCTGATATAAACGCGGAGCGAGCGCAGGCTAGAGTTAACTATAAACCGGCACAGTGGGTGCTTGGCATCTGCATGTTTATCATCAATATTATATTGATATTATTGTCATTGCATTTTGGTCACCCGTTTTTGGAGTGGGTTTCTGGTTAAACTGCAATTTTGCTTTCATAAAACTGAAAACCTAGCTGCATAAGCTAGGGTCATAATTCAACAAGGAAAGTTTATGAAAGCCTTATTCTCTTCATCACTGGCAAGCATTGTTTTGTTGACGGCTTGCTCGGATGATAACAGCCTTTCGCAGCAAGCCACGCTGAGCAAAAATCAGAATCAATGGCAGGCCCATGCCATTACGGATTACAAATTAACCCTCAGGCAGTCCTGTTATTGTGCGCGGGCCGGAACTCATGAAATTTATCTGGCTTCCGGTGAAGTGGTTGAGGCTTATTATACCGGGCTTGGAAATGATGCCGAGCGGGAGTCATTGGATAAATCTGAGTATCCGTCTTTATTAAACGTTAACAAGCTATTTTCACTGGTTTCAACTCAAATAGAATCCGGTTATCTGACTCAGGTGAGCTATGATTCCGAGTTCGGCTTCCCGCTGACGATTGAATATGCTGGCCCTAAAGGCGCTGAAGATATTGGCGGTTCAATTACAGTGTTGGCGTTTGAGTAAGTGGTATTTGGTAAGTGAGGCGCAGCGCTCATCTAGAAAACAGAATTTGTTGTGTTTATGTTAAGCCTTTGGCAATATAGAGCGCTTAAATATAAAAACATAAGCAAGGAAAAGCGATGAATACCGATCTGTTAAAAACCGCCCCTAAATTCAACAAGGCTAAAGTGATTTCAAGCGCCGTATTAGGCTTGCTGGGTTTATCTGTGATTTTCAGCTCAGTTTATACTGTTGAAGAAGGCCATGTCGGCATAGTTAAACGCTTTGGTGAAGCCAAATATCAGGAAAATCCGGGCCTGCATTTTAAACTGCCTTTTATTGATTCAGTAGAGCCGATAGAAGTGCGTACCCGTAAAAATGCGGAAAAAATGGCTTCCAGTACCCAGGAGCAGATGCCGGTTACGGTAGAAGTTTCAGTTAACTGGACGGCCGATAAAGAAGCCGCTTTGGATTTATTTCGAAAGTATGGTGGGTTAACCCAGTTTGAACAGCGTATTTTAGACCCCAGATTTCGCTCTGCTACCAAAGATACCATTCCTAAATATGAAGCCGAACAACTAATTCAGGACAGAGCTTTAGCCATTCAAGGCATAGAACAAAGGCTTATTGAAGAAATGGCTGGCTTTCCTGTTGTTGTCGACAATATTCAAATTGAAAACATTGAACTGCCTGCCAAATATATTCAGTCAATTGAAATTAAACAAACCGAAAAGAATTTAGCCGCAGCCGAAGAACATAAGCTGGAGCGTCAACGCTTAGAAGCGCTGCGTGAAGTTAATACAGCCGATGCTAAAGCTCAGGGCATTATAAAAGTGGCTGAAGCCGAGGCAAAAGCCATTGTATTAAAAGGTGAAGCGGAAGCGACTGCAATTGAAGCCAAAGCAAAAGCGTTAAGAGATAACCCGCTGATTGTTAGTTTAACCGAAGCACAAAACTGGGATGGTAAATTACCCAGCACCATAATGGGCGAGGGCAGCTTACCAATACTGGATATGCGGGCTAAACAATAGTTGGTTGGGCGATTCTATTGGGATTTGTTTCGCTCGACTCAAGCTATGCGGACTATTTAGCGCCAGCAAGCTTGGCGCCTAAGTTTAACCTTACGTAGCTATCGCCGAAGGATTTGATGATGTTATCTACCCACTGAATGATAACTCGACAAAATAATTAGAGATTTAGCATGAGTGCAGAAGGTAGACAACATACTAGAGAAATCATGTACACGGGAGCAGTGCTAATGCTCCCTATCATTGCGCTGTTTAAACAAGAGTTTTTAATATCTGCTTTGTTAGTACCTATATCTATTTTATTATTTTTCTTTGACAATACATTTAGAAAATTTAGAGCTAAATACCCAGATTTTGAAAAGTATAATTATGTATCTTTTGTATCTGGTTTAGCACTGGCGTCGATTAGCTTTTTACTCCCCGAATGGCAATTATTGCTCAGCATAACTTGGATTGCCGTTGTGGGATTCAAAGGGTTTAAATTTTGCTGAATTAGGCAGCATAAACTTCCGTTTATCGTTCAAAGCTGGTATGTAAATGGTTCTATTCGGGTAAAGAACTGGATTTTGCATCATGCTCGTCCCTCGTTGTGTGGAATGAACGCGGTAAATCGAGTGCTGGTGATTATTTGTAGATACATGGTCGCCGTTTACGGCGAAAATAAACGATGTTTTTCGGCTAACGGCAATCGCTTCTGCATTGCTTTTCTTGCCTTCCGGTTACTACGCAGCTCGTAGGAATCTGCATAAAATACTGGGTAAAGCTAGGTTTGGAGTTAGCGTTACGATAACTGTCGGCAATGTTTCACAGGAGGGAGCGTCGCTAGCAACAGGGGGATTGGACGCAAGTATGGCTGCTGGATTATTTTGGCCGATTGGAACAGCTTTGAGCATATCTGATTTTTTTCATTGATTATATTTCAGATGGGAAATGGGGGTTAGAGCAATGATTAAAATTATATATTCGATGTTCTACTCTAGATTTTATTCGCTCGCTCTGAAAATTGATTCTGATGACGAGAACCATTACTTAACAACAGCTATATATTTTGCTTTCTTTCAGATTTTATTGCTCGGTAGTATATGGTTTTTATGTAAATATTTAGGCTACTACGAAGAGGGAGATCTAGAATTAGGGTTGTTTGGTTCTGTGCTAGTCGGCGGTGGTATTATGAGTGCCAATGTATGGATATGTAATGGGGGGCGAGGCGAGAAGTTTTATAAAATTGGTAGAAATATACTAAATACAAAATTTAAACGATTGAAAATGGATGTAGTGCTCATAGGTTTGGTAGTGTTTTTCTATTTTTCACTTTGGTTATTAAGTTAAAGAATGTAGTAGCTGGATAATTTGACCACTACAACTCTGAGTTTTAAAAGCTCCAATATCTGCAATTAGTGCTATGCGGCTGTCGCTAGCTGGGTTGGCTTCTATAAATGAAGTTTGAAAGGTTAGGTAAAGATTTATTCAAATTGGTTAATACAAGTTATTAGATTAGACCTGCACAGCCTAAAGCCATACACTAAAACAAAATTATAAAAACAGGGTTTCTATTTTGCTCAACCGAATTTGGCTTGGTTTTATTTTATCTGCTTTTGTTTATGCCAGTTTTAACGCATTTGTATTAGGTGATGGTGACATTTATGCGCGCATGATCCAAAGCATTTTTGATATGGCCAAACTCAGTGTAGAAATTTCAATTGGCTTGGTTGGTTTACTCGCGTTCTGGCTCGGTATTAGTAAAGTGGCGGAAAAGGCGGGTTTAATCGATAAACTGGCAAATCTGATGTCACCGCTTTTTCGCATATTAATGCCCGCAATTCCCGCCAATAGCCCGGCACAAGGCCATATTTCAATGAATCTGGCAGCGAATATGATGGGGCTGGATAATGCCGCTACGCCATTAGGCTTAAAAGCCATGCAAAGTTTGCAGGTGCACAATAGCCAAAAAGACACCGCCAGCGATGCACAAATTATGTTTTTGGTGCTCAACACTTCGTCTGTCACTATCTTTCCGGTGACTGTATTCATGTACCGGGCACAAGCGGGCGCTGAAATGGCGACCGATGTATTTTTACCTATTTTATTCGCGACACTATGTTCAACGCTGGCCGGTATTATTGCGGTTGCCAGCATTCAAAAATTGCCCATATTTAAACTTAAACCTCTGGTGATATTTGGCGCTGTATTTGCGTTATTTGGTGCAGCTATCAGCTACTTACTCACCATGAGTGCAGAACAGCTCGCGCAGGCTTCATCCTTTTGGGCCAACTTTTTATTAATGGCGTTTATCTGTTTGGTATTGGCGGTTGCCGCCACTAAAAAAGTATCCGCCTATCAGGAATTTGTTGAAGGCGCTAAAGAAGGCTTTGGCGTTGCCATTCAAATTATTCCGTATTTATTGGCTATGCTGGTCGCCATTGCCGCTGTGCGCGCCAGTGGTATGTTGGAAGGTTTATTGGCAGCAATTAAATGGTGTGTATTGACGCTTGGATTTAATGCTCAGTTTGTTGATGCCTTGCCTACCGCCTTTTTAAAACCGCTTTCGGGCAGTGGCGCGCGTGCGATGATGGTTGAAACCATGAATACCTATGGCTCAGACTCATTTGCCGGGCGTTTAGCTAGCATAATGCAAGGTTCCACCGAAACCACCTTTTATGTACTGGCTGTCTATTTTGGCAGTGTTGGCATTAAATATACGCGTTATGCGATTAGCTGTGGATTGATTGCCGATGCCGCCGGGCTTACCGCAGCTATCGCCGTTTGTTATTGGTTTTTTGGTTAGCTTGGAAAAGCAGCAAACTGCGCCATTCGACATTTTTTGTAGGTCGCCCTTTAGGGCGAAAAAGCAATTTTAAAAAGGCTTTTTTAAAGAGAATATCAAATGGAATTAGCTCAATTTAAACCTTATGTCTTATTTTTTACGCTGTGCATCTGCGTAGCGACACCTGTATTCTCTGCACCAAACTCTGAGTTAGCGCAATTAGCTGCGCAGGATCAGACTGAGCGCCAAGCCGGTGAATTTACCTATTACAATGACATCGACAGACGCGCCAAAGTAAAAGAAATTATTGCCGCCGGTGGCCTAAAAGAGGCAGACGACTATTATAACGCAGCGCTTATTTTTCAACATGGCACCACACTTGAAGATTTTTTAGCAGCATCTCAATTGGCTACTAAAGCGGTTGAATTAGGTTACGCAAAAGCCAAATGGCTTGCTTGTGCGGCAGAAGACAGATATTTAATTCGCACCGGTAAACCGCAAGTTTGGGGCACACAATATAATGCAACTAATACCTATGAGCTTATGACGATAGATGAAAGCGCAAAAACCGATAAAGAGCGGTTGGCGCAGTGTAACCTTAAACCGTTGGCTCAGATTAAAGCGGATATCAAAATGAGAAATTTAAGTAAAGGGTTTTAAATAAAGGGTTTTGAATAAATCACATCAACCCAAAGCGCACAAATGAGTTATAGAGACAGTTGTTGCGCACTGCAACAGGTAATAAAAATAAAGGAATATTAATGTTAGGGACAGTTAAATATTACATCGTGATTTTGTGGGTATTTTCCGTTTGTGCGTGCAGTACAAATTGGCAACAGGTAACCCAGCAGGATTTGGCTGAGATAAAGGCCAGCATTGCACAAACGCATCCCGCGTTTATAGAAAAAACTGATATTTCAACAATCAATTGGTGGCAGCAAGGCTATCAAGAATCACTCGCCCTTATTCCTCAAGTTAAAGACATAGAAAGCGCTTCTGCTGTCATTCAATACTACATTCAGGGCTTTGAAGAGCCGCATATGAGCGCCAGTACATACCCATATTGTTTTGGCTGTTTTAAGCTAGGGAAAACAGTATTAAGGCTATCAGCACCAATAGATAAACGAATTTCATGGGCTGGCTTTATGCTGGACCCGAAAGACGACGGATTAGTGGTGAGTTATGCCAGCCAAAAGTGGCCAGTACCGCTACCTGACAAAGGAGCGACTTTATTTTCATGTGATGGTGAAGCAGCTTCAAATATTATTAAAAGTATTAGTTTATTTACTGACAGAAGATTGAATGTGCCCGCTGCAAAATTAAAGGCAGCCTCCAGTATTACTTTTAGGCAACACGGTAAATTTCCATTGTTAAATGTTGCCAAATTCAGTGCTTGTGAATTTATAAATAAAGCGGGAAATATTCAACGCTATTCTTTAATTTGGCAGGACAAAATTAACCCACTGGATTATCCATTTTTGCATGAACTTTATAATCCAGATGTTGTTTTTGGTTTGAAAAATATGAACAGTCAAAAATGGCTTAGTTTAACAACTTTTAACGCGAGACCTAACATAACCCAAAAGGTGGATGAGTTACTTCCAGTATTGCAGAAACTGGATGATAGTGAACAACTGGTCATTGATTTGCGAGGGAATCGAGGGGGATCTATGTTCTTAGCTTATAAGATACTTTTATCACTGTTTCCGGATACTAGATTTAACGCTACTGAGTCTGGGAATGGTTTTTATCGAATATCAGAAACTGCTAAGTTTTGGATAGAATTAGGCCTTAGCCAAAAAAACATGATGCCCGAAGAGCGAGTTATTTTGATGCAGGTTAAAGAGCAAATTGAAGAACAAAAGATTAAAACCGGTCAGGCCTTGTCGCTAACTTCGATTGACCGTGTTGAAAATATGATAAAAATGGCGAACAAACGCACAGAAAACTTTTCCGGCAACTTAATTTTAGTCACTGACTTAAAATGCTTTAGCGCGTGTTTAGCATTTGTAGATAAACTGAAATTACATAAAAACGTAATTCATGTGGGGCAAAGTACTGATGCAGATACTAAATATACAGACCCCAAACGCTTAACAACAGCAAGCACATTAATCTACAGTGTACCGATTCTACAAAAAGAGCGTATTCGACAAGATAACCAGGTCATCAGGCCTGATATTTATTTCAATGGCAATATAAATGATAACGAAGCGTTGGCGGCATTTGTACAAACGATTGAGTAACATTTGGATATTTTTTATTGCAGCAATTTGGCAATTGGCATTTTGGTTTAGTGTTTGCTGCCAATGGAAATAGATTGTCATTTTCGCTTCATGGTGCGGGTCAATACCAAGCTTGGGTACAAGGCGGAGGAGCTTTAGTACAAGCAATTTTGTCTGATGCTATGGGGTATCAGAATTTAATTAATTCAGCAGCGAGAGAGTTAACTAATTCTGGCTTTAATTGGGGAGATAACTCGGGTGATTCATTAGATATTATGAGGGGGCATGATTTTGCAACAGATAAATTTGGCTGCTTTGCAAGTTGTTGTTATTAAAGTATTGGTTTTATAAAAGCAGGCATTATTCCTAATGCACTCAATACTCTTTATCTAAAAAATACCTTGTGCTGCGCCCACCCGCAACCGGATTAAATAAAGTATAACCATCAGGAAAAAGTTTTTCATGCCAATGCAAAATACGTTCAAGCGACAAAGGTTCATTTAAGTTTTGTACCGCATCCAGCATAATTTCTGCCAGACCATCCGTTTGTTTTGTGGTTGGAAAAGGATGCTGCTGAGTTAATCCAAGTTTATTGGCAAGCGATGAACGAACTGAGAATGCGTTGAGCTTTTCACCTTCAATGGCGCTCGAATGCACAATATTCGCCAGTAAAGTATCGAGTAAAGTTTGCTGTTGATCTTGCGATTGTGCGCCGGCTTTTCCCAGTAAAATCCCCTGATTTAACCTGACCTCTCGTAAAAGCGGCTCAATTTGTTCGTCATCCCAAAAAAAATCAGGCCAGCTTTCATGTTGCCAAATCCACATTTCAACCTCAATGATGCAAATAAATTTATTATTCGACTCATATTATGAGTTGAATAATGGGTTTAATCAACTCACTATTTAGGAACAGTTAAATTCAATTCGACTTTCATGGTCATACACATTTGCAATCAGTTCAAAACGGCAATATAAATTGGAACTTTGGTTTTGTGTTTATTTGAAAGGCAAGGCTTAAAGCTGTTTATTTAAAATACCGGCTGTAATTTGAATAAAGCATTTCCGGATAGCCATGTTTTCTTAGCGGGCCTGAATTTAAAAAGTCTTCATTGGGCGAAATGCCCATGTTATAAATATTTTTAGTTTTAAAGCCTAAATAATTGAGAATGTTTGGTAAGAAAAATTTGCTTTGTTTTTGCCACTCGACACTTTCAAAATCAGTCGTTTCGACCGGTTTGTAATCAATCTCACAGGCTAAGGTGTTACATTTAGCGTAAAGTAATTCGTAATTTGGAAAAAGTATAGGCGCTACTTCTATAATTTTTTTAGTTAATTCAGTCGCTTGTTTGCTATTGAAGTCACCATGTAAAAAGTCATTGTTGTCATACCAAATACGCCTAACGTTAGGGTAAAGTTTAGCTATTGGGCTGGATGGGGCTGAAATTTGTGGTGGCTCTTGTTCCAGCAATGATTGAGCCTCTTGCTGTATTGGGCGGAGAGCGGGCTCAGTATGAGTTAGGGAGGCTTCTGAGCTTGAAATTTTACTTTTGTGTAAGTTATCAGTTTTATTTATTTTTTCCGGCTCGAACGGTTTTGGATTACTCGATTGTGCCTTGTTTGAAATATGAGTGTTAGATTGCAGTGTTTGTTGAGGCGTCTCCGGATAAAGCCAGATTAAAAGAAAGCTAATTACGCAAAACATAACTCCTAAAATAATAGCTCTAATCATATATGTACTCTATTTTGCCATTTGTTCAATCTTTGCTTTTTGGCTTTTCAGTTTCTTGATTTTGCAAATTAGTTTTAGCGATCTACAACGAATAAATAGGTTATTTAATCCTGTAGAATTCAATGGAAACGCGAGCAAGCTTCGCGTCTACATAGATGAGACAATCAATCAATATTTTATGGAAATGCGACAAGTTTGATAGCAGGTCTAAATTTCTTTTAGACCTGCATAGATCCGCATACCGTTTTACCTAGCCGCTGTTTGCTGACCTTGAGATTCAACTTCAGATAAAGATTTTAATTTTGCAAAATCAGTATCTTTAAAATTTTCACCGCGGTACTGAATGGCAAACTGCTCGTGTTTGCCTTCAAGCAACAACTCATTGTAGGTTTTGATTAAGCTGGCTTTGTTTACATTTTGTAGTGCGGCCAAAAACTTTTCTTTATTATCAAATGCCCACTTGTGATCGCGCCACTCATATTGATACTGGCTAAACTCAGCTTTTAAGTTGCTTGGTTTATCCTTGATGTTTTTAACTATTGCATCAATGCTTTGTGCAATCTGCTCGTCGTTTAATTGCTCCAGTTCTGCTTTATAATCCTGAACAAAACTCAGTACCTTATTATAAACCTGATTTAAGTCCGTATTATTGCTTTGAATTAAAAAGCCTTGTGTCGCATAGTTATGAACTTCTGAATTAAAACTATGAACACCATAACCCAGTTGTTGTTTGGTTCTTAATTCATTGAATATAGCCGGGCCCATAAAGCGGTTTAAAACGGCCAGATTGGTTTTAGTTTTTTGAGTCTTATCAGGCGAGACAAACCCCACATATAGCAGCACATCATTTGCTGGCATTGATTTTGTAACATTGATTTTTTTACCTATTTTAGGCTTATAATCAGAGCTGTAATCCATCTCGGTTTGAGTTGTTTTTCCAAGAATGTTTCTCCCTGTCATTGCCAGTTCCGTCAGTTGCTGTTTATTCATATTGCTCATTGAATAAATCTGTAACTGGCCTTTAAGTAAGGTTTGGTGAAAGGCTTTTAAGTCTGCTAACGTCATGGTTTCAAGTGCAGCCAGCTTTTCGTCAACCGTATATATTTCTGCAAACAATTTATAAATTTCGCGGAAACGGTCAAATGCTTGTGCTGATGGCGCTGCTTTGTCTTTATCTTTGTAGCTTTTGATAAAGTCTGTTTTAAGATTATCGAATTTTTGCTGATCGATTTTTAAATCGCGGAACTCGGCCAGAACCTCGGTGAAATATTTTTTCTGATGTTCAAGTTTGCCATCAATTAAAAAATAGCTAAAGCTGGTTGCTGTGCCTCTGACATTTAAATTAACTGCGTCCATCAGTTTGGCATTTTCGCTTAGCAGCAGGGTTTGTTTTTGAAACAGATTGCTTACCATATGATTTAACAACATGTTTTTGGCAGATGCAGCAGTAGCTGGTGACTCAAAATAAACTGCGGTGATTGCCTTGTTTTCTTCTGCAAAATGCTGGCTGGTAGCAAGGTGGGCAGTTACACCATCCTGATTCAGAATTTGAGTCGGTTTAGGGTAGTTTATCTCAGCTGCTTTTGTGATGAGCTCAGGTTGCTTGGTTGTTGCAACTTCAGCTGGCGGTATTTGCAGTGTGAAAGCGAGATTTTCAACTGGCTTATAAGGTGCTAATGCTTTGACAGAATAGGTATGTTTGGCATAAGGAATTGGCATATCTGCTGCTACATCTTTACCTATATGTTTAACAATCATATTGTCAGCTGTTATCTGTGCAAGTATTTGCTCAACGCGCTCTTTATCAAAGCCTTTATAATACTGATTCGGCAATAGCGCATATTCAGGTTTGTGTTCCTGTAATACGTTTGAAAGTTTAACCGCAAATTGCAAAGGCTGGTTATCGCTGAAGCGCTGGCGTTGGTTTTGCAAAATATGCTCGTACTCTGCAATATATTCTGCCGTAACACCCTGAGTTTTGAGCAAGTCTATATAATTGAAAAATGCAGTTATGACGCCTTGTTTATTGGCATCGCCTTTTTCGGTTAAGTTGAAATGGCAATGCACCATATCTTGCACGCCATATGCTTTTTCTTCATAGCTACAGCCAGCATCTTGTGTGTAACCCGCTGCTAATAAACTACCCAATAAAGCGGTTTTATCATGTCGGTTGAGTTGTCTCAATATAAACTTACCCGCGTGTGAGTATTTACTATGTTCTGAGTGTTCCAGTGCAATCTGAAGTCTCAGGAAATTGGTATCCTGCGGTATCTTGACGTTAATTTCTTTGCCAAGTTGCGCTTGGGTGAAAGCATCAACCTTAATACCCGGGCGTTCGATTTGCTTATTCTTAATTGCTGAAAAGTAGGTTTTGGCTTTAGCCGCGAGCTCATCGACTGAGTCTTTGCCGATCAGAGTCAAGGTCATAATATTGGCTGAATAGTACTGATTATAATAATCCCATAAAGCCTGATTTAAGGTTTTTCCGGGTTGATCTTTGAGTGTAACCAGATTGCCTATGTAAAAACGGCTACCCGGATGTGCCGGGTTTAACAGTTGTTGACTGGCGGCATATATATCGTAACCCGGGTTATTTAAGTTGCGGCTCCATTCTGAATTGACTGCCTGGCGTTCTCTTTCACTAAAATCCGGATCAAATACAGGTTCTGCAATTGCAGCGCCGAGCCTGTCCAATGCACCATCAAAGGCATCTGCATTAACTCGAAAATAATAATTAGTGCTGGTTGCGCTGGTGGATGCATTTCCGCCACCGGCATTGGCAGAAATAAACTTCATAAAGTCATTTTCAGCCGGATATTTTTTAGAGCTTTGATAAATCATATGCTCTAAATAATGCGCCAAACCTAAAAAGTTATCCGGATCCTGATATGAACCAACACCAACCGTTAACGCTGCGGCTGCGGTTTTAAGTTCTGGATCGGATACTAAAGCAACACGAAGACCATTTTCTAAAGTGAGATATTTATACTGACGTTTATCCTGCACGTTTTTAATAAACACATCTTGTTTAACATATTCAGCCGGCAAGGCATCTGCTTTTTGTTGAGTTGTGCTTTGTTTTGCTGAGGTTGGTGCTTGTATTTCAGCGTTCTGACAGGCAGCTAAAGAGGCCGATAAGATACTGACAGACAGGAAAGTTTTTACCATCTTGGGTTTCATAAATATCCTTTTTGTTACAAATAAAGATCAGAGAACTACTGACTAATTAAACCCTTTCAACCATCATCCCTGATTAATAAAGGTTAATATAATATTACTTAAATGTTGTCGTTTTCAAGTTTTTTTGATTGATTTTGGGTAAGCACGATTTTTATTGATTGAAGTTGTCAGGCTTTTTAGCTTTTTGTTTAGAACTACTATTTGGCAATTGCACCTTATGATGCGGGTTTGTACGTTTGAATAATGTTTCCTATTATTATTGAGTTCAAATTATTTGGCATAAAAAGAAGGTAAACTTAATAAGGAATTCAACTTATGAGCTTTAAATCGTCATATCGACTGAATAATAAAACTAATCACCTATTGATCACACTACTCTCATCAAGCTTGGTTTTGTCTGCATGTGGCAGTGGAGGTAGCGATGATAGTGATGGTAGTGATGAAGACAAAAATGCACCGGTTATTTCTCTTAATGGTGAAAGTACTGTGTCTCTAGCTTATAACCAAACCTATACCGATGCTGGTGCTAGCGCTTCAGATGATGTTGACGGCAGTGTTTCAGTAACAACCACAGGCTCTGTTGATAGTTCAACAATTGGTTCATATACCATAACCTATAGTGCAATTGATGCTGCTGGTAATGAAGCTTCCACAACTCGAACGGTTAATGTGGTTGACGTGACTGCACCAACAATTACGGTTATTTCTCTTAATGGTGAAAGTACAGTATCTCTAGCCTATAACCAAACCTATTCCGATGCTGGTGCTACCGCTTCTGATGATGTTGACGGTAGTGTTTCAGTAACAACCACTGGCTCTGTTGATAGTTCAACAATTGGTTCATATACCATAACCTATAGTGCAATTGATGCTGCTGGTAATGAAGCTACCGCAACTCGAACGGTTAATGTGGTTGACGTGACTGCACCAACAATTACGGTTATTGATGGTAATGCTGAAATATTCATAGGTGACACATACACTGATGCAGGTGCGATTGCGACGGATGATGTTGACAGCTCAATAATGGTATCTAGCACTGATGATATTGATGAATCAATGGCTGGATCTTATACGGTCACCTACACAGCAACTGATACCGCAGGTAATGAAGCAACTGCTACGCGTATTGTTACTGTGGTCGTACCAACTTTAAGCGGGACAGCTGCCGCCGGTGCAGCTATTGTTGGTACTGTAACCGTAAAAGATTCGCTTGGCGCAACTAAGTCTGAAGTAATAGAAGCTGACGGTAGTTATAACGTTGATGTAACAGGAATGACTCCACCCTTTAGGCTACGTGCCGAAGGTACGGTTGGTGGCAAAGTTTACAAACTTCACTCTTATGCAGAAGCTGCTAATAATGAAGGCGCGGTTAATATTACGCCTTTTACCGACTTAATTGTTGCTAACACTGCTAAAGAGTTGGCAGAAAGCTTCTTTGAAGCGGATACGGTCATACCATTAGAAAGTGATGAGCTAGCAGCTCAAGAAGATGCGTTGCAAGCAAAACTGCAAGATGTATTTACCGCTCTTGGTTTAGATACAGCGATCAATTTATTAAATACTAGCTTTAGTGCCGATCATTCAGGTTTAGACGCTGCCTTAGATGTCATTCAAATTGAAACAGATACAGAAAGTAATATAGCGACTATTACCAATTTAATTGATAGCTCGAGTATTGAAGATGACTTCACAGCTGATGAAGATCCTTCAATAAAAATTGAAGTAGCAGATAGTGGAGCCTTAACTGCAATGGTTAACGAAACAATTGCTATTGCAAACTTATTTGAAATGTTTGGAGCTAGTTTTGCTGATGGCTTACCGACAGCTGCAAACCTTGAGCGTTTCTTAGCTGCAAACTTTTTACATGAAGATCAAAGCAGAGCACAATTTTTAACTGATATTATAACCGATCCTAGTTTAGTTGGTCTGAAGTTTTCAAGCGTCTCAGTGCGCGATTTAGATACAGATGCAGGTACAGCTACTGTTGACTTTAATGTAACCTTTAATGGCATGACTGAACTTGAACCTGAAACATGGCAAGTGGCTAAAAATGGTGATTTAGGTTGGCAGTTATTAGGTAATCAACTCATTGTCGAAGCTGACACCTTAACCTTTCATTGTAATGATTATGATGGAACGGATACTAACACAGGTGGTTGTGGGTTAAATGCTTCTTTTTATGATAATGACTTTTCCAATAACGGTACGGTTAACGATGCTCCTATCGCGTCAGCCACTATGGAAATCATAGATGCTAATGATGGCACAGTTAAAGACACAGTGTATTTTGGCAACTCAATGTACAATGGCGCTGGTGAGTTATCGGTTTATAACCAAACACTGCAAGAATATACCGGTGATTATGCTAACTTCGGTAGTACTGAGGGTGAAGTGGATCCGAGCATCTTTGAAGTGGGTGATATTATTCGCTACAAGTTGTATACCGAAGCTTTAGATATTTCAGTACCTAATCAACCCAATATTCCATCTGATCAAGCCGTGGTTAGCTTTGATAGAAACTTATTATTCTTGCCAAAAACTAGTGGATTATATCCGGCACTAACAACGGCAAGTATCAATGCAATTAATAACTTTGACCCTAACACAGACTTAACGGTGTCTTGGGTTGTGCAACCTGGTACCGTGATTGATTCTATTCGTATTGAAATGTACGACAATCAAGGTAATTATTACGATATTGAAGATGAAGCGATTAGTCACGATGCTACAAGTACTGAACTTGAAACGACATCGCTAGTTGAATTAATTACCAACGACGTCAATTTTGATGAGACTAATTACACCTTATTAGTACGCGTTTATGCAATTGAACCAGCAACAGGTCAGTTCCATTCTACTGACTATCGCAAACAAATTGGCGATGAAACTGGTGGCGGCACAGCAGAGCTTAGCTGTGCAACCGAATCAGGTTGGGACGAGACGTGGAACAATGAGGAAGGTAAACCAACTGATTTTTACTCTATTGATGACTTTAATACCGTGATTGCTGATTGTGCGAGTAGTCAAACATTGCCTGACTTTTCGGTTAATGATTTAGCTAACTTGTCTTGGTATGTTGATGATGAAGTTATTACATTTGATGAAACAGGTACGAATGGGGTGATCACAGCTTATGGTGACGATGGAATATTGGGTACGGCTGATGATGAAACATTCTATGTCGTCGCTAATGATTATGCAGCTAACGTTATGCAATTCTCGTTTTCTGAAACGGAAGGTGGTGCCATTGTTGGTCGTGATTTAGTTCGCGTTATATCTGAGTCAACATCGGCTAATACTACTGTGTATAATGCACGTGTTTTATGGGAGTACTATAGTTGGGAAGAGTCAGATCAAACCAATCAAGACACTACTCATCAAGGCGCTGAAATTTATCATGAAACTTATGCTACGGATGCGAGTTATTTTAACCAATCAGGTGACGGTACGAGTAATTTAACTTGTAGCACAGAATCGGATTGGGATGATGTTAATGATAAACCGTTAACCTTCTATTCTATTGATGACTATAATACCGTAATCGCTGATTGTGCTAATCAAATGACTTCTCCTGGGATCTCTAAAGCAGATTTGGAGAATGTAACTTGGTATGTTTATGATGCTCGCTTGGTTTTTGGTGCTAATAGTGATTTAGTGTTAACCACTTATGGTGATGACGAAATACTTGGTACTGCGGATGATGAGCAATATTTTGCAACTGTGAGCGATATTGGCACTAATGTAATAGAACTGGCTTATTCTGAAACTAAAGGTGGAACTATTCTTGGTAAAGAGCAGCTTTATATAAAGTCTGAATCTACCTATGGCGGTAAAACCGTATTTACCAGTGTTATATTATTTGAAGATTACAGCTGGACTGAGTCAGATGGTGATGATTCAGATAGCACACATAAAGGCGCTGAAATATATAGTGAAAATTATTCGCCTGATGCAAGCTTTGATTTTGATGGATTTACTGGACCATAATAAATCAAGTTAATAAAAGGTGCCGTTTACATCTTTGTGAGCGGCATTTTTTATTGTTTGTTTAAACTAATCTTAAACAGCTCTCGAGTTAATTAAACCTAGGTGTTGATATGGATTCTGCACACTTGATTATTAATTTTGGGAATCGGGTCAAAAGTATGCTAAATAGCCTCAGTTCGGTTTAATAAATATGTTGCAAACGGCCTTTTTTCACGGGGAGGGCGTTAAACTCACTTGCAATAGGCTAACTATTGGCGTGTGAATTTGCATTGTCTGCGCAAAAAAGACTCCTTAGAAACCACATAGACACCTAACGTTATTTAATTCTATTGTTTACAATATAACTTATCCCGAATTGAGGTTAAATAAAACCGGAATGGCTGCTCAGATCAGGCCGGGGAAATATTCAGAACAAAAGCCTGTGGTTTACCCTTCCAGCACCCGAATCGCAATAGCTGCGGCTGCGGTGCGGTTGTCGACTTCAAGTTTTTTAAACACCATTTCTAAATGTTTGTTAGCGGTTCTTGGGCTCATTTCGAGTATTTGTGAAATTTCCCAGTTGGTTTTGGCTTGAGAGAGCCAGTATAAAACTTCGGCTTCGCGCTTGGTGATGGGCAGTGCATCCTGTAAGTCTTTTGCGGTTTTTTGTACTGCGGCTTTAGCGAGTCTTAACAGGTGCAACTCATCCTGTTTTCGCTCATACATAACTTGCACTTGAGGTTGAATATTTTCTAAAGTCAGCGGGTTTAACTCACCTTCAGCCAGCCAGTTTTTAATGAGTGGCTCTAACTCTAACCAGGGCGAGTCCTGCTGCGGAAATATTTCTTCAACTAATTGATAAACGTGTGGTGTCGCCCATGCAAGTTGCCCTAGATTATCAACACAAAATACATTTTTACCAGCATGATCGAGGGCGGATTGTGCACTTAACGCCAGCTTAGCGGTATTTAAATGCGCTTTAATCCTTGCTAATACTTCATCGGTTGAAATGGGTTTGGTGACATAATCGACGCCACCGGCTTCGAACCCTTTTACCACATCTTCTGAATCCGTTAATCCCGTCATAAAAATAACCGGTACAGATGGGAATAAATGTTTAAACCGTTTGCAGGTTTCAAAGCCGTCTAACTCAGGCATAATGGCATCCATTAATACAATGTCCGGCTCTACTTTTTCGGCAATCGACAGCGCCTGCACACCATTGAGTGCAACCAAAGCGGTATAGCCCGCAGTATTGAGGGCTACATTGAGCATGCCGAGTGATTCTGGTGAATCATCTACGACTAACACTACATTATTGATCTTGCTGTTCATCAATTAACTCGCGTAAATAATCGGTTATCAACTTAAAGTTACAGCTTTGCAGCAGCTCATTGAGCTTATTAAGATGCACTTGCTTAAATTGATAGTTTTGTTTGAGCTCTTCCAGTTTTTCTTTAAAACCGGATAAATAACCAATTTCAGCCAGAGCCATTAAACTTTGTAACTGAGCTTTCTTAGGTTCTGGTTTTATCTTGCCTTCTGGTTCGGGCTGATCTGTATTATCTATTGATTTGGCCGCTTCATTATCACAATTATTAAACTGATACATCCATTCTAAATTTAGCTGCTGGCTGATTTTACCAAGTAAATTATCCATATGTATGGGTTTTGCCATGTAATCATCATGGTAACCTGCATTTTGCTCATCTTTTTCGGTATCTCTGGCATTAGCTGAGACCATGATGATTGGCATTATATACTTATTTTCTCTGAGTTTTTTAGCTAATTGCCAGCCATTCATTTCCGGCATAGTCACATCCATTAAGACTAAATCTATTTTATTGCTTTGCAGTATATTTAACGCTGTTGAAGGCTTTTCCGCGAGTTGCAGATTAAAGCCTAAAGGTTTTAAAAAATCTTCCATCAGGCGTCTTTGGTTGGGATCATCATCGACTACCAGAATGGTTTTTTTATCTCCGTCATAAGCCACAGCTTGTGCCGGGTTATAATCAGCTTCGTGGGTTGCTGAGTTAACTCTGGCGAGCATCAGGCTGAGCTTAAAGCAACTGCCTTTGCCAAGCTCGCTGGTCAGGCTGATTTCTCCGCCCATGAGTTCAGCCAATGATTTTGATATGGTTAACCCAAGCCCTGTGCCGCTGATTGCTTGTATTTGTGCGTCTTTTACTCGCTCAAAAGGTTTAAATATGTGTTTTTGATCTTCTTCTGAAATGCCTATACCTGAATCTTCAACAATAAACTGGGCAACCTGATTCCGGTATTTAACGGTAAAGTTGACGCAGCCTTTTTGGGTAAATTTAATGGCATTAGATAACAGGTTGATCAAAATCTGTCTGAACCTTTGCTTATCGGTGGCTACTACATCCGGTAAAAATTCGCACGGGATATATTTAAATTCTATACCTTTGTTTTTAGCCTGCATGCTGAACATATCAGCCAGTTGATTTAAAAAGGGTTTAATTCGAATTTCATCGCGTTGTAAATGCATTCGGCCGGCTTCAATTTTGGAAATTTCCAATAAGCCTTCAATTAGATCAGCCAGATGCTCACCATTGCGTTTTAAAATGCTGATAGATTCTTTTTGTTTGGCCGGAATGGCTTTATCCTGATTAAGCAGTTGTGCATAGCCCAGTAAAACATTTAAAGGGGTGCGTAATTCATGACTTAAACCCGTCAAGTATCGGCTTTTAGCCTGATTGGCTGATTCGGCTGCTTCTTTAGCTTTTTGTAAGGCTAAAGCCGTGCTCTCATGCGCATCAATTTCGTTGGCCAGGGTTTTGGTTTGAAAGCGCAGTTCTTTTAATGCCAGCCGGTTACTACTTCGGGCCAGAATAAACAGCCAGCTAACAATGCCAATAATAATAAGCAATAAGAAAAATATTTTAAATAAAGTAACGCCAAACACGGTTTTCAACGCTATGTCTGTTGACGGTACCTGCATATAAATCAAAAATAGTATACCGGCGCTGATGCAGCTTAATAACAAAGTAAAGCCAATAAACTGAGCGAGCGGAGAACTCATTTTTTTGAGTAGCTGAGTCGTTAAAAAACGTTGAAAAAAGTGCTGAGCCTGAGCAAATAAAGTGGCATGCTCCCGGCACTGGTCGCCACAGCGAACATCTAAACTACAACACAATGAACAAATTGCTTTGCCATAGGCCGGGCAAAATGTCATATCTTCCTGTTCAAACTGATTTTCACAAATATGGCAGCTTGTATTGTCTTCGATAGGGTGGGGATCCCTTTTAACCAGATAATACTTTCCTTTAGTTAATATACCAATCAAAGGCACTGTAATAAACGGCAGGAAAAAAGCGATATAAGAGGCAAATGCTTCTATCATGACACCATACCAGCCAAAATGGGCGGTAAAGCCAATTACAGAGGCAATTAACATAGAGCCTACGCCAACCGGGTTAATATCGTATAAATGAGAGCGTTTAAATTCTATATGCTTAGGACTGATTCCGAGCGGTTTGTTAATAACTAAGTCCGCCACCACAGAACTGAGCCAGGCCAGAACAAATACTGAATATACCTGAAGCATACTTTCAATGGTTTGATAAATGCCAAGTTCCATTAACAGCAAAGCGATGGCAACATTAAAAAACATCCAGACGACGCGGCCCGGATGATTATGTGTCACCCGCGAGAAAAAGTTAGACCAGGCCAGTGAGCCTGCGTAAGCATTTGCTACATTAATTTTAAGTTGAGAAATAACTACAAAAGTGGCGGCTAAAAAAACACTAATTTGCGGATTATCAAATACATAACCAAATGCGACCTGATACATATGTGCCGGGTCGCCAGCGACTTCTGCCGGGATCCCTTGCTTTAACGCGAGCCAGGCTAAAAAGGAGCCTAAAAAAAGTTTAGCCGCGCCGAATATCATCCAGCCGGGTCCGGCCATTGTCATTGCCAGCCACCATTGCCAGCGTTTTCCTCTGGGTTTTTCCGGTAAAAATCGTAAAAAGTCGGCCTGTTCACCTATCTGTGCGACCAGAGCAAGCAAAACGGCCGAAGCTGCGCCAAATAATAAATAATTAAATTCGACGCCAGCTTCTCCGGCATTGCCGGTAAAACTTATCCATTCATCCAGTTGGCTGTCAGGGTGATTAAAAACGTAGAGTAGGGGCACGATTTGCAGAACAATCCATATGGGCTGAGTCCATACCTGAAAGCGGCTGATATTGGTCATTCCATGTGTCACCAGAGGGATCACAACCAGCGCACTGATGACATAACCGATAACCAGTGGTAGTCCTAGCAAGAGTTGCAAAGCCATCGACATAATGGCCGCTTCGAGCGCAAAAAAGATAAAGGTAAAAGAGGCATAAATTAAAGAGGCGATTGTTGAGCCTATGTAACCAAAACCCGACCCCCGACTGAGCAGATCAATATCAACCCCATATTTAGCTGCGTAATAACTGATAGGCCAGCCACTTAAAAATACGACAAAGGTAACGGCAATAATGGCCCAGGCGGCATTAACAAAACCATAATTAAGCGTAATCGCGCCGCCAATCGCTTCTAAAACCAAAAACGACACAATGCCCAGTGCAGTATTTGCTATCCAGCTTGAGGACCATTTTCGAGCCCGCTTTGCGGTAAAACGCAGCGCAAAATCTTCCATCATCTCGTTGGCGACAAGCTTGTTATAGGTTCTTCTGGTGAAGCGAATTTTGGGGTTCGGATGCATGAATAAGGCGGTTTCGTATGTTTTAGTATGAATCTTGCCTAAGTCTATCAGTAAGATAACGTATTGGGTATGCGTAAAAATACGTAGTTTTATCATGATGCGTAAAGCAAGCTGAGTCAGAGGTTAAGAAGTTGAGTTTAGATATTGCCCTAAAAGTCGATGAAATGAGACAGCAGCAGATAACAGTAAAATAATTTTAATTTAAACGGCATTACGTATTTTTATGGTATTAAATCTATGATATTTAGTCTGTCCTGATTAATTGAACTGAGACGGCTATGAAGGTGAAGTTTGACGATTTTATTGATGTATTAAAGGTTTTAATTCGAGCGCCTAGCGTGACCGGTTCTGAGCATTCTTTTTATCGAGTTTTGCAACGGGAACTGGAAGAGCGGGGCGCTAAAGTTAGCTGGTACGAAGGTCTTTTAGTTGCTCAGGGCAGTCAACCTGATTCGGCGATGTTTTCAGCACATATTGACAGGCACGGTCTGGTTTGCACTGGTCCTGATGAATTTCAATATGCCGCGTTTGTGGCGGGTAGTCGTTCCGATTTATTAGGCAATTCAGTATCAGAACAATTGATTAATAAAATCGTTGACCGATACATAGATGCTGAAGTCATTGCTTACGAACCTTGGTCCGGCGCTTATTTGGGTCGAGGTAAAATTGATAAAACCTATATTTGCGAATACCGAAATAATCTGATTTTTGAACTCGACGGGTTAAACCATTTATTGGCCGGTACGCCGGTTGCTTTTACTGACAAGCTGGAGATTAATCAGGGCTATTTAAGCAGTCAGTTAGATAATGTGTTATCTGCAGCGGCACTAGTGCATTTGTTTTCTCTCGGTTTTGAAGGGACAGCCTTTTTCACCGCTCAGGAAGAGGCGGGTAAAAGCTGGCGGTATTTGTTGGAATGGTTTAGACGTTTTGGCCAGTCTGCGAATAATTTAATTGTAGTTGATACTTCTCCTTACCCGGATACTCAAACCGCAGATCAGCAAAAAGTAGTCCTGCGGCGCAGAGATGCGAATGCGTTTTTTGATGCGCAGATGTCAGCTAAAATAGAGTCTATTTGTCAAAAACATCATATTAGTTATTCATATAAAGATGATTTTATCACGGAAAAAAATAAGCAGTTGGCACAAACCCATAGTGAATTGTTATCTTATGGCAGTACTGAAATGGGGCGGATTATTCAAGCTTCCAAAGGCATGGTGACAGGCACCACAATTCAAATACCAACCACCGGATATCATACAATGGAAGAAACGGCTTCGGTTGAATCAATCAAATCATTTCTGACGGTTTTAATTGAGATTGCTAAAATACCGGTTCCTAATTAATGCAAGGCCAGAATTTGTGATAATCGCACTTCATCATATTCAAATATCTATTCCCAAAGGCTCAGAAAATGAGGCAAGAAGCTTTTATTGTGGCATTTTGGGCTTAACTGAAATCGAAAAACCAAAACATTTACAGACAGGAGGCGGGCTTTGGCTGAAATTAGGTGAGCTGGAGATCCATTTAGGGGCTGAGCATTTCGATAGGAGAGCGGATACCAAAGCGCATTTAGCTTATCAGGTGAATGATTTGAACTTTTGGTGTCATAAGCTCGAACAGGCGGGGATTGAAGTTATTCACCCGGTTAAAATTGACGGTATGAAACGTATCCAGTTGAAAGACCCGTTTTTTAATAAATTGGAAATGCTTGAACTTGTCTAACTAACATAAGCCTTGTGTTTTCTTATATCGAGCAAGTTTTAACTTGTTATTGATAATAAATATCATTAACATATTTATTATTTTTTAAGTTACCTGCTTAGTTTTAACAAAGGTAACCTAAATTCAGAGTTCCACTTTATTATTTCTGAGTATCCTATGGCAGAACTACTCATCGCTATTATCGCTTTTATTATCAGTTTTGCAGGACTGATAGTTTTATTATTAAGCTGGCAAAACAAATCAGATCAGGCAAAGCAAACAATGATTGCTTTTGCCTGGTTTGTTATAGGCATATCCATATACCTGTGGACACTTGCTTCTGGCCCGGAATTTGGTCTGTGTTATGGCTTTATCTCGGTTGCTTTTCAGGCTTGGGTGCTGGTGTTATATCAACAGAAAACCAACAGCAAACCGCTAAAATTACGGGCTGCTAAGGTATTGGTTAAATCACAGATTAACTGGGCGGCTGGATTAAAAAGCCTACCCAGAGTGGGTTTAATCTTAGTCGCCATCATTCCATTAGCCGGATTTGCATCCATGCAGGTATTAGCCGGGGTTACGGCATTATTGCCGGGCGAAAAAGTGAATCGTATGGCTTTGGGGGTATATTTATTGCCGATATTATGGGGGCTTTTCGTCTATTGGGTATGTGGGGCTCAAAAGCTGGCTCGCCCGGTTATTTCGTTGGCTATTATTAGCGTCATCTCATACAGCGTAAATTATTTATTATGATTAAACGATTTATCCCTTCATCTGCATTGACAAAACAGTCATTAAACAGCCACGCCTGGATTGGTATTTGCGTGAGTGCTTTGATGTACCTGGTTTGTATTTCAGGCACTTTGGCTGTGTTTTATCAGGAGTTTGAGCGCTGGGAGCAGCCGCAGATTGGTGAATCCTTAGTGTATCAGCCCGAGCAAATTGAACAGGCCTATCAGCATTTTTTAACCAAGCACCCTGAAATCAACGATGACCATATTCTGATCCGATTACCAACTGAAGATCTGCCCAGAGCCAGTATCTCAGCAGACAAACATAAGTGGTTTATTGAATCCGACGGGTCGCTGACACAGCAAGGTGTTAGCCCGATAACAAAAATGATTACGGGTTTACATGTTTCGCTTCATTTGCCGGAAAATATCGGTATGGTTATTGTGAGCATATTGGGTGTTTTGCTGACCAGTTTAATTATTTCCGGGATGATGGCCCACAGGCGCATATTTAAAGATGCATTTAATCTCAGGGGCGGTTTTGCCAGCTTATTGCAACAAACTGATTTACATAACCGATTAAGTGTTTGGGGCCTGCCTTTTCATTTAATGATAGCGATTACAGGAGCATTTTTTGGTCTGGCTATTTATATAGCTGGAATATATAACCAGGTGCTTTATGAAAATGATTTTAAAGCCCTGATGGCAGATGCTTATGGTGCTGTACCTCAGATAGAAAACGCAGCCCCGCAAGTTAAAATCAGTCAAGCTCTGAATAAATTGAGCCAGATTGCACCGGACACAGTACCTGTTTTTATTACGGTTGAAGAAGCTAAAACTGATAAACAATTTATTTTAATTGGTGCTCAACATACAGACAAACTGATTTATTCTGAACAGTACAGGTTTACCGCCAGCGGTGATTATATTGATGCCGCTGGGTTTACAAGTGGCCCTGCTGGTCAGCAGGCGATATTTTCAGTTTACCGTTTGCATTTTGGCCATTTTGGCTCTGAGTTTGTAAAAGTGCTTTATGGAATTTTGGGATTTGCTTTGACTGTTATTTGTGTTTCAGGGATAAATATCTGGCTGACAAAGCGTAATAAACAGGATCTGTTAAACCCTGTATGGACCGCTATTGTTTGGGGAACGCCTTTGTCTTTTGCTATTTCCGCTGTGTTTCAGTTAGTTGCCGGACTGCCTGCAATCTACTGTTTCTGGATAATGTTATGTGGATATATTTTAGTGGCTTGTTTTCAAAATCGACAAAAATGTTTTGAACTCTGGAGCGTTCGATTAACGGCAGCCTCTGTCTTTATTCTGGTTTTCACTCATATGATGTTAAATGCTCAGGCCAGTTGGCAGAATATATCACTTGTTGTAAATATGGGACTCTTGTTTATAGCTGTATTGATCTGGCTCTATAGCCAAAAACTGAACAGGCAAATTTAATCTTAGGTTCAAATATGTGAAGGCCGGTTAAGCTATTTGTCCGGCCTTTATATACCTGATAGCCGACTAATAGCAGACTCGATTGCGGCCTTCTGCTTTGGCCAGATATAGATTTTTATCCGCTCGGTTAAAGGCACTTTCAAATTCTTCGTCTTCACCCCATTTAGCAATGCCTAAACTCGTGGTAATTGGCATGCCTTCAATGGCTGTCAGTTTAATTGCAGCAATAATATTTCTGAGCTTTTCAGCCAACTGAACTGCGTTTTCTAAGTTGTCGGCTTTAATCAGAACGATAAACTCTTCACCGCCCCACCTTGCAAATAAATCATTCTGACGCAATCCTTGTTTTAATGCGACAGCGACTTCCTGTAAAACGGTATCTCCTGCAGAATGCCCAAACGTATCATTAAGCTTTTTAAAATGATCCAGATCGATCAGAATGATGAAATAACTAATATCTGAAGTTAACGGATTTTGATTTAACTGGTATTCAAATCCACGGCGATTCAGTTGCTTGGTCAGCAGATCATAGTGCGATTGAGTTTTATACTCAGCACTTTGCTGTTTGAGCGATTTGTTTTTAACCGCCAGTAGATTACGTTTTTTCTGCTCCTCAAATAATCTGAGCGATAGGATGCAAAATACAGACAACATCCAAATCGTCAAAATACTTAAATAATAATTTGGTTTCGAAATATAAGGCCCGGTTAAACTAATCTCTTTTAATGTTATTTTGTGTGCTGTGTTATCAAAATTATTCCCGGAAAAGTCTATTCCTATTGCGGCGATATGCTTGAACGAGGGTTTGGCATATTTTCTTGGATGGTTATATTGGTTCATCCACCAGTCTGCCACTGTCAGTTCGGATAGCTCAATTGAGATACTATTATTTAAAATATGCTCTTTACGGATCATCGTAAAATTAAACTGGGCACTATTGCCATCTCCCTCTTTGGTGTAAGCCGGATCCGCATTTCTGAAAAATAGTTTAAGTTGCTCTGCACTGCCTTGATAACTCATTTCAAGATTTAGATTGGTATAACCAGATAAATCCCGCCCTGAATTAAAAGCCGGATCCTGCCAGAGTAAATTGATTCCGCAAAACTGATAATAGGAAGAGACATGAGTCGTGCATTGCCAGGTTTCGGGCCGGTTCAGCCAAATTGCTTCAGGTTTATTCTGATCTTGAGCGCCTGTATATAATTCGCCGTAAGTCTCCTGAGACGGCAGTATAATGAGTTGTTTTTGCGGGAGCAGTGGGTATAACACCAGCAGCAAGCCGGTTAACGGAAAGGCTGCCCATGGAAGAATTTTGATAAGACCTAATTTATTCAGCACTTTATACGACCCAATTAAAACCTGAAAAGTAATACTTTTCTATTTTTACACAAATGTGCATTAAAGTTAACTTAAAGTTAACTTTTTGTTTATTTGTTGCGTGAGTTTACTTTGTGGTTTTATCATTGAGTAATCTGATTTATGCTCCTTCTTTTTCCTGCTCCTATAAAATCATACTCATTTACAAAGTAATCTTTATATAGATATTAGGTTTAGACTATACCTAAATTCAGAGTATAGTTTAATTTAATATTTTTCCTTATTTTATTTCTTTTATTTTCATGATCTTAAACAAAAACTACGTAGATCTACGTAGTTGAATGCGCAGATCAGCCAATATCCCCCCTTGTATTAACGCGCAATACTAGACCCAGTTGTAAACATAGCCAGTTAAACAAGCTCCTTCCCAATTGTATTTCTGGTTGTGTTTACAGCACAGGTAATAAACACAATAAAAATCAATTTCAGGGGTGAAAACAATGAGAGTATCTAAGCGCAAGATTTTAAGTTTAGCCATTGCAATGGCAACGGCTACAGCAGCACCTTTGGCTCAGGCCGATGGTTTTCAATTGTCTGAAAAGCTAACGGCAACAGGCTTTATTGATATGTCTTACGTCTATACAGACGTTGACGGTGGCGACTCTATGAGTGCTTCCGGGTTAGACCAGTTTGAAATCGACTTTTTATATGACTTTGATGACAAGTTAAAAGCACAAGTGGATTTGGAATACAAAGATGCTTACGGCGCAGTAGATTTAGAGCAAGCTTTTTTAACCTATGCGTTAACTGATGAATTTACGGTAAAAGCCGGTCGCTTTTTAAGTTACTCAGGTTGGGAAACTGAAGAGCCAACTGGATTGTTCCAGTATTCAGGCACAGGTTATGCGCCTTACTTCTACGGTTATTACCAACAGGGTGTTTCAGGTTTGTATAGCACAGATACTTTTGCTGCGGCACTTTCTGTTATTAACAGCCCATATAGTCCGGAAGATACAGATTCAGAAAACCCGGGTTTTGAAACTATGCTTGCATTTATGCCAAGTGAATCAGTGACGGTTAAAGCCTTTTATTTACAGGATGGCGATGATAGCACTGCAAACTTCTGGGCAGCTTATTCTGAAGGTGCAATCACTTTAGCGGCTGAATATAACATTGGCGATTATGCCGATGACAGCGAAGGTTCTGGTTATTTATTAATGGGTAACTATGCCTTTGATTCTGCCGGTATCACCTTGAGATACCACGACTTTGAAATTGAAGATGCAGCTGGCAATGTAATTGATGATGGAAGTGCAATCACTATCTCTCCTAGTTATACAGTGAGTGATAACTTACTGATGGTATTCGAATACCGTATGGATGAAAGCGATACCAATGGTGACTCAAATACGATCGCGGTGGAAGCTTTAGTGACCTTCTAAGTCCTTAAAAAAACAAAATTAGCTTAATAAAAATAAGGCAGGTGAGAGATTACCTGCCAACTAAAACAAGCAGTAGAAAAATACAATTAACTTTTAAATTTATCTAATTTAGAAAGGAAAAGAATTATGAAACTTAAAAAACTTATTGCCGCAAGTTCAATTGTTGCATCCAGTTTAGTGACCTCAATGACTTACGCTGCCGAAACCATCAAAGTCGGTGTTCTGCACTCATTATCCGGCACCATGGCTATCTCTGAAACCACATTAAAAGATACGGTTTTAATGATGATTGAAGAGCAAAATAAAGCCGGTGGTTTATTAGGTAAAAAGTTAGAGCCTGTTGTGGTTGACCCAGCGTCAAACTGGCCATTATTTGCTGAAAAAACGCGTGAGTTATTATCTAAAGAAAAAGTTGATGTGATTTTTGGCTGTTGGACTTCAGTATCTCGTAAATCTGTTTTACCGGTTGTTGAAGAGTTAAACGGTTTATTGTTTTACCCGGTCCAGTATGAAGGTGAAGAATCTTCTAAAAACGTATTCTATACAGGTGCTGCGCCAAATCAGCAAGCGATTCCGGCAGTTGATTATTTAATGAATGATATTGGTGCTGAGCGCTGGGTATTATTAGGTACAGACTATGTTTACCCGCGTACGACTAATAAGATTTTAGAAGCTTATTTAAAAGCACAAGGTGTGGCTGAAAAAGACATCATGATCAATTACACACCATTTGGTCATTCAGACTGGCAGAGCATTGTTGCTGATGTGAAAAAATTCGGTTCAGCAGGTAAGAAAACTGCGGTTGTTTCTACCATCAATGGTGATGCAAACGTACCTTTTTATAAAGAGTTAGGTAACCAAGGCATTTCTGCAGAAGATATCCCGGTCGTGGCTTTCTCTGTGGGTGAAGAAGAATTATCTGGTTTTGATACCTCTCCTTTAGTCGGTCACTTGGCTGCATGGAACTACTTCCAAAGTGTTGAAACTGAAGCCAATGCTGAGTTTATCGCAAGCTGGAAAGAATTTATTGGTGATGATAAGCGCGTAACTAATGACCCTATGGAAGCAACTTATATTGGTTTCAAAATGTGGGCAAAAGCGGTTGAGAAAGCTGGCACAACTGACGTAGATGCAGTTGAGCAAGCCATGATAGGTATTACTGTACCTAACTTAACTGGCGGTACTGCGGTCATGAATGCTAACCACCATTTATCTAAGCCAGTATTAATTGGTGAAATCCAGGATAACGGTCAGTTAGAAGTGGTTTGGGAAACAGCCGGTACTGTAATTGGTGATGCATGGTCAGACTTTTTACCTAGCTCAAAGAACTTGATTGCTGACTGGACTGCGCCTGTAAACTGCGGCAACTTTGATATCAAAACTGCTAAATGTTCAGGTCAGAACTTCTAATAAAGCGTTAACCCAAATTAGGGCAGGTAAATTTTAAATTAAGTGTTGTAATCAAAATTTACCTGACCCTGATACTCAAAAATTAAAAACAATCTCCCAAGTGGTATTGCTGCTGCAGACATGTGCTAGCTACAGCAGCAATACCAGCCCAAACAAGTAACACCAAATTAAGGAATACCGCAATGCTGCGCACATTCAGCCTCGTCATTACATTGTTGATGTCAGTGTTTAGCGCGTCTGCTTTTTCAGATGAGTTTGATAGTCTGATAAATCAACTTCCCCATAAAAAACTGCGCAATATCACTCCTGTTTTAACTCAAATTGCCGAACAAGATAACGATCAGGTTCGTTTTGTTTTAACTGAAATTTTAAATGGCGATTTATATTATCTAAAAAGTAATAAACAAGTTGTCAGCATCCGTAAACAAGCATCCGGCGACTATACAATTACCCCGGTTTTAGGGGGAGATGCTGTGGCAGATCAATCTAAATCTGCAATGAAAAAAATCAGAACCAGTAATAGCATTCGCAGCCACATCCGAGGCTTACTGGCGCAAATCGACTTATCGCATAAACAAACCCATGTTCGTTTAAATGCGGTTAAGCAAATTTTGGATGACCCAAGTGCAGAATCTATTGAATTATTGAAACAACGCCTAGCGGTTGAAAAAGACTCGGACGTTACCGAATTGATTAACACCGCCATTGCGGTTAATCAGTTAAAAGAAGGTGACAGTCAAGCCAAGCTGGCTGCGGTTGCGGATTTAAAAGGCAGTTTAGAGCCATCGGTTAGAAATGCCATGGTTGAGCAATTAAATGGCCTCAATGAATACAAATTAAATGAGTTGTCTGAAACAGATAAAGCATTAAAAGCCGCTTTAACTAAATCAATCGACTCCATCAAACAAAAACGCAGTATTTACGAATTTGTTGAGAATCTGTTTTTTGGATTGAGTTTAGGATCGGTTTTATTACTCGCCGCAATTGGCCTTGCGATTACCTTTGGCGTCATGGGCGTTATCAATATGGCCCACGGTGAAATGATTATGCTGGGTGCTTATACCACTTATGTGATTCAGCAAATGTTCCCTCAATGGATTGATTACTCATTATTTATCGCAATTCCAGCTGCCTTTATTGTATCTGGCACTGTGGGTATTTTAATTGAACGAGGCGTTATTCGTTTTTTAAAAGGTCGCCCGCTAGAAACGCTATTGGCAACTTTTGGTATCAGTTTAATTCTGCAACAGTTAGTGCGAAGTGTATTCTCTCCACTTAACCGAACGGTTGCCGCGCCAGAATGGATGAGCGGCTCATGGCAGATTAACCCTATTTTCTCTATTACGTATAACCGTTTATATATAGTGATTTTTGCATTGGCGGTATTTTTTGCTCTGTTAGCCTTTATGAAGCGTTCTTCATTAGGGTTACATGTGCGGGCGGTTGCACAAAACCGTGAAATGGCACGTGCATTAAGTGTGCGCAGTGACAGAGTGGATGCGATTACCTTTGGTTTAGGCTCTGGTATTGCGGGTATTGCCGGTGTGGTATTAAGTCAGTTAACCAATGTAGGTCCTAACTTAGGCCAATCTTATATTATTGATTCTTTCTTGGTTGTTGTATTTGGTGGTGTCGGTAACTTATGGGGCACTCTGGTAGCGGCTATGTCATTAGGCGCACTGAACAAGTTCCTGGAACCACTGACAGGCTCTGTACTGGCAACCATTATTGTATTAGTTGGCTTGGTGTTATTTATCCAGAAACGACCTAAAGGTCTGTTTCCACAAAAAGGGAGAGCAGCAGAATGATCCCGGATTCAATTCAATCATTATTTTCAAATAAAGCATTTAAAACATTAGGCAGTTTACCTGTTGTTGTGGGCTGCCTGTTTATTGCAACCTTGTATGTTTCTATCTGTAATTTAGCTTTTCCGGCAGATTCAGCACTGCATGTAAGTACTTACACAGTGACGCTGTTCGGTAAATATTTATGTTATGCGCTGCTGGCTCTGGCTGTTGATTTAGTTTGGGGTTATTGCGGTATTTTAAGTTTAGGTCATGGCGCATTTTTTGCGCTGGGCGGTTATGCCATGGGTATGTATTTGATGCGCCAGATTGGTGACCGCGGGGTTTATGGTAATCCTGAACTGCCTGATTTTATGGTGTTTTTAAATTGGGATAGTTTGCCTTGGTACTGGGCAGGATCGGATAGTTTTATCTGGATGATCCTTATGGTTTTGGCTGGTCCGGGTTTATTAGCCTATATCTTTGGTTCAATGGCGTTTCGCTCCAGAGTCAGCGGTGTTTACCTATCAATTATGACTCAGGCTGTTACTTACGCTTTAATGCTGGCGTTCTTCCGCAACGAAATGGGCTTTGGCGGCAACAACGGCTTAACCGACTTTAAAGATATTTTAGGTTTTTCATTGCAGTCAGACACCACCCGGGTTGCCTTGTTTGCATTGACCGCTTTGTTTTTAGCGTTAGGTTTTGCCGTGTGCCATTTTATTGTGAATTCAAAAATGGGGCGCGTGGTTACTGCTATTCGTGATTCAGAAAACAGGGTTCGCTTTATTGGCTACAAGCCAGAGCACTATAAAGTTTGGATCTTTGTCGTATCTGCCATGTTAGCGGGTATCGCAGGGGCCATGTATGTACCTCAGGTTGGCATTATTAATCCGGGTGAATTCTCACCGTTAAACTCAATTGAAATGGTGGTTTGGGTAGCCATTGGTGGACGTGGTTCTTTATATGGTGCCATTATAGGGGCCTTGGTTGTTAGTTATGCCAAAACCCGTTTTACTGCGATTATGCCAGAAGCTTGGTTATATGCGCTGGGTGGGCTGTTTGTATTGGTTACCTTGTTATTACCAAAAGGCATTGCCGGTTTTGTCCCAGCGTTAATCGAAAAATTGAGTCATTCGAAACAAACTAAATCTGTATCAAATAAAACCACGTCGGAGGTGAAATAATGGTTGTTGATAAGCATGGTTCGCCTTTATTAGCCGAAGAAAATATCTCGCCGGATACCCGCCATGGTGTCATCCTGTATGTTGAAGATGTCAGTGTGAGTTTTGACGGCTTTAAAGCGCTGAATGATTTAAGCCTTTATATTAACGACGGTGAACTCAGATGTTTAATCGGCGCCAATGGTGCCGGTAAAACGACGTTAATGGATGTGATTACAGGTAAAACTCGACCGGATGTCGGCAAGGTTAACTTTGGTCAGCAGGTTAATTTGCTGGATATGGATGAGACACAAATTGCCCGTGCTGGCATTGGCCGTAAATTTCAAAAGCCGACTGTATTTGAAATGCTGACTGTATTTGAAAACCTGGAGCTGAGTTTAGCCGGTGATAAAGGCATTTGGACCAATTTATTTCATAAATTAAGCGGTGAGCAAAAAGATGAAATTGGTAAAATTTTAGAAACGATAGGTTTAACCAAAGAATGTCATATGCTCGCAGGTGCCTTATCTCATGGTCAGAAGCAATGGTTGGAAATTGGTATGTTACTGGCCGCCAAACCCCGTTTATTATTGGTAGATGAGCCTGTAGCAGGCATGACAGCTCAGGAAACTGAACGTACCGCTGAGCTTTTGACTTCATTGGCCGGAGAGCATTCAGTAGTAGTCGTAGAACACGATATGGCTTTTGTCCGCTCTATTGCGCGTAAGGTGACAGTATTACATCAAGGCAGTGTATTGGCAGAGGGTTCAATGTCAGAAATTCAAGCTAACCCGGAAGTGGTTCGTGTGTATTTAGGTGAAGAGACGGGGGCAGCATGATAGAGCTTAAATCAGTTAATCAAAAATATGGTGGGACTCAGATCTTATGGGATCTGGATATGAAAATCGAAAAAGGCTCTCGCACCTGTATCATGGGGCGCAACGGGGTCGGTAAAACGACTTTATTAAAATGTATCATGGGCATGTTGCCAATTAGCACAGGTTCCTTAACCATAAATGATCAGGACTGTAGTAAAAAATCCGTTGAGCAACGGCCAGAAATCGGGGTTGGTTATGTCCCTCAGGGTCGTCATATTTTTGGTCAGCTCACGGTTGAAGAAAACTTAAAAGTCAGCCTGAATTGCAAACGCCAGAAAGAAAAAGAAATCCCAGAGCATATATTTGAGCTGTTTCCTGTGTTGAAAGAGATGCTGCACCGCCGAGGCGGTGATCTTTCCGGCGGTCAGCAGCAGCAACTGGCTATTGCCCGCGCTCTGGTGCTGAATCCGGATATTCTGATTCTGGATGAACCAAACGAAGGTATTCAGCCTAATATAGTGCAGCTGATACGGGACGTCTTATTAAAACTGAATAAAGAACAAGGCATGACCATAGTATTGGTAGAGCAGAAACTACCCTTTGCTCGTGCGGTAGGTGAATATTTTCATTTAATGGAAAAAGGTGAAGTGGTAGCATCTGGTACTATGGACAAACTGGATGATGAGTTAGTTGCTCAGTATTTAGCAGTTTAGTGTTAGGTTTTATATGATTTGTTCGATAGAGTGGTAACTTACGAAAAAACGCAGCAAATACATCCATGTAAGCTTGGATTTTTCATCCGTGAAAAATCCATTTTTCTTTAAGTTACAGCTCTATTGATTTGCTGTTTACTGTTAAACAAAGAGAATACAATAAGGTGATGGAATTATAATGAGTCAATCTGCAGCGACACAGGCTGTTGAAAATAAGTCAGGCCGTAGTTGGGTTGCTAGTTTAGATTTAACTTTTAGTCAAACGGTAGCCGGTAGCCGGTTAAGTTCGGCTAAGCGCAACGGCCCTTTATCTGTACAAAAAGCCTTTTATCCTGAAGGACCGGATTGCGCCCATGTTTATTTATTGCATCCGCCAGCAGGCATCGTCTCCGGCGATGAATTGCATTTATCAGCCAGGCTCGAAGAAAAAAGCCATGCTTTATTAACGACACCCGGAGCAAATCGTTTTTACCGGGCACGCGATGACCTTAACTTAGGTACACGACTCCAACTTCAACAGACCCATTATCGAATTTCGAAAAATGCCATTTTAGAACATTTGCCACAGGAAACTTTGATTTTTCAGGGTGCAGATGCCGTCAATAAAATTGATATTGAGTTGGCCTCATCAAGTATTTATCTGGGTTGGGATGTGATTTGTTTAGGTTTACCTGTGATGGATCAGCCATTCAACAAAGGTCGCTTTGAACAGCTTTGCCAACTGAAAGTAGACAATAAAATTGTTTTTCACGATAGATTAAAAGTAAATCAGGATAATCAGTTATTAAATAAAACTGCGGGTTTAGCCGGGCATCATGTTGTTGGTACTTTTATTGCGGCTGCTCCTTCACTGTTATCAGGTGAACAAAACAGGCACAAGTGCGAAGCTTTACTGGCGCGTATCAGAGAAGAAATTGAGCGTTTAAACGCTCAGTTATATGTCAGTCTCAGCCAGTTGGATTCATTGTTTGTTATCCGCTATTTGGGTGATAAAAGTGAAGCCTGCAAAAAATATTTCACGGCTATCTGGCAAATCTTGCGTGAAGCATTATGTGAACTTGAAGCGAGCGCCCCGCGCATCTGGCTGACATAAGTTTTTGTCACAGCGAGCGCAATGCAGGCGCAATGCAGGCGCAATTGCCGTGAGCCCGAACACATATGAACCTTTGGTATGTTACCGGCAAACAAAAACAGAATTAAATATCTTAATTTTTAAGAGAAAAAACATATGGATTTATTACCAAGAGAAAAAGACAAGTTATTGATTTTTACTGCGGCCTTATTGGCCGAGCGCAGATTAAATCGCGGCTTAAAACTGAATTACCCGGAAGCCATGGCTTATATCACGATGGAAATTATGGAAGGTGCACGGGATGGTAAAACCGTCGCTGAGCTGATGGATTACGGCCGTACTTTGTTAAGCCGTGATCAGGTGATGGATGGCATAGCCGAGTTGATTCCTGAAGTTCAGGTGGAAGCGACTTTTCCAGACGGCACTAAGCTTGTCACCGTGCATAACCCAATTGTCTAGGAGTTTATGATGATACCAGGCGAAATAAAAACACAAAAAGGTGTGCATGAACTGAATGTAGGCCGTGAAAAACTCACCCTTGAAGTGGTGAATACGGGGGACAGACCCGTGCAGGTTGGTTCTCATTATCATTTTTATGAAGCCAATCCGGCGCTTAAATTTGAACGGGAAAAAGCATTAGGTTTCCGGCTTGATATTACAGCAGGTACAGCGGTTCGTTTTGAACCCGGCCAAAGTCGTGAAGTCACTTTGGTTGCTTATGCCGGCAGACGTAAGGTATATGGATTCAGAGGCGAAATTATGGGAGCGTTAAAATAATGGCATCAATAGATAAACACGCTTATGCCCATATGTTCGGGCCAACATTAGGTGATAAAGTCCGTTTAGGTGATACCGAACTTTGGATTGAAGTTGAAAAAGATTTCACTACCTATGGTGAAGAGGTTAAATTTGGTGGTGGTAAAGTCATTCGTGATGGTATGGGACAAAGTCAGGCATCTTGTAAAGATACCGCAGATTTAGTGATTACCAATGCGCTGATTTTAGATCACTGGGGCATAGTAAAAGCAGATATCGGGATTAAAGACGGCCGCATACAAAAAATAGGTAAAGCCGGAAACCCGGATATTCAGGACGGCATTGATATTGAAGTCGGTCCGGGCACTGAAGTCATTGCCGGTGAAGGCCAGATTGTTACCGCGGGTGGTATTGATGCTCATATTCATTTTATTTGCCCACAGCAAGTTGAAGAAGCCTTAATGTCAGGTGTTACCACTATGATAGGTGGGGGGACAGGTCCGGCAACAGGTACCAACGCAACGACTTGTACATCAGGCACCTGGTATATAGATAAAATGCTGGAAGCAACTCATGACATGCCGATGAATTTTGGCTTTTTAGGTAAAGGAAATGCAAGCCTGCCGCAGGCTCTGGCTGAACAGGTTGAAGCTGGTGTATGTGGTTTAAAACTGCATGAAGACTGGGGCACAACACCACAGGCCATTGATACCTGCTTATCGGTTGCTGAAAAATATGATGTACAGATTGCAATTCATACAGATACCCTGAATGAATCCGGTTTTGTGGAAGATACAATTGGCGCATTTAAAGGTCGCACCATTCATACGTACCATACAGAAGGTGCCGGTGGTGGTCACTCGCCGGATATTATCCGTGCCTGTGGCGAAGAAAATGTATTGCCGTCGTCAACCAATCCAACTCGTCCTTACACAGTTAATACCATAGATGAGCATTTAGACATGCTAATGGTATGTCATCATTTAGATCCATCCATTCCGGAAGATATTGCATTTGCTGACTCTCGTATCCGAAAAGAAAGTATTGCCGCTGAAGATATCATGCATGATATAGGCGCAATCAGTATGATAGCGTCAGATTCACAGGCCATGGGACGGGTTGGTGAAATGATTTGTCGAACCTGGCAAACCGCACACAAAATGAAAACCCAGCGAGGCCCTTTAGCACCGGATACTGAAGAAAATGATAACTTCAGAGCCAAACGCTATATTGCAAAATATACGATTAACCCAGCTATCAGTCATGGTATTTCGCATGAAGTCGGTTCAATCGAAGCCGGCAAATTAGCCGATTTGGTTTTATGGAAGCCTGCATTTTTTGGGATTAAACCTGCGATGATTTTAAAATCAGGCATGATAGCGGCCGCGCCGATGGGCGATGCAAATGCATCAATTCCAACGCCTCAGCCGGTTTATTATCGTCCTATGTTTGGCGCTTTAGGTAAAGCCGCTTCACGTACATCCATGACATTTATTTCTCAGGCCGCTCTAGACAATAAAGTTCCGGAGAAGTTAGGACTTACTCGCCTGTTTGGTGTGTGTAAAAATACGCGCAATATCGGCAAAAAAGATATGATCCATAACAGTGAAACGCCAAAGGTTGAAGTGGATCCACAAACTTATGAAGTTAGAGCTGATGGTGTGTTATTAACCTGTGAACCAGCAGAAGAGTTACCACTGGCACAGCGATATTGTTTATTTTAAAAGCTTTAGTTTTATTTGTAGGTCGCCCTTTTGGGCGATTAGCTAAGGCTTTCGTATTTACAAGGTTTTGAGGATTTAAATGTTACAAGTTTACCAAAGGCTCTCTCATGTGCATGAGCCGGTTTTAGCCAGTATTACTTTGGATCATGGCACCCGCCAGAAAGCGCGTATTAAGGCGAAAACCGATCAGGGTGAAGATGTGGGCATTTTTGTTGAGCGTGGTCACCCGCTTAAAATTGGTGAAGTGTTAAAAACCGAATGCGGTAAATTAATTGAAGTTAAAGGGGCTAAAGAGCCGGTTATAACTGCCAGCACAGCTGACTGGCATACATTCAGTAAAGTTTGTTATCACTTAGGTAATCGCCATACGGTATTACAGGTGGGTGAGCGCTGGCTTAGATTTAAACCAGACCATGTTTTACAAGAATTATGTGAAATGTACGGGTTAGAAACTTCATCAGACCCGGCAGTATTTGAACCGGAGAGCGGAGCTTATGGCGGACATTCAGGCCATTCACACAGCCACGAACACTAAAGTGATGCAAAATACGCTATCCGGTGCATTACAGCTTAATCGCTTATTGCAGTTATGTAGTGTGGGTTTACCTGTCGGTGGATTTTCATTTTCACAGGGGCTGGAATATGCAATCGAGCTTGGCTGGGTCAAAAATGTAACCAGCACAGGCGATTGGATTGAAACCAATTTAATCGAATCTATCGCAACAACCGATCTGGTTGTGCTGGCTGAGCAAATTCAGGCTTTGGCAGCCAATGATTTTGATCGCTTTAATGAGTTAAATCAGTTGATTATGGCTTGCCGTGAAAGCGCTGAACTTAGGCTGGCTGATTTAGCAATGGGTAAAGCCTTGATTCGATTATTAAATCAGCAGGATTTAGATTTTGGTGAAGTGTTAGATAAAACAAGTGACTGGGATGAGGTGAGTTTTATAAGTGCTTTTGCGCTCGCATGTCACTATTGGCACATTCAGTCTGATGCAGCTTTAGCTGGGTTTTGCTGGACTTTTATTGAAAATCAGGTCGCTGCTGCGACTAAACTGGTGCCGCTTGGACAAACTCAGGCACAAAATTTAATGTTTAGCCTGAGTGAAAAAACGCAAACCGCAATTGAAACGGCTTATCAAACCGGCTTGGATGAAATGGGATCAAGTTTACCCCGTGTGGCTATGGCTAGTGCCTGGCATGAAACACAATATACAAGGTTATTCCGATCTTGATGGGGGATGATAAGACGCAAGCGTTTATTTACGCGAAAACGCTGTGAATATGTCCTTATACGCTTGGTTTTTTCATCCATGAAAAATACATTTTGCTTTAAATAACCGCTTACAGATCTAAGGATCCCCGGTTGCAGCCGGGAATCCTTGCTAAGGTCAGAAGAGAGTTTGAAAGAAGATATTAACAAATTGATTGTAGGTCGGGCTTCAGCCCGAGTGGCATGTAGGCTAGGTTGTCGGGCTTTCGGCATTGTGCTCCTGCAATGCTCTACCACCGACATCCATGTCGGCGATGCCGAACTACAATGATTAGTCTTGTGTAGGTCGGGCTTTAGCCCGAAAAATACTTACTCAGATCTAGGGTGACAGAATACCTCGGCTAAACTCAGCGTTTAGCGTATTAGAGAGTAATTGGAGAATTAGATGAAAAAACAAACGTTAAGAATTGGTGTAGGCGGCCCTGTGGGTTCAGGTAAAACGGCTTTATTAAGAGAGCTATGCTCGGCTTTACGAGATAAGTATAATATGGCGGTGGTCACCAATGATATTTATACCAAAGAAGATGCGGAATTTTTAACGCGTCATAGTGCCTTATCACCAGACCGGATTATGGGGGTGGAAACCGGTGGTTGTCCACATACTGCGATTCGTGAAGATGCATCTATGAATTTAGCGGCAATTGATGAATTGCAAAAGCGTCATGGTGATTTGGACTTTGTTTTGGTTGAAAGTGGCGGTGATAATTTAAGTGCGACTTTCAGCCCTGAATTATCTGATTTAACGATTTATGTGATTGATGTCTCTGCTGGTGATAAAATACCACGTAAAGGCGGTCCAGGTATTACCAAATCAGATTTATTAATTATTAATAAAATTGATATTGCCGAGTATGTTGGGGCGTCTTTAGAGGTGATGGATAGAGACGCTAAAAAAATGCGTGGAGAGCGACCGTTTATCTTCACTAACATTAAACAGCAACAAGGTTTAGATGAGATTATTCAGTTTATCGAAACGGAAGGCATGCTCAATATTGCCGAACCTGCTTGATTATTAAACGTCTGCCCAATTTAAGAGGAATTTATTATGTTACGTTCAATATTTGTATTATTTGTTGCTTTATTCAGTAGCCAGGTTTTAGCGCATCCGGATCATCATTTGGGTGAAACTGCGCATTCGTTTTATCATGCGGCATTCTGGATTGTTTTTGCTGCTGTAGTGGTAAAAGGAATTAGTTGGTATCGCAGCCGTAAAAGCCAAAACAAGCAAGATTAATTAGGTAGGCCTCTGGCTCATCAACAAAAATGCTGGCTCCAAACGAAACGAGTGGAGCCGGTTTTTAATGGTTAAATCAGACTTGCTCGGGATTGCTTAACTCTGCAAGTGTTTGTTCTAATTCTTGCTTTCTTGGCAGCAGGTCCTGTTTTACTGCACGGGCATTGAGCCAATACACCAAATAAAAGACAAGACCAATAAAACCAAAATAAATCGGCATCACCCATTTAAACAGGTTGTCTAAGTTATCGCCGATATAAATTAAGCTCATCGCGAAAAATAAAGGCAATAACGACCATAGCCAGATATCCTTTAATAACTTTATTTGTTTGTTAACCATGGTGAGCTGATTTTCGAGATAAGCTTTGGTTGAAAGCAATTTTGTGGCTGAATTTGGCTTTGCTCTGTTTAAAACAAATGGTTGTAACAGCATCAAAATAACCGCTAATAAGCACCCGCTCTGGCTTATCCAGTGATCCGCATTCCATGCCATGAATAAAAAAACAGGTATCGCAGGTAAGAGTAACCAGGTTTCACGTTTGTCGCGAGATGCGATCTGCTTTTCCAGCTTAGACATCTTTTCGCTCACATGAGCAACTTGCATATTCAGTGTTTGGTTTTGATTTAACAAGGTGATCTCCTTTTGCCACTGGGTTTTTAAATCATCTAATTTCATGCTTCACCTCCAACAAATGTGGATTCTAAAAATTGTTTAATCCGACTGATTCTTGCGCTAGTGGCATTGGCACTGATGCCAATAATGTCAGCAATCTGATTAACCGGAATATCATCCAAATACAAAATTAATAATGCTGCATCAGTATCATTGAGAGCGTTTAAATAATCCTGCAATAAGTCGCCCTGACATTGATTGCCACTGGTTGCTTTTTCATGACTTGCATTTAATTCAACTTTATCCGGCTGCTTTTTATGTTTCCTTGCATAACTCAGCGCTGTATTCAGAGCGACTCGGTATAACCAAGTACTGATATGGCAATCACCTTTAAAGCTGTCAAAACTGCGCCAAAGTTGAATCATAATTTCCTGAACCAGATCGTCTTTATCTTGCGATTGGCAATAGCGCATCGCGATATAATGGATCCGTCCCAGATTCTGTTGAATTAAGTGATTAAATGATTCAGTCATTGTATTTTGGTTTTATTTCCTCTTTAACATATTAGTTGCTCGAGAGAGGGTGATCTGACAGGGTGAGATAAAATATTTATTTTAGCCTGACATTGGGTATTGAAAAGCAGTCGATGCCTTCTAAGCTTAGAGTATTTAAATGAATCACTGTAGGGAGCAAAGATGGCCGTTGTGTTAAAGACAAAACAACACGATTTAGGTGGATTAACCGTTAAACGGTTTTTACCGAACCCTGAATATAAAATGGTGGGGCCTTTTATCTTTTTTGATCATTTTGGTCCGGCGCAGTTTGAAGGCGGTCAGGGCGTTAATGTCAGGCCGCACCCGCATATTGGTTTATCAACCTTAACCTATTTATTCGAAGGCAGTTTGCTGCACAGAGATTCACTCGGTAATCAAAGTGAAATTTTACCGGGAGATGTCAACTGGATGACCGCGGGCAAAGGGATAGTGCACTCAGAGCGGGAAAGCCTAGAAGTGAGAGCCAATCCACATTCGCTCAATGGGTTGCAATCCTGGGTTGCGTTACCTCGCCAGTATACGGAAATAGAACCTGCTTTCAGTCATGTCAAAAAAGAAAACCTGCCAATTTATCTGTTTGAGGATGTGATGGCCAGAATTGTCGTCGGCGAAGCCTATGGTTATAGTGCGCCGGTGAAAACTTATTCTGCGATGTTTTATGTTGATGTGGTTGCGGGTGTAGGCAGTCAGGTATACAGACCCAATTTAGATTTAATCCATCAGCAGGATACCGCCGTTTATATTATTAACGGCGAAGTGTCGATACGTGAACAAAGCTTTGAAGCAGGTGATTTTATTCTGTTGGAGGCAGATGACCACGCAATTGATTTTATCACTAATGGCCGGGTGGTTATTTTAGGTGGCGATAAGTTTTCTCAAGCCCCTCTTATTGAATGGAATTTTGTTTCTTTTGATAAGGACTTAATTGAACAAGCCAAAGAAGACTGGAAAGCGGGGCGTTTTCCCGACATTCCGGGAGACGATAAAGAGTTTATACCATTAGATTAAACAGGAGGTCAGCATGCAGGTATTAGGACTATGTGGCAGTTTTCGTAAAGATTCATTAAACCACAAGTTACTTGAGTGCGTCGGGGATTTAGTACGCGCACAAGGCTATGACTTTGCCATATATGATTATTCAAATATCCCTTTATATAATCAAGACATGGATGTAGAGACTAAACCTCAGCCTGTGGCCGATTTGATCAAAGCGATTGAATCCGCTGATGGTTTGCTGATTGCGACACCTGAATACAATTATAGTGTGCCGGGCGTATTAAAAAACGCGCTTGACTGGGCGTCACGTCCGGCCTATAAGTCTTGCCTGGCACATCACAAAGTGGCTATTTTAACTGCATCTATGAGCGGTGTCGGTGGTGCCAGAGCTCAGGTTCATTTGCGGGATGTATTTTCCGGGACTTTAACTCAGGTTTATCGTGTCCCCGACTTTTTACTGGGTAGTGCCCATCAGGCTTTTAATGAGCAAGGCCAGTTGCTCGATGAAGATACTCAAACTAGATTAAAACGTTTGATAGACGGTTATTTAGATTGGTTGGTTTAAGTGAAGATATCAGGCAAGCTTAGCCAAGGTTAAGCTTGCCTGAGTTTTTTACGCCTGTTCAACAAAGGCTTCCAGCTGTGTCAGTGGCAGAGCCCCAACTTTTGTACCAACTTTTTCACCCTGATTAAATAATAATAGTGTAGGAATACCTCTTACCCCGTATTCAGCCATTAGTTCCGGAGATGCATCGGCATCTACTTTTACAATTTTAATATCGTCGCGTTTTTCTGAAAGCTTTTCCAGAATCGGTGCAATCATTTTACAAGGGCCACACCAGTCAGCATAAAAATCAACTAATACTTTGCCATTAAATCCGGTCACTTCGTTTTTGAATTCATCTGCAGAAATTGTATTTACATTTGCCATTGATTACTCCTGATTATTTGTTGCTTTATGTTTGAACTCGAAAACGAGTTTAGAGGATTTGCATTTTTATGATTAGCCGGGTTTAATAGAAAATATTGTTCTATAAATGCAACAGTTGGTGGTAAATGAAAGCTAGTCTGGATGATCTACTATTATTTGTGACTTTGGTCGATGAAGGTTCGCTGACAAAAGCTGCAAGAAAGCTGCAAATCCCAAAATCTAAAGTCAGCCGTCATTTGGCGCAGTTAGAACAATCAGTGGGTAACTCACTGCTCCTGAGAACGACTCGCAAGCAGTCTTTAACGGAATCGGGTGAATTATTGTATCAGGCAAGTAAACCTCATATTGATGCTTTATATCAGGTGGAAGAGGACGTCAGTGGTTTAATTAACGAACCGAAAGGCCAGTTAAATATTCTATTACCGCTCGAATTTTTTAATCAGATTATGAGTACGTTAATCAGTGAATTTGCCCGTATTTACCCTAAAATTACACTGAACTGTGCACATTATTCCGGACCAATGCCGGGTGGCTCACAACAATTTGATATTACCTTTGTATTGCATGAATCCCCTTTACCTGAATCAAACTGGATAGCAAAAACTTTATTGAGTTTTCCGCAGTCAATTTATGCTTCGGACCAGCTAGATGTTTCCCGTATCCGAACTCCACAAGATTTAATTAAAGAAGACTGTATTCTCGCACATGAACATGAGCAATGGCTGTTTCGTGATGGTGATAAGATTCAGTCGGTTCCGGTCGCTGCCAGAGCTGTTTTTTCTAGCCCGGAAATGCGTTTAAGAGCAACACAGCGTAATCTGGGGTTAAGTAAACTGCCTAATTATACCTGTCAGCAGGACTGCCAGATGCAGCGTTTAAACTTATCCAGCCCACCCATGGCTCAACAGTTAAGCGTTTTATACCAAAGCCGCGATATTCCACTTAAAACCCGAGTTTTTCTGGATTTCTTCCAGGATAATATAGGTCGTTTAGATATTGGTTAAATACGGCTGGTTAAATATGGATAGGTAAAAAATATCAGATGAAGCGTATTAAAAACAAAATGGGCGACTACTGCCAGCCAGATATTATGGGTTTTTAAATAAACCCAGCCATATAAAAGTCCAGCTAAAGTGGCTATAGTGGCAAAGGTTAAACCGGCCGGTAAATGTGCGAGGCCAAATAAAACAGATGTGAGTAGCCAGGCAAAAATCGGGTGCCATTTGCTTAACTCTTTCTGAATAAAACCTCTGAATAGCAGTTCTTCACCAAAACAAACCAATACCAAGTTTTTAAATGCCCAGATAAAAAAGAAACCAGCAGGTAAAAGCTTAGGCTCAAAATAAAGGATTGCTGTACTAACGGCTAAAAACAATATAATCGCACAGGCAGCTAAATAAATAACAAGCAGGCGGGCTGGGTTGACTTTGTTTTGCGTGATTGGCGTTTTGATACTTTCATGTGAAGTGAACAGAATAATCAGGCCAAGGATGAGTTTATCTAAGTGATAATAAACGGATACAATTTCTGCATTGGCTGATACTTGTTGTTCCGTCACAAAAATTGAGGGTGAGTCAAAGCTGTGAGTGGCAAATAAACCTGCAAAAAGTACGCTCACAATAGCCCAGACAAACCGAATTGGCAGCTTACAGCCTGAAATATCCCTGTAAACAGAAAAGCTTAGCCATAACAAACCACTCGCTGCCAGCCAGGCTGTATTGAGTGCAAATTGAGGTAGGTAAGCCATTGCAAATAAGCCAACGCATGCCAATAGCGTATAAATATATGGGTGCAGGTTGAACGGCATGCTCATTTGATTTTAGTCCTTTAATTTGATTAAAACAGGCTCAACTGGCGCGAGTTAATTTGTTCAAAGCTTAACCCGACAAAAGGTAAAATACCCTCAGCAATGGGCTTAATTTGTTTATCAATATAATGCTGATAATCAATCAGGCTGATTTGATATTCAATCGGCTCTGGGCCGTTAAGTGTTATCAGGTATTGAATCCATCCTTTGTTCTGATATTTTAAGCGTTTGCCTGCTTGTTTGTTTTTATCATCAGCCAGCCTGGCGGCGCGGACCTGCGGTGGAATATTTTTTTGATAAGCATCCAGCTTTCGTCTTAGTCGTTTTTTATAAATGAGTTGCTGGTCACGTTTGCCTGACTGCACTTCACTAATTATGTTTTGTATGTAATTGGTCGGGTTTTTATCGGCAAAAACCAATGAGTAGAGCTGAGTTTGAAATTCTCGAGCCAGTTCTGTCCAGTCGCTTCTGACCGTCTCTAAGCCTTTAAATACCAGTTTGCTCTCACCGTCTTCTAACTTAATTAATCCGGCATAACGCTTTTTGCTGCCCGCTTCTGAACCTCTAATTGTAGGCATGAGAAAGGTAGAATACAGGGTTTCAAATTCTATTTCGAGTTCGCTTACCAAGTTGAATTCTTGGTTTAGCTTTTGCTGCCAGTATTGGTTTATACCGGTTGCCAGCGCCTTTCCAATTTGTTTGGCTTTAGCTTCATTTTCTATATGCTCAAGCCAGACAAAGGTGGAGTCGGTATCACCATAAATGACTTTATAACCTTTCGCTTCTATCCATCTAGCCGTATCCTGCATAATCTGGTGACCACGCATCGTAATTGAGCTGGCAAGGCGGGTATCATAAAAGCGACAGCCACCAGAACCCAATACGCCATAAAATGAATTCATAATAATTTTGATGGCTTGTGAACGCGCTGCATCCTGCTCTTGCTTTGCCTGATCTCTTTGCTGCCACAAATTGGTGATGATATCCGGCAAAAAATGTTGAGTGCGGGAAAATTTAGCGCCTTTAAACCCTTCGATTGCATTTTCAGGTGACTTAAGACCTTCAATTAATCCCATAGGATCAATTTTAAAGGTTCGGATAATAGAAGGATACAGGCTTTTAAAATCGAGCACGAGTACGTTTTTATACAGGCCGGGGATGGAATCCATGACATAACCACCGGGGCTGGCAAGACCTCCGCCTTTTGGTAAATTGGGGGCGATATAACCCGCTCTGTGTAATTTAGGTAAATACAAGTTGGTAAATGCGGCGACAGAGCCACCAACTCGGTCCAGCTCTAATCCCGTTAATTGCGTTCTGAGTTTTAGAAAATCAATCAAGCGGGTTTTTTCAAAAATTTCTGTTACCAGGCGACAGTCTTCCAGGTTGTATTTTGCTAATTTGAGTTTATTGTGTAAAAAGTCATAGGTAATTTGCTGGCCTCGGTTATCAACATCTTCAATCAACTTTTGTTTGCCTAACAGCTGATGAGAAACATTCTGCAGACTAAAGCTGTCAAACTGATAGGTAGCTGTTTTTAGTGCATCGATTCCGTCAATCACGACGCGTCCGGCGATGCTAACATATCCAATGCTATTATCGGTTCTGTTATCCCGCCAGCTGATTTGTGAATCATCCCGGCCCAGTGTCAGTTTGATTTGATTTTTTTTGGCGCGTTTGATTAGCAATCTGAAATCAAAATTGATCACATTCCAACCAATAATCAGGTCAGGATCCAGTGCCTTTATTTGGATGATTAGTTCACTCAGCAGGGCCTTTTCATCTGCGACCCAGATAACATCCAGTTGTGATATTTCAGGTTTTCCTATCATAATCACACGTTCAGTTTGGTGATTATGCAGGCCGATTGAATACAGCTCACCTTGCATTGAACATTCTACATCTAATGAGATAAAGCTAAGTTCAGGCTGATATTGGCTGGGTTTGAGTTTGGGGTTGGTGAACTGATTTGTCCTAAGGTTTGGACTATCAAATTCAACTGAACCATAAATGAAACGTTCAGTGAGAATTCTATCGGTTAATCTGAAGTCATACTCAAAACATTCAAGTTGTTCTGCCTGTAGCTGCTTAATGGCCAGACTCTGGTGTTTCAGGCTGCTAAAATAAAGGGCTGCGACAGGTTCGTGGTTAAATGTTTTAAGCGCTATGTTTCTTAGTTCAAATCGTATGTTAGATTGGCTTAGCCGTCGGCAGGCCACTTGGCTATCTGTCTGATGGATAAGAAAAACTGACTTTTGCTGAGTTAATGTTATTTTAGCCGGACCTGTTGCTGTGGTTAACCAATAATCTACTTCACAGCCAGAAGTGGTATCTCTGACCTGACGGGTTAATAAAAAGCCCTGAACCAGCATTGAAGGGAACTTTAATTAGTCGTCAGAATCAAGAATGTCATCTTCGCTAAATTCAATGCCCATATCAGCCATAATTTTGCGTGCTTCAGACGGAATTCTGTGTTTACCGTCTTTCGCTAAATCATCATCTGTAGGCAAAGGCTGGCCAGTAAAAGCATGTAAAAAAGCTTCACACAATAGCTCACTGTTGGTGGCATGTTTCAAATTGTTTACCTGACGACGTGTTCTTTCATCGGTTAAAACTTTTAGAACATTGGTTGGAATCGAAACCGTGATCTTTTTTACCATTTCGCTTTTTTTACCATGTTCAGCGTAAGGGTGAATATATTGTCCGTTCCACTTGGTTGAATTCGTTGTCTTCATTTTTTTGGTTAAATGCCTGAATTTGTGCTTGATTGTATAGGTTGCCAACTATGATTTGTAGCAAAATCACTTATTTCGTTTAATTAAACCGCTAAATGGCTTGACCCACGACGCGCTAATGGATACATTTTAGACGTATAGACGTCTATATCCAAGCAACTTTTACCTCTTGCTGAAATCAGGCACCTTACAATGTGGTTTGGATATCAAATAAACCCAACAGAGATCATTCATGAGCAAAAAGAATTTATCGACCATCGCAGTGCGCGGCGGTATTGAAAACGATGGCCAGTATAACGCGGTTGTTCCGCCTATTTATTTATCAAGTACTTATGCATTTGAAGGTTTTGATCAGAAAGGCCCATACGACTATAGCCGTTGTGGCAATCCGTCACGTGATATTTTAGCAAAAACTCTGGCTGAATTAGAGCAGGGTGAGCACGGTATTGTGACTTCAACCGGGACGGCTGCAATTCATTTAATTTGCCAGTTATTAAAGCCAGAAGATCTTTTAGTGGTTCCGCATGACTGTTACGGCGGCAGCTATCGTTTATTTGTTAATTTAGCTGCACGCGGTGCGTTTAAATTAAAAGTGATTGATCAGACTAATCAGGCAGAGCTGGATGAAGCTTTTGCTGCCAGCCCTAAAGTGATTTGGGTTGAATCACCCAGTAATCCGTTGTTACGTATCACGGATATTGGTGATATTTGTGAACGAGCTAAAAAGTGTGACGCTTTGGTTGCTGTCGATAATACCTTTTTGTCGCCGGTCCTTCAGCAGCCATTAAATCTGGGAGCGGATATTGTTGTTCACTCAACGACTAAATATATCAATGGTCATAGTGATGTGGTTGGTGGCGTTGTGATTACCAAAAGCAAAGAGCTGGGTGAAGAATTAGCCTGGTGGGCGAATTGCATCGGGATTACAGGCTCGGCATTTGACAGCTACTTAACATTACGAGGGGTTCGGACTCTGGTGCCAAGAATGAAGCAGCATCAGGAAAACTCGCTTGCCCTAGTTAAAGTGTTGGATGCGCATCCGGCGGTTGAAAAAGTCAACCACCCAAGCTTGCCTTCACATCCTGGCCATGAAATTGCTAAAAAGCAACAATCCGGTTTTGGTGCTATGTTAAGTTTTGAACTTAAAGGTGGCGTTGAAGAAGTCACTCAGTTTATTAAAGCACTGGAACACTTTTCTTTGGCTGAATCTTTGGGCGGTGTTGAAAGTCTGGTGTGTCATCCATCAACGATGACACACGCTGCAATGGATGAAGCGGCTCAGTTAAAAGCGGGTATTAGCCAGACGCTAATCCGTTTTTCAGTCGGTATTGAAGATGCAGAAGAACTGGCTGAAGACGTTAAACAGGCATTAGATTGCTTGTTATGATATCTTGGTTAATAATTATCTAAAATAAGTGAATATATATTCACTTATTGCTTGAGAGTTAAAATTAGATTGGTTAATATGTAGACATGTTTTAGCTGATGTTTATCAGTGCAGGCTATTTTTAGCCAATAATTTGATAATTGCGCATAGCTTAGGCAACTTTTTTTAGTTTGTCTGTGCTGTGCGCTTTATTTTTTGGTATTGGGGTTGCTACAATACACGTTTGGTTTTGCGCAAGATCAGGGGATTAAATATGGTTAGAGTATCTATTGTTGGTGCAAGTGGTTACACAGGGGCTGAATTAGCTGGCTTAGTGCATAAGCACCCGGAATTTGAAATTGCTGGTTTATATGTATCAGAAAATAGTAATGATGCTTATAAGGCATTTTCTGCTATTCATGGCCAGTTTGCCTATCAGATAGACCGTACTCTGATTCCAATCAGTGAACAACAAATCAGTAAAATTGTAGCTGAGTGTGATGCTATTTTCTTGTGTACACCGCACGAAGCATCCGTTGAAATGGTTCACCGTATTATTGAAGCTGGTGGTGTCGTATTTGATTTATCCGGCGCATATCGTTTATCTGATTTATCAGCAATCAAAGATTATTATGGTTTTTCGCATAAATACCCTGATTTATTAAGCCAGGCCGTTTATGGATTGGCCGAGTGGAATGATGCGCAAATCCGCAAAACAAACTTAATATCCGTCCCAGGTTGCTACCCGACAGCTTGTTTGTCTGCGCTTAAACCTTTGCAAGAAGCTAAATTAATTGACACAAATGTGATGCCAATTATCAATGCAACCAGTGGTGTGACTGGTGCCGGTCGTAAAGCGGCCATCAGCAATAGTTTTTGTGAAGTTAGCCTGCATCCATACGGGGTTATGACACACAGACATCAACCTGAAATTAACGAACATTTGGGTACGCCGGTTATTTTTACACCTCATTTGGGTAATTTTAAGCGTGGTATTTTAGCAACGATTACCTTAAAACTGGCGGATGGTGCGAACGCTCAACAGGTCAACTCTGTCTTTAAAGAGGCTTATGAGAGTCATCCGTTGGTACGCTTACGTCAAGCCTGGCCGTCGATTCAGGCAGTTGAAAGAACACCGTTTGTTGACTTGCATTGGCAGTATGATGAAAAAACAGGTTATTTAATTGTAGTCAGTGCAATTGATAATTTATTAAAAGGTGCCGCCGGGCAGGCTATGCAGTGTGCAAACTTAAGATTTGGCTTTGCCGTTGACAGAGGTTTAATCAATTAATGACAACTGAGAACAAAACACTAGTCATTAAAGTTGGTGGTGCATTATTAGAAAATGCTGAGGCTTTATCCGCATTTTTAACTGAATTAAAAAAAATCCGCCAGCAACAAAAAGTGGTTGTGGTTCATGGTGGCGGTGCGCTGGTTCAACAGTTATTAACGGATTTAGGGTTAACCAGTCAGAAAAAAAATGGTTTACGCATTACCCCTAAAGCGCATATTCCTTATGTTGTAGGTGGTTTAGCCGGAACTGCGAATAAACAAATGGTAGCAACGGCTAAGGCAATTGGTGATAAAGCGGTTGGAATTAGTTTGGCTGATGGCGGTGATATCGTCTGTAATGTGCCAGATCCAGATTTAGGTTGTGTTGGTCAGGTTGAATCCGGCTCAGCTCAGTTGATTCAAACGTTATTGGATGCTGGCTTTTTACCTTTAGTCAGCTCAATCGGGGTTGACCAAAGTGGGCAGTTGCTGAATGTGAATGCAGACCAGGCAGCTGAAGCCATTGCAAAAATTTTACAGGGTCAGTTGGTATTATTATCTGATGTGGATGGCATTCTGGATGGCGATAAACAAGTTATTCCAACCATGACCAAAGCGCTGGCAGAGAAACTTATCGCAGAACAAGTTATTACCGATGGCATGATTGTTAAAGTAAATACCGCGATTGAAACTGCGACAGCATTGAATGCGCCAATTGGCATATTGAATTGGCGTAATCCTAATTTAATTTCTCAGTGGTTAGAAGAAAAGTCGTGCGGCACGACGGTTCAGCCCGCTGAATAAACGGAGTTCTGTTTTGCAAAACTTTTTAAGTGTAAAAACCTGCTCTAAACAAGAGCTGATGGACATCATCAAGTTGGCCGTTGATTTTAAAGCTAACCCAGGTAAATACAGCCAGGCTTTAGCAGGCAAAAGCATTGCAACAATTTATGAAAAGCCTTCACTGCGTACTCGCGTTAGTTTTGATGTGGGTATTGCTAAATTAGGGGGTCATGCAGTTTATTTAGACCAGCAAAATGGTGCTTTAGGCAAACGCGAATCCGTTAAAGATTTTGCGTTAAACTTATCATGCTGGGTTGACGCTATTGTTGCACGTGTTTTTGAACATCAAACGCTTGAAGAGTTAGTTGAATTTGGTTCAGTACCCGTTGTTAACTCATTATGTAATTTATATCATCCGTGTCAGGCAATGGCTGATTATCAAACGCTTTACGAAGTTCGTGGTAATTCACTTGAAGGGGCTTCAATTGCATACATTGGCGATGGCAATAATGTGACTCATTCATTAATGCTGGCTGGTGCAATCTTGGGCGTTGATGTCAGAGTTATTACGCCGGTTGGATATTCACCGGATGCTCAAATTTTCGAAGAAGCTAAAAAGTTAGCGGCCGAAAATGGGGGCCGTATTTTATTAAGTAATGATGTTAAAGACGCTCAAGGTGTTGACGCTATTTATAATGATACTTGGATCTCAATGGGCGATTCTAAATCATTAGAAGATATTCAAAAAATATTTAATCCCTATCAGACCAATGCTAAATTGATGGCTGATACCGGCGCTAAATATTTTATGCACTGCCAACCGGTTTATCGTGGAATTGAAGCGACAGACGATGTGGTTGACGGTGAATGTTCTTTGTTAATGCAACAAGCAGAAAACCGTATGCATGCGCAAAATGCGGTTTTATTAACTTTGCTTAGCAAATAAAACAAATTGTAGGTCGGGCTTAATGTGAGCCCGATAAACTTTTCATGTCGGGTTAACGCCCGATCTACAAAGAGAGTAGAGAAGATGTCAGATATTAAAAAGGTTGTTTTAGCATACAGCGGTGGTTTAGATACATCAGCCATCATTCCTTGGTTGAAAGAAACTTACGATAACTGTGAAGTTGTTGCATTTTGTGCTGATGTTGGTCAGGGCGAAGAAGAGCTTGAAGGTATTCAGGAAAAAGCGATTGCTTCAGGTGCTTCAGAATGTCACGTTATCGATTTAAAAGAAGAGTTTGTTAAAAACTACATCTTCCCAATCGTTAAAACCGGTTCTGTTTATGAAGGCGAATATTTATTAGGTACTTCAATGGCGCGTCCGGTTATTGCTAAAGCACACGTTGAAGTCGCATTAAAAGTTGGTGCAGACGCAGTTTGTCACGGTTGTACCGGTAAAGGTAATGACCAGATTCGTTTCGAATCTTGTTTTGCGGCACTTGCGCCTCAGTTAAAGGTCATTGCACCTTGGCGTGAGTGGGAAATGCGTTCACGTGAAGACTTATTAAATTATCTGGCTGAGCGTAATATTCCTTGTTCTGCATCTTTGACTAAAATCTATAGCCGTGATGCAAACGCATGGCACATTTCACACGAAGGTGGTGAAATCGAAGATCCTTGGTGTGAACCATCAAAAGGTATCTGGACTATGACTGTGGATCCTATGGATGCACCTGATGAGTCTGAAACCGTTGAACTAAGCTTTGAAAAAGGTGAGTTAGTTGCTGTTGATGGCAAAAAATTATCTCCTTACGAATCTATCGTTTTTTTAAACGAAAAAGCGGCAGCACACGGTGTGGGTAGAATTGATATTGTTGAAAACCGTTTAGTTGGTATGAAATCTCGTGGTTGTTATGAAACACCGGGCGGAACTGTACTAATGAAAGCATATAAAGCTTTAGAAACTATGGTTTTAGACAAGAGCGCATTAAAATTCCGTGAACAAGTTGGTTTAGAGTTCTCTCATGTTATTTATGATGGTCGCTGGTTCACTCAGTTATCTAAATCATTATTAGCCGCTGCAGCTTCTTTTGCCGAAGAAATCACAGGTGATATTGTGGTTCGTTTATACAAAGGCAACTGTACAGTGACTCAGCGTCGCTCTCCAAACAGCCTGTATAACGAAGAGTTCTCAACCTTTGGTGAAGACGAAGTATACAACCAGAAAGATGCAGAAGGTTTCATTCGTTTATTCAGCTTATCAAGCCGAATTTCTGCAATGAATAAAGCAGAGCAAGCTGCAACGGGGAAAAAATAATGGCACTTTGGGGCGGTCGTTTTACTGGCCAAACAAGTGATTTATTTAAACAGTTTAATGACTCTCTGCCAGTGGATTATCGCATGGCAGAGCAAGACATTGTTGGTTCAATTTCTTGGTCTCGCGCTTTATTGAGTGTGAAGGTATTAACCGAGCAAGAACAGCAAGATCTAGAAAAAGCATTAAATGACTTGTTGGTACAGGTAAAAGAAGATCCGGCAATGGTATTGCTGGACGATGCAGAAGATATTCACAGCTGGGTTGAGATTAAATTAATTGAAGCTGTTGGTGATTTAGGGAAAAAATTACATACGGGTCGTAGCCGAAATGATCAGGTGGCAACGGACTTAAAACTTTGGTGTCGCCAACAAGGTGAAGATTTATCATCTCTATTGGCTAACTTAACCGATGAATTGGTGAAGCTGGCTGAGCGAGAGCAGGATACTGTATTACCAGGTTATACGCATTTACAGCGTGCTCAGCCTGTTACGTTTGCTCACTGGTGTTTAGCTTACGTTGAAATGTTTGAGCGTGACTTACAACGACTTAAAAATGCGCTTGAGTTGATGAATACATCACCTCTGGGTTGTGGTGCTTTAGCCGGCACAGCTTACGCAATTGATCGTGAAGCTTTGGCTCAGGATTTAGGTTTTGGCCGCGCAACACGTAACAGCTTAGATTCAGTGTCTGACCGTGATCACGTATTAGAACTTTTATCGGTTGCTTCTATCTCATCTGTACATTTATCTCGTATGGCTGAAGATATTATTTTCTACAATTCAGGTGAAGCCGGATTTTTAGAAATGGCAGATGATGTAACTTCAGGTTCATCTTTAATGCCGCAGAAGAAAAACCCGGATGCCATGGAGTTAATTCGTGGAAAATGTGGCCGCGTAGTCGGTTCATTAACAGGTATGATGGTTACTATGAAAGCGCTTCCGCTTGCTTATAATAAAGATATGCAAGAAGACAAAGAAGGCTTATTCGATACAGTTGATACCTGGACAATTTGTTTGCAAATGGCCATTTTGTGTATTCAGGGCATTAAAGTAAACAAAGAGCGTACTTATCAGGCCGCTCAGCAAGGTTATTCAAATGCAACTGAACTGGCGGATTATTTAGTCGCCAAAGGCATTCCTTTCCGTGAAGCACATCATATTGTTGGTGTTGCGGTCGTTGCTGCCATTGCTGAAGGTAAACCGCTTGAAGAATTGCCAATTGCTAAATTAAAAGAATTTAGTGAAAGCATCGAAGAAGACGTTTACCAGCATCTAACCATTGAAGCCTGTTTAGAGAAGCGTGTCGCATTAGGCGGTACTTCTAAAGACAGAGTGAAAGAAGCGATTGCTGCCAAACAGAAATAATTGTTAACAAAAGCACACGCGGATTTATGCTAAAAGCTAGTCAATTGACTAGCTTTTTTGTATATTTTTACTAGAAATCATTTTGAAGGTCTTAAAAACCAATGGAAAGAAATGTCCGTACCACCGAACTTGTAGATGGCTTTCGCCAATCTGCACCTTATGTCAATGCTCACAGGGGTAAAACTTTTGTCGTCATGTTAGGTGGTGAAGCCATTTCTCAATCCGGGTTTCACGATATTATTAATGATATTGCATTGTTAAACAGTTTGGGCATTAAAATTGTATTGGTGTATGGCGCGCGCCCTCAGATTAATGAGGCGATTAGTAATGCAGGACAATCAAGCCAATACCATAATCGAATTCGAATTACCGATGACTGTAACCTTAAGTTGATTAAACAGGTTGCAGGCGGTCTTTTACTGGATATTACCGCACGACTGTCGATGAGTCTGAGCAATACGCCAATGCAGGGCGCCCAGATTAACGTAGTCAGTGGTAATTTTGCGATTGCTCAGCCACTAGGTGTGGATGAAGGGGTGGATTATCATCATACCGGCAAAGTGCGCCGTATTGATGTTCAAGGGATACGCCGCCAGCTAGACTCTCATGGCATTGTTTTGCTAGGACCAATTGCCGCATCTGTGACAGGTGAGAGTTTTAATTTAACGGCTGAAGAAATAGCCACTCAGGTTGCGATTAAACTTAAAGCCGACAAAATGATAGGTTTTAGTGATAGCAATGGTATTGCTGATGAAGCCGGTAATATTATAGCTGAGTTGATGCCCAATGATGCTGAAGCGATTTATGAGCAAATGCTCGAAGAAGATGATGAAACCTGTTCAGGCACTTTAGCTTTCCTTAATGCGGCTATCACGGCTGCTCGAGCCGGCGTTCCCAGATCTCACCTGGTCAGTTATCAAACTAATGGTTCATTGCTACAGGAGCTCTTCTCACGCGATGGGATAGGGACTCAAATTGTAACTGAACCAGCAGAGCGACTGAGAGCGGCAACTATCAGTGATATCGGGGGGATTTTGGATACCATTCGTCCACTGGAAGAGCAAGGGCTTTTAGTTCGTCGTTCACGTGAACAGCTTGAAATGGAAATAGATCATTTTATTATTATTGAACGCGATGGCCTGGTGATTGGATGTGCCGCTTTATATCCGTTTGATGACGATAAAGTCGGAGAGTTTGCCTGCCTCGCGGTTCATCCAAAATACCGGGATGCAGACCGGGGGTCAATGCTGTTGAAACATATATTACTCAAGGCACGTAAACAAAATTATAAACGTGTATTTGCATTAACGACCCGCAGTATTCACTGGTTTATGGAACAGGGGTTTCAGTTGGGCGGTGTTGAAGATTTGCCGAGCAAAAAGCAGGAACTTTATAATTATCAGAGAAAGTCTAAAATTTTAGTTTTTAATTTATAGTCTTATCTTATTACGCTACGTCATTCCTTATCTTAACTTACTTTATCCGGTTCGACAGTCGCTGAGCTGTCTATCTGGCTAATGTTCATTAACTCTTACAAAGTGTGTGATTGAGATCACACTTAAAGCACTGCAAAGCTCTATATTTCTCCCTTAATGATGTTAAAATTATTAGACTTTGTGGTTCAAGTGATAGTTTTACAATACCTCTAGTTATCCGTTTATATCTAGCATTTTTGATTAACTTAGTCATATTTCTGATCTGTAAGGCTTCTGTCAGTTTTGACTTCCTGCAGAGTATTGTTTTTCTATATAGTGGTTGTTAGAAGGTATTTGGCTTAGGTTTAAGTTTTTGCTTGCGATTACAACTTTTTCTTTTATTTAAAAAATTAAAGAGGATTTGTTTGATGCGAGAAATAGGACAGTCTGGTAATGAAACGCCACATTCAATTAGTGAGCTATTCTTTCAACATTTTGAAGTCAAAATTCCTAATGAAAATGAGCTAATACAAGCTTATGGATTAAGATACAAGGTGTTTTGCAAGCAATTAGGGTACTTTGACGGAGATGAAATGCGCATTGAGCGAGATGAATTCGACACTTGTGCTCATTGTTGTATCGTGAAAGATAAGTCGACTAAAAAGGTTGTTGGTTTTGTGCGTTTGGTACATGCGAATGAATCTCTTAAGCTGCCTTTTTCCAGTTTTTTAACTGAGTTCCCTATCAACAGACATGATTCTGAAATCTCTCGTCTGGTTGTTTGCCCGGATTACCGGCATAAATTAATGGGGATTAATATATATGCTTTACTATTCAACGCACTATTTTTAGCAATAAATTTGGTGGCAGAGCACAACAGAATTGATGAATCATTCGTTTTTATTGAAAAAAGGCTAGCCAGAGCATTAAAAACATTCGGAACAAAATTAACTCAGATTGCAGAGCCGGTAAAGCTGGAATTTAAAAATAACACCTCATCTGTAAGGGCTTTATATAATGCCGAACTTATATTTGGTGAACGTGCTAATGTGAATTTTTCGGCTCACTTTGTTGAAAGAATCAGGGAAGCTTTGTACCCTGAGCAGTACCCTTTTTATCAGGCCAAAAGGGTTGTTTCAAAAGCGGTACACTCTGTATCTAGTTTATGCTTTTAACTCAGTTTTTTAGTAAGTGCTTGCGCAATTTCGGGCGCAACAAAGTCGTTTACATTGCCGCCGTGTTTTGCCACTTCTTTGACAATAGTGGAAGAAATGTAACTGTTTTTTTCCAGTGGCGTTAAAAAGATAGTTTCCAGTTTAGGGTACAAGTTACGATTAACGTTTGCGAGTTGAAACTCATACTCAAAATCAGCGACAGCACGGACGCCTCTAACTAAGACGCTGGCTTGCTGGTCTTTTGCCAGATCAACAAGTAATCCACTAAAACCAATAACAGTGACATTGTTGAACGGTTTAATCACTTGTTTGATTAAATCCACTCTCTCATTTAAGTCGAACAGGGGCTGTTTACTCGGACTATTGGCCACACCTACGATAAGTTTATCGAAAAGATAACTGGCACGTTTAATTAAGTCCAAATGTCCGTTGGTGATCGGATCAAAAGTACCTGGATAGATTGCTGTGTGTGCCATAGTTATTATTCATTATATTCAATCAGGTCAATAATAATGAAAGATAGCAGAGTAAATGTCCAGTCAGAGTCAGTTTATTAAGATTTTTTTTCAAAAAAGAGTGTGATTTCAGCAACATCCACCCCAAATTTAGATAAAGTTGAGCGGTTAAAGACTCTTGTATCATCTATTCGGTACATCCAGTCATCAATGGTAAATATATAGCTGGAATCATCTATCGGAACTTCCAGTTGATATTGCAAATTTACCGCATATCCCTGTTGCTTGATTAAAGCCGTGCCGACAACATCATTAGCTGTACCTTTATATAGACCATTTTCTAATTTGGTCAGGGTCCACTCTCTATACTGCGTTTCGCCGTCATCAAACACAAAGTATTCTTTTAAAGTGCCTGTATTTCCCTGCCAGTTTGCTTTGATGTCAACTGTGAATCGTCTGCTAACTTTATCTGTGTAATCCTGCAGTATTCCCCAAGCTTTAATTTCTCCTTGAAAATATTCTTCGAGTTTAAATTCTGGTGATGAATTGACATAGTCTTCAACCTGACTGGAGCAACTGCTTAATAGCAGCATCAATAAGAATACTTTAGCCATTAATTTCATTTTGATTTCCTGTTTCGTTTTTGAACAAGCGATTGGTTTTGCTTGGCAAGGTGGCTAAATAACCACATGAGCAGACACCAGATAATTGCCAGCAAAGGATAGATATAATAAGCGGGCAGCCCAAATTGGATAGCGCCCAGTACCATGCCTGCATGATAGGCGAGCGGACCGAATATTGCCCCGGATATGGTGGCTATAACGGGTTGCTTCACTATGGGTTTTAATGAATGGTTGAGTGTGAGTGAGAACCCAATCCAGATTACCAGCAACCAATAGGCTGGTTGTGCTGACGAACTTAAAATAAAAACACCGGTTGATATCAGGGTTCCGTCGATCAATAGTGCAAGTAATGATAATAAAATAATCAGTTTGATATCGGCGAGTAGACTGCCATGAGCCAATGAGCTGGTGAGTAATAGCACTAAAATACAGGGAATGGCCAGATAGAGGCCTGGGTTTTGATAGATGACACAAACAAACCAGACCACCTGAAACAAAATAAAGTTAAGCAGGTTACTGTAGTTTAAGCTGTGAATACTATTCAAAGAAAACTCCGAAAGCCTTGGTATATTAAAACTTACGGAGGTTAAGTCATGCTGGATCAGTTTTTCTGATTGAGTTTTTCTATTTGTTTACGTAAATCAGACAGCTCAGATTGCATTTGTTTTTTGAGATCCTGATTTTCTATCAATAACTGTTTTAAGATGGCTCGGTCGGTTTCTTCTTCTTTTTCTTCTTCCGCTGACGGTCTTGAGAAACTGGATGCGATATAACCTGAAATGACACCAAACAAACTGACGCCGCTGATTATCAGAATACTGCTAATAAGCCTGCCAGCAGTTGTAACCGGATAATAGTCACCATAACCAACGGTTGAAATGGTGACCAGTCCCCACCAAAGTGCGTCTTCAGCTGTTTTTATATTGCTTGCCGGATTATCACTTTCAATAATAAAAATGGCGACTGCACTACTCGCCACTATGGTGACCATAAAAACTAACAAGCCGGCCATCGTCGTTTGAATCCGTTGAGCCAGCATAGGGATAAATACATCCTTTGCTAAACGCAGCATTTTCAGAACTCTGAATATCTGCAATAAGCGTAATAGTCTGAGCTGCTCAATAATCGGGATGCTGGCTATCAACTCAATCCAGTGACGTTTAAAATAGAGTTTTCTGTCGTCAGACTGAATCAGGCTGACAATAAAATGCGCAATAAATACAAAACAGATAAACGTATCTATCGACATCAGTAACCTTCTGGTTTCCACCTCCAGTGGTAATGTAAAAACACAAATGACGATACCCATTGCAAATGCAGAAAGCAGCATCATAGCAATATCAAATGGGCCGGGAACATCCTGATGACTCAGTTTTTTATTGTGCGTTTTCATCTTTTCCATATAGATTAAACCCGAACGATTAAGTAGAGCATTCTAATTAAGTTTATTGAAATTGCTGAAAAGCGGCTTCTATCTGTTTTAAGTAGGGTTTGATAGCCTGCTGATCTCCTTTGTTTTTTGGCGTATTCTGCATTTTCATAACCTGTCCCATCATTTGTGTGAGTTGTTCTTTCATCTGCGCCTTTTGCTCTGCGGATAAACCCTCCGCCTGTTCTATTTCACTCAAAGCATTTAACAGTTCCTGATTCATCGAAGAGGGGATGTTAGCCTGTTCTATCGATACAGCCATAAAAGCCTGGACGACCTGAGTCTGGACTTCAAAAAAGCGATTCAGATCATTAAAACCATACTGTTTGAGCTCACTTGCAAGCGGGTCATAAAGTTTATTTTTCTTTAATACTCGGTTCGCATATTCAGAAATTTGTGCTGGAGTGGATTCTAAAAAGTTAATTTTTTCTTCACTTTCGAGCACCTGTTTGTGCTTATTTAGCCACTTTGAAATGGTTGGACTGGCTTTCAGCCAATTTTCAATTTCCTGACTGCTCAAATCCTGCGCCTGCAGCGTTAGACTGGCTAATAATAAAGATAACAATAATGTGATTTTTCTGAACATGATGCCTCCTATCCGGTGAGTTCCCAAATATGCCCTGACTTTAAGCATAAGTGATTTTGATTCAATTATCGACAAGCGAATATTTTTAACCTGACTTAAAACTGAATAACTTAAGGTTTTGTTAAGAAACCTTAAATATAGTGCATTGTATCAATCTGAATCCGCTTCGCGTAGAGTTTAATTTGCATTAAATTCTAAGGATAAATTTATGAAATATATTGTTTTAATTTTTAATTTGTTGATTTCCTCTATAGCTCTGGCACAGCCTGCGCCAGATTTTAAGTTAGATAACCCGGCGCTTGCTCAAAAGCTGAGCGATCTTAAAGGCAAAGTTATCTACCTTGATTTTTGGGCATCCTGGTGTGCGCCCTGCCGAAAATCATTCCCTTGGCTAAATCAAATCCAGGCGCAATACAAAGACAAGGGGTTTACCGTGATTGCGGTTAATGTTGATGTTGAAAAAGCGTTAGCGACCGAGTTTTTAGCACAGATACCAGCCAATTTTCCGATTGTTTATGATCCTGAAGGAAATATTGCTAATGCATATCAACTAGTCGGTATGCCAAGTAGTTTTATTATTAATAAACAAGGGGAAATTGCAGTCGCTCACGTCGGATTCCACAGTAAAAAGATACAACAATACCAGCAAGAAATTGAGCACCTGCTTAATCAGAAGTAAGTTAAATATGGGGTATATATGAAGCATCATATGATTAAAGTTGGTTTTATATTAAGCATTATCAGCCTCTCAGGCTGTGCCAGTTTAGGGGTTCAACCTTGGCAGAGAGATTTATTAGCTGAACCTGAAATGTCAGTTTCAGCAAACGCAGTCGACCTGGCGCTGGATGACCATATTTATTTTAGTAAAGAAGGCAGCAGCGGCGGACGTTCTTTTGGTGGCGGAGGTTGCGGATGCAATTAAAACAATTTAAACAAATTAATGGTGCTTTAGCTGCTGCATCCTGTGCATTGGTCACTGGACAGGTTCAGGCTGAATCAAGTTTGTTAGATGACTGGCAAGTGGATACTGCGGTTATGTATTATGGTGAAACCGACCGAGTTAAAGCGCTTGAAGCTGTCGTTAATGTAAATAAAGACTTTGGTGAAAACCATATTTTTAACGGTAAATTAGTATATGACGCTCTGACTGGCGCATCCGCTAATGGGGCAGTTGCTCAGCCGGATGCTCAGACGTTCACACGTCCTTCTGGCAAAGCAGAGTATACAATCAAAGGTGGAGATACACCGCTTGATGATACGTTTCGGGATACCCGGGTACAAATTAACGGTCAGTGGACTCAGCCGCTTGGACAAAATAACACGGTTACCGGCGGTCTGCATGTGTCCAGTGAGTATGATTATCTATCTATGGCGATCAATGCCGGTTTTGCCCGTGATTTTAATAAAAAGAATACGAATCTGGCACTTTCATTATCTTATGCTTTTGATTCTATAGAGCCAGAGGGTGGAATTCCGGTTGCTTTCTCTGAAATGGTCTATCGGAGTGATTACCAGTCAGAAACTGATTTTTGGCAATCATTCAACGCAACCAGACAAAGCAGTGGGGATGATACAAAAGATACATTGGATGTTATTTTCGGTTTAACTCAAATAATTAACAGACGCTGGTTGGTACAGTTAAATTTAGGTATGTCTCAGGTAGAAGGCTATTTAACTGACCCGTTTAAAGTTGTGAGTGTGGTGGATGAACAAGGTTATAGTGTGCGCCAGCTATACGAATCACGTCCGGATTCTCGTCAAAAAGAAAATTTATATATAGGTTCAAAATACCATTTTGACCATTCAATTTTAGATTTATCTTACCGGTTTAGTAGCGATGACTGGGGGATTGATTCTCATACGCTCGAATCCAGATGGCGTTATAACTTATCTGAGTTTGATTATATTGCACCTCACGTGCGGTTTTATAAACAGTCTTCAGCGGATTTTTATCGGCCGTTCCTTAATCAGCAAGAGTCGGTTCCTATGTTCGCCAGCGCAGATTACCGGATAGGACAAATGAGTGCTTACACGGTCGGATTAAAGTATGGACGCAAATTAAAAAATGGTCACCAAGCCAGTGTTAGGCTCGAGTATTACCATCAGGCACCTGAGAACTCAGGTTATTCTGCCCCCGGGGTGTTAACCGAACTGGATCTTTACCCGAGTCTGAGCGCAGTCATTTTACAATTCGGATATCGTTTTTAAACCTTTACGTCTGGCTATAATAGCTCGATTAGTCAATAATTTAACTATATAGCCAGCTGCCAAGCACAACTGAATGCAAACAACCACAGCCGAATTTAAAATACAGTTTCATCCTGATTATGCCAGTATTCAATTTTCAGCAATGGCGAGTCCGTGTGACTTGCTGGTTGACAGTCAGGATCCTGAATTAATTGAAAAACTGGCGCTTGCCTCCGTGCAGGAAACCAAACGCATAGAAAACAAATTCAGCCGCTATTTATCAAATAACCTGTGTCATGCTATTAATCAGAGTTGTGGTCAGCCTGTTGAAATAGACGAGGAATGTTTTCGATTACTCGAGTTTGCCAATACTTGTTTTGAGCTGTCAGACGGATTGTTCGACCTGACTTCCGGCGTTCTGCGCAAAATCTGGCGGTTTGACGGTAGTGATAACATCGCCACTCAGGCTCAGGTAGAGCAAATGCTGCCATTTATCGGTTGGCAAAAAATTCACTATACTGAAAATCATATTTGTGTGCCCGAGCATATGGAGCTGGATTTTGGTGGCATAGGTAAAGAGTATGCGGTCAGTAAAGTCGCTGAGTTAGCACTTAAGCTGGCGCCTTCAAATTCTGTTTTGGTTAATTTTGGTGGCGATATCCAGGTCAGTCAGGCTAAAGCCAAAGGTCAACCCTGGCAGGTTGGAATTGAAAACCCGGATTTTGACCAGCAGACAACAAAGCTGATTGCCATCCGACAGGGCAGTCTGGCGACCAGCGGAGACAGTCGGCGTTATTTGCTTTGTGACGGTATTCGTTACAGTCATATTTTAAATCCTAAAACCGGTTGGCCAGTACAAGGTGCCCCCCGTGCTGTCACTGTGGCAGCCAACCAGTGTATACAGGCTGGGTGTTTGGCGACACTGGCACTTTTAAATGGTGAAAATGCAGAAGCATTTTTACAAGCTCAAAATATTCAATACTGGTGTTTGCGATAATGCGGATTTTATTAGTAGAAGATGATTGTTTACTGGGAGACGGGATTAAAACCGGGCTAAAGCATTTTAGCTATGCGGTAGACTGGGTTAAAAAAGGATCTCATGCGTTGCAAGCTCTGTCTACGGATGTATTTGAACTCGTAATATTGGACTTAGGCTTGCCGGATATGGATGGCATTGAGCTGATGAGTCAAATCAGAAAAGCGGCAATAAGCACACCTGTATTAATATTAACAGCACGAGATCAGCTTGAAGATAAACTCTCCGGTCTGAATGCCGGTGCTGATGATTATATGGTTAAACCTTTTGATTTACGTGAGTTGGAGGCAAGAATTCGTGCACTGGTTCGTCGAAACCATGGTCATTCTGATGATCTGGTTGAGCTCGGTCAGCTCAGTCTGAATCTGTCGGCACATCAAGCCAGTTACCAGTCGAGGGTGTTAAAGTTGTCGAGACGTGAGTTTCAATTATTAAGGGTTCTGGTTGAGAATAAAAACCGGGTTTTATCCCGTGCTCAATTGGAGCAAATGGCTTATGGCTGGGACGATGAAATTGAAAGCAATGCCGTTGAAGTTCATATTCATAATTTACGAAAAAAAATGATTAATACTCAAGCGATTAAAACTATTCGCGGAGTCGGGTATATGCTGGATACACAAGCTTTGTTATGAAATCTATTCGCCATCGAATTTATTTAACCATTATATGTGGTGTGGTCGCGATTAATTTACTGACCATAGTTTTCAGCTACCTACATACGCAAGAAGAACTTGAAGAGCTGTTTGACGCTGAGCAAGCGCAATTGGCTCGTTTGCTCGAGAGTTTGATTACCAAACATTTTTCACTGGACCATGATACTCGTTATACCACCAATGTGCCTGTATTAGATGAAATAGATAAACAACTCGCTTTGGGTCACAGATACGAAAAAAAGCTCGCATTTCAGGTCTGGGATAGCGAAGGCAATTTAAGAATGATGTCTAAAAATGCCCCTTTATATCCACTCACAGCCAAAACTCCGGGTTATTCTGTCATTAACTATCAGGGTACCCGCTGGCATATTTTTACTTTATATGTTGCGCGCTCTGATATCTGGATCCATACCGCGCAGCGTGCCGATGTTCGCCAGGAACTGATTGACTATCTTGTCTTGGCTCAGGTTTGGCCGGTTGTGCTGATTTCACTTGTCATAGCAGCTTTGGTTGTATTGCTGGTACGTAGTGGATTAAAACCTTTGCAAAATCTTTCTGATGCTTTATCCGAATGTGATGTTAATCAACTGGATCCTTTACCGGATACCCGCATCAACGAATTACAGCCGATTCAACAATCGCTCAATTTATTAATCAGGCAGGTAAGAGATTCTATTTTGCGGGAAAAAAGTTTTAGTGCAGATGCTGCACATGAACTCAGAACACCGCTAGCTGCGATGAGGGTGCATGCGCAAAATCTGGAGCTGGATTCGGACCTTTCTGAGCAGAATAAAAACTCCCTTAAAAAAATTATTTTAAGTATTGATCGCATGGCCCATACCGTAGAGCAATTGCTGCAGTTGAACAAACTAGAAAACCAGCAAGCTTATCTTTTAAATGAATCGGTTGACCTGCAGCAAATTGCAATTGAAGTGATTGCAGGCTTACCGCCTAACGTGATTTCCGGTTATCAGTTTGAACTCAAATCTGAACCGCTCAAAATAGTCGGAAATAGCGGACTGATAGCTGTTTTGTTGAGAAATTTAGTGGAAAATGCCTACAAATACAGTCCGGAAAATTCAAATATTGATATCCAGGTTTATCAACATAAACAAGAGGTGGTGTTAGACGTTTCTGATTCTGGCGCAGGGTTAACTGAGCAACAAAAACAGGATGTGACTAAACGCTTTTACCGGGTAACAGGCTCGGTCCAGTTTGGTGCTGGTTTGGGCTTATCGATTGTTAACCGCATCGTAAATTTGCATAAAGCAGAGCTTTTGTTTCTGGATAATCCGGTTCATCAAGGCTTGCTGGTTAGAGTTATATTTATACATACGGATAATTTGCTGCTCGCGTAATTCTGGCCTAGGCTTAATAATTAATCCGTTTCCGGATTAATTATTGACGGAGCTTATTATGTCAGATCATCACACGTATAAAAAAATAGAGATTGTTGGCTCATCGAAACTTGGTATTGATGATGCTATCAAAAACGCCTTGGCGGAATGCAATAAAAGCATCAAAAATATGGACTGGTTTGAGGTCGTTGAAACCCGAGGGCATATTGTTGATGGTAGTGTAGGGCATTTTCAGGTTACGCTAAAAGTCGGGTTTAGGATTGAAGCTAGCTAACCTCAACTCGGGATAAGGTGTATTATAACCAATTGAATTAAATGACTTTAGGATTCTAAATGGTTTCTAACGAGTATTTTTTGTGCGGACAAGGCAAGCTCGCACGTCAATAGCTAGCCTATTGCAAGTGAATTTAATGCCGTCCCCGTGAAAAACGCCGTTTGAAACATATTCATTAAACCGAGCTGAGTTTAGCCAAATATCAGCTGCCGTTAATTATTTAACCTCAGCTGCGCATAAGAACAGTTGAAGTAAAATTGGGCTTTAATTTTTTAAATATAACCACAATCTTGTTTATTTTGCGTTCCAATGTGGATAGTTTTTCGTCTATCAAGGCATTTTTGTGTACCTAATAGCGAGCTATTAGTAAGAAAAATAACGCTGAGAGGCGGAAAAATAGACTCGTTGGGCAATTTTTATTATGCGCAGCTGAGGTTATCTAGTTCAGGCTTGGGCTGGCAATCTATCCAAGCGCGCGGGAGGAATCGTGTCGTCAAATATTAGGAGTTAATCAGGTGAATGATACATTAACAACTGTGACTATTCTTTATTATACAGAGGGATCTCTTGAGATAAATCATGAAGTAAAATCCTACCCTAAAAGCAAAAATGGAAGAGTTATTATTCCTGAAGAATTTAAAGTTGGAAAATCAATTATCGCGGTATGTTTGGGCGAAGTTATGATTTTAAATAAGTTTGGTGACAGGGTTATGTCAGTAGATACCGAATTTAAAGATATTTAATGTGTGCAAGTTGTATTAGTTCGGGCTAGCTCTAAACTAATACAACTTTATTTTCATTTAAAACTGAATGGGACGACGTTTGGCTTTTTGCGCGGTTTTAGGTTTATTACTTTCAATCTGACGCAGTTGTTTAATGCGTTCAACTTCTATTTTGTTCTCAGCGCTTTGATCAGCATCCGGCGCCAGTTCAACCTGATAACTCTGGCCGTCAAATTCCAGTATATCTCCGGATAGTATTTTTTTTCGCTTTTGTGTTTCAATCTGCCCGTTTAATTTAATTAAACCTTCAGAAATAACAATTTTGGCTTCTCCGCCACCATAGACGAGCGCTTCTAACTTGAGCAACTTATATAGTTCGATAGGCTGCTGGTTTATTTGAATCACATTCATAATTTTTGGGCTTCTGAAAAAATTTAAAAATATTTTAAATTGCTTTGAACTTAATGCAATGGGCCTGAGTCTATAAATATAACTTAAGTTGCTTAAAGCCTTACTTTTCAGAGTATTTTAAGTCGTTTAGGTGAAAGTGTGTTAAATGTTATCCTTGTTGTATCTCCCTTGTACCGCTGTTTGAAATTTTCATTCAGCGGTTTTTTTTTGCCCTGATTTTTTACCCCAGTATTTAAATTAATTTGGAACTTAACTGAATCGCCAGAGTCTATTTAGATGTGTGTTAAGTATAACCTGTGTTATATCTCCCTTGTTACCGCCGTATGACATTGTCATACGGCGTTTTTTTTATCCGCAAACCTGATTTCTGCCAGCAGATTTGGCTGTATATAATCTCGCGTCAGCTCGCTTAAATAAAATATTGCAGCTAACTTGTGCAGCTTCATCGTTTAAACTGGCAACGCCTGAACTCATAGTTATGGTCAAACCCAATGCAATTTTATGCCATGGGTAGGTTTCAATATTGTTTCTGATTCGACCGGCAGCCTGCAAGGCAGTTTGTTTATCAGTCTTTGGCATAAGGATAACTAACTCTTCTCCACCAATGCGTGCGGCTATATCATCTTCCCTGATACTGGATTGTAAAATCTGTGCAACTTGTTTGAGTACCTGATCGCCAATTTGATGTGAGTATTCATCATTTACTTTTTTAAAGTGATCAATATCGCACAGAATAAGGCTGAGGTCGGTATGGGCTACCCTGGCCTCTTTCAACAGGGTTTCAAATGCATCATTAAAATATCTGCGGTTAGCCAGCTCGGTTAATTCGTCTGTATAACTCAGTTTTTCTAGGCTTCTAGCTTGTTCACTGATAATCTGGTGAGAATTTTCCAGCTCGTTAAACTGGTCAGTCAGGCGAGCGGACATTTGGTCGAATTGATTTGCCAGCAAGCTGATTTCATCTTTTCCGGGCATTTTTAAATCGCTCGGATTCGGGTTGTCAGCAAGATTCTGAGTCGCGCGAATTAGCCTTTTTAAGCGGGTTTGAATTGAGCGTGTTAATAAATATCCAATACTGCTTGCGAATAACACGGCAATTAAAGCTGAAATTAACAAGCTATCCGTCAGGGTCTGCAAATATGTATTGTCTTTTTCACTGAGTTTAATGTCACCGCTGGCCAGCGCGTAACCCAATAATTCTCCACGGTGAACTAAAGGCTCAGCTTCAGAGAGTTCATTTTGATTAATTAATTGTCCGGCCTGGTAATGATAAAACGGCAAGACAACAAAACCGGCTGGATTGGTTAATACAAATCTTAAATTATCTGAAGCCAGTGGAGATGAAAAATCGGGTCTGCCGGAATCTAATCCTCGCAGATGCGCCGGTGGTCGTTTGGGCGCTATTTGACGCCGGTTATGTCTGTCTGGTTGAAATCTGGATTGGTAATATTTAATCGCACCTTCGCGGGTGTTCCAGTTCTCTGAAGACTTTTTAAATTCGAGCAATGCTTGAGTGAAATTTTGGAAATGACGGTTTTTTGCCTGCTCAATAAACCTATTTTCGACCATATGGGGCGTGATGACTAAAATAACCAAAATAGAAGCTACACTCGCGATTATGGTGACGAGCATTATTTTAAAGCGAAGTGAATGTGAAAACACCATAGGGATTCTTCTTATTGATGGGTTTGTGAATTCTGATGCTGTGTTGGCACTCAGCTAAAATGCAGAACCGGGTTGTGTTAAAAATGCTATTTCTTCGGCGCTCGATTGTCTGCCCAGTATGTCATTTCTGTGCGGATAGCGGTTAAACCGATCGATTATTTTTTTATGTTTTATCTCAAACTCTAAATTGACCGGGTTGCCAAGCCGGGTATAAAGTTCTACGGCGGTTTGATGAATCAGTTTGGACTCACTGTGCATAAATGGCATATATAAAAATGCGCGTTTCTGCTCGCTGAGTTGGGTATCTATTCCTTTTCGAATCGCTTCTTGTGCCAATACCAGAGCAAGTCCGTCAAAAGCAAATGCTTTAGCTGTATCGCGATAAATATTGCGCGAAAATTGATCTAATAAAATGATTTCTGCCAAAGCGCCTTCTGGAGATTGCCGCCAGTGTTCCAGCTCACCCTGACTCGCCTGGAGGTGTAAGAACTCAAATTTTTGCCGGATAAGCTTGTCTAATTCAGTATTTTTGATAAACCATTGTTTTTGCTCTAACTGATTAAACCAAAAATCGATAACGCTTTGGTACATAACAATTACCTGATTATAGTTAGGCCTGCTCGGCAGGCCTGGTTTGTATTTAATTTTTTGTTAAAAACTAAAATGGTGCTGGAAAATCGCGTAGTACATCCGCAATTTGTTTCAGGCTTTCATCAGATAGTTCAACTTTAAAGGCATCAATGTCTTCTTTTAGCTGCGTCATTGAAGTTGCTCCTATAATGGTAGAGGTTACACCATCAACCTGTTTACACCAGGCCAAGGCTAACTGGCTGGGCGTAATATTATTTTGCTCTGCAATTTGCATATAGCGACTAACCGCCTGATGTGTGCACTCAGTATCTCTGAACAAGCCATTTCGCTGAGCATGGCACCAACGACTGCCTTGTGGCCGGGTGCCATTTAAATATTTACCCGATAAAACACCGCCAGCCAGGGGTGACCAGGGCAGGTAAGCAACGTCCTGATGAACACAATTTTCAATTAAATAAGGCCAGTCTTTGGTATGCAATAAATTAAATTCATTTTGAATTGAGGTAACACGAGCAAGATTATGTTCTTCACTTAATTTTACATACTGATTAATGCCCCATGGCGTGTCATCTGATAAACCCAAGTGACGGATTTTCCCCTGCTTAATGGCATTATCCACAGACTGTAAAATATCCAGCATACCGGCTGTTTGTTGTTCACCGTCTACATCGGTAAATGAGATATGACCCGGATGGTGTTTGCCAAAATGCGGTGACGTACGGTTTGGCCAGTGCAGCTGAAATAAATCTATATAGTCAGTTTGCAGGCGCTTAAGAGAAGCATCGATGGCCTGAGTCACAGTTTTACCGGTTATATCCGCACCATTTCTGACATAAGGTAAACCGTTACCGGCTATTTTGCTGGCTAAAATAAATTCATCCCGCCTGTTTTGATTGCCAGCAAGCCAGTTACCGATAATGGTTTCTGTACCACCATAGGTTTTTTCATTTGGTGGTACCGGGTACATTTCAGCCGTATCAATAAAGTTAATGCCTTGATCGAGCGCATATTCAATTTGTTCGTTGGCTTCTTGCTGGGTATTTTGATTGCCCCAGGTCATAGTGCCTAAACAAATTTCAGAAACAGAAAGGCCGCTAGTGCCTAATTTGTTGTATTTCATTATGATTCCTCAACTTGAGACTGTTTATTGAAATTACTTGAGTTGTCTGGTGATTTCAATCCCTAAACGTTTGGCCAATCTGACTAAATTCGCTCTGTCTGTACCCAGCGTTCGGGCCGTTGCGCTCCAATTCATTTGATTGTCGAGTAAGGATTGTTTTATTAACGCTGACTGAAATTCTTCTGTCGCCTGTTTTAAATTAGTTTGACTATTTTTCCCCTGTATCTTAGGTGACGGCTTACTTGGCGGTGGGGGAGGTGAGTCGTTTTGATTGAGCAACTGAAAATCTTCAGTGGCTATTTTTATGATATCTTGATGACTTTTGCTGCGAGCACTTAGGGCAGCCCGACTTATCACGTGCTCTAATTCTCGGATGTTACCGGGCCAGTGGTAATGTGTTAACGTTTGGGTGACGTCTTCGGCCAATACCAGTTGGGTAATACCGAGTTTTCGGCGTACCTGCTCAACAAAATAGCCCAACAGGAGCGGAATATCTGCTTTACGCTCTCTTAGTGGCGGTACCTGAATAGGCAATACTGAAAGCCGGTGAAATAAATCTGCTCTGAAGCGACCCTGTTCTACTTCATCTTTTAAACGACGATTGGTGGCGGCGATTACTCTGACATCTAATAATTCGGTTTTATCCTGTCCAACTGGCTGAATTTCATTATTTTGCAACACTCTGAGCAGCTTGCTTTGCACACTTAGTGGCAGCTCTCCTATTTCATCTAAAAAAATGGTGCCCTGATTGGCCAAGCTGAATTTACCGGTTCTGTGTTTGTCCGCACCCGTAAACGCGCCTTTTACATGGCCAAAGAGTTCACTTTCAATCAGGTTTTCCGGTAAAGCTGCACAATTTACATAAACGAGTGGCCCTTTAGCCCGATTTGATTGCATATGCAGGGTACGTGCAACTAATTCTTTACCCACACCGGTTTCACCTTCAATCAATATTGTGAAATCGGATGGCGCAGATAGTTTTATTGTGTGTTTAAGCGCTTGCATAGTCGGGGCTTCACCGATTAACTCACCGCCATCTTTCGTTAATGCTTCACGGGTTAGCTCAGTGACGACTTGCTGGTTATGAGCCGATAATGCTTCTAATTGCTGAATCAAAATGGCAGTTTTTAAGGTCGCGGCTGACATTGAGCTAATCAGACTTAAGGTGTGTTGGGCAATATCATCAAATGCTTTCGGTTGCATTGAATCCAGTGTCAGTATACCGAGTAGCTGATTATCTGCCAGTAGTGGCATGCCCATGCAGGCATGTACCGGTAAATTGCCACCTTGAGCGAGTAGCATGCCATCATAGGGATCCGGTAAGTGACAATGATGCGGGAATCTGACAGGCGTCTGCGATGCACAAATTTCAGCAAATCTGGGATGCTCATCAATGATAAATCTGCGCCCCAATACTTCTTGTGTTAATCCTTGCTGTGCGATTGGTTTGAGTTGGTTACCCTGACACTTTTGCAATACCACAGCATCATTTTGAATGGTTTGACAAATTATGCTCAACAAGCGCTCAAATCGGTTGGCACTGGTTAAACTATTACTTAAATCGAGCGCCAGTTTTAGCAAACTGGAAGGCGAGATATCCGGCATAGATGCACCCTGATAAGTATTTTTTGTAACACTAACATATAAACCTAATTAGGTCTATTTGACTCTTTAATGTGTGTCATTTTGACTCTTTTTGTGAGGTGTTTATTTTTTATTTTTTGTAAAACCTATTAAATACAAATGGTTAAATAATTGGCTTTAAGATTGCTATACAAAACCTACTGAATGTAACCATGAGTGTTTTGTTGATATGTCAAAAGCAAAAATTCCTTTGATGCAAATTGAAGAGCCCCTTCCCGATACTCAACCCTGTCGTTTCCCGGCTGGTTTTATCCATCACCCGTTTTGGGATTTAGCCTTTCGGCCAATGTTTTTATTGGCATCAATATTCTCAATCGTCAGTTTATTGATTTGGATTGCTTCAATAAACGGTATTTGGGTATATACCGCAAGTGCTCAATTGCCAGCACTGCTTTGGCACGTGCATGAAATGATTTTTGGATTTGCATTGGCAATCGCGGTCGGTTTTTTATTAACCGCAGTGCAAACCTGGACCGGGCAGCGCAGTTTGCATGGTATTGGTTTAATTGTTTTAACAGCAAGCTGGTTAGTTGCCAGAGTGGCTTTGTGGCTTAATCAGCCCTTTTGGTTATTACTAGGCAGCGCTTGTCAGCTTATCTGGTGGGGCGTTGCGATTTATCATTTTGCCCGCCTCATAGTTAAAGCCGGACAAAAGCGACAATTTATTTTTATTGTTCTGATGAGCTTTATTGCCTTGTTTAATATGACCTTTTTATTGAGTGCCTGGCTTGGTCACAGTGAACTGGCTTTGCATTTAGCGCGAACTGCCATTTTATTATTTGCGGTTATTATCAGTGTTCTGGCGGGTCGGGTTATTCCATTTTTTACCGGCAGGGGGGCTGCCCAGTATCTTGAATCGAAAAACCTCAAGATTAAAAAGACAGACAAGCTGGATAGCATGATTTTTATCACCAGCGTTCTGGCGGCTGGTATTTATTTTCTCAGTTTTGTATTTGCGCTGGCGGTTGCGCCTGCGATTGTATTTCTTCTGCTGGCCGGTTTGCATCTGATTCGCCTGATGCATTGGCATAGCTGGCAAACTCGAAACGTGCCTTTACTTTGGTCGCTTCACTTGAGTTATTTGGCTCTGGCGATTGGCACAGCCGGACTGGGGTTGAGCTATTTTATTGATAGCTTACGGTTTGCTGATGCGCTGCACATTATTACGCTTGGCGCTATCGGAGCTATGATTCTGGCAATGATGGCTCGAGTTTCTCTGGGACATACAGGTAGGGCATTAAATGCTCATTTTCTGATGAGCATTGCTTTTGTGCTTGTTTTTTTTGCGGTTATCGCACGTTTTGTTTTTGCTGTTTTACAGGAATATTTATGGGCGTGGAATCTAAGTGCGCTGCTGTGGATGGTAAGTTTTGCTATTTTTGTTGTGATTTATTTACCTGTTTTAGTGCGCGCCCGCTTATCCGGATTAAATTGTTAACTGAGGCGGTTTAATGTTATCTGAACAAGAAATTCAATTAATAAAAAGTACAGTACCAGTCTTAGAAAGCGGGTGTACTGATATCACAGCGCATTTTTACAAAAGAATGTTTTTGTATAGCTAAATTAATATAAATTGAATTGTCTGTGATGGCTCTGATACTCGCAATTTGTAATGATTTAGCTATATAACCGGAATTAAAACATGTTTTTAATTTGAGTAATCAGGCATCTGGTCGTCAGCCTGCGGCCTTGTTCAATACGATTCTGGCTTATGCACAACATATTGAAAATTTGGATGTATTAAAAGCGGCAGTGAGTCGAATTGCACAAGAACATACCAGCTTAAATATTCAGGCTGAGCATTATCCGATTGTCGGACATCACCTCATCAAAACTTTTCGCGAACTGACCGGAGCGTTATTTACCGCAGAACTGGAATCCTGTGATTTTGCTCTCTGCTGGCGTTCGCTCAACGCCGATGTAATCTATGCTGGAGTATTTAGCCAGGATAGGTTATTCGTAAACTATTTATAATTTGCATACCGACCTTTAGTGAAATCAGGCACAATCAACGTAGATTGTGCCTTTTAGTTTTAGAACTTAAATTCAAAACCTAAGTTAAGTCCTTTGTCCAGAGTGATATTCGGACCGTTTTCCAAGTTAGCTTTCAGGTAACGGTACCCAACATAAACACTGCCGTTTGGTAAAAGTTGGTAGTTAGCACGTACTGACAAGTCGGTTTGATAGTCAAAGTCATCACTCATCAAAATCCCCGGAGCGTAAAAAAACTGCCCTTGGAAAGAGATAGCCGGGTTTCTTGGCAATGTGTAACCTGCTTGTCCGCCTAATGCGAATGCCTGTACTGTCTCATCATAAATATCTGAGATATACGCGCGACCGCCTAAACCGGCCGTTAGATTTGGCTGACCCTGGATAGGTCCAGCCATCAAGCCCGTTAAGTTAAATACACTGACATCATCATCTGTACCTATGGCCGCTGCTGAAAGCTGAACGTCCTGAACTAATCTGTCTGAGCCTATTTCTACTTTAAATGCATCATTGCTTAAATCTGCAGTTAAAAAACTTGCTGATGCTGGTAATGCTAATGCAGTTAATAAAGTGGCGAGTGATTTATTTAAATGTTTCATAATCTATCCTTACAAGACGCTGTTGCGTATATGAAAAAGAAAAACAGTAAAATACGATTGAAAACAGCTTGCATGTTAATCATAAAAATCCCTAAGTAAAGCGATTCCCGTGACTTCTTGAAGGTGCTGTGAACCGTTATGCAAATTTATTTCGATACTGAGAGTTAGCGGGAACTTATTAGATGACCTTGTTTAATCAAGACCAGACTATCCTGCTGAGCGACCAGCTGAGCGGATAAATTGCGCGGTGATCGTAACCAACTCAGCTGCGAATATTGATTTAATTTGCCCTGAATGATGAGTAGCTCTTGTGACGGATTGTTTTCAGTGACCGGATAACACTGACCTTTGGGCCATTTTATTAAACTGGTTTTTTCTGAACGGTATGTATGTAAGGGCAGTATTTGAAATCCATCAGCTGCTTGCTGCCAGTTTGCATCTTGTGTTTGAATGCTGAGCTGTTTGTTATCACCCGCCTGAAATTGACAAAGTTTTACAAAAACCACGCAGCCGGTTTTGCTAAAAGGTGCATGCTGACTACCATCTGGGTTTCGGATATAAGTACCGGCAGGGTAATCTCCGTTTTCGTCACTGAAAATACCCTCTAATACCAGTATTTCTTCTCCCTGTGGATGCTGATGTGGCTTAAAACAGGTACCGGCTTGGTATTGAACTATGCTGGTAGCATGGCCTTGTTCGGCTTTTGCTCTGGCCAGAGGTTTTCGCATGACGCCTTTTGCCGGACTGTTAACCCAAGTTTGTTGTTGCGTATTAATAATGACAGTCTGGTCAAAATCCATATTTAACATTGAGCAAGCCTTTAAAAATTTGAGTTTAAATTGCATTATACTCAATTAACGAAAAACATCCGAGTTAAAACATGATTCGAGTTCAAACCCAAGATTTTAATGTCGCTGAAGAGTATGCTGCATTAACCCGCGAAAATCAGACCGATGGCGCCATTGTCTTTTTTGTTGGCTCAGTGCGCGATTTTAATCAAAATAGCCAAATAACCAGTTTGACACTGGAGCATTACCCGGCAATGACAGATAAAGTATTGAATGAGTTAGAAATTCAAGCAAAAGCGCGCTGGCCGGTTAACCGGGTTGCTATTGTTCACCGGGTTGGAAAGCTGGAACTGGGGGAGCAAATTGTATTTGTTGGTGTCAGCAGTGCTCACCGACAGGCTGCTTTTGACGCTGCACAATTTATTATGGATACGTTAAAAACGACAGCTCCCTTTTGGAAAAAAGAGGCAACCCCAGCTGGTGAGCACTGGGTCGATGCAAAAGATTCAGATGAGCAGGCAGTTAAAAACTGGGATAAGTAATCTGTCTTCTTGCTCGCATATTCAGGTACATCGCGTATAATATGCGGCAAATCTAGCTTACAGGAGAATTTCATGCGTCCAAGTGGTCGAACAGCCAGTCAAATCCGTCCTATCTCTATCACTCGAAACTTTACAGCTCATGCTGAAGGTTCTGTTTTAGTTGAATTTGGCGATACCAAAGTTATTTGTACGGCCAGTGCAACTGAAGGTGTGCCAAGATTTATGAAAGGTAAAGGCGAAGGCTGGATTACAGCTGAATATGGCATGTTACCCCGTTCTACACATACCCGTTGTGACCGTGAAGCCGCGCGCGGTAAACAAGGTGGCCGAACGCTTGAAATTCAACGTTTAATTGGTCGCTCACTACGTGCAGCGGTTGATTTAAAAGCCTTAGGTGAATATACGATTACACTTGATTGTGATGTGATTCAGGCTGATGGCGGCACCCGAACGGCATCGATTACCGGTGCCTGCGTTGCATTAGTGGATGCATTAACTCATCTGCGAGCTAAAGGTTCATTAAAAACCAATCCACTTAAACATATGATTGCTGCAATTTCAGTGGGTGTTTATAAAGGTGAAGCGATTGCTGATTTAGAGTATTTGGAAGACTGTGACGCTGAAACCGATATGAATGTGGTGATGACTGAAACGGGTAAGTTGATTGAAGTGCAGGGGACAGCCGAAGGCGAACCTTTCAGCTTTGAAGAAATGAACGAAATGTTGGAATATGCACGCCATGCCATTCGTGAAATTACTGATATTCAAAAAGCCGCTTTAGCTTAACAGGAACCCGGAGATTTTAATGCAAGCTTATCAAAAAGAGTTTATCGAATTTGCCTTATCACGCGGTGTTCTTAAATTTGGTGAATTTACACTAAAATCAGGTCGCGTTAGCCCTTATTTTTTTAATGCCGGTTTATTTAAAACCGGTGGCGATCTGGCAAAACTCGGTCAGTTTTATGCAGCGGCGCTGCAGGATGCGGGCGTTGAATATGACTTATTATTTGGCCCAGCTTATAAAGGTATTCCTATTGCGACCGCCACGGCTGTTGCTTTAGCTGATAAATATGAAAAAGACGTACCTTATTGTTTTAACCGCAAAGAGAAAAAAGATCACGGCGAAGGTGGTCAACTGGTTGGTTCTGAATTAACTGGAAAAATCATGCTGGTAGACGATGTGATTACCGCAGGTACGGCAATCCGTGAGTCTATGGAAATCATTAAAGCAAATAATGCGGATTTAACCGGTGTCTTAATTGCTTTAGATCGTCAGGAAAAAGGCAAAGGTGAACTTTCGGCCATTCAGGAAGTTGAAAGAGATTTTGGTACTCAGGTTATTTCGATTATTAAACTAACCGACTTAATTGCCTATTTAGAGCAGGCGGGTGATAAAAACGCTGAGCTTGAAAAGGTTCAGGCGTACCGTCAGGCTTATGGTATTGCTTAATTAAACCTTATCAGCTTAGCGATAAAAAAGACGGAGTGAATGTAGATTCACTCCGTCTTTTTTAGTTTTATTGCCAACTGGCCAGTAAAACGCCCAGACTTAACCGACTTACCTTGTGGCGATAATCAATTAAAGACTCTCCATAGCCATATGAATATTGTACAAAGCCTTTAAAACCAATCTTTTTGATTGGGAATGCCCAATTCAGTTCAAGGTAACCCTTATTACCGTCTGTTTTTAAATTATTACGAATTGTGCTCGAAAACAGGTGACGATTCATTTTGTACCCTGTAAATAGCTCAAAATGACCCATATAATCATCAGTTTGTTTATACCGGGTTGAAATGTCATCATCAGGCATGCGTATCCAGGGTTTAAATGAAACGGTTAAATTATCACGAGCAAATGTCCAGTTAAACATTAAACGGTTCCAACCCAGTGACAGATTACTTGAACGACCATTGGATTGATGATTAAAAGAGATCGCAAAACTTTTTAATGGCAGATTAAACAAAATACCTTCTTCATTGTGAATGTAGTCCTGCTGCCAGATTAATTCCGGTTCATAGGTATTTTCTCTAAAGGGTTTGGATGCATCCCTGTTATAGAGCTGCCAGAATGACGTTTGTGTATAAGCAAAGCTAACCGAGTCATGCGGCAAGACTAAGTCAGAAAAAATGGGCAAGCGAAAACTAATTTGCAGTTTGAGCTCCAGGTTATCTATATCCACATCATCTTCTTTACTGTTAAATAACAGTTTGGGATCGTAATAATTATTACTGTTATGATAACTGACTGGCAGCACATAATTTGAATGGTACGGCTGTATACCTAGCTTTTCGCTGAAATAATCCGAATCTAGTTCTGTTTTTATTTTATCACTATGGCTATCGTAACAAGCCAGCCTCTGGCTTGCAGATTCAATCTCACTACAGTTTTCTATGGCCTCTCCATGGCTGTTTAATGACACTAGCATGCATATTGCACCTGTCCAGCCTGCTTTCATAGGCACCTCTTGGTAATTTAAATGATTATATTTAAGTGGGGTGTATTAAGCGCTTATATTCTTCACTGGAGCACAAAACCTTGGGCTAATTTAGTGTACAGTTTAATTAAACTATAGCTAAGCATGTTTAAATTGCTAATTTTAAAGGTTAATTTTCTAAATCCAACGCGAGTTCTTAAATTTAAAGTCTTGGATTATTAAAGTGCTATAAAAATAAGGGGTGGAATCCTGGTACTTTTCTAAATGGGCTATTCGTTTTAGTGAGTTGTTTCGCGATTGTATTTTTATCAATGAAAACGCAAAGGGCAGTATTAGGCCGACAAACTAAGCATAACGGGTGAATTGGATTTCACTCGGATGGTAGCTTTGATGATAAAAGCGCTGGATTTTTAATGCTCTGGCGTTAATTGTTTGATCCCTTTGCGCTATATTTAAAGACTCTGTTTGAGCCAAGGTTTGTTTAGGCTCAAATTGAGGTACAGGCTCAGCGTTAACCAGGGTATTAAGCTGATTATCTGTATTATTTTGATTAGTTGACGGCTCTGAAGTTTGATTAAATACCCCGGCAACAGAGTTATTCTGAGTTATATTTTGTGCGGGTTGAAGTGACTCTGCGTTAGTCACTGGGCCTGAATTTTCTATTTGAGCTGGCTGAGTTACACTAGACTCAGATGACTGTTCTTTTAATAGTTCAGCTCTGGCTTCAGTGGCTTTCTGACTGGCCTCATTTGCGACTTTTCTATCTGCTGAAGATGGCTCTGCCGGCGCGAGTGCCGCGCGTTTTACCTGCTCCATTTTTTGAATCGTGGCTTGAGGATCACCGGCAACTTTTGCTACATCAATTTGCACTTCCCCTTCAACTGCATAATTTTTACCGTCACTGCCGCGTTCAAATTCGTATTGAGGCGCGCCAGCATACTGACCGCCAATATTTGCATGGGCTTGTTCGTGTGTTCTGACTTCCTGATCTCTTGCTTTTAGCTCGGTCAGTGCTTTTTCTTCGCGTGCTTGGGCCTCTGAATTTTGCTCAGACTGTGATGAATTTTCGTTAGACGGGTTGGATTGCTCCTGGCTGGTAAATTCTTTACCGCGGTTTTCCTGATCTTCAGTGGCATCCTGACCACTTTGCTCTGCTAAATTCGGATCCGTTAGTTCGGTATCTTGTCTGTGCGTATTTTTAACTTGCTCTGGTTTTGAAAAGTCATAGGTCAGGGCTATCGTTAAACCCCGTTTAGTCGTTTTTTCGTTTTCAGAACCTGTCGCAGACTCGCCCGGGGGGTGTTCGTTTTCAGCTGCCTGACTAACGGCCTCACGTGATAAAGCCTCTTTGCGTGCCGCTTCTGTATGCGGGTTTGCAAAGTTCAGATTCAGATTAACCGGAAACTGAGTGACTATATTCATTTATTCGTATTCGCCGATAAATTGGTTACATCAGACTTTAATATCAATAATACTGCCAATGGTTTCATTGGCAGTTTGCAATGCTTTTATATTCGCACTGGCTTCTAACTGATTTTGATTCAAATCGATTAGATTGTCTGTTACTTCCTGCTGTCTGTCTTGCTCGGCCTGTGCATTTAGCTGGTCTTGCTGTTCAGCATTATTTGCACGATCTGCATTTTCCTGTTCAGCAAGATCGGTTTGTGCGTTTTGCTCTTCTTCGGCTGCCGTGGGTAAGCTCCTGCTGGCAATCTCCTGAGCGTTTTGGCTGATCCCCTGACTAGCTTGATTCAGGCCATAGACGCTGGAGTTGAATGCTGATTGAATATCCACAATGCCTCCGGTTGGTTAATTTAAATTGAGCTTAATTATTAACCAATTTGGTTGAAATTGAAAGCTGTTGTATTAAACCTAGTATTTGCTAATTACTGAATTCTGCCAACATAGCTTGACTAAATTGCGTTGCATGCGAAATAAAAGGGGCATGAGATGCTTTAGCAAAAGTGATTTGTTTTGCTTCTGGCTGTAACTGAGCAATTGCGTCAGCTGCTTTTATTGGAACCAAGCTATCGAGTTTGCCATAAAAGCGGATTGTCGGAGTTTGAATTTTATTCAGCTCAGCCCTTAAATCCGCCTGCGCTAATATGTTAAGACCGGCCGCTAATACAGGCTCACAAGGGGTCTGATATTGCATTAATAAATTTTTTAGTTGTTTTACGTCCTGGCGTGCCGTATCGCTGCCCATTGCTTGAATCGCTAAAAAACGTTCAATGGTTTTATGGTAATCATTTGCCAGCTGTTGCTGAAAGGTGGTTAAAACCTCTGGTTTTATGCCTCTCCATTCTAATTCCGCCTGAAACTTGGGGGTCGAAGCCAGACAAACTAAATGTGTTAATGTTTGTGGCTGATGAATGGCTATATGTTGAGCGACCAGTCCGCCTAACGACCAGCCCAATAAGATACCAGGTTGTTTTATCTGGTTGGCAATTTGTTCACTGATATTTGCTAAACTATACTCAGACGGATAGGTTTGATGAGAATCACCGTAGCCGGGTAAATCAAGTAAATGAATATTAAACAGCGATTCTATTTGTGATAACAGGGGTTGCCAAACCGCTTTATTCATCCCCCAGCCGTGAATTAAATATAGGTTGTGTTTTGCCATAACTGATTGCCGCTGCCTCTGGCTGCTTATTCAAAGGATTGTGAAATGATCAGTTTACCACATGTAAAAGCTTCGTCATTGGCTTTTACTCGATGTTATTTATGCGATACGCTGACCAACCCCGGCTTTTCTTTATGTGCGTTTTGTATGCATTCAATATTGCATTCAGAGGTAAATCTGAACTGGCAGGATATATTATTAAGGCCGGATGCTTGTCGTATGTTAAAGACTCGTTCGCTCAGTCACTTATATTGTCTATTTGAATATCAGAATCCGCTAGATCTTATGATTGCGCAAATGAAGTATCATTCTAGCAATATTGCAAAAAATAGCCTGAAACAGCTGATTCAGGCTGAGCCGGTCAATCCTACTTTAATTTCGCCTGCCGATTGTCTGGTCCCAGTGCCTTTGCATTGGTTTAAATATTATTTGCGTGGATTTAACCAGGCAGATTGGCTGGCCGATGTATTGTCAGCCCGCCTTAAAATAACGAGGTTTAAAGGGGGACGGCGGGTCAGGTTTACCCATCAGCAAGCGAGTTTAAGTGGCCAGCGTCGAATTCGAAATCTTAACAATGCATTCAGAATTCAAAGTCAGTTATCGATTAAAAATAAACATGTTCTGCTGGTGGATGATGTTGTGACAACCGGTACGACACTTGAAGCTCTGGCTCAAACATTTTTAAATGCGGGCGCCGCTCGAGTATCAGCAATCTGCCTTTGCTGGGCTAAGCTCAATTAATCTAAGCCCAACTTAATTAATCAAGGTCAGCGATACATTGTCTATCCATCCCCATGAATTGGCCGTTTCGTCTATATTAAAAGCTATCGTTAATTGGTTATTTGCGACCTGAATGTCTGCCTGATAGCTTTGCCAGTTAAGCCAGCCGGTATTGTTTATTTGGGTTTCTCTTACTTGTTCAGCACTGGATAAGTGCAATACCGAAGCGGATTGACCTAAACTTTCCCCCATGATCATCGCACTAACCCGGTAATGTCCATTCTCCAGACCAGAAATGGTTTGACTCAAAGTGCCGTTGAAATCACTGTCTGCCCAGTAGGTTACGGCTTTATTACCTTCATATACACCTGCTTCACCAATAGAAAACAGTCCGCTCTTGCTCGATTGCCACGGAGTGAGTTCATTGGATTCAAACCCTGCGTTCACTAACTTTTCAGTTTCAAGTAATACGGTTAGTTCAACTTGGACTGATTCGCCGGTATCCAGTTGCCCACTTATCAGATATTTACCTGCTGCATTTGTGAGGACCTGGCTTGTATCTCCCCAAGCAATCGTGCGGCTTTCTATTTTGTGTGTATTATAGATGAGCGTAATTTTATCAGGCATATTTAATTGAGTATTGGCTGCGTCGACTGTGATGACGACAGGTTCAATCGAATCAATTATCGGTGAGGAAACCGGGTTGGTTGCAGATACTTTCCAAAAGACATCGAGTGAATCCAGTACTTTGCCCTGATAGTCAAACATGGCCTGGTTTTCCCAGCCGTTTGATTGTCCGTTAACCCAGCCGGCGCCTTCTTTACCTAGCCAGGCTGGCTCCCAATAAAATAAACCTAAGCCTTTTTCATCAGGCACTTGGGCAAGGCGTTCAATAATATCTCGGATAACGGTTGCTTGTCCCTGAGGTGTTGCTCTATAGCCGCTTTCATCTGCGCTGGCTTGTGAAAAAATATTGTTACCTTCGTCCGGACCTTGTTCTGTCGTAAAGCCGTAGGCGGTTTCGGCAATGACAATTGGCTTATTATATTTTTGGCTGAGTGCATTTATGTTTGCAGATAAGTTTTCCATGCTACCATGCCAATAAGGATAATAAGACGCGCCGATAATATCGTAGTCAAGTTCGGCAGCTGTGAATGCATCAAAAGCATAATTAAAGATGCCGCTATTACCGCCTTCTGCAAGATGCAGCATAATTTTACAGTCTTGTCCGGCTAAGGCTTCAACAGCGCGGGTTGCGGCGATACCTTGTTGGATTAAACTCGTAGCACCCGCACTGCCTATATCTTGCCCGTGGGGGAAAACCAGACCGCCATTAATTTCATTGCCTATCTGAACCATATCTGGAAATACACCATCAAGGCGAAGATTATTCAGCGTATCGTAGGTAAACTGATAAAGTGCCTGTTCAGTCTCTGTCTGAGTTAAATCTTGCCAGGCTTTGGGAATGTATTGTTGTCCAGGATGCGCCCAGAAATCACTGTAATGAAAGTCGAGTAATAGTTTAAACCCCAGCGCTTTAGCTCTTTTTGCTAAAGTCAGTGTGGTTTGGTAATCATTCGTGCCACCGCCAACCGCACCTTCAATGGATTGGCCATTGTTAACTTCATCAACCCAGTAAACATTATAAGGGTCGTTCCAAAGCCTCAATCTAATCCAATTTATACCGTGTTCGGCAAGAATGTCCAAAACATCTTTTTGCTGGTTGTTTTCATCAAAAAAAACACCACCATTTTGTTCAACCTCAAGTAAGGTTGAAATATCCACACCTTTAATAAAATTGTCTGCTAATCCGCTAACGGGTTGAACGTAGAGGCTTGAATCTATGTGATTTGGTTCTGTTATTTCAGACTCGCCCTGCAAATCAAGTTCGGCTTGGCAGCCAGTTAAGCTTACTGTTATCGCGAGCAGGCCTGTTTGTAATATTAACCTGAAATGCCATCTGTGAAGTGCTATCATTTTTGAATCCCTTTAGTGCTTTGTTGTAATTGTGTTACTTATAGCACTCAAGTTAAACGTTTACCAATTTATTTCTTTTTAATATTTTTATTTATCTTTATGTTGTTGATATTTGGTTATTTATTTTTGGTAAGGCTTTTCCGGTTTTTGTTGGAAGCACTAAATTCAGATTGACCTGAATTTAGTGACTAAAATTAATCAGGTGTGAAAAGAAAATGCTGTTATCAAATAATTTGGCTGTATTAAACCAGTAACCCCTAAACAAAGGATTAAAAGTAAATGCGATAACCTGGCCCTTACCGAGTTTATATGCGGTTAACGCTGTTGTATCTGAAATCAGCTTTTGATTGGCATAGCTTGTATAACCGGCAAGCAGAGGGGACTTTTCAAATACAGCTATGTCATGAAAAGGTGTACCAGCCTGTAGCAACATGACTCTGTCATTTTGAAAAACCGTTAATTGATTATCTTTCATTCCAATGGCAATCGGGTGGCTTAAATCCAGTTTTGTTTTAAATGCGGTCCCTGAAATCATGCGTTGAGCCAGATAATGCTCTTGTTCCTGATATGAGTAATCGTCCGAAGCAAAAGCGAGTTCCATATCCCTTTGAGACAAAAAATCATTGGCAATAAGCCCTTTTTGACTGGCCCACAAGGTTGCCCGTTTTAGTGTAATTAAGGTGCCGCCTTGTTTTAACCACAGCTTGAGCTGCGTCAAAAAGCTTTTAGGCAAACTCGTGTAGTCACCACTGGTTAAAATGAGATGGGTATAATTTGTTAGCTCCAGTGTGGTCGCATTACTGATGTTTAATTTATTCAGTGGTAAAGCCAGTTGGCTATCAAAGTGATGCCAAATTTCACCCACTTCAAAATGTGATACAGAATCACCCACTAAAATAGCTGCTTTTGGCTGTGTCAGTTTTACCTGAAATGCACTGCCTAAATCTGGTCCCTTCGGCGTTTTTAAACTGGTGATATTATAAAACTCCGAGCTATGCTGAGAAAGGAGTTGATTCAATTCCTGACGTAAACTTTCAGTATTTTCAGCTTTTAAAATTATCAGGCTGCCTGGCGGTAATGCATGTTCACCTTGATCTGTGAGTACGCTGATAGATTTTTCCGCCACTCTGACGGTTAAGCCTTTTTTGAGCAACTGACTCAGTAATTTGTTTGAATCTAAAGAGTGGGTATTAATGGCCCATGCATTTGCACTGTCGAGCATATTTCCAGATGTTTTCGACACTATTTGTTCAGCGGTTTTCCATTGATTGTCAGCAACCTTCACACCAAAAATATTACGCCCGACGGCTGCGTATTTTATGCCATATGCCAGCGCCATATTCCAGTTGGTTACATCATAAAAAACGGAGTCATTAAATTCAGTTTGCTCACTGAAAATACTTTTAATCAGTTTGTATTGAGCCTGATTAAACGGAATCCAAAAGCTAGTTTCTTTTGGGTAAAGCTGATCATCAATTTTGTAATCAGAAGTTAACCGATAAGCTTTTATTTGGTGGAAGTCGAGTAACGTTAGAAAAGGTCGCAACTGATTCGAATGAGCGGACTCTTTAATTAAATAACCTGAGAATTTATCGGATTTAGCTTGTTCAATCGATTGTTTAAAAAAGTTTTGCTGATAATTTAGTAGATCAATTCGTTTTGCGTTCGCGGCTCTGATAATAGAGAAGATACCACTGAGCTGATTTTCTATTGTTTTTGCAAAACTTAATTCACCAAACTGGGTTTCTATGACTTGCCCCAGACTGCCTGCCTGTTCGAGTAAGATCCCGATTCCGCCCTGAATATCCGGGTAAGTGGATGCTTTACCAATATAAAAATCATCGAATCTTTCTTCACTGAAATACAATTTGTCTTCTTTATCAAATTGCTCAACGGTAAATTGAGTGAGCGCTCGAGTCAGTTCAATATTCTCATTCGGCGTTAATGGATTGGTTCTGTCTGGCACACCGGGTTGAAAGAAATAGCTGTGATCAGACTGCATTTCATGAAAGTCAGCTAACAGATTAGGTTTCCATTCATGATACTGACGTATTTTAGCCTGTGATTCAATTTGACTGAGCGGTAGCCAGTCTCTGTTCAAATCAAAATAATAATGATTTCCGCGGGCGCTGGGCCAGGGTTCATTATGGGATGCATCTTGCCTGTCGGCAGGTGGATATAAGCTGTAATTACGGTTTGCCCAAGTTGCAAACGCATCATAGCCGTCCGGGTTTGCTATTGTATCAAATAATATAACGGTATTGTCCAACCAGCTTTGAATACTTGCATCCTGACTGTTAATCAACTGATAAATTGCTTTAATGGCGGCATGAGTTCCGCTGGGTTCATTGCCGTGGGCTGAGAAACTCAACCAGATAATGGCTGGCATGGTTTGCGTATTTAACGGGGTTGCAAACGGATTGTTAAGTTGTTCGTGGCGAATCCGAATGGCATCCAGCTGGTCGATATTTTGTTTTGAGGAGACCAGAGTTAAGTTGAGTCCTCTGCCTTCATGGCTCATGCCATAAGGCATACGTTTAATTTTGGCATTGTTTTGAGCCAGATAATTAAGATATTGCTCTATCTGATCATATCGTAAATGTTGTTCACCTATTTTTTTATTAAAAAACTGGTCAGGTGAAATCAGTGTACTGGCTGACGCGGTAACTATAATGCTTTGGAAAATAAGAAGAATGAAAATCGATAAGCAACGCATCAATTGAACAACTCCGACAGGTTATAAAGACCGGATAACTATATCATACAAAGCCTGCAGAGGCAGAGACACATGATTAAAATACTTAGCTGATGTGAGTGAATGTGATGCCCGTCAGGCAAAATTTAAGCTGTGTTTATTTTAAAATATAAAGATTGTGATTAATTGTTGCCAAACAACTAGTTTTTAGTCGGTTTTATCAATCTCGGCTAATGAAATTTTCAGTTCAACCTTTTTTGTTGGTCGAGATCAGAGTATTATATATTAATTCCGAGTAAATTAGTCAGGTACTTTGTATGAGCGAAACTCAAACCCTAGTTACTATTTCTGAATCAGCGCAAGCACATTTTGCAAAATTGCTTGAAAGTCAGGATTCTGGTACCCAAATTCGAATTTTTGTTGTGAATCCAGGTACACCTAATGCTGAGTGTGGCGTATCTTATTGTCCGGCAGATGCCATCGAAGAGAAAGACATTATTGTTGAGTTTGATGCGTTCAATGCTGTTGTTGACCCTGAAAGTGAACCGTATTTAGAAGATGCATCGATCGATTTTGTAACCGATCAAATGGGATCTCAACTGACATTAAAAGCGCCTAATGCAAAAATGCGTAAAGTGTCAGAAAATGCGCCTTTACGCGAGCGCATCGAATACGTATTAGTTAGTACTATTAACCCGCAACTGGCTAACCATGGTGGTAAAGTCAGTCTGGTTGAATTAACCGAAGATGGTATTGCCGTATTAGAATTTGGCGGCGGCTGTAATGGTTGCTCTATGGTCGATGTCACTTTAAAAGAAGGCATTGAAAAACAGTTAATAGAACAATTTGAAGGTGAATTAACCGGTGTTAAAGATGTGACTGAACATCAGGCTGGCGCACATTCATACTATTAATTTTTAAATCCTTCTATGCAAGAGCCACAATCAAGACTCGAAAAACTAGGAAGTGCGCCAGATAAGAGCTGGCGCATTTTTATTCAGGGGTTAATTGGTTTTTGGCTCAGTGCTGCAGTCGTCTGGTTCAGTCTGGACTATGCGCCTTTCTATTTTTATATCGCAATTGTCTTGCTGATTATCGCATTTACTTATGCGGTCTGGGGTTATATTGGTATTTTTGCCAATCGCTGGCTCAGACTCAAGATTCAGCGCGAGCAATATAGCCGGGTATTTTCCGATAAAGAGTAATCCCTCTGGTTATCATCATGGCATGCAAAGCCAGCCATAATGCATGATTGGCCTGGTATGTATCAGACTGTAGGGTTAAATCGGCCAGATACCACACCGGAAAAAATACACAAAATACAGAGACCGCCATGCTATTTCGCATGGTTTTACTGGCAGCCAAGCCGATAAAAATACCATCTAATAAAAAGCAGCCCGCCGCAGTTAATGGTAAAAAAACTATGTATATCAGATAAGACTGAGCGACGCTTCGAATCGCATGTAAATCTGTCATCAGGTTAATGATCGAGTGTCCAAATATAGCGAATATCAAACAATAAAAAACAGCAAATAAAAATGTGAAAAGGCTACAAGCTTTTAAAGTTTGTTTAAGCTGGTTTTTTTGTTTTGCGCCATAATGTTTGCCGACTAAAACCTCAGCTGCGTATGCAATGCCGTCTAAACCCAGTGAAATCAGCATCATAAAATTCATTAAAACCGCATTAGCGGCGACCACCTCTACACCTAAGCGGGCTCCCTGAAAGGTAATAAAAAGTAATGCGGCCTGCAAAATTAGAGTTCGTAATAAAATATCACGGTTTACCAGCATAAAAGGTTTGATTTTCTGCCAGTTAAAACTTTGTTTAAACTGGACAAGCACTGATTTTAGCATCAAAGGTTTGGCGAATATCAATAAACAGAACAACCCCAGATATTCAGCAGTCAAACTCGCAAATGCGACGCCTTTGACAGCAAAATTGAACTGATATACCAATAATAAGTCCAACAGGACATTGGTCAGGTTCATCATGATTTGAACCCACATGATTTGTTTTGCTTTGCCCTGAGCAAGCAACCAGCCAATTAAAACCAGATTAAATAAGCTGGCGGGGATTGCCCAAATTCTGATAGTGAAATAATCGGTTGCACTTTGGCTGGTGAGCGTATCGGTTTGTGCATACCAAAGACCCAGTTTAAGATAAGGGCTTTGCAGGCATAAGATAAATGCGGCAGCGAGCAGAGCAACCGTTAAGGCTTGTCTTAATAATATATTGGTCTGGGTTTTGGCGTTTGCCTGTACACTGGCCTGTGAGGTTAAGCCCGTGACAGACATGCGTAAAAACCCGAATATCCAAACGGCAACCGTAATCAACATGCCTGATATTGTCACCCCGGCTAATAGGTGAGGCTCAGGTAAATGACCTAATACACTGGTATCCACAATCCCCAAAAGCGGTGTGGTAATATTTGAAATAATCATAGGAATGGCAATTGCTAAAATTGCACGGAGTTGACTAGATGAAACTTTGGAAAACATGCTTTTATTGTTTTGCCTTAATGGGTTTATTAAATTTTAACAGAGTTGCGCTTGCACAGGAAAAAACAACTGAATCTGGAATCTCAGATAATCAGCTGATTGTTCTACAATACCACCATGTTGCGGAGGATACACCGGGCATTACCAGTATCAGGCCGAAAGCTTTTATTAGCCATTTAAATTATTTAGCTGACAACGGATTCAATATTGTTGATTTACCTGAGGCCATTCAAAAAATAAAAACCGGAGAATCACTTCCAGATCATGCTGTTGCGATCACTTTTGATGATGGTTATTTAAACCTGATTGATTTTGCTTTACCTGAGCTTGAAAAACGAGGTTGGCCAGCAACTATTTTTGTTAATCCCGGGTTATTAGAAAAACATAGCTCCCATTATTTATCCTGGCAACAATTAAAGACCTGGCAGAAAAAAGGCATGGCTATCGCCAATCATGGCTGGCAACATGATTATTGGATCAGACAACCCAAAGATATCTCAGCGCAAGATTGGCAAGACAGAATTAAACAATCTATTTTATCTACCGAAAAAGCGATAGAACATCATTTGGGTCATTCCCCCAAATTGGTCGCATTTCCATACGGTGAATATGATGACTGGTTAACTGACTGGCTAAAGGCACAGAATCTAATCGCATTTGGACAACAAAGTGGCGTTGTTGCCCGTTATTCAGATTTTGCTGCATTGCCCAGATTTCCTGCTTCCGGTCAATATGCTAACCTGCAAACACTGGCGGTTAAATTAAAAAGTAAAGCTTTGCCCGTTGACTACAATACACTGCCCAGTCCGTTAGTGCAGGATAAAAAGAACCCGCCAGAACTCAGGCTAACCTGGCTAACTCAATTTAATGCTGATCAATTTGCCTGTTATGTAACTGCGCAGCCTAAAGCACAAACAGAACATACCACACAATACACGACTGTGGTTGCCGTTGAAAAGCTCAATTCCGGTCGTTCAAGATACAACTGTACATTGCCGCGAACGGATGGTAGTGGTGACTATTATTGGTTTTCTCAGCCTTGGTTAGTTCAACATTAATCTGGACAGTCTTAAATGCTTTTATATTTAAGACGCTTGCTTGCTGACTACAGTTTATCTATTTTATTAGATATCTTTATGTGACTAATAAATATGGAGTTTTTCTGTCTCGTGTGGTGATTTAAAAAATGAATAAATATTGATAGCTGATTGTGTCGCTTTAGGCTAAATTAATGTCATTATTCACCTGCCTTTGCCATCCCTCATGGCATTATTTAGGAAACATGATGACAGACTTAATCGCTATCTTGCTGCTAATCCTGATCAGCGCTGTTTTTGCGATGTCAGAAATTGCGATGGCCGCTGCACGCAAAATTAAATTGGTTGTAAAAGCCGAAGAGGGCAGTCAAAAAGCCAAAGCGGTATTATTGCTTCAGGAAAATCCGGGGGCGTTTTTTGCGATGATTCAAATTGCATTGAATGCTATTGCCATTTTAGGTGGTATTGTCGGTGAAGCTGCGCTCACACCTTATATTGAAGGCATTATTAGCCACATTTATCAAGGTCAGTACTTGGATACGGTTAGCTTTGTTGTGTCATTTGTTAGTTTAACTGCGTTATTTATTTTATTTGCTGATCTGTTACCTAAACGAATAGCCATGATAATGCCGGAAACGGTCGCTACTTTTTTTGTAACACCTATGCGCTGGATTACACTAGTACTGACCCCGTTTGTCATTATTTTTAATAGTTTGACGAATTTATTATTAGCGTTATTTAAATTACCGACGGAAAGAGAAGATATAGTTACCACCGAAGATATAGTTGCAACAATGGAAGCGGGTGCCGAACATGGCAGCTTGCAGCAGCAGGAATATCAGTTAATTGAAAATGTATTTGAGCTGGAAAACCGGACTTTGGCCAGTGTGATGACACCCAGAGATCAAATTATCGCGTTTGCGATAGATGAAACCAGTGACGAAATTACCCAAAAAATAATCGATACTCCGCATAATCATTTTTTGGTTTGCAAAGAGAATTTAGATAGTTTAATTGGTATTGTCGACTGCAAAGACATATTAAGGCAGGTTTTAAAAGGCGAAGCGGCGCAAATCAGCAAAGAGATGTTAGATACGGATGTGTTTTATTTACCCGAATCTTTAAATCTGTCGGATGCGTTAAATGCTTTTAAAGTCGCCTCTCAACCGTGCGCGCTTGTAGTGAATGAATATGGCGTTATAGTGGGTCTGGTTACTGTGAAGGATTTACTCAGCAGTTTTATGGCTCAGTTAATTACCCCACCGGATGAAGAGGCTATTATCAAAAGAGATAATCATTCATGGCTAATTGATGGCTTAACCCCGATTGCTGAAGTATGCAAAGAGTTGGATATTGAGTCTTTCCCAGAGAGAAACCAGTACGAAACGCTGGCCGGGTTTATTTTATACAAACTTAAAAAATTACCTAAAAAAACCGATTTTGTGATTTATGCAGGGTATAAATTTGAAGTCATAGATTTACAAAATGTCAGAATTGAACAAGTCTTAGTGACAATCATTGAATAAAACAACAGGGAACAGGCGTTATGGAAGATGGCATCAAATACAATGAATGTGATATTGATAAAAAACAAGAAGATGGGCAATACTCGGATTTACCGGCTACCTTGTTAATTTTAATTGCCCTGGTACAAGGATTACTCTTGTTGCTATTACATCAGGCAATAGAGCTGGATTTCTGGCCTAAGCAGTCGCCTCACTGGTTATTTTGTTTTTATAGTATGGCTTTTAGTGCACCGCTTTTATACCTTTTAACACTAAAGTGCCAGCAAGACTTTTGGCAGGTTAGCCGCTGGATTGTCCCGTTAAGCTTATTATTGGCCGTATTGGGATTTTATATAGGCTATCAGGCAACGCCGGTTGAGCATATTCGTTATGACAGCCTGTTGTTCTCTTTTATTTTAACCAGCGTATTAGCACTGTTTAAAATACTTTTGTATGTTCAGCATTTTACCAGTGGCGAGTCATTTACTTATCAGCAATTATTTATTCGTTCCTGGCGCAATTTTTTAACGCTTTCACTTTCGCTTACATTTGCGGGAGCAACGTTTGCCGTGCTGATGCTGTGGGCGGCGTTGTTTAAAGCCATCCAGATTGACTTTTTCTATGAAGTTTTCACCGAAGCCTGGTTTTATTATCCGGTGATCGCAATCGCGCATGGTTTTGGCATCATAATGTTTCGCAAGTTGTCTCATATAATTGATGTGATAAAGCGCATTCAGCAAACACTAATGAAGTTTTTATTGGTGTTAATTGTATTTGTAGCCATTATTTTTCTAGTTGGATTATTGATATCCGGGTTAACACCTCTGTGGGATTCAGGTGGTAGCAGTTTAATTTTGTGGATGCAGGCGCTCACTCTATTTTTTGTCAATGCAGTCTATCAAAATCATGCCAGTGACAGGCCTTATACACTCTGGTTACACAGATTTATTTATATAGGTGTTGCCCTGCTACCTATATACAGCTTGATTAGCTTTTATGGCCTGAGTTTGCGTATTGAGCAATATGGCTTAAGTTTAGCGCGTTGTTGGGGCTTGTTAGTTTGGTTTTTATTGGCTTGTTTTTCTGTGGGTTATTTATGGGGCATTATCAAACTTAAAGATCACTGGCTGGCTCAATTAAGTCGGGTCAATGTGGTGATGGGGCTGGTTTTATTGGCATTTATGCTACTGATTAATTCTCCATTACTGGATTTTAGAAAGCTGGTGGTCGCAAGCCAAATGCAGCGACTCGAACAAGGTTTGGTGAAACCTGAAGATTTTGATGTCAGATATTTCAGAAATGAGTTAGCGCGCCCTGGATACATTGCGCTCCAGTCGCTTAAGACCAGTTTCCCGGATCAAACCACATTAGTTGCCAAGATTAACCGTTTATACCATCCGGAAAAATCGGATAGTGCGATTTTATATCAGGATTTTGTAAACAGTATTAAAATAGTCGGTGATGGCAATAACAACACCGGACAAATGACAACCTTGCCGCAAGCGCTGACGAAAAGTATTTTTGCACAGCTTAATCAAAGTGAGTGGCGAATGCTTAATAACCTTGGTTATTATATTTTGCCTGTGGATGCAGATCAGGACGGTCATTTGGATTATTTGTTTATTGAACACAATAAACATAGCCAGCTAATCAGTTTATATTTTTATGATCAGCAAACTTGGCAGCAGGTATCTACACAATACTTTTATTTAAAAGGCGATGAATCGATTGTTTGGTTGGAAAAAATCAAACAAGGTCAGATTGATTTAATTCGGCCACGATGGCCACATATTAAAGTTGGAAACGCAGAGTATCAGCTCAAATAGCGTTTCCAAAACCTCTGAATCCACCTGATTGGCAGGCAGAGCACTGAATTCGATTAATAAACAATCAGGGTTTGGTGCTTTTTTATCTATTTAAATAAAAAATACAAAAAGAAGTGAAATTCTTTAAAAAAAGGGGTTGACGAGTAGGGGGCAGATAAGCATAATACGCGCCACTTGCTGAGAGGCAAGCATCAAGTGGCTACATAGCTCAGCTGGTTAGAGCACAGCACTCATAATGCTGGGGTCGCAGGTTCGATTCCCGCTGTAGCCACCAATAATGCGGACGTGGTGGAATTGGTAGACGCGCTGGATTTAGGTTCCAGTACCGAGAGGTGTGAGAGTTCAAGTCTCTCCGTCCGCACCATTACTGGGGTATCGCCAAGTGGTAAGGCAGCGGGTTTTGATCTCGCCATTCCCAAGTTCGAATCTTGGTACCCCAGCCATTTCTCTTTTTACATCCCAATTTATACTTTTCTTAATTTATAAAACTTTCTATTCTATTACTCTGATTTTAAATTATTTTCTGTTCCTGATTTTGTAAGTTTTATTTTGTGAAACAAACGTTTATGGGCAATTGCCAGTAGCAAGACTAAACTCGATGCTGCCACTATATATCTGAGCTCTATTGCTAATCCCTGATTAAACACTGTGCTGAGCATTTCCAGGCATATCACAAAATAAATGAATCTACGCAATACATGTTCACTGACGATGGTTAACATAAAAGCCCCTAAAGGCGCGCCTATCGCAGCCACTAAGCAAGCAGCCCACCAGCTATTAACAACAAAATCAGACAGGTTGACTGGATTGATAAAAACGAACCAGAGGGATGCGCAAATTGCATTAAATGCCATGAGTACAACTGTACTGGGAATGGCTTCTTTAATTGGATACTTTAAGACATAAACTAGGATAAAAAATAAAACGACATCTGATCCTGATCCCAGATTGGCAGATAAAAAACTGCCCAACAATGCGGTTAAAAATAAGATCAGTCGTTTAAATTTTAATTGGTGCCGACGCGCGTGCAATGTATGGTTGCAAAGCCAGATGACCCAGGCTGTAATTAAAATAAACTCACTAAATGCAAACCTGAGCAGTTCTGCACTTAAATGGGTTTGGCCAATCGCAAATGGCATGACAATAAATGCGGCCGGAAAACAATAAGCTAATAACTCCCAATGAATTTTGATTCTGCGGCTGATTAAAAATAGGCTGGCAAAGCCCATTCCTATTGTTTGAATCGTCAGACTGAAATATTTAGCGTCGATTGCATTAACACCAAATACTTTCGTTAAAACCGGAAAAGCCACAGCGCCACCACCCAGCGGAGTGACACCAGCAACAAATGAGCCGAATATCATAGTCACAGCGGATGACCAGTACCCCTGAAACAAGGTTGAAATTGACTCGGGTTTATTGGCTAATAACCAAAACACTGCAAACCCGGTTAACAGGATTGGATATAGCCAAGTGCGCAGGTTCTTCAGATTCATATTACATGCTTATTTTAATAACAAAATTCGTTGCCTGAGTTGTTTGAGTTTGCATTCTCGGAATGTATTGGCAGCATCTGTATCACCTTGTTTAGCGAAAAATAAGCTACGGCAATAAGATTCTATATACTGCTGATAATATTTATTGGCTCTTTTAAATTCATACACCGCTGAATTAGCCTGAGGACCTTTACTCTGTGATGCCAGCTTTTCTTCTGCCTGTAAAACCCAGGATTCATATTCACGTTCCACCTGTTTCACTGCTTCATCCAGACAAATGGAATAAGCCGTCGCATGGGTTGATCTTTGTTTGCAGCTGTCCAGTAAAGGTGTAGAAACCGAATCAGCCATAGCGCTGAAACCAGTAAAAGTGAATAACAAGCCAAGCAAGGCTTTTAAATACATCTTCATTGAGATATCTCTAGTCAATTTTTCCGAGCGCCTGTTTTAAAACAAGCTGCTTGACGGGTTTTATATATTCAACGCCGGACATGGCTTGATTACGCAACCAGCCCAGCACAGGATTTTTATTTTTAAATGCGAAAAAGACAAGATCCATCATGCCACTCATAGCTTGCACGTCCAGATTTCTCTGCAAGCTATAACCTATGAAGGTTTTTGTTGATTGTAACCGATTGAGGTTATTTTGCTCAGTTTTTATTAATTTCACCAGCTTTGCAATATCACGAATCCCCAGGTTGACCCCCTGACCGGCTAGCGGATGAATCGTATGTGCCGCATCTCCGACTAGTATCACGCCTTGTTTTTGGGTGTCAAATACTGACATTTTTTGTAGCGGAAAACTTGCAGACTCAAGCAACTCAAATTCAGCTAATTTGCCTTTAAACCAGGTTTTAAGTTGTTTTTGTTGCTCATTTAAAGGCTGCTTTGCCAGCGTTTGCGCTTGCGCCTGTGTTCGATAAACAATTAAATTAGCGTACTCTTTTTGAAGTGGTAAAAAAGCAATGGCACCGGCTTGGTCAAATGTTTGCCATGTCTGCTCCATATTGGGTGTTTGCTCCAGTTTTACCAGCGCACTGTAACAAGCTTGCGGATATTGCCATCCATGACTTGGAAAGTGGCACAACTGACGAATTTTGGAATGAGCGCCATCCGCTGCAATGATCAATTGAGTCTTAACCTGCTCACCTGTACTAAAGGTTAGCTGCCAGTGATCCTTTATAAATTTGCAGGACTGAATTTGAGCTTCTATCACCGGAAACGGATTTTGTTTAAGTGCTGCAGCCTGTAAGTGGGCGTTTTCAACAAAACAGCCTAAATTGTCCAGCATTAAATCTTTAGCATAAAAATGGCATTCACTTTTCGCTTTTTCATTGACACTGAGTTGCTGATAATAGCGCAGCCGTTCCGGATTTAAATGCTGCCAGATTTGTTGTTCATTTAACCAGTCAACCGACCCTTTACTGATGGAAGAAACTCTAATTTCGGGTTGTTCCTGTGTATCGTCAAATACAGGTATTTGTTTATCTATCAATAAAATATCGAGCCGGGTATCAGCCAGAGCGGCTGCCATGCTGGCACCTACCATACCTGCACCTACAATAATAATGTCGTAATCTTGGTTTAAGTGATTTGGCTGAGTCATGGATTACCTGTAAAACCGGAAAAATTTTTACTCTATGATAGCTTTTGCAGTAGGCATACGGCAATAAAGCGTTTGTTTTATTTGAAGAAAACTTGAGCCGGGTTAATTAACCTCAGCTGCACATAATAAAAATTGCCCAACGAGTCTATCTTTCCGCCTCTCAGCGTTATTTTTCTTACTAATAGCTCGCTATTAGGTACACAAAAATGCCTTTATAGACGAAAAACTATCCACATTGGAACGTAAAATAAACAAGATTGTGGTTATATTTAGAAAATTAAATCCCAATTTTACTTCAACTATTTTTATACGCAGCTGAGGTTAATTAATGTCGATGAAGTGATTGTAATAAACGGTCCATTGCACGATAACCAAGTGCCTGCGCCAGGTGCGTTCTGCTAATTTGAATCTCTTCTTTTAAATCGGCTATCGTACGCGCCACTTTTAATATTCTGTGGTATGCGCGAATAGAGAGCCCTAACTTGTCAATTGCGGTTTCCAGAAAGTCCGCATCCAGTTGGGACAGAGGGCAATACAAATCTAATTCTCGGTTACTTAACTCTGAATTTAGCTTGTTTTGGCGTTTATTCTGAAGGGTTTGGGCTTTAATGACACGCTCGCGAATTAGTTGGCTGGGTTCACCTCTATCCTGATTCTGAGACAATGCGCCTTTGGCTAAACGGCTAACCTCAATTTGTAAATCGATTCTGTCTAAAAATGGACCTGATAATTTATTCAGGTATCTGAGTATCTGGTCAGGCGTTGAACGCATTTTATCATCGTTATAGTGGCCGCACGGTGAAGGGTTAAGAGCCGCTATCAGTTGAAATTTGGCTGGGTAATCGACCTGTCTGGCAGCCCGGCTAATGGTCACTTGGCCAGATTCTAAAGGCTCGCGCAGGACATCCAGAACTTTGCGATCAAACTCAGGTAATTCAGCTATACACTCTAAACAGACATATGTATAGACATGCCTTGGTGCCAATTAGAGCATACATCACAGGCGCGTTTAGTAATGTCTATAGTTTTCACCAATTTCATTAAATAAATAGGCTGATTTAGTCTTCATTACCTTATTCGCACGATCTCATATTTGATCTTACAGTTTTGATGAATAAGAACTTTCGATACCCACCAAAAGTGCACTTAGAAACATGCCTTAACTCGATTCAAAGCCATCATTTACCAAGTAACCCGATCACGAATAGGAGCTGTTTTTGGTAGCGGAGAAATTGCTGAAGACTACATACTAGCATTAAAAGAGAGACAAACCGCAGCCTATGCCAATACCTAAATCCTGTTCATGAATAAATGGTGGTAGTTAATTGGCTTATCAATTTTTTGGGCGATTAAATCTTGTGGAATTTGCGAGTTGATTTATCTATCAGTTTTATCAATGGCCAGATTCAAAGTCAGAGTTGATGTCTTTATTAGGTCAATTTGGAACTGTTAATTAAAATTTTAGCTTGGCTATCAAACTCAGGTTTTTCAACAATATTATGGTACCCATAGGTATTACTGTAATGGTAAATTCCGTTTTTCAACACAAAATTGCAGTAGTAGCTAAGTCCATTAATTGCCAATATAGGTTTGGTTTTGCAGTTATTAAAGAATTCAGCTATACATATTACTCTCCCACAATTACAGACATAAGCTGGAGAATAACCCGAATCTTTGTCTCGCCTCGAACCGTAATATTCGTGATTTCCAGCAGTATAAGTGATGGGTAGTTCAGGGCTTATAAGTTTAGTACCCAATCAATACCTTGAGATTTCACGTCATCCATAATGCCGTCTGCAAGAATCAGAACCTCTAATTCCGGAGAGAATTTTAAAACCGGCAAGTTTTTGCCTTGCAAAACACCCTAAATGAACGTCTGAAATGGCGTTTAAAACAATAGAGTCTTTCATTTATTAAAAGCTTTAACTTAAGTTTACTTGGAAGCCAATTTATTTTTTAATGCCGTAATTAGCTCAAGTTTTTCTGACTCCGATAACGCTTCGATTAGGCAATTAAGCTCAGCGGAATTATCCGAATCACAAAAAAAGTATGCCAGCGGAACATTGAGTTCTTTGGCCATACGCCTTAGCGTCTTGATGTCTGGAGTGTGACGCCCTTTCTCGTAATGATTCACGCGGCTGCTCGCAGAGCCGATATCCATCCCAATTCTGATACCCAATTCTTTTTGAGTAAGCATGGCATGGTTGCGCGCTTTTTTAATTCGTTCTGGAATTGGGCTAAATGTGGAATCCAAAAAATCATTCTTGTTGTAAACCTTAAGTAACTTAGATTTTCTAAGTTTATAATAATAAAGTATACTTAGGAATCCTAAGTTTTAGTTAAATCATCTTTATAAAACATGCCTTTAAAATTAAATGAAACAATGAAAATACTGTTAGTCGAAAATGAGCTAAATAACTTTTCAATGATTGAAATTCGAGATGCATATCAAAAAGCATTTCCTTCGGATAAATCATCGGGGGAAATCAGAAAATACTTATATCGACAGCTATATCGTTTGAAAACAGAAGGTTATTTGAAGACTGAGGGAGATGAAAACTCTCAAAATATTGTCTACAGCAAAACAGATTTATTTGAACTCGTTGAGCAAACAAGCACTGTGAAACATACCAAAAAATCAAGAGAAATCATAAACTTGGAAAGTGACTTAATTCAACTTGAAGTAGACTTATCCGCGTCGATAGCTGAGGCTGAAGAATACAATAAATATATCTCATTATATCCACATCATAAATCGTTAATTATGCCAAGATTAAAAGCTACAAGGGAAAAAAGCTCTAGCTTATTAGGTAAAGTTGCGGCCGCCAAAGGATTTATTGATGTACTTTCTAGCAGTGACATTATTCGATGATATTGAGACGCTGGCAAGCTCAATGCGTTACATCTGCATTACAATATTTTGCACATAGTGAGCACTTTTTGTGCCTAGCAACACCCGGCTCCGGCAAAACACTTATGTCGGCGATTCTTGCTAAAAATTTACTAGATAGAGGATTAATTGACTTCGTAATCTGCTTTTCGCCAAGTGTCATGACTTCGGAAGGAATTAAAGCAACTTATGAATCAGTTTTAAATAGAAGAATGGCCGGAAAAATGGGCGATGTTGGTTGCTCACTTACATATCAAGGAATGCTTCACTTAAACTCGGAGTTCTGGGCGTTACTAAAAAATAATCGAGTGTTTGTTGTATTTGATGAGATACATCACTGTGCAGGAGATGAACCAAATAATGCAAATGCTTGGGGTAAGGCTATTCTTGAAAATATTAAAGGATATGCCAGTTATACCCTTGCGTTATCGGGTACACCTTGGCGCTCTGATTCTATACCAATCACCCTCTCTGATTATTCGGATGGAAATGGAAAGATTAATTGTAATCACGTTTACGGGCTATCGCAGGCAATTGCTGATAGTGTCTGTCGAAAACCAAATATTGTTTTAGTCGACAATACCAAAATTACAGTTACTCAAGGAGCTAGTAAACAAACCTATAAAAGTTTTGCCGATGCTTTAGAGCAAAAAGCCATCCACTACCAAGAATTGATTAACCATGAGCAGGCTGTATTGTACCTGTTAAATAAGAGTGCTCTAAAATTAAATGAGCTACGAAAAGAAAATTCAAAAGCAGCAGGTCTGATAGTAGCGGCAAGTGTTGAGCATGCTTACTTTATACAAAAGCTAATGCAAGACAAACTTAAACAAGAAGCAGTTGTAGTTACATACAAGCAATCAAATTCAAAAGATCTTATTGAATCGTTTAAATACACTGAGCTTAAGTGGATTATTAGTGTGGGGATGATTTCAGAAGGGACAGATATACCTAGACTGCAAGTTTGCTGTCACTTGAGTTTAGTGAAAACCGAGCTTTATTTTAGACAAGTGTTGGGGCGTGTCCTTAGAGTCACCAATTATTGTAACAATGAAGCGTGGTTGTACACTTTTTCCGAGCAGAATATGCTTGATTTCGCATTAGGTTTAGCAAATGAAATTCCTGATAAACATTCAATTAAATTTGATGATTCAAAGGATCTGGAAGAGGTTTTGATTGAATCCCGGCAGCTTGTAAGTCCTAACCCAAATCAAAACGTAGATACTTCAAAGCGTAAGACAGACAGTAAAGCTCGAAGTTCAGTGATGCAGATTGATAAATCAAAAGGGATTTCAGACCATGTTTTTAAAAGTAAAGGCGATTTAAGTGCGATAAGTAGCCTAGGGAATTTTAGAGAAAAAATCATCGCTACATATCAATCAGCTATTTAGATTGCGCATACTTAAAAAGCTAAAAATGGTATCGGGGAAATCTTAGGCTTACCAGAATAAATAGTAAGTTGTATTAGCTTATTGGATCTTACGGTTTAGGCGTAATAGAGTTACCTAGTGGAAAGTTCACACAGTTTAGCCGTTTGATATGGATTTGGATAAACCTGCCGTAACACCAGCATACGATCAGACTAATGGCATATATGGCACCGGAACAACTTTTATTGCCAGCACCAATGTGGCCGAAAGTTGGTGCATGAGAAGAGAATTTCTATCTTCGCAGTACAACACTGCGCGGTAGTCGCATTTACCTGAAATCTATTGCTGATTTTTGACATTATGAACATTTACTTAATTGTAACAGTCAGTTATGTTTAAGCTAGCTATACTAGTAGGGCAATAGAATATGAAAAGGATATTACTCACCTTATTTTTTATTAGTTTCCCAGCAATTTGTGCTCAAACCAAAATACCGGATTATGGTTCTGCTCGGGATAACTGGTTCTGGGACAAATTATATACATTTGGTGGCACTGGTTTTTACTGCTCTATCAAATTCGATGAACAAGGGAAATACATTGATTATAAAGGCAAAGAAAAGAAAATGACCTTAGAGCATGTCTATTCTGCGGATTGGATAGCTGATCACCATCATTGTGACAACCGAAACACCTGTGATATTGAAGCATATAAATTTGCTGAAGCGGATTTACACAACTTATGGCCTACAGACGGCAGTGTTAATTCTTCGCGTAGTAACTACCCCTTTAGAGAAATTCCTGATGAGGTATCTGAAAACAGATATTCTAAGAAAGGCTGTTCAGACTTTGAGCGGTTATACGATGTTAAGCAAGATAAAGTATTAATTGAACCCAGAGATGCGATTAAAGGTAAGATAGCTCGTTCGATGCTGTATATGCACGAAGAATATGGTTTACCTCTGCGTGGAATGCAAGATTTAATGTTAAGTTGGCACAAACAATACCCTGTCGATTTCGAAGAGCTTTGGCGTAATCAGAAAATATATGAACTTCAAGGTACCTACAACATGTGGATTGGTGAAGTTAAGCAATAGGTTACAATATGATGCTTTGAGCAAGATATACGATTATTCAAGCTGAGCTTACTGTTAGTAGTTCGCTGTATTGCGGTTTATTGGGAGGCTGAAACGACCAAATAAGAATAAGCTATAAGTTTTTATTTTTTAAATCAAATGGTTAACATGTTTTTCTGATCGGGTTAGTATCGACGGTACGTGAAAAAATATAATTGCTTAACTGTTAAATATTAGGTTTAATTGACAGATAATAAGCAGTGTTGAAGCAGGAAAAGCTATACAACACCAGGCACCGCAAATGAATTGGCTTGATATTTTAGATTATAAAAAAGCCTATTTTTTCAAAGTAAAGACATAGTTTAAACAAAACCTACTGGCTACATCGAGCAGGTCGTACCTCAGCTCAGTAAGTTAAACTAACACACCAACAGCGTGTCGTAAAAATACTAAAATATTATACTTAAGGAGAGAACTATGTCATTACCAAGGACTTTTGTAGGATTCAGTAGCACCAATCTTAACTATTGGCGCCTGATGCAAGCGTGGAAAGCCAATAAAAAAAATTGATTTCAATTTTGCTAATTGCCAGCTTCAGGCTGAAATTAACTCTGAAAATGAATCTTACATTAAGCGAAAGTGTCGAGAACGAATTGATATGGCAGGAAAATATGTCCTATTAATCGGGCAAGACACTAAAAGTAAACATAAATATGTTCGTTGGGAAGCTGAAGTTGCCATAGAAAAGGGCTGTACGATTATAGGGGTTAATCTAGATGGTTCAAGATCTATGGTTAGAGATACATGCCCTCCTATCATCAGAGATATAGGAGCTATTTTTGTCCCTTTTTCGCCTGCAATTGTAGCTTACGCAATCCAGAATTATAAAATGTATAATGATAACGACAATTATCACTACAAAGATCATGTATACACAAGCTTAGGGTATTAATTATGACTTTAAACGATGAAGATTTTCCAGCATTGTACAATTCTGCGGATAGTGCTTCTTTAAAAGCTCAAAGCGCATATTTTAATGCTCTTAGGTGCTATCTTATACTTTTAATAATAGCTGCTTTCGTCTCATTTTTTTATCCGGCAGATGTATGCGCCGCTATAGTATCTGTTTTGTTATTCCTGATTACTTTGGGTATTTTAATTTGGCTCAAAGTTCAAAAGCCAGAAGATACCTGGTACAACGGAAGGGCTGTGGCAGAATCAGTTAAAACGCGGACGTGGCGTTGGATGATGAAGGCTGAGCCTTACGAATCGGATGGACCAAATGAGCAAGTACAAAAAGAGTTTCTCAATGACCTTAAAGTAATTCTAAATCAAAATAGGTCGTTATCACATGAGCTAGAATGGACTCCCGATTTAGGTGAGGCAATTTCAGGTACAATGATTGATGTTCGATCGCTGCCTTGGGAAAAGCGTCTAGAAGTATATGTTTCAGAAAGAGTTGATAACCAATCCCACTGGTATTCAAAGAAATCTCAACTCAATAAACGTTTAGCAAAACATTGGTTTGTTGTTTCAATAGTTTTGCATTCCTTGGCAATACTATTGCTTCTCTATCGTATTAAGGAACCATCGGCCTCATTACCTATTGTAGTTGTCGCTACTGCTGCGAGTGCGGTTCTTACTTGGGTGCAAGCAAAAAAACATAATGAGCTTAATTCCTCATATGCTTTGGCTGCCCACGAAATTGTCTTGATAAAGGGAGAGTCTGTTTCTGTTACAGAGGAGAGTCATCTATCTGAGTTTATAATCAATAGTGAGTCTGCTTTTTCAAGGGAGCATACACAATGGGTTGCGAGAAAAAACGTATAATCCCCTTTGGACTAAGGCGATCGAAAGGTTACGCCTTTGCTGAGAGCGTTTTGCGTGAATGGAAACTATGTATAGGAAGTTAAATGTTTAATCTGATTGTTAGCGGCGGAGGCTGGAGAGAAAATAGAGATACTTTTCCCCTTGGGCGCACATTCGAGTACACATCTGATGAGCTAGTCGCTCGCTTCAAGCCTAATGGTATCCTTGATTTTGAGTCTTTACAAAATCTCCCCACCCTATTTATGGAGGAGTCTTGGGGTTTGGAGCAACAATACGCGAGAGTCGGAAGAATCATTGAAGTATCTGAATCAGGGGGAAACATATTACTCGAATATTACTATGATCCCGAAATAGCACCAATCTCCAACCAAACCTTAAAGCGGGTTGCAAGTGAGCTTGATATAGCTGATTTTGAGTTCAGCCGTACTCATTGGGCAATAAAAAACCAGAATCTATATCGAGTACTATTACGGCATACGAACTCAAAAAGAAAACAACCTAAAGTCTTTACACTAAACGATCCCGAATATATTGAGCCCCTTTTGGTTTCTGCAATGATGCCGTTCAGCCCACAGTTTGATCATGTCTATGCTGTACTCCAGCAAATATCCGAGCAATATGGCTTGAGGTGTCGTAGAGCCGACGATATCTGGGAAAGTCCAGCTGTAATGCAAGATGTGGTCTCACTGATAGACAAATCACAAATCGTGATTTGTGATTGTACGGGAAGAAATCCAAATGTTTTTTATGAGACGGGCATTGCACATGCTCTTGGTCGAGAAGTTATCTTAATCACACAGGCAGAAAGCGATATTCCGTTTGACCTAAGGCATTTGCGCTACGTCTCGTATCTGAATAATGGTGAAGGTCTAGAGGACTTAAAATTAAAATTAAAACAAAGAATTTCGGCATTAGTGGGAGCGTAAAAATATGTAAGACAACAAATCAATGAACTTCATACATACGGCACCTGACTCGGTAAAACTGTGCTGTTCATTAAAGCGTTATGAGTACAAATTAAGGGGGGAGAACATGAAAATAGATCATTATTCAGTTTACAAAAATAAGGGAGGGCAATGGTGCGTCACATCATCTGTGGAAGTAAAAAAAGAACTTAGATTTGCAACAAAAAAACAAGCAATTGAAGCTGCTCGAAAATTTGCTCGTAAAGGTAAGACAGTCATTGTTCATAGCGAAGAAGGGAAGGTTAATCAAGTTATCGGACTAAAATATAAGCCAGCCATAAAATCAGTTAAGACTAGAAGCAAGTTAAAAACGAAAGATGTCAATCTTGCTATTGCAAAGGCAATAGAATCTTTGACGGTCAAGGGGTAAGTTGTGTCTACTGATTATGAAGCTAGTGTATTTATCAATTGCCCATTTGATAGCCATTTCCAACCGTTATTCGAAGCAATATTGTTTACCGTTTATAAGTGTGGGTTAAAACCAAGGTGCGCCTTAGAGCATGATGATGCTGGAGAAACACGAATCGACAAAATAAATAGCATTATCTATGATTGCAAATATGGTATCCATGATATATCTAGAACTGAACTTGACTCTTTCAATAACCTTCCTCGTTTTAATATGCCTTTAGAGTTAGGATTGTTCTTGGGTTGCAAAAAATTTGCAAAGGGAAAAAGCTCTGAAAAAATAACAATCATATTCGATTCAGAAAAGTACCGTTACATGCAGTTTATTTCTGACATCGCAGGTCAAGACATCAAAACGCATAAAAATAATCCTAAAACCCTCATCCAAAATCTAAGAAGCGGTTTTAACACAAATCTAGGTGGTGGTTTACCAGGCGCTACAGCAATTTACAATGACTACAAAGCTTATCAATCGCTTAAACCAGAAATTAAAAAATTTTTAAATTTGCACGATGATGATGAACTAACGTATTCAGATCACGTTCAAATCATTCAGCAATGGATGCGAATTAATTCATAACAAGTGTATGGTACATAGGGCGGCTATTGGCACCTTGTTGTCTCTATATTTAATGAAAATAATCTGAAGACTTAGTACGAACAATTAAAAATCTGTTTTTATAAAACTTATCTTGCCACCGATTAAGGAATCATTCCCGCATTATTGAATAGAATTCATTTTTCACCGCAGAGTTAATTTTTGTGCGTTTCATAAACTTAAAAAATATTCCCTCGCTATCAAGGGAATATTTTAGCTACTTATGTAGCAGGATACACCTTCTAACGTAATGTTGAACCAATCATAAGATCACAAAATCAAAATAAATATCTATATTTTTCAAATGATTAAAAAATAGGTGTAAATTGAAAACTTCTTGAATCAACTAAGGGGCTTTATATTTTTATTATTTGCCCCTTAAGAGCGGGAAGCGGACTTAATTAAAGTTTACTTGGATGTCTTTTTTGCAAATCAAAACGGTTTAATGTTAGCTTTTTACACAGTTTTATAAGATTGTATATACTTTGTTTATTTCAAATTACAAGGGCGAATTAGAGATGGTTTTAAATTAAAAAGTTTGTTATAACATTGAGAATAAAAGAAAATGGAATTGGTGTAAATGCAAGTTGTAGGTGGCTTTTACAGAGAAACATCTTTAGTGCCAGAAATCGATCAAATGTTTGGCTCTGGAGGTAGGGCTGCGGCTATATTAAGTAAAATTGCAAATGATGTAACACTTCACACATATACCGATAATGATTCAGATATTTCGGAATTTGAAAAAAAGTACTCCGTCAAAGTCAAAAAGTATCAACGAGATAGTCCCATAGTATTTTCATATTTTCATCCTTTATCCACTCCTCATATATTAAAAAGTGAAAATGTTCAGTTGCCAATCAAGGTTAACGGTGAAGTTGTCCTTCGTTTCGGATTTATTGAAGGTGATTCGGTAGTAGATGCAGATAGAGTTGTTTTTGACCCTCAAACATGGAAACAAAAGGCTATTTATTCAATAAATGGATCTAAAGCTAATAACCTAGCCATTGTTCTCAACGAGTTAGAGTTAGCTCACTCGATATCCGCCAATAATCTTATTGCACAAGCACAAGAATTATTGGATCTAAATAAAGCGGAAGCCATCGTAGTAAAAAGGGGAGTTAAGGGATGTTTTGTTCTGGAAAACAATGGAAGTAAGTTTTCAATACCATCATATTTATCAAACAAAGTAACCAAAATAGGCACAGGGGATGTTTTCAGTGCTATTTTTGCTTTTTATTGGGGTGTGAAAAAGGAACTTCCTAACCTTGCTGCGGAATTAGCTTCAAAGCATGTAGCATGCTTCTGCGAATCTGGGGGAATAGACTTGGATTACCATAGAATAGAGAAGCTGATTCCCATAAATTTGGAATCATTTAAACCTGTCACTATATTTGCTGATCAAACAGGCCTAGGTAAACGATATATTATAGAAGAAGCAAAATACTTGCTTTTACAATTTGGTATCACTGCTCAGGTAGAGGATCGTTTGGAGAATTTAGCGGCCAACAAAAACTTAATTTTAATTTTAGGGGAAACGTTTCGAAATCCGAAGGCTATAGAAAATCAATTAAAAAAAAGTAAATCTAAAATAGTTGTGTTTGATACAAGCTGTGATGACTGGTTTACAGGCGATTTAACTCCAGGAAATATCGCACTAGTACAAGATTTTACTTCAGCTATCTACCAGATTGCGTGGGCATCAGGCCAGTAAACAAATATAAAGGGAATTTTCTGTGGCAGATATCTTCATAGCCTATTCAAGTAAAAATGAATCAATTGCTAAAAAACTACATGATTGTTTGGCGCATCAATGGGACGTGTTTTATGACTACTATACAGTTGGAGATTTTACTAAGTTTATTGAAAAAGAAATCAAAATATCTAAATGCCTGATTGCTATATTTTCAGAACAGTCAAAAGAGAGCCCAATTTTTAGACATGAACTTTCGTTAGCACAGGATTTCGGTATACCTATTTTAGGATTAAAAATAGATGAAAGTAATAACCCTATTGGTTTTCGAAGTATTAGTTACTGTAAGTTTTTAGACTGGGATGGTGAACTTACATATCCAGAGTTAAACGAATTACGAACTAGAATATCAAAAGTAGCATCACCCAAATCAACCCCACAGAGATTAAAGCATATTATCAGCAATAAAATGCGTCTCCCGATTCTCTTTCAATCAGTTTCATCATTCGAAACTCAACTGCCAACACATGAGGCGGTCGAAGCCCTAGATATTTTTAAATTTCCGTCGATCTTGGTTTCTGCATATGATTTGGAAAAAAGAGAAGAATACAATCAAAAAGAATTTATTAAAAATATAGTGGCTTACAAGGAAGGTGGCGGAGTTATATTATTAGATTCAGGTTGCTATGAAAAATATCGAAATAAAAATAAATCTTGGTGTAGAGAAAAATTTCATAATTTAATTAAATCAATACCATACGACTTAATGTTTTGTTTTGATGAATACGACTTAACGAAGGATATACCTGAACTTTCAGCAGAAATTATTGAATCTGTTGCGAAAGACCAAGAACAAACCTCAGTGCCCGTTTTACCTATTATCCATGCAAGAACTAATAAAAATGGGGAATACATATTTGATTCATTACCTGAACTTGTTTTGGAAGTAGCCAAAAGGCTTAGTCCCTCTTTGATTGCAATACCTGAACGAGAGTTAGGTGATGGTTTATTGGAGCGTATTAAAAATATAGTTAAGATTAGGGAGTTATTAAATACTCTTTTTTATTATCAGCCAATTCATATTTTAGGAACTGGAGACCCAATTGTAATTCCATTCTTTATCGCAGCAGGGGCTGACAGTTTTGACGGATTGGAATGGTGTAGAAAAGTGGTGGATAGAGAGCAACATAGACTTCATCACTTCCACCATTTTGATTTATTTGCTTATCAAGCTGAATGTGCTGGCTCATCGGTGGCTAGAGATGCAACAAATCATGAAGATGTCAAATTTATTGCCAAGGCCATCTTTCACAACTTAGATTTTTATACTGATTTCATCTCTAAACTGAGAATTTCAACGGAAAATGGTAATATAAGAGGATTTATAACTGAAAACTTACCTAAGCCAATATGGGATGAGTTAATGAACAAGCTTAATGGAACTCTAAAAATATGAGGACAAATATAGAAAGGCTAAATGATGCAATTCAAGCTATATATCCTGATATCGAGAATGAAGTCCAAACTAATTCTTCGACTTGTGAAATTCGTTTATGGTGGGAATTATCTGCGTGTGTCCTAAGTAGCCAAGTTTCTTATGGTTTAGCAATTGCTATGGCTGATGAAATTACCAAAAGTAATTTACTAATCGAAAAATATCCGGACATGGAATCGTTATATGTGCAACTGAGAAAGCTATTGATTACACCTGTAAAAGTAGACGATAAATACATGCGACATCGCTTTTATGATGTAAAGGCTAAGCAACTCGCAAAATGTAGTGAGTTGGTTTACAGGCATGCAGGTTCATTGCGAAAATTGCTCGATAGTTTTAACAATCACTTTGAAGCGCGGGAATGGCTAGTGAAAAATATGCCGGGGCTAGGACCAAAACAGGCAAGTATGTTTTTACGAAATTCTGGCACAACATATGAGTTAGCAATTCTTGATAGGCATGTGCTCAACTATATGAGTTTGCTTGGTATGTACAACGAGCCAGAAAAAGTTATATCTAGCAAAAAAAAGTACCTACATTACGAGACATTATTAAGCGAATACGCTGACAGTCTGAATTGTAAGATAGGTCTTTTAGACTGGGCAATATGGGTAGTTATGAGAGTTATTGAAAATAAAAAGGAGTTTACCCCGCAATGCGTATAGTTACATTAGTTTCTGGAGGCCTTGATTCTACTTTGGTCGTCAAATTGGCAAAAGATGAAGGTGTCGATATATATCCCTTGTTTGTCGATTACGGTCAAATTGCAAGGGAAACGGAATTAAAATCCTGTGAAGAAGCTCTGGCATCTGTTGGAGTCAATAAATTTGAAGTTGCTGAATTATCTGGTTTTGGCAAACTTATCAAATCAGGGCTGACAGATCCTACTTTAGATATAGTTCAGGATGCATTTACCCCTGGTCGAAACATGCTATTTCTTTTAACGGCCGCGGCGTATGCTTATCAAAATAACGCTGATGCCATATCAATCGGACTGCTTCATGAGTCAACATCTTTATTTCCTGATCAATCCACTGAATTTCTTGAAAAAGCGGAAGAATTAATAGAAGTAACAATGGGCTATAAGATAAGAGTCTTGGCTCCATTAAGGGAATTTATAAAGTCTGATGTTATCGAGTTAGCAAAATTAAAGGGAATAACTAATACATATTCATGCCATACAGGTAATTTAGAACCATGCGGTGAATGTATTGCATGTAATGAATTTGAAATGGAGGTATAGGGATGGGAGGCAGTTCATCAGGATCTTGGAGTAGGCTTGGCAATGTCAGAGCGCTCGAAGAGAAAGCAAAATTAGCGCTTCAGCCTAAAAAGAAAAATGTATTCATTAGCTTTTCTTCTGAAGATATGAACGAAGTAAACTTACTTCGAGGCCAAGCAAAAAATGAAAATAGTGATATAGAATTTAACGATCACTCCGTTAAGACTGCATACAATAGTGAAGTAGCCGAGTACATAAAACGGAAAATCACAGAGCGTATTAACAGAACTTCAACTACTGTTGTTTACCTGACTGAAAACACGTCGAAGAGCCAATGGGTTAGGTGGGAAGTTGAAAAAAGCCATGCTCTCGGAAAGAAAGTAATTGCAGTCCATAAAGGCGATAAATTTAATGGGATTATTCCTAGCTGGCTTAACGCATCAAAAATAGTCTCCTGGTCAAATTTATCAAACGCTCTAGATTGAGGAAAACAAGTATATGGATCAAAAAATTTGCTTTGTCGTAATGGGGTTTGGCGAAAAGACAGACTACGAGTTAGGTAAGACTTTTGACCTGGATGCAACTTTTGAAGCTATCATTAAGCCAGCAGTAGAAGAGGCTGGATTGAAGTGTGTGCGCGCTGATGAAATATTGCATTCAGGTATTATTGATACAGAAATGTATATGATGCTCTATCAAGCTGATTTAGTTATAGCTGACATTACCACCGGAAATGTTAATGCTGTATATGAGCTGGGAGTGAGGCACGCTTTAAGGCCAAGTTCAACAATAATAATGAAAGAACAAGACGGAAAGTTTTCATTTGATTTAGATCATACCAGTACATTTCCGTATAAACATTTGGGTCCGGATATCGGCTCAAGAGAAGCTAAACGCGCTAGCGGGGCATTAAAAAATTTAATTTTGACTGCCGTTAATGATCAGCAAAAAATTGATAGCCCAGTGTATACATACCTTCCAACTCTTAAGTATCCCATGCTATCAGAGCTGGAATTTCAAGAAAAAGTCGAAGAGCTAGAAGAAGAAAGTGATCGCCTACATTTACTTCTAGAATCGGGTAAGAAAGCATTAAATGATAGTGATTTTAGTTCGGCAATAACCTTTTATAAGGCAGCGGCTGAAATGGTGCCTCAAGACTCAAGTATACTACAAAAGTTAGTATTAGCTACATACAAGTCAGAAATACCTACAAAAGAAAAAGCTTTAGAGAATGCCTTGGGCGTGGTTCAACCATTAACTCCTTATCAATCTAATGATCCTGAAACATGTGGTTTAACAGGAGCAATCCATAAAAGGTTATGGCAAATCCGCTGTAATATTAATGATTTGGAGTTGGCAATAAAGCAATATGGTAGAGGGTTTGAAATTAGACGAGACTATTATAACGGAGAAAATTATGCGGCATGCCTAGATATGCTCGCTGAGTACAGCGATGATTCAAACGAAATTATATACAACAGGATTAGAGCTCACAAAGTTAGACTGACAATAATAGAGTCGTTAGAAAAAGTAGTTGCAGACCATGAGAGTTTTAATGAAAGAAGTGATCGGAAATGGATTTTAGCGAGTTTATCCAACTGTTACTTAGCTGTAGGCAATAACGAAAAAGCCGAAGTTTATGAACTGCGCTTTTTAGCAGAAGAGCTTGCTGATTGGGAACAAAAAACCTTTGTTGAAGGACAAATTGTTGCTAAAGAAGCATTTGAAAAATTACAGGCCTTGAAAAGCTGGTAGCGTATTGTATTAGCTTATGAGTTTTAATAACTACCTTTGGGTAAAATTAAAAAAGGAAACTCAGTCTGTCCACGTGGTTAGTGTGGACGAAGTGAATATTAACTGTATTAGCTCAGACTTGATCTGACAGTTACCCGTTTTTTAATCAGTGACTGTCAGTTTAGATTTGAGCTAAATTCTTTTCAGCCCAAATTCGTTTCCCATCTAATAATGTTTCACGCGGTGTTCTACCACAACACATTTTTCCCTGATGAGTTCGCTCATT
>ENA-ORCW01000065-ORCW01000065.1-marine-metagenome-genome-assembly--contig:-NODE-65-length-175184-cov-7.906423_pt1 | contig 175184 bp, 161 predicted proteins | sample MGYA00237784_ERZ508517 | MGnify/ENA primary metagenome ERZ508517 (study PRJEB26187, sample SAMN06268979) | marine metagenome | isolation source: Tt ae E1 feedstock associated aerobic enrichment on... | reverse complement strand
AAAGTGGTACGCGAGCTGGGTTTAGAACGTCGTGAGACAGTTCGGTCCCTATCTGCCGTGGGCGTTTGAGAATTGAGGGGGGCTTCTCCTAGTACGAGAGGACCGGAGTGGACGAACCTCTGGTGTTCCGGTTGTTCTGCCAAGAGCATTGCCGGGTAGCTAAGTTCGGAATCGATAACCGCTGAAAGCATCTAAGCGGGAAGCGAGCCCCGAGATGAGTTCTCACTGACCTTTAAGGTCCTGTAGGGCCCTTGTAGACTACAAGGTTGATAGGTTGGATGTGTAAGTGCTGTGAGGCATTGAGCTAACCAATACTAATTACCCGTGAGGCTTAACCATACAACGCCGAATGTTTATTAAAACATGAAGTGATTAGAATGAAAGTTTAGATTGATTGAATTCTTTATTACGAAGTCCAAGATTGTAACGATTTATGCCTGGCGGCCATAGCGTTGTGGCACCACCTGATCCCATTTCGAACTCAGAAGTGAAACACAATAGCGGCGATGGTAGTGTGGGAGTTCCCATGTGAGAGTAGCACACTGCCAGGCTCTTAATTTAAAGTCTAACTAAGCACTAGTTCTGACTGACAGTATTAAAAAGCCCGATTCGAAAGAGTCGGGCTTTTTGCGTTTGGGGAATTTAATTAAAATAATGTCAATTGAATTAATCATTTTAGTTAATTGTATCGTAATGTGTGGCACCCTGATCCAAGGTGTAATCGGGTATGGTATTGGTATGTTTTGCGCGCCTTTACTATTTATGATTAACCCAGATTATGTACCTGGACCTATGGTTTTGATTTCTACTGTGTTAACTATCATTATGCTGCTGCGAGATAAATCTGATTTACGTGCTGATCAAGTTTCCTGGACTATGTTTGGTGGCTTTTTCGGTGTGATTATCGCGGGCGTAATCCTCAATTCAGTCAGCCTTAAACAATTTCAAGTTGTATTTGGTTTATTGATTTTATTGGCGGTCGTGATATCCATTGTTGGCTATTCGCCTAAAGTAAATCGAGTAACAACTGCAATTGCCGGATACCTGTCAGGTTTTATGGGGACCTTGACTGCAGTGGGTGGGCCACCTGTTGCACTTTTATATCAAAAAGTAAAAGCAGCTGAATTAAAAGCAAATTTGTCTGCTTTCTTCTTATTCTTAAATATCATTATCGTGACGACCTTAATCTGGATTGATAAATTGAATTTAGACAGTTTGTATTTATTAGTGACTGTATTGCCTGGATTATTCTGTGGTTTTTATTTATCAAGCTTGGCTTCAAAATATGTGAACCCAAGGCAACTCAGATATTTCATATTATCCTTTTCTGCGCTAAGCGGTTTTGGCTCTATTATCAAAGCATTTATTTAAAGTCATTCTTTTGTCATTTGATTAAATTAGATTAGCTTCTATTTATAGATTAAATAGGAGCTAATCTTGATTTATAATCTAGCCGACGATAATTTACCTGAACTCAAAAAAATTGAGTATTTAATAGAAACTTACACGCCGGTCTTAAAATCTGAAAAGATAGCCTCTATAAATTACAAGAACTCAAGTTTTCCGATTCATGCTCTGAAGCTCGGAAGCGATAAGCCTGATGTTCCTGCACTCTGTTTTGTTGGCGGTATCCATGGGTTGGAACGTATCGGTAGTCAGGTTGTACTCGCATTTCTCGAAAGCCTATTGGGCCGGCTAACTTGGGATCTTTCTCTCAATCATTTATTGAAGCATTTGTCATTATCTTTTATACCACTTGTAAATCCGGTTGGCGTTGCAACCCATAGTCGCTCTAATGGAAACGGGGTTGATTTAATGCGTAATGCTCAGGTAGAAAGCCACGAAAAAACGGCTTTTTTGGTTGGTGGCCACAGGTTCTCAGCTAAATTACCTTGGTTCAGAGGTCACTTGGATCAGAAAATTGAAAGTGAAACTAAAGCGTTAATTTCATTTATCGAAAAAAATTGCCTGGCGCGACAATTTTCTTTGGTATTAGACTGTCATTCAGGTTTCGGACTGCAGGATCGAATTTGGTTCCCGTACGCTAAAAGCAAACTGCAACCTATACACCATATCGGAGAGATTTATCACATACGGGATTTATTGTTTCAAGCTTACCCCTACCAAAATTATATATTTGAACCTCAATCACTACATTATCTATGCCACGGTGATATATGGGATTATTTATATGATGAATCCTTAAAAAAACAAGTCACTTTTTTACCATTAACTTTAGAAATGGGCTCCTGGCGCTGGGTAAGAAAAAATCCAACTCAATTATTAAAAAGTTTAGGTTTGTTTCATCCAATTAAGCCTCACAGAATTAAACGTGTACTAAGATCGCATTTAGTATTAATGGAATTTTTAATGCGGGTCACAGCTTCTTCCAGCATTTGGGTAGAAGATGGAAAAAGTTTAAATATGGCGCATAAAGCGACAGCACTCTGGTATAACAACTAGGCAAGATATATGTTAGAAAATAAATTAGATGCGATTATTCTGCTGCGTGGGTTAGGGCGGGAACAAGCACATTGGATGGGGATAGCTGAAAAAATTTCAGCACTTTATCCTGATATACGCATATTGCCAATGGATATCACCGGTAATGGCGTGTTTTATCAGCAAGCGAGTGATACATCTGTATTTAAAATGAGAGAAAAATTATCTGAACGTCTTAACCAAGAATATCCGGGTGTTAAGTCGTTTGCATTAATTGCGATTTCAATGGGTGGTATGATAGCAACAGAATGGGCAAAAGCCGAGCCGGATAAAGTAAAATGTCTTGTATTGATTAATTCAAGTTTCTCCGGTATTTCACCTTTTTATAAGAGACTCAAATGGCAAAATTATTGGAAATTGATAAAAGCAACACTCGGTTCAGTTAAAGTGAAAGAAGAGCTGATATTTTCTTTAACGACTAATCTGATTAATGATGTCCAGACTAAAAAAAGGGTTATTGATATCTGGATAGAAATTGCGAAATACAGACCTGTTTCATTAATAAACTTTATTCGACAACTCATTGCAGCAGCCAATTATCAATTACCATTGATAAAAAAGCCTATATTAGTATTAGCGTGTAAACAAGATAGATTGGTTGACTATACGTCGAGTTTAAAATTAATAAAAAGGTGTGAGCAGGCTGAAATTAAAATTCACCCGACAGCAGGGCATGATTTGCCTTTAGATGATCCGGACTGGCTGATTGAACAAATTAAAGCATTTATCAAAACTTCAGGCTGATACCATTATCAGCCTGAATTACTTTAGCTGTTTAGCTAACTTTCACTAGTTTCATGGTATTGGTTGAACCAATGGTTTCCATTGCATCACCATGGGTTAAAATAACCAAATCACCTTTATTTAAGTGACCTGCATCTTTTAACGAAGATAATAAATCATTGCTTAAAGACGCTGGATTGGATTTAGTTGAGTCAAAGAAATAAGGTTGAACACCACGATATAAAGCACACGTAGTTAATGTTTTATCATGTCGTGATAATGCAAATATGCGAATGCCCGAGCTAATTCTCGACATTAATTTTGCAGTATTACCTGATTCAGTTAAGCAGACAATCGCTTTTACGCCACTAGTGTGGTTTGCTGCATACATAGCAGATAGGGCGGTTGTTTCTGAAATAGAATCGAATTCTTTACTCAATCTGTGATGAGAAGTCAAAATGCTTGGGTGTTTTTCTGCGCCAACACAAACACTGGCCATAGAAGTGACTGTTTCAAGCGGATATTTACCGGCAGCCGTTTCACCAGAAAGCATTACCGCATCAGTTCCATCTAATACCGCATTTGCTACATCCATGACTTCAGCTCGAGTTGGCATTGGATTCTCAACCATGGATTCCATCATTTGTGTTGCTGTAATAACAGCTCTGTTTAGCTGTCGCGAACGGGAAATCAGTTTCTTTTGTTTACTGATTAGAGCCGGATCACCAATTTCAACGCCCAGATCACCACGTGCAACCATTACAACGTCACAGTTTACAATAATGTCGTCAATTGCTTCGTCCGTTTCGACTGTCTCTGCTCGCTCAACTTTAGCAACAATTTGAGCATCTAAACCAGCTTCCTGAGCTAACTGACGAGCATACTGAAGATCTTGACCTGAACGAGGGAAAGACACCGCTAAGAAATCTACACCAATTTTTGCTGCTAATTTAATATCTTCTTTATCTTTAGCGGTTAAAGCGGGTGCTGACAAGCCACCACCTAATTTATTGATGCCTTTTTTGTCTGATAATTTACCGCCAATTCTAACAGACGTAATAATCTTTTGACCTTCAACTCGTTCAACCGTTAATTGAACTCGTCCGTCATCAAGTAATAAAATGTCACCTGATTCAACATCATTGACCAGGTTTTTATAATCCAGCCCTACCGCATCCTGATGACCTTCGCCTTTGCCCATTTCAGCATCAAGTGTGAATTGAGCGCCTTCAGCTAAAACAATTGGACCATCTTTGAAAGTTGATACTCGAATTTTAGGACCTTGTAAGTCACCTAAAATACCGACATTCAGATTTAATTCTTTTGCAATTTCACGAACTTTTTCGGCGCGTTCGATGTGCTGCTCAGCATCACCGTGTGAAAAGTTCATGCGAACAACATTGACACCAGCTTCAATAATCTTTCTTAAATTATTATCTTTATCCGTTGCAGGTCCCAAGGTTGAAACAATTTTGGTTCTTCTAAACATTCGTCCACTCCCAGTTTGTGTGTGCTGTAATTATATTACAAATAGTACTTTAATGATATGCTGTTGTGACATATGTACTAACAATCCGATAACTTTCCGGTATAAACAAGATATATTTTCAAGGTCCTAGAGCCTGTTTATAATTTGAGCTGAGAGAAAAAATTGTCTTAGACAAGGCAAAAATAACGAAATTTAATCATCTAAAAGAATTATTTTTAACGCCGTATAAGACAATTTTGGCCTCAGCCCGAAGGGCAATGGCTATTTTAACCCTTAACTTCATTAGAATTCGTTTATTTAGAACAACTAAACCGCACTCATTCTGCTTTGTTAATGATTAAAATCGCCTATTGCTCAAAAATAACACAAAGATAAACAGGCTCTAATGCAGGCGACCTATTATCGCTCATAAATACATACGCACTTTACGCATTAAACACGCTGATTATGCTTCTATTAATGATCCCTAAGCCCTTTACTATAGCGGGATTCACGCAATCCATCTTTTACTTTCTTCAGGTTTTCCCTGAATTTAGTGCCTCGCCTAAGCGTAAACCCTGTAGCCAGAATATCAATTAAAACAAGTTGTGCAATACGTGATGACATAGGCATGTACATATCTGTATCTTCACTGACTTCGAGTGATAATACCAGATTGCATTCTTGTGCTAGTGGGCTGGCAGCATCGGTTATGCCGATGACAGTCGCATCATTACTGCGCGCCTGAGCTGCACTTTCCACATGACTTTTTGTCCTGCCAGTGTGTGAAATAAAAACAATTACTTCGCCGTCGGAGCTATTTATACAGCTCATACGTTGCATTAATACGTCATCAAAACAAATAACAGGTATATTGAAGCGAAAAAATTTATTTTGTGCATCATGGGCGACTGATGCTGATGCTCCCAGACCAAAAAATGATATTTTGCGAGCTTGGGTCAGTAGGTCAACCGCTCGGTTGATTGCCACTGTGTCTAAGTGCTGGCGAGCTGTATCAAGCGCAGCCATAGTTGAATCGAATATTTTGGAGCTATATGCATCCGGCCCGTCAGCTTCATCAACGTGACGATTTACATAGGGGGTACCGCTTGCCAGACATTGTGCTAAATGCAATTTAAAATCGGGAAAGCCTTTGGTTTCCATGCGCCGGCAGAATCGGTTTACCGTGGGTTCGCTGACATCAGCCGCTTTAGCTAAAGTAGCAATACTGCTATGCATTGCACTTTGAGGTGCCGCCATAATAATTTCAGCAACTTTTCGTTCAGATTTACTAAAACTATTTTGATTCTGTGCGATTTTTTCCAAAATATTCATAATTAGCCCAAGGTAATTAAATATATAAGTATAGTATTATGCCTCAAGGATGTTCGTAATTTAACTACAAAATTATAAAAACCTGATCTTTTTATGTAATTCGGCAACATTTTTCGATATAATCTAGAATATAAACCGATTGAATAGGTATTCTGCGTCTCTTGTTCTGTCAATTGGTTGTAAATTTTCGCTTTTTAGTGTTCAATACCGCGCTTATATTGCGCTAAGCGCAAACAGCTACAATCTCAATATTAAGACTTAACGGGGAGCTATCATGGTCTCGCAATCAAACAAGCCATGTGATTTAGTATTATTCGGTACCAAAGGGGATTTGGCACGCCGAAAGTTATTACCTTCATTATATCAATTGGAAAAAGCAGGTCTTTTAGATACGAATACACGCATTATCGGTGTAGCGCGTCATGAGCATTCACAATCAGAATATGTAGATTTGGTTGAAGAAGCTTTAAAAACCTTCATGAAAGAAGATATTGATGCAGAAACCTGGGACAAGTTTTCTGCTAAGCTAGATTATTGCATGGTAGATTTAAGAAATACCGCAGACTATGCAAAGTTACAACAGCACGTTGACCAGGAACAGCGTGTGATGGTGAACTATTTTTCAACTCCACCATCGATTTTTGGCTCTATCTGTCAGGGTCTGAAAGAAGCTGAATTAATTAATTCTGAAACTCGCGTTGTGTTAGAAAAACCAATCGGTCATGACTTAGCATCGTCTAAGGTAATTAATGATCAGGTTGCAGCGTTTTTTGACGAAAGCCAAACTTACCGAATTGATCACTATTTAGGTAAAGAAACAACGCTTAACTTATTAGCATTGCGTTTTGCTAACTCATTATTTGCTTCAAACTGGGATCATAACTGTATCGATCATGTACAGATCACAGTTGCTGAAGAAGTGGGTATTGAAGGGCGTTGGGGTTACTTTGATGATGCAGGCCAAATGCGTGATATGGTTCAAAACCACTTATTACAAGTATTAAGTTTGGTTGCTATGAATCCACCGATTAGTCTGGATGCAAATAACGTTCGTGATGAAAAGTTACGCGTTATGAAGTGTTTACGCCCAATCACCAAAGAGAATGTTGCAGATAAGACGGTTCGCGGTCAATATACTTCTGGTGCAATTCAAGGTAAAGCTGTACCTGGCTATCTTGAAGAAGAAGGTGCAAATACAGAAAGTAACACAGAAAGTTTTGTTTCGTTACGAGTTGATATTGATAACTGGCGTTGGTCTGGTGTTCCTTTCTATCTGAGAACCGGCAAGCGTTTACCAGAAAAATTAACAGAAATCGTAATTCACTTTAAAAATATGCCACATAATATATTTAAAGATAGTTTTGGTGAATTACCTTCAAACGTATTAACTATTCGTCTACAGCCAAGAGAAGGTGTTGAAGTTCAAGTATTGAATAAAGTACCTGGTTTGGACGATAAAATGCATTTACAAGAAACTAAGCTAGACTTAAGTTTCTCTGAAGCATTTAAAGATGTTCGTATTGCTGACGCATATGAAAGATTGTTATTAGAAGCCTTATTAGGTAACCAGTCACTGTTCGTTCGACGCGACGAAGTTGAAGCAGCATGGACTTTTGTTGATGGTATCTTCAAAGCTTGGGAAGAAACAAACGACAAGCCAAAACCATACCCAGCGGGTACTTGGGGTCCAGATGCTTCAGCGGCTTTAATGGCTAAAGATGGCCGCCAGTGGGATTCATAAGGATATAAAATGCAATTTGTTGAATATAAAAGTACTGAAGAATTAAACGAACAATTTGCACAGCGGGTCGCCAGTTTACTGGCGGCTGCAATTGAAAAAAAAGGCAAAGCCAGTTTAGTGGTATCAGGTGGTCGTACACCACTGCCTTTTTTCAAGCAATTGTCTCAAGCTGATATTGACTGGAGCAAAGTCGCGATAACACTTGCGGATGAACGTTGGGTTGAGCAATCAAGTGACGCCAGTAATACTGCACTAGTTTTAAATAATTTGATTCAAAATAAGGCCTCGAAAGCTACTTTTGTTGAGTTAAAAACCAGCGAATCTAGCGCTTTTGGTGCAGAGGCAAGTGTAGCTTCTAATTTAGAACAGTTATCTTTTCCTATTGATGTCCTGATTTTAGGTATGGGTGAAGATGGGCATACTGCTTCTTTGTTCCCTTGTTCAGAGCAAATTGATCAAGGTTTAACAAGTAGTGACGTGTGTTTAGCTGTACAACCTACAACTGCACCACATGAAAGGATGTCTCTGACACTAAAATCTTTACTTAACAGCGAACAAATTTTTATTCATTTGGTCGGTGAAAGTAAAAAAGTAGTGTTAGATAAAGCGTTAGCTGGAAATGACGTTAAAGAAATGCCTATTCGTGCAGTTCTTAAGCAAGATTCAACACCTGTAGATGTCATCTGGGCTGAAAAATAGCAGGAGACACCCTCAGTATGAATTCCATAGTGCAGGAAGTAACACAAAGAGTAATTGAACGTAGCCGGGAAACGCGTAAGGCGTATCTTGATAAGGTTGAGCGAGCGCGCGTTAAAGGCCCGCATCGTGAAGTATTATCCTGCGGGAATTTGGCACACGGTTATGCCGCATGTCCAAAAAATGAGAAAGGCGTATTAAAGCAGTTTAACAAATCAAATATAGGTATTATTACCTCTTATAATGATATGTTATCTGCTCACCAGCCTTATGAGCATTACCCTAAAATCATTAAAGAAGCCATTGCCGAGACAGGTAGTGTTGCTCAGGTCGCCGGTGGTGTACCTGCAATGTGTGACGGGGTAACTCAAGGGCAACCAGGCATGGACTTGAGTTTGTTAAGCCGCGATGTAATTGCGTTAAGCTCTTGCGTTGGTTTATCTCATAACATGTTTGATGGCGCATTAATGCTCGGGATTTGCGATAAAATCGTCCCTGGCTTAGTGATGGCGTCTTTAGCATATGGTCATTTACCATTTGTCTTTGTTCCAGCTGGCCCAATGCCTTCGGGGATTCCTAACTCTGAAAAGACTCGAGTTAGAATGCTCCATGCAGAAGGTAAGGTTGGTAAAGAAGCACTATTAGAATCTGAATCTGCATCGTATCATTCGCCGGGTACCTGTACCTTTTATGGTACGGCGAATAGTAACCAGCTTGTAGTTGAAGTGATGGGTCTGCATTTACCAGGCTCATCCTTTGTCGAAACCGATAGTGTCTTGCGTAACGCCCTGACGCGTGCCGCATCTAAACAAGTTACCAGAATCACACATTTGGGTAACGACTATACGCCAATATCCAAAGTTGTGGATGAAAAATCGGTTATCAACGGCATTATCGCTTTGTTGGCTACAGGTGGTTCTACCAATCATACAATGCACTTAGTGGCAATGGCACGGGCAGCCGGTATTATTGTTGATTGGACTGATTTTTCAGATCTGTCGAATGCAACACCTTTGCTTACCCGAATTTATCCAAATGGTTCTGCTGATATTAACCAATTCCACCAAGCCGGTGGGATGGCCGTATTGGTCAATGAATTATTAAGTGCTGATATTTTACATAATGATGTGCACACGATTTGTGGTCAGGGTCTTGAAAAGTATACTAAAACGCCAACCATGCTGGATGGTGAATTAACTTGGGTGGATAACCCGGTTAAATCTCAGGACAAAACCATCATTGCAACAGCTGAAAAGCCATTTAACTCACACGGTGGTTTGCAAGTGTTAAGTGGTAATCTTGGACGCAGTGTGATGAAAACATCTTCATTACCGGACGGCGATGTGAGTTTCACTGCACCAGCCAAGGTATTTGAAAGCCAGCACGATCTGGAGCAAGCGTTTAAGGACGATAAGCTTGAAGGTGACTTTATTGCAGTTGTGCGATTCCAGGGGCCAAAAGCGATTGGTATGCCTGAATTACACAAATTAACCCCTCCATTGGCGGTATTGCAAGATAGAGGTCAGAAAGTTGCTTTAGTGACTGATGGACGTATGTCAGGTGCATCAGGCAAAGTTCCGGCGGCTATCCATATGACGCCAGAAGCGATAGATGGTGGTTTATTGGCTAAAGTCCATGATGGCGATTTGATTTTAGTCGATTCAGAAAATGGCAAAGTTGAATTGCTAGTGGATGAAGAAGAACTTAATAAGCGAGAAAATGCTAAACCTCAGTTTGTTGCACAAGAAAGGGTTGGCATGGGACGTGAGTTTTTCGGTTCGCTACGTGCACACATGACAGGCGCCGAAGAGGGTGCTTGTAGTTTGTTTTTTCAGGATTAATTAAATGAGTAAACTAGTAGCGGATATTGGTGGCACTAATATGCGTATTGCTGTTGCTGATGGCGTTAATGCCATTAGCAACATTCGTAAATACAAAGTCACAGACTATGCTTCTCCAGTTGAAACAATAGAAGCTTATATTTCGGATACCGGCATTGAACGGCCAACTCATGTATGTTTGGCTATTGCATGTCCGGTAAACAGCGATCAAATTTCAATGACGAACCATAGTTGGTCATTTTCGATTGAAAAAAGTCAACAGGCATTGGGCGTTGACGCCTTGTATGTGATTAACGATTTTACCGCTATTGCTTTATCTGTTCCATTTTTAACAAATGAACAAAAAATCCAACTGGGTGGTGATTCGGCAGAAGTTAATCAACCAATTGCCGTATATGGTGCTGGAACCGGTCTGGGTGTAGCTCACGTTATTTATCAGGATGGAAAATGGACTGCATTGCCTGGTGAAGGCGGACATGTTGATTTTGCACCCAATAATCAGCTCGAGATGGATGTCCTGAATTATTTAGCAAAAGAGTTTGGTCATGTCTCAGCTGAGCGTTTAATGTCTGGACAAGGTATCGCTAATATTTATCGTGCTTTAGCTTCGATTAATGATGCAGACGATAAAGTATTAGAGCCAGCGGATGTAACTGAAAGAGCTTTAAACGGAACTTGCCCTGTATCTAAGCAGGCATTAGATATGTTTTGCGACGTAATGGGAAGCTTTGGCGGTAATTTAGCACTGACGTTATTGACTCGCGGTGGCGTATTTATCGCTGGCGGTATAGTCCCAAGATTTTCAGAATACTTAATTAATAGCGGTTTCAGACAAAGATTTGAGGCGAAAGGCCGCTTCGAAGCTATTAATAAACAAATCCCAGTCTATATAGTGACTGAGGAACAACCTGGTTTATTAGGCGCTGCTGCCTATTTAGCTCAAAATTTATAAGGTGTAAGATTTATGTCTACTCGAAATTGGTCGATGCAGCCCCTCGAAGTAATGAATGCTGGTAAAGTAGTGCCTGTTTTAGTTTTTAATAAGTTAGAACATGCATTACCTGTAGCTGAAGCTTTGCTTGAAGGTGGTATTCGCGTATTAGAGATCACATTACGTACAGAATGTGCATTAGATGCGATTAAATTAATTTCTGATAAATTACCGGAAGCTATCACTGGTGCCGGTACGGTAACTAATGCGGCTCAATTAAAAGCGGTTGAAGATAATGGTGCTCAGTTTGCAATTAGCCCGGGATTAACTCCAGGCTTATTGGAAGCAGCTAATCAAGGTAATACTGCTTTATTACCCGGTATTGCGAGTATATCTGAGTTAATGACAGGTTTAGATCATGGTTATGATTGCTTTAAATTTTTCCCTGCCGAAGCAAACGGTGGTGTTAAATCATTAAAAGCAATCGGTGGTCCATTCCCGAATGTTAATTTCTGTCCGACTGGTGGTATCAGCCCTGGGAACTTTAAAGAATATTTAGCACTGCCAAATGTTCGCTGTGTTGGTGGCTCTTGGTTAGTGCCAAATGATGCGGTAGAAGCTGGCGACTGGCAAAAAATTACTGAATTAGCAAAAGCGGCTAGTCAGGCGTAATCCGTTAAGCTAAAGATTATAAAAATAGCCCTGTTCAGGGCTATTTTTTTGCCTGAGTTTTGGCAAACTGAGCGCAGTTTATTATTATTCAGGTATAAAAAAACCGCGACAAGTCGCGGTTTTTTTATCGCTTTAAAGCCTAAACTTAGTTTTTAGCAATATGCGCTACTAAGTCTAAAACTTTATTTGAATAACCAATTTCGTTATCGTACCAAGAAACAACTTTAACAAAGTTATCAGTTAATGCGATACCTGCTTTAGCGTCAAATACTGAAGTACAGATTTCACCTAAGAAGTCGTTAGAAACAACATCATCTTCTGTGTAACCTAAGATACCTTTTAACTCACCTTGTGATGCTTCTTTCATTGCTTCACAAATTTCTTCGTAAGTTGCAGACTTCTCAAGGTTAACCGTTAAATCAACTACTGAAACGTCTGGAGTCGGTACACGGAATGCCATACCAGTTAACTTGCCGTTTAAAGCTGGAATAACTTTACCTACTGCTTTAGCGGCACCAGTCGAAGATGGAATAATGTTTTGACCCGCGCCGCGGCCACCACGCCAGTCTTTAATTGAAGGACCGTCAACTGTTTTTTGAGTCGCAGTAGTTGCATGAACAGTTGTCATCAAGCCGTCTTTGATGCCCCATTTGTCATTTAAAACTTTAGCTAAAGGTGCTAAACAGTTTGTTGTACAAGAAGCGTTAGAAACAATTTCTTGTCCTTCGTATGAATCTAAGTTCACACCACAAACAAACATTGGCGTGTCATCTTTTGAAGGAGCAGACATGACTACTTTCTTAGCGCCAGCTGTGATGTGTTTACGAGTCGTTTCGTCAGTTAAGAATAAACCTGTTGATTCAACAACAACTTCAGCACCTACTTGATCCCATTTTAAATCTTCAGGATTGCGCTCAGCTGTTACTCGAACTGTTTTACCATTGACAATCAAGTTGCCATCTTTAACTTCAACGTCACCTTTGAAACGACCGTGAGTTGAATCATACTTTAACATGTAAGCCATGTAGTCAACGTCGATTAAATCGTTGATACCAACGACTTCAATATCATCGCGTTCAACAGAAGCACGAAAAACGAATCGACCGATACGGCCGAAACCATTAATACCTACTTTAATAGTCATAGTTGTTCCTAAACTGATTGTTGATAAATATAATTTTTGTGGTTCGGTAATTAAAATCAAAAGAATCTTTCACGCAACGAAAATTCTTTTTAGTACCAATTATTGTAAAAATCGCGGCTTATTATACAAAATATATATGATAAAAACTCGAAAAAATTTATTTTAATCGGTAAATCAATCAAAAAATGCGCTTTAATTGAAAATAGCTAGATGAAAAATAACAAGATTCAGTTATGCTAGAGATAAATCAAGGCTTAGGACTAAATTATGGATAACGAATTAATCGATCAGGTTGCAAAAGCACGAGGAATTGAAACCCGTTATAAAAATGCCTGGGGACAGGATTCAGAAGTCGAACCAAGCAGTAAAGCAAAATTATTAAAAGCCATGGGTTATGCCGTTGATGATGCTGAACAATTAATGGCTCAATTAGAAGAAGAAAAACAAGACTATTGGCTATCTTTATTAAATCCAGTCAAAATTATCCGCTGTGACGAAGAAATCGAATTTGAGTTAAGAGTGCCTATCGTTCTGGCCACGCAAAATCTGACTTGTTTAATCAAAACAGAGCAGGGGCAGTCCATCGAACATGAGTTTTCCCCGATTGATGCCACTTTAGTGGATGCCGAAGAAATCGGTGAACTGGAATATCAAGAATATTTAATTGTTATTCCTGAAACGCCGGACATGGGTTATCACCAGATTGAACTGTATGATGAACAGCGCCAGTTGATAGCAACCCAACAACTGATTATCGCGCCGAAACAGTGTTATCAACCCGAAAAAATAAAACAAGGGCATAAAGTATGGGGTACCAGCGTACAGCTATATTGCTTGCGCAGTGAGACAAACTGGGGGATCGGTGATTTCTCGGATTTATCTGATTTGGTCCAGAATATTGCGCGCCTTGGCGGACACTTTGTCGGTTTAAACCCGATTCATGCTTTATATCCAGCCAATCCGGATAGTTGCAGCCCTTACAGTCCTTCATCCAGACGCTGGTTAAATATATTTTATATCGATCCTCAAGCCGTTGATGGGTTTGACCAGGCGGCTGAAGTACAGGCAATTATATCAACAGACTCACATAAAGCTTTATTATCTGAAGCAAGACGGGTTGACTATGTCAGTTATCAGAAAGTCGCTCAGCTTAAAATGCCGGTGTTTAAAGCCCTGTTTAACTGGTTTAAACATCACCATATTTCTAAAAACACAGAACAAGCACAACAACTTCGAGATTTTATTGAAACCGGTGGTGAGTCTTTGCAGCAGCAAGCTTGTTTTGATGCCATTCAGGAATCTTTAATTGAGCAGGATATTCAGGCTTATGGTTGGCCAAGTTGGCCTGAACACTTGGCTAATTATGATACCGATAAAGTCTCGCAATTTATCATTGAGCACCCAGATAAAGTCCATTTTTATCAGTATTTACAATGGATCGCTCAGCTTCAATTAGAGAACTGCCAGCAAGTCGCTAAACAAAATGATATGTTAATTGGTTTATACCGGGACTTGGCTGTAGGGGTGAGCTCTGGCAGCGCTGAGGTTTGGGCTAACCGGGATTTATATTGTGCTGATTTAAGCGTGGGAGCACCGCCTGATCCACTTGGACCTCAAGGCCAAAGCTGGGGATTGCCGCCGATGGATCCGAATCAATTGTTTCAGCAAAATTATCAGCCTGTAATTGATATGTATCGAGCCAATATGCAGGCCTGCGGTGCGCTTAGAATTGATCACGTGATGGCACTTCTTAGACTTTGGTGGGTTCCGGCTAATGAGCATGCTACTCAGGGAGCTTATGTTTATTATCCGATAGATGATTTATTGGCTATACTTTGTCTGGAAAGTCAGCGTAATCAATGCATGATTGTGGGTGAAGATTTAGGCACAGTGCCTGAAGGCATTCGCGACATTTTTGAAGACAATGGTCTGTTGTCTTATCGAGTATTCTTTTTTGAAACCGCACCCGACGGCGGTTATTACTCTCCGGCTCATTACCCTAAACAGGCGATGGCTGCGTTGACCACACATGATTTGCCAACGCTCAGAGGCTTCTGGCATTGTGAAGATCTGGAATTAGGCAAGCGATTAGGGGTTTATCCGGATGATGAGAATCTATCTCAAATCAGGCATGGTCGCCACAACAGTAAACAGCGGATATTAGACAGTTTACACGGTCATGGCGCAATCAAGCCGGATACATCAAGAGATGCATTCGATGTCGCTATGGATCGCCATCTCAACTTTGATATTCAGCTACATATGGCCCACGCCAATAGTGTTTTGTTAAGTTTGCAGCTTGAAGACTGGCTGGAAATGGATTTACCGGTAAATGTACCAGGTACCTGTGATGAATACCCAAACTGGCGCCGGAAACTCAGTAAATCATTGACTGATATTTTTGCTGACGAGAATATAAGGCAACTGAGTGAACGCCTGACTCAGGTTAGAAGTGAAAAATTAGCTTTGTGATGAATTGCTTTCATTTAAAGATTGAAAGCCAGTTTAATTTGTTACAAACTGACTCATGTTTGATTATTCAAACAAGCCAATAATAATGTTTTGATTCAAAATGATTTTATTGGCACTGAAATTGTATCAAAGCATTGTAATTTAATTAAAATGACATCTAAGTGTTTAAATAAATTCATATTGCTTTGTCAATTTTGTAGGGCTTAGCGGTGCGTTCCAAGCGGTAAAAGGAATCTGTCCTGCAGTTTATCAATATCTTTCTAATACAACGGGATTTTTGTATGCTCGCAAACGAATTAAACCACGTAAAACTTCATAACCCATTCGATTTCTTAGGTACTCAACCGAACGACCAAGGCAAGACAAAAGTTATACGGGCCTGGATCCCAAATGCACTCGAAGTAGAGGTTTATAACCTCGAAAGTGATAAATCAATCGGACAATTAAAACAAACAGATCCAGCTGGATTATTTGAAGCTGAGTTTGATAAATTAACACAAGATATTGTTTATTATTTCAAAGTTAAAAACGCTGAGCACGAATATAAGGTCATAGACCCTTACCAATTCAAAGAACAGGCATTTCATGCGGTTCACTACGTCAATACACAACCAGAAAATTTATACCGACAATTGGGTGCACAACTGATTGAATTAGATACTTCAGCCGGTAAAGTTAAAGCAACCCGTTTTGCTGTTTTTGCCCCAAATGCGAGCGCTGTGAGCCTTATTGGTGATTTCAACTGCTGGGACGGTCGTTATCATCCAATGCACAAAACCCAATGTGGCCACTGGGTTTTAGTGGTCCCTGAAGTATCAGCGGGTACCCGTTACAAATATGAAATTAAAGATCCTATGGGCAATCAGTTGCCGCATAAATCTGACCCCATTGGTTTTTATGCGGATCAGTATCCGTCTCATGCTTCTATCGTATTTGACCATGATAAGTATCAGTGGAATGATGAAAAGTGGTTATCTGAGCAAGCACAAGTGAACCGCTATAAATCGCCAATGTCGATTTACGAGCTACATCCGGGAAGCTGGAAGCCTAAGTACACAGAAAAAGGGCGTGAAGTCTTAACTTACCATGAGTTAGCTGACGAACTTATTCGCTATGTTAAAGACATGGGTTATACCCATATTGAACTAATGCCAGTAACCGAACACCCATATGACGGCTCATGGGGTTATCAGCCTGTTGGTATGTTTAGTCCGACCAGCCGCTTTGGCAGCCCGGATGACTTTAAATATTTCGTTGACCAGTGTCACCAGAATAACATAGGTGTGATCATGGATTGGGTACCGGCTCATTTCCCGGAAGACGGACATGGTCTGGCTCGATTTGATGGTACCTTTGTTTATGAATACGAAGATCCGAGACGAGGCTGGCACCCAGACTGGAATTCCTGCATTTATGACTTCGGTAAGGATACGGTTCGTCAATTCTTAGTTGCCAGTGCGTTAATCTGGTTAGATAAGTTTCATATTGATGCGCTACGAGTGGATGCGGTGGCCAGTATGCTTTATTGGGACTATTCAAGAGATGAAGGCGAGTGGGTACCAAATGTAGATGGCGGTAATGAAAACTACGAAGCTGTTAGTTTGCTGCGCTGGTTTAATAAGGAAGTTTATCAAAAATATCCGCATGCCTTTACGATTGCTGAGGAGTCTACTGCATTTCCGAAAGTTTCTAAACCTGTATTTGAAGGTGGCCTAGGATTTGGGTTTAAATGGAATATGGGCTGGATGCATGACAGTTTACATTTCATATCGAAAGATCCGGCTTATCGAAAGTATCATCACAATGAAATTACATTTTCTATGGTGTATGCCTATAACGAAAATTTCATTTTACCGATTTCACACGATGAAGTGGTTCATGGCAAAGGGTCATTGTTACGAAAAATGCCGGGTGATGAGTGGCAGGCTGCCGCAAACCACAGATCATATGCCGCCTTTATGTACGCCCACCCGGGCAAAAAACTTAACTTTATGGGTAATGATATCGGTCAGGCAAATGAATGGAATCATGCCGGTTCAGTAGAATGGTTTTTACTTGATTATGATAAACATAAAGGTATTCAAAGCCTGTACCGGGATTTAAACAGACTTTATTCCCAGTATCCCGCTTTATATGAAAAAGATCATGAAGCCGGTGGTTTCGAATGGATCGAGCACCAGGATGCCGGTCAGAGTATTCTATCTTTTGTCCGAAAAGCGGAATCCAGTAATCAAAAAGTTTATGTTATCAGTAACTTTACGCCGGTTCCACGAGAAGGGTACCGACTCGGCGTTAAAGAAGCGGGTGAATATAAATTATTATTATCAACTGACCAGTCGCAATATTGGGGTAGTGATTTTTCTACCGGTGACCTTTATCAGGCCGATAAACAAGCTTGGCAAGGTCAGGAATATTCAATCATGCTCGACTTACCTCCGTTAGCAACGGTTTATGTCGTATTTGATGAATAGATACAATCAGAGTTAAATGATTCAGCTCTGAAAAATGAATGAAGACATGGCTTAATCTTGGTTAAGCCATGTCTCATTGATTGATACCCAAGAATTCTTCATCGAGCCGGAGTCAAAAATGCGACTTCGGTTGTGCAATATTAATGGATAAACACCACCACTTCCCACTCAGAATTAACCAGGTTTAGCTTAAGGAGGCTAGGGTGAAGCAACTACAAGCATCAAAATTAGCAACCGTAAAGGGATACAACGTCTTTTTGGGCAGCGCAAATCAGTTAGGTTCTGTATACATTAAAGGCAAGGGCACCAATTTTTCAGTTGTGGCACCGGATGCCGCTCAAGTCGAATTATGTCTGTTTGATTCAGATGAAAAAGAGTTGGTCCGGATTGTTATGCCGGGCAGAAAAGGGCGAGTCTGGCATGCTTTTATTGAAGGCATTAAGCCCGGGCAATTATATGGCTACCGTGTATCGGGTAAATATGCGCCTGAATCCGGTCTTTTCCATGATCCGAATAAATTGTTAATTGACCCTTATGCCAAACGAATAAATCGTACCGTCTGTTGGAGCGAGCGCCTATATCAAGGCGACTCTCAATATATGGTGCCTAAATCTGTGGTAATTGATGATTGTGATTTTGACTGGCAGGATACGGAAAAGCCTAAAATACCGGACTCTGACACTGTCTTATATGAATTGCATGTAAAAGGTTTTACTAAATTACATCCCAAAGTGGAAGAAGCACACCAAGGCACTTACCTGGGCCTGATTGAACCTGAAGTTATACATTATCTCAAAGATCTGGGTGTCACCAGTTTACAGCTGATGCCTGTGATGACATTTATGTCCGAACCCAGATTAGAAAAACTAGGGTTAAGCAATTATTGGGGTTATAACCCGATCAACTTTTTTACACCGGACCCCAGATATGCGGTTTCGGATTCTGTGGTTGAGTTTAAAACCATGGTCAGAGAATTACACAAAAATAATATTGAAGTCATTTTAGATGTTGTTTTTAATCACAGTGCAGAAGGCGGATATGACGGGCCTGTGCTGTCTTTTCGAGGATTGGATAACAGAAACTTTTATTTATTTGAACGAGATCAGCATGGTCAGAATGATTATTCAAAGTTAGTGAATAATACAGGTTGCGGCAACAGTATTAACCTGGACAATCCGTATGTACTGCAACTGGTGACAGCGTCTCTTCGTTATTGGGTTGAAGAGATGGAAGTCGATGGATTTAGATTCGACTTAGCGGTCAGCTTAGCACGTGAAGGCAATGATTTTGATAATTACTCTGCCTTTTTTAAGGTTCTCTTTCAGGATCCTGTTCTGAGCCAGGTTAAATTAATTGCCGAGCCTTGGGATATTGGCTGGGGTGGTTATCGTTTAGGTCAGTTTCCTGAAAACTGGCATGAATGTAATGATAAATTCAGAGACACAGTCAAAGGCTTCTGGCACGGCAGTCAATCTCTTTTAGGCGATTTTGCGACCCGCTTGTTAGGTTCAAGGGATGTATTTCTAAAAGGTATACGCTCAATTAATACCAGTGTGAATTATATTGCTTATCATGACGGGTTTACGCTACATGATTTGGTGAGTTATAACCACAAACATAATCAGGCCAACGGAGAAGACAATCGGGACGGACACGGTCATAACTTGTCTTATAATCATGGTGTTGAAGGTCCAACACAAAATGCCAAAGTTAATCGGCTCAGAGAAAAGCAAAAACGTAATCTGCTGGCCACATTATTTTTGTCACAAGGCACACCTCATCTATTGGCCGGAGATGAAATTGGTCGCACCCAGTTGGGAAATAATAATGCCTATTGTCAGGATAATACGATTAGCTGGCTCAATTGGCAGCTGACTAAAGCAGATAAATCGTTGCAGACCTTTGTTAAAGAGCTGATTAAATTGAGGCATAGTAGTTTATTGCTTCATTCATTATCGCTGGATGATGACAATTATTTTGGCACTTTGATAAATCATAAAGTGAACTGGTTTCAGGTTAATGGCGAACCCATGGATGATATGGCCTGGAACGCACCGCACAATTTCAGCCTAGCAGTCGAATTGGTATGCGGATCATACGAGCATTGTCCGGAGCAAGACAGGTTTTTAATTCTGTTTAATTCAGAAAACCATGATTTACATTTTACCTTACCTGAATTAGCCGACAAACAAACCTGGTCTCTGGTATTTGATACCGCGCTTGAAACGAATCCTTTCTCTAAAGAAAATTCGGTCGGTGATTATTATAATCAGCAAAGTAAAAGTCTTTCTTTGTTACGTCGTTGTTTTAATACTAAATAAGCTTTAAAACCCCCGCTGGATATAGTCTGGCTGCCAAGACTATATCCAAAAAATGACTCGTCATATTCATTAAATATTATTAATCGCATTTATGGCCTTTATGATGCTTATAATTTCAGGTTATCCATAAGTGTCAAAACAACGCCTTATCTTTGTAGCCTAGTGCTCGCTTTTTAGCTAAAATAGCCCGCGATTTTCACAAAGCTGACGAATATAGGAACAGAATATATGTCGAGCACGACTTCAACTTGCCAAATCGGTTTAATCGGTTTAGGTGTAATGGGTAAAAGCCTTGGTTTAAACCTAGCAGATAACGGTTATAAAGTTGCCGCATTTGATTTAGATGCTGATAAAGTGCAGGGCATTTTATCGCAAGACGAAATAGAGCGTGGCGAGCAAGACGCGCGCATTGAAGGTTGTTCATCATTTGAAGACATGTTGAGCAAACTTGAAAAACCTTATTTAATTATTTTATCTATCCCAGCTGGTAAACCAGTTGATATCGTGTGTGGCAAGCTGATGGAAGCTGGTATTTCACAAGACGATATCGTTGTAGATACTGGTAACAGCTTATGGACTGATACTGTTGAACGCGAAAAGCAATACAATGGTAAGTTCATTTTCTTCAGCTGTGCTGTTTCTGGTGGTGAAGTAGGTGCTCGTTTCGGACCTTCATTAATGCCATCTGGTGATAAAGCAGGTTGGGCACGTTTAGAGCCTGTGCTCGAAGCTATTTCTGCGAAAGTTGACGCTAATACGGGTCTGCCTTTGGTTAACAATGAACCAGGTAACCCGGTTAAAGAAGGTGAGCCTTGTGCTGCTTATATTGGTCCTACTGGCGCGGGTCACTATGTAAAAATGGTACACAATGGTATTGAGTATGCAGATATGCAGTTAATCTGTGAAGCATACCAAAGCTTACGTACTGCGCTTGGTTTGACACCAAAAGAAATTGCAGCAATTTTCCGTGAGTGGAATAAGGGCCCGTTAAATAGTTATCTAATTGAAATTTCTGCAGAAGTTTTAGATCAGGATGATCCTGTTACCGGTAAACCTATTGTTGATGTCATTTTAGACGTCGCTGGCCAAAAAGGTACAGGTTTATGGACTGCATTAGGTAGTTTAGAAATTGGCTCACCGGCTATGGCTGTAACGGCTTCTGTATATGCTCGTTGTTTATCTAGCTTGAAAGATAATCGAGTTAAAGCTTCTGGTATCTTAAAAGGCCCTGAAGTTAAACAAGTTTCAGAGAGCGAAAAAGAAGCTTATATCCAACGTGTTCATGATGCTTTATATTGTTCGAAGATCTGTGCTTATGCGCAAGGTTTTGAATTAATGAAAAAAGCAGGTGAGCAACAAGGTTGGGACCTGGATTTTGCTGCAATTGCTAAAATCTGGCGTGCCGGTTGTATTATCCGTGCTGTATTCTTGCAGTCTATTACTGATGCATTTAATAAAGACAAAGAATTAGCCAACTTATTGATGGATGACTTCTTTGCGGGTCAAATCGAGAAATTCCAGGCAAACTGGCGTGAAGCGATTGTTGACGGTGTGCGTTTAGGTGTCGCTATGCCATGTTTCACATCATCACTTTCTTACTATGATTCATATCGTAGTGAAACGACTGCTGCAAACTTATTGCAAGGTCAGCGTGATTTCTTCGGTTCACACACTTTTGAACGTGTAGATGAGCCTCGCGGTCAGTTCTATCATGTAAACTGGTCTGCTGAGCGAGATATCGTTCGAATCAAATAAGCAAGTCTAATGCTTATCGCATCAGTTGGCTGTTTTGCCAACTGATGCTTCCACAATCTTAATGCCTGTTTAATTTAATCCAATCTTTTATTGATCCGAATCAACTTTTGCCAAGTTCAGCTATACTCAAAACTGAGAACTAACCTTTTATAAATCATAAAGATAATCTAGCTTTAATAAAATGAGTCTTGTTCGATTTTTATTCGATATCGTCTATTATTAACTCTAGGCAAGAATTCTAGACAGGAATGTGTAAATTAGGGAGCCGATATGTCCACAGATGTATTATTAGTAGATGACGATAAAATGACTCACAAGTTTATTGAGAGTCAACTCGAAGGCGAATTTAATCTTATTCATGCATATAATGGAGATGAAGGTTTAAGCATTGCCCAAAATACACAAGTAGCCGTTATTTTATTAGATATTGAAATGCCGGGACAAAACGGTTATCAGGTATGTCAAACCCTTAAACAAGATGCTAAAACCAAAGAAATTCCGGTTATTTTTCTATCCGGTAAAAGCAAAGTTGATGAGATAATCAAAGGATATGAAGCTGGCGCGGACGATTTTGTGATCAAGCCATTTGATATGGCGTTTTTACAGACCAAACTCACTGTTATTAATAAGTATTATTCTGAACGTAAGAAATTGAGCCAAAAGATTAAACTGGCCGAAGATACCGCATTTACGGCCATGACTGGCAGCAGTGAATTGGGGCAGGTGGTTAGCTTTGTAGAAAAAAGCTATGGTGTATCAACACCGGAAGAGTTGGCTGAGCACTTTTTAAATTTAACCCGGGTTTGGGGGTTAAACTGTTTGGTTTATATGAAGCTATCAGCGCAAAACTATTATTTTTCAACAAAAGGTGTCGTAAAGCCACTTGAGCAAAAACTGATGGAAAGCGCTAAAAATGATGAAAGATTTATCGATTTTGGTGCCAGAACCATTATCAATTACCCAAAGGTTAGTATTCTCATCAAGAATATGCCGGTCGATAATCCGGAAGATTATGGTCGGTTAAAAGATTTGTTTCCATCTGCGATGGGCGCTATTGATGCCAAATTGCATGCACTGGAAGTGGAAAAAGCGCTGACAGAACAAGCAAATCAGCTTACCTTAACTTTTCATGATATGAAAACCCAACTACTCGATTTAACTAGCAGTATCAATAACAACCAACATCATGGTTATGAAAAAATGCGAAAAATGTTCTATGAGCTGGAAGCTAGGATCCCAACCTTAGGCCTGGACGATGATCAGGAAAAATATATATTAGACAGTGTCATGAATACGATAGAAGAAGTGACTGAAAGTGTGATTGCATCAGACGATACTAACCGGACTCTGGCAAACGTATTAGTTACTATGCAAAATTTAGTAGATGAGCAAACGGCAATTGTTGATGTAATTAAGCAGTCAGAAGAAAAATATTTTGCATCGAGTGAAACATTTTCAGATGCAGATGTTGAGCTGTTCTAATGCATGCTCAACATCTGTAATTGCAAAGCAGAATGAGTGTGTCTAATTGATAGGATAGGCTTGTGTTGTTATCCCGACTAATCTCATATCTTCTAAAATCATGCTGCCTGTACTCGAATCTTCACCATTGCCGCTAAATTCAATTTCAAATTCACTTCGCCATTCAAGCAGTTTTTTACGAAATAACCTTATCTGTGTTTTTTTTCTAGCCAGAGAAATAAATTGCAGGTTATTACGCTCGCAATAATCTTTTGCATAGGCGTGTGCTGTTTCAGTCTGGCGTCGCAATTGCCAGAACTGAAAAGCAAATAAAAAAATGGCTATTAAAACGAGTATATTAATGAGTTGCATCGTATTTTCCGGCAACCATTTTGCTTAACGATACTCGGGTATTAGGCAGCGCATTCGGATTTTGCAACAAGGCAAAAATGCTGCGTCTTAAATTCGGAATAGCAACCAGATCCGTAAACAGAGCTTCAAATAACCCTTCAGCCGGGTGTCTGGCAATTGTCTCTAAAAACAAACTCAGTAGAAGGGGATCAGTCAGGCTGGTAAAACAACGAGCACTGATGACGGCTAATGTATCTGCATCCAGCGCTTGCTCATTATTAAGAAGATCTGTTAAATACGCATTTAATTCAGGCTCACCAGCGCAACCGGATACACAGCGCAATAAAGTTAACTTCTGTGTTTTCTCTAACGTTTTGTTCTGCAACTGTCGAATAATTCGTCTGTTTGTTGCTCGGTTTAGTTGTTGATGTTCAATCAGGCTGGCTAACTCAGCCTGCATATTGGCCGGAAATTCAAAAAATCCATTATCAAATAGCTGGTTTATTTTAGGGTCTTCCAATCGCACTAATAAATCTGCCCAGCCTTGTACCGCTAGACTCTGCCAGTTATCCCAAGTTTGATGAGAAAGGTAACTAATGCAATCTGCCATATAATGTGACGGTGCCAGCTTTAATTTATGTTTTAGTTTTGCGTTGACCATGGCCAGCTTTTTCTGATCCGGCGCTTTTATATAAGGGTTATCGGGGAGTTTTCCTTCTCCACCTTCAGTAATCTTACCGCCCATGGCTTCTTGAATAATTGCAACAAAATGATTGCGTGAGGCTTCTATTAACTGACTTTCTTCATTTAATGGTAAATTCATAAACCAGATATAGGGATTTATGGTTTGCCCCAGAGGCCAGTAAACTAATGCAAATCTAGCCGTCTTTTGAATTGGGAAAGGGTAAGCTTGTTGAGCATTTTCAAATTGCTCAAACTCTATTTTTGAAATCTCGGTGACACGCCGACCAATATCATAAATGCAATAGTCACAGCCAGCAGCTTGGACAAGTTGATATAAAGTTGAGATATTATTCATAACAATTCTAATAAAACTAAGTTAAGCGGATTATATCAGAAGCCGACTCTCGCTATAATAGCCTTTTTAATCAAACCTTAATTGAATATGAGTAAAGCCGAACAAGTTTCTATATTATTAGCTCAGCTAAGTCAGGAACTCAAAATTCTGGGTTTATGGCAAAACCAGCACCCACCCGCCAGTGCGCTGGCTAGCACACAGCCGTTTTGCATTGATACTTTGGAATTTCATCAGTGGTTGCAATTTATCTTTATCGAAAAAATGCAGTTATTAATTGAGCATAAGCAAACTTTGCCAAACAATCTGGCGTTAATGCCGTTAGCCGAAGAAATTTATAAACAAACCGAATTTGATACTCAGGGATTATTTTCGGTACTCACTCAAATAGACAGGTTATTTGAATGATAATGCATGCACCCGAATTCGATACTGGCTTTCAACCGCAGGTAGAGCCACTTGAAATCCTTTATCAGGATGATTATATGGTTGCGGTTAATAAACCTTCGGGTTTACTGGTTCATCGCTCGCTTATCGATAAACATGAGACCCGTTTTGCAATGCAGATGGTCAGAGACCAAATTGGTCAGTATGTTTATCCTGTGCACAGGTTAGACAGACCAACATCGGGCGTTTTGTTGATGGCTTTGTCTTCAGAAATAGCCAGAGATATTTCAATTCAGTTTGAACAGCGTCAGATTGATAAAACGTATCTGGCGATCGTCAGAGGCCATTTATCGGGCGAAGGGTTAATTGACTATCCGTTAACTGAGCAACTGGATAAAATATCAGATAAAAAAGCAAATCAGAATCCACTGCCCAAAGACGCACAAACAGCCTACCAGTGTTTAATGCAGGCAGAGCTGGACGTTGAAATAAATCGTTATCCTCAATCCAGGTTTTCACTGCTAAAAATGAATCCGAAAACAGGACGAAAGCACCAAATTAGACGTCATCTAGCTCATCTTCGCCATCCTATTATTTATGATGTAAACTATGGTGACAATAAATATAATAAGTATTTCAAAACGTTAAATGACAAAACCCGATTAGCATTACATGCTTGCAAGTTAGAGTTAAATCACCCGCTCAGTGGGAATCGTCTTTCAATCAAAGCGGGATTAGACGATAGTTTTAATCAGTTACTGGCCATGACAAAACTGAGCGTCAATGAGGAGGCAATATGAGTTCAATCGCAATTTTAGTGGGATCTGTTTATGGCGGTGCAGAAGAATTAGCCGATCATGCAGAAAAAATGCTGCAACAGGCAGGTCATCAAACTCAGCAGTTCAGCGATGCCGCGTTGACTCATTTACTGGAATATAACCCAAACTTCTGGCTGGTGATTACGTCTACGACAGGTCAGGGGGATGTGCCCGCGAATCTGGAAGCGCTTTATTTTGAAATCAAAGATACAACACCGGATTTGCGCGGCAAACAGTACGCAGTGATTGCAATGGGCGATTCATCCTACGGAGATACGTTTTGTCAGGCTGGACGTCGTTTTGATGAAGTACTAACCGAGAGTATGGCAAGCCAGATTCAGCCACTGCTTGAAATTGATGCTTGTGAAACTATGGATTCAGTGGGCGCCGCGCAAGAATGGCTTGAATCTTTGCTGAGCAAATTATTCTGATTAACCTCAGCTGAGGTTGATTAGATTGTTTAACCAAGCCAAAAGCTTTTTGATAGGTAAAGGGGGTTAAAGCATCGGCCAGTTAAATGAATCAAAATCGCTAATTTTCTGCAGTAATTCAGCGTCGAGTGATTCAAAATAATGCCCTTGGGGCTTTAAAAGCGTCAGTCGGATAGTTTCATGTTTGTAGTTAAACGAAAGCGCAAATGCGTGAAGATATAACCTGTCAGCCTGCTCCCCCTGATAGATGTCATCGCCTAATATACTCACACTTAAAGATTTCATGGCTACTCTAAGTTGATGGGTTTTACCTGTATAAGGCTTTAGCAGATAAAGGCGTTTTTTATCGCCAATTGAAAACGAATAAAAAAAGGTTTTAGCCGGATTATCTTTACTTCTTAAGAGTTTCCAAGCTTTATTTCGTGACTTGACCATGTCTCCGATAATACGGCCTTGTTTTTGTTTTGGTTTGTTTCCGCCCAGAGCAAGGTAATACTTATTAAGCTGACCGTTTTGCAAAGCGTGATTAAAAAAATGTTCAGCCTGAATGTTTCTCGCAAAAATAATTAATCCTGAAGTACGCTTATCCAGCCTGTGGACAGGAAAAAGTGATTCGTCAACCTGAGCTTGGAACTGATTAAAAAAGCCCGTTGTCTCACCATCGTTGTGAAAATCCCGGTCATGCGGTTTATTGACGATATAAAAATCAGGGTGCTGATAGATTATTTCGATTGCCTGAGCTGGGGTTGTCATTTTAGAGGCTAGTCTTTTTTCTTAAGTTTTTTTAAACCCAGGCCCTGATACTGGCCTTGGAAACGCGCATAATAACTGGCACCTGTAAACCAAAGTCCAGCCAGAATAAATTCGGCAAACGCGAGTAAACGTTCAGACTCTGATGCATAAATCAGCGTTAAACTATGTAAAAAATAAAACATGCAGATGAAATTTGACCAGGCGAAGGTATAGGCCTTGCCGGCAAGCATGCCTTTTAAAGGGAATAAGAGCGGCGTTAACCAAAGGCCTAATACAAACCAGACCGACATGCCTTCCAGCGGTGGTACCAGCCAAACATGCCAGAGGGGGATTAAAATAAATAATCCGAGATAGCCTGTCAGCGCAATCATTTTACATTGTTTGATTTTTTTTAATCGTTCAGGACTTTGATGTAAGGCTTGTTTGTTTTGATCTGTCATTATGCTAATTTTTGCGCCATTAAAGCAACACGTTTACCCAATGCAAATGCGAGCTCGGCTTCCTCTGTTGCTAATTGATTATTTCTGTCTTTTGCCAGATGGCTTGCGCCGTAGGGGGTGCCTCCGGTTTGTGTGGTGTGCAGATTGGATTCACTATAAGGTAAACCAACCAAGACCATACCATGATGCAAAAGCGGCAGCATCATACTTAAAAGAGTAGATTCTTGTCCACCATGAAGTGAACTGGATGAGGTAAAACAGGCGGCCGGTTTGCCACTGAGTTCACCTTTGAGCCAGCTTTGAGAGGACTGATCAATAAAATATTTGAGCTCAGCTGCCATATTGCCAAAGCGAGTAGGTGAGCCCAGGATCAGGCCATCAGCGTGGGTTAAATCCTGTTGTGTTGCGTATAAATCGCCTTTATCTGGGATGGTAGGTGCTGTTTGCTCATGATTTGGAGATAGCTCTGCAACGGTTCTTATTTTTGCCTGAGCGCCGACTGATTCTACACCGTTAGCGATTTGATAAGCTAGCGCTTGGGTAGAACCGTGTCGGCTATAATAAAGTATGAGAATTTCTGTCATTAGTTATTAATTAATGACAATACGTTTTCAGGTGGGCGACCAATTACGGCTTTGTTTCCTTTGACTACAATTGGGCGCTCGATCAATTTTGGATACTCATTCATAAGAGGAAGCAGTTCCTGATCAGACATGAGATCGTCTAAGTCTAGCTCCTTATAAATTGCTTCTTTATCTCGGATAAAGTCATGAACGGATTCAACATCCAGCTTAGTGGCTAACTCAGCCAGAGTTTCAACGCTTGGAGGCGTTTCCAGGTATAAAATTATTTCAGGTTCAATGCCATTTTCTTGTAAAAGCGCCAGTGTTTCACGACTTTTACTGCAACGAGGGTTATGATAAATGGTGTAGTTGGACATAATTACAGCCTTTTGAGATTTTCTTGTTCATTTCTTAACTGCTTAATCCTGGCCGAAATTCGTTTTTTGTCGATTTCGGACTGACGATCAATATGGTTAAACGCCGTATGGAGCTCATCAATTGCCTTAGGATAAGCCAGAACCATTGCATAAAGTTCTGCCTGAGCCTGATGGTATTGAGAACGGTTGCCTAAAGCTTTATAGGCATCAGCCATTATTTGCCAGGCAAGATAATGCTGTGGGTGCAGAATAATAAAATCTTTCAAAATATCAACTGCTTTATTCGCCTGATTTCCCTGAAGCAATGCGTTTGCATAATTTAAAACCAATACTTGGTTATTTGGCATCAGTTTTAGCTTGTCCTCAAGTATTTTATAGATGACCTTAAATTGTTTAAGCCCAATAATAACATCGGTTTTTAAATCTAAATAAAACAGGTTACTGCTTTCTTGTTCTAACAGCTCATCAATGACTTTATTCGCCGCCAGATAGTCTTCGTTTTTCATTAAGGCTAAAGCCAGACCGTATTGGTAATAAGGCTTCTGACGAGGCTTGGCATTTTTAAGTTGATTAGTATAAAAATCGACATGGTATTCAGGTCTATGGGTGTAGAGCACCGCGGTTCTGATTTTTGCCAGCTGAAAGTCAGAACTCACGGGTAAAAATACCGGGGTTAAGCCGTCTATGCGTGCACGGATATCACTGACCCGGCTATCCGGTAGTGGATGTGAATACAACATAGCGGGTAGTTTGCTTGAGTATCTGGATTGTTCAGCAAGGCGTACAAAAAAATCTCTAGCGCCGCGAGGGTCGTAACCGGCTTCGATTAAGGTTCTAAGGCCGATTCGGTCAGCTTCTTTTTCATTCTGACGGGTATAATTCAGCGCCATTTGTTGTGAACTCGCCTGTGCGGTTGTTATGGCGGCGGCCCCGGCACTCGGATCGGCCATTGCAATTAAGATAGCGCCAAGTAAAGAAGCAATTGTCAGTGGTGCATTTCTTTGTTGTTCTTCAATTGATCGCGCAATGTGCCTTTGGGTCACGTGCGCGATTTCGTGTGATAGAACCGAAACCAATTCGCTTTCGGTTTCTGCTTCGAGCAATGTCTGAGTATGAATAGCAACAACGCCGCCGAAGGTAGCAAACGCATTTATTTGCGGGTTTTTAATTAAATAAAAATCAAACGGGTACCGGACATCATCCGCTTTAGATACCAGTTTTTTACCCAAGGTATTAATGTATTCGTCTAATAATGGGTCACTGATTATAGGTGAGGTAGCGCGCAATTGTTTACGGATAACTTCACCAATCAACTTTTCTTTTTCAATCGTCAGTGTGCTGGCTGCAACCGTACCTAAATTGGGCAAGTTGTTAGTTGAAAGATTATTTGCATATACACCGGGTGTCACACAGAGCTGGCATGCCATTGCCAAACCACAGATAATTTTTTTTAATCTATTTTTCAAACGAATACCTTTGTTTACTCTCTATTAAATCTTTACTGTTAGAGGGGAATTTATTTAATTTGTTTCCCAGATTGGATAATTTACTGCGCTAAGCTTTGATAAATTGGCAAAAAGAACAGCTTGTTATCACTCACCTAACAATAAATTATCCAGATCAGAATCATCCATTTTTTTCTCTAATGAGCGGAAATATTGCTCAATACTGACGCCGTCAAATTTCACTACATCAACATGCTCACGCATATACTCTATAATATTATCGACCGCTTTCATCGAATAAAAAATGAGAGCTCTGTCGGCATCATCACCGCTTTTAAAATAATATTCTATAAATTTGTGCAACTGGTTCATTCTGCCCAGTACTTTCATTGTGCCTGGATCCCAGAGTTGGAACTCCATTAGCCGGTGGTTTTTAACATACTGGTCTATTTGTTTATTTTTAGCAAAAGGAAAACAGTGCAGTTCAAAGCCCCGGTCAGTAAATACTTGATGAATTGCAAGCCTTGGTTTTTTCCTGACATGAATTTGGTTGTACTCATCCATATAACCGTCCAATAAATTGATATTCCAATTGGTTGGTTTGCAAATTTTATTTAGCGCATTATCAAACCCCATCGAATGCTGACTTTCAAATTCACTGACAGATGACGCGACTAAATGGTAAAATGGCGGCAATTCTCCCCAGTTAAGCTGTTTTTTATATTTATTGATATCTTTCAGTTTGGGATTTTCAGGCAATGCAGAGCCTGTAATCGAATTAAGCATAGTTAAAAAGAACCTCTGGGTTATCCTCGAGTCTATATATTAAAAGGCCTTTTGCATTGTTATTATGATTGGAGTTTTATGGATTGCTGACAGAAACTGAATATTCTGTTTTGCGTTAACTGTTATATTTGGCTCAAACCTAGGCTCAAAAACTGACGTGGTAATACTAAAATGCAACATCAATTAAATACTCAAGGTTTAGTTTGTCCGATGCCGCTATTAAAACTCAAACTACTGCTTAAACAATGTCAAACCGGTGATCAAATTGTGCAAAGCATCACAGATACTCGCTCAGTTAAGGATATTCCAGCGTGGCTTGAAATGAAAGGATATTCTGTTGAGATCAGGCGCTTAGATAGCCAAATTACCATTTTGGATATCAAAATCAGTTAAGGTTTGCTGATGTTCGGGCCGATAAATAAACAGCGGGCTTTAGTTTTTACCATGAGGAGGAAGCAATGAGCCAGGATTTATTGATTCCATTTTTACCCAGAGTGGTACAAAACAGACTGGAGAAACCTAAGCTTAACGTCAAGCGGATTTCCAAAGAACCGCGCATTTCGCAAGAAGCTTATCAGGAAGAAAACCAATACGAGCACTATGATCAAAACAATATAGTGGTGAGTCGCCATACGCCCGAAAAAGATAATGCCAGACAGGGTAAACCCGATAGCGGACAGGCGCAGGAGCAAGCTAGTTCATCTCAAAATGACGTGCTTGCAACAGATGATGAAGTATCACAAAACACTGACTTATCCGAGGAACAAATTGAAGCGTTTGAACATCCGACTTATGAAAAGGATGAGATTTTTGAACATAAACAGCAAAAAAAACTGATTCAGGACCATCTGGCTAAAACACAGGACAGATCAAAAAAAGATGATAAACCTGAAGATGATGATGAAAAGCATATCGATATTCTAATTTAACGTCTAGGGCCTAGCTAAATCGCCTAAAAACTGGATAATGGCTCATTTTACCGGGCTCAGAGGTCATTTTGTCAAAGCTTAAACAAGTATTTTCCAGTGAAGGCGCACTTGCAAACGTGATATCTGGCTATCAACCCAGACAAGCGCAACTTCAACTGGCACAAGCTTTTGCCGATGCGGTCGAAAATCAATCTTTGGTGATTGCTGAAGCCGGTACTGGCACGGGCAAAACGTTTGCTTATTTAATACCGGCTTTGTTGAGTGAAAAAAAAGTGATTATCTCAACCGGTACCAAAAACCTTCAGGAACAACTTTATCATAGGGATTTACCTCTAGTTAAAAAAGCTTTGGTCAGTAAAGCGAAAACCGCTTTGTTAAAAGGGCGCTCTAATTATTTGTGTTTATTAAGACATAAGCAGCAACAAGCACCTGAGATGCTCAACGATAAAACAGTTGAGAAAGATCTTAAGCAAATTGCAAGATGGGCGGTGGCCACTCAAAGTGGTGATTTAGGGGAAGTGACCAGCATAGCCGAAGATTCAAAGGCGATTCCTCTGGTAACCAGTACGCTTGATAACTGTCTGGGCAAAGACTGTCCTGATTATAATGACTGTTATCTGGTTAAAGCGCGTAAAAAAGCGGCAGAAGCTGATTTAGTTGTCATTAACCATCATTTATATTTTGCAGATATGGCAGTTAAAGATACAGGCTTTGGCGAAATTGTACCGGACTCTCATGTTGTCGTTTTTGACGAAGCTCATCAGATCCCTGACATTGCTTGTGAATATTTTGGCCAGCGATTATCAACCCGCCAGTTAGTGGAGTTGGCCAAGGATATAGAAACTGAATACCGAACTGAATTAAAAGATTTACGCCAGCTTGGAAAAGCCGCAGACAAACTTCAAACCAGTGCCAAACAATTCAGATTAGCATTTTCAATCGACCCTGAAAAAGGCAACTGGCGTGATAAAGGCCAGACGCCCGAATTTATCGAACATATAGAATCCTTATCTCAGGCCATTGAGTTTTGTTATGAAGTCGTAAAATTGGCCGTCGGTCGGACAAAAAATGCAGACAGTTTATTTGACAGACTGGTTATTGTGAAAGCAACGCTAGAGCGTTTAACTCAATGGAATCAGCCTAATGTGAGCCTTTGGTATGAAACCACGCCGCGCCATGCGAGTCTGAATTTAACCCCTTTATCGATTGCCGATAAATTTTCAAATTTAAGAAAGGATAAAAAGCAGGCTTGGTTGATGACATCAGCCACGCTAGCGGTAGACGGTAAGTTTGATCATTTTACAGAATTACTCGGATTAGACGACTTTGAATCTTTGTCGTTAGAAAGCCCGTTTGATTATAAAAATCAGTCGGTTTTATGTATTCCCAGATACTTTCCTGAGCCGCATGACAGAAGTGTACTGGCAGAATTGAAAAAAACGGCAATTGAGCTTATTAAAGCGAGTCAGGGGCGCTGTTTCTTTTTATTTACCAGCTATCGAATGATGAATTTGATGGCAAACACTTTAAAAGCGGCCATTGATAACCCCATTTTTGTACAGGGGGAAGTGCCTAAACGAAAATTGTTAGAACAGTATCTGGCTGAATCAAATCCTGTGCTGTTGGCAACCGGCAGTTTTTGGGAAGGCGTGGATGTACGAGGCGATGCATTAAAATGTGTCATTATCGACAAGTTGCCTTTTGCAGCACCAGATGATCCGCTAACACAAGCCCGAATTGAAAACTGTCGGCGAAAGGGGCAAGATCCTTTTAATAAAATTCAGATACCGCAAGCCGTTATTACTTTAAAACAAGGCGCAGGTCGTCTGATTCGCGATGTTAAAGATAAAGGCGTATTGGTGATTTGTGATCCCAGACTGGTCAGTCGTCCTTACGGTGAAATATTTTTACAAAGCTTGCCCGATATGAAAAGAACCAGAACGTTAAGTCAAGCTTGTGAGTTTTTAGCAAGATCAGATGAAGATACTCTGATTGAAGAATAAAAAATTGTACGATTAAATTTTAGTGATTAAAGAGTAAATTGAATGAGCGATAAGCAAGATTATTGTGTACTGGCGCTGGATACATCAACCGAAGCTTGTTCGGCAGCCGTTTTAACGCCTAACGACAGTTATGTTGAATATGCAGTTTGCCCGAGAGAGCATAATAAACGAATACTGGATATGGCGCAGCGGGTGCTTAATCAAGCAGGCGTGACCCTTGCTGATGTGGATGTGATTGCCTATGGCAAAGGTCCGGGCAGTTTTACCGGTGTCAGAATTGCAACCGGAATCGTACAAGGCATTGCCTTTGGCGCAGACAAACCCGTCGTGGGCGTTTCTAGTCTGGCTGCAATGGCTCACGCACTTTTTCGGCTTGATGGCACTGAATCTGTGATCAGTGCAATTGACGCCCGGATGAATGAAATTTATTTAGGGATTTATCAAACTCACAAACTGGGTCATTCTGAAGCGTTATTCCCTGAACAGGTTTGTGCACCTGAAAATGCTTTATCAATGGTTGATACAGCAAATAACTGGCAGGCAGTTGGAACCGGATGGCAAACTTATCAAACGATTTTATCTGAACAGGTAAATGCACAAATTAGCACTGAAATCGAATTTCCAAACGCGTTAGATATCGCTTATTTGGGATTAACTGAATATTTAGCCGGTAATGCAACTTCTGCTGATTTAGCTTGCCCCAGTTATGTCAGGGATCAGGTGACCTGGCAAAAACTACCGGGTAAATAAGCCGAGTTCGTTAAACAGATCAGGCAAGTCTGACTATGAAAAATCGTAAAGTTCAGTTTGTTGTATTTATTTTATTGGCACTGGCTCTTGAGTTTATCCCTTTTATCAATATTCCGCTCAAATGGCTCGAAACCTATTTTCATGAAATCAGCCATGGTATTGCCGCCATTGCGACCGGGGGAACGGTTGTAAGCATCAGGCTAAATCCGAATGGCTCGGGTTTATGTATCAGTCGGGGCGGCTGGCCTGTCCTGATCAGTTTGTCCGGATATTTAGGCGCGGCTTTCTGGGGCTGGCTCATCATCGCGATTTCAGAGAAAAAAGTGCAGTTGGCCAGAATATTCAGTATCATGACTTTTATATTATTTTTCATTAGCTTAGTACTGTGGGCAAGGGATGTTCTGAGTATTCTGATTTTATTGTGTCTGTTAAGTTTAAATTTATTGATGATTCGGAAACTGGATCACACTTGGTTGAAGGCCATACTGCTGTTTATCGGGATTAGCGTTATACTTAATGCAATAAAAAGTCCCTGGTACCTGATAGATGGTCAAGCTGTAGGGGATGGTGCCAGTTTAGCTGAGCTGACCTTCATTCCTGAAGTGGTCTGGATATTCATTTGGATGCTGGCAGGCCTGTACGGGCTATATTTAAGTTGGCGAGGTTTATATGCAAGTCGTAATTAAACAATTGAAAAACATTTTGGTGATAGCGGCCGCTATGGGGGCAGTTGGATGCAGTTCTGTACCAGACAATTTAGTGGTGGGCGAACAAGTCAATTTAGTCAACTATCAGCAAGCCAGTCAAAATGCCAGACAGGTACTCGGTGAAAAGGCGCGCTGGGGCGGTGTGATAGCCAATATTAAGCATAAACCGAATCACACTATGCTGGAGATTGTTCAATACGAACTCAGATCTAACAGTAAACCTAAGCCCGGAGATGATTCTTTAGGTCGATTCAGAGTCTATGTAGACGGATTTCTGGAACCTAAAATTTATCAGGAAGGACGGTTAGTCACAGCATTAGGTGAAGTCTCCGAACCGGAAAAAGGAAAAATTGAAGAGCAGGAAATTTATTTTCCGGTGCTCAAACATAGTGTAATTCATATCTGGCCGAAAGAAAAAGAAGTTAAAGATAATGATCATTGGCGCGATCCTTTCTGGCCATATTCAAGCCGCTGGTACTGGTCTCGTTATCATTACCTGCACCCTTTATATATGCCTAATCCGGATAGAGAAAAGCCTAAACGTAAAAAGAAAAAAGCCGTTCAGTAATACTCACTATGCCGAGTCCTGAATCATTGCACTGGCGGCAAAATTATTTGCCGCTGGATTCTGCAGGTCTGATTAATTACAGTTTTCTGACCAACTTTGAAATTAATGCTGACAGTCAGCTTAATCGACCTGTTATTTGCCTGCATGGATGGCTGGATAATGCGGCCAGCTTTTTTAAAATTGCCCCCTATTTAAATCATCATTCTTTGATTCTTCCTGAGCTGGCTGGGCATGGTTATTCATCTCATCGGCCTTTATCCGGTTACTACCATCTGATTGACTGGGTCTATGATTTGTGGCGCTTTATAGATAAACTGAATATTCAGTCTTGTATATTGGTTGGTCACTCTATAGGTGGCATGATCTCATCTATCTTAGCTGCGATATTGCCGGCTAAGGTAGAAAAACTTGTCTTGCTCGAATCTTCTGCCGCTTTTACATCAAACCCGCAAGCCCTGGTTGAAAATATAAAAGCCGCTTTTGTCAGCAGAAACCAAGTAACGGATGTGAACCTAAAAAAGAAACAGCGAAGTATACGGGCATTACCTGCTCTGATAGAGACACGGGCAAAGGTCAGTGAATTTGATCCAACTTTGGCTGCGCTACTGATGGAAAGAAACATAGAACGTTCAGCAGACTATTTTACCTGGCTGAGCGATCCCAGATTAAAAACTTTATCGCCAATACGATTAGATGACGATCAGGCTCAGGCTTATATCGAAGCTATAGAGGCCGATTGCCTTGCCGTGCTTGCCGAGCAGGGTTATCCGAGCATAGCGCGTGCGTTGAATCGAAGAAAAACCAGTTTTAAACAAATTAAAATTAAAACCATGGCTGGCGGACATCATTTTCATATGCAAGACCCAGAAAAATGTGCGCTTTTAATTGAAGATTTTATTCAAAATAAAAAGACAGATTTTTAAGTATGCAACAGGCCGATTTGGTGAAAATAGCTAATATGCAAATGCCGTTTGGTAAATACGCGGGTCGTTCACTGATTCGCCTACCAGAGGAGTATTTATTATGGTTTCAGAAAAAAGGCTGGCCTAAAGGTGAGCTGGGCCGGCTGATGGAAATTACCTTAACCATTAAAATGGAAAATTTAGATTATTTAATTTTACCGCTTCAGTCTGAACGCGGTTAATTCAGTTATTAATCATTGTATTGAACTTTTAATTTTTTAGAGAGAGAAAGACGTTGGCAGGTTGGCAATTTTGGGTAGACAGGGGCGGCACTTTTACTGATATTGTTGCTATTAATCCGCAGGGGCAGTTTGTCACACACAAATTATTGTCGGTTAATCCGGCACAATATACAAACTCTGCGATAGCCGGCATTCGGGCTGTACTGAATTTAAAACCTCAAGCCGCAATTAATTCTGAACAGATTGATAGTGTAAAAGTTGGGACAACCGTTGCGACCAATGCGCTGCTTGAAAAAAAAGGACAAAAAACGCTACTGGTAACCACGCAAGGGGTTGCTGATGCTCTTAAAATAGCCAACCAGAACAGACCTGATATATTTGCACTGAATATTCAGTTGCCATCTGCTTTGTATGATACGGTTGTTGAAGCGCAAGAGCGTATTTTAGTATCCGGTGAAGTAGAGCAAGAACTGAATTTAGCCGAACTCAAACCTAAATTAGCCGCCGCGCTTGAACAAGGATTTAAATCTCTCGCTGTGGTATTAATGCATGCCTGGGTCAATCCTGAGCATGAACTGGCCATCTATAAACTCGCCCGAACCCTGGGGTTTAATCAGGTCTCTTTATCGCATCAGGCCAGTCAGACGATTAAATTGATCCCACGTGGCGATACCTGTGTGGCCGATGCTTACCTCAACCCTGTGATGCAATCCTATGTCAATGAAATAGCCGCTGAGTTGATAAATGTGCCTCTGTATTTTATGCAGTCTAACGGTGGTTTAACTTTGGCAGAGCAATTTCATGGTAAAGATGCGATTTTATCTGGCCCCGCCGGTGGCATTGTCGGTGCTGTAAAAGTTTCAGAGCAAGCCGGATTTAATAAAATGATTGGTTTTGATATGGGGGGCACTTCTACCGATGTTAGCCACTATAACGGTGAATATGAGCGTAGCTACCACAGTGAAATAGCGGGCATTCGATTGGCTACGCCAATGATGCATATCCATACCGTCGCAGCCGGTGGTGGCTCTGTTTGCTTTTATCAGGATGGGCGCCTTCAGGTCGGGCCTGACTCAGCCGGGGCATTTCCAGGACCGGCGTGCTATCGAAATCAGGGGCCGCTGACGGTGACCGACTGTAATCTTATTTTAGGAAAAATTCAGCCTGATTTGTTTCCGGCTGTTTTTGGACCGAAAGCCGATCAAGCATTAGATAAAAACGCTTCGCTTGATGCAATTCATCAGATTCAGGCGAGTTTAAAAGCCGACGATATTAACCTTTCTGTGGAGAATATCGCAGCCGGGTTCTTAGAGATAGCCGTCGATAATATGGCAAATGCAATAGCCAAAATATCGACACAGCGCGGCTATGATATCAATGACTATTGCCTTACTTCCTTTGGCGGGGCGGGTGGTCAGCATGCCTGTTTGATCGCTCAAAAGCTAGGCATGAAAAAAATCTTAATACACCCTTATGCGGGTGTATTGTCTGCGTTTGGAATTGGCCTTGCTGAACAAAGTCAGATGCAGGAAGTCAGTATTCAGTTGCCGTTATCTGAGCAGAGCCTGAGCCAGTTACCCAAGTTGTATCTAAGTGTCGCGAATAAACAAATTGACTATTTGGCAGCCATGAACCAGCCAAATACCAGCATTAAAAAGCGAATTTTGGGTTTACTAAAATATCAGGGCGCGGAAGTTAGACTGGAAGTTGAACTGACTCAGATTAAGCAGATTAAATCAGACTTTGAAGCCAGACATTTACAGGAATTTGGCTATTTAGATAGATCCGGCACGATTTTAATAGATGCGGTAATCGTCGAGCATAGGTTAGTTAATGAAGAAGAAAGTACGAGCTGTGAAACGCCAGTTGTCCCTCTGGATTCTTTAAATTCAAATGTTGTTGATAAAATCAATAGTCTTGGAGTGCAGTCATATTTAGCTGGTAAATGGCATCATACACGGATTTATCAGGCTCAGGATTTAGTTAACCAAGCGATTGTCGGTCCTGCCATTATCGTAGAAAAAACCGGAACCAATTTGATTGAGCCGGGCTGGAAAGCCAAGCTTAATCAATACAAGATGCTCGAAATCAGTCAAACAGAAGACGCAAATCATACCCGTCAGCACAAACCAGTTGCAGATGTAATCAGCCCAGTCGAACTGGAAGTCTTTAATAATAAGTTTATGTCCATTGCCGAGCAAATGGGACTGACCTTAGCTAAAACGGCTCATTCGGTTAATATCCGGGAACGAATGGATTTTTCGTGCGCTATTTTTAATCAGGACGCTGACTTGATTGCAAACGCACCTCATGTGCCAGTTCATTTAGGCTCTATGTCTCATTCCGTTAAATACGTTGTAGAGCATTTAGATACAATTAACCCTGGTGACAGTTTTATCATCAACTCGCCTTATGCCGGTGGGACACATTTACCGGATTTAACTTTGGTAACCCCCGTATTTGTTGAACAGGCTAACCGACCGGATTTTTATCTGGCTTCAAGAGCTCATCATGCAGATATCGGTGGTATTACACCAGGCTCCATGCCGGCAAACAGTCAGCATATCAGTCAGGAAGGCCTGATCTTTCAGGGAGAAAGAATTGCCCAGCAGGGTGTGCTCAATACAAAATGGATTAACCAATATTTTGCCGAAGGTCAGTATCCGGCGCGTAATATTAAACAGAATATCGCAGATTTAGCTGCTCAACTGGCCGCAAATAAATGGGGCGCGCATGCACTGACTGAGCTTTGCCGTCAGCATAGTCTGGATTACGTAAATACAATGATGCAGGCTATTTTAGATAACGGAGAGCAGGCGGTAATTAATGCTTTAAAATCACTGACTGATGGCCAGTATCAACTAAAAATGGATAATGGCGCTGTGATTCAGGTAAAAATTACGATTACCGGAGCGCAGGCCGAAATTGATTTCAGCGGCACATCCGGGCAACAAAATAACAATTTTAATGCGCCTCGCGCTATCACAGATGCCGCTGTTATTTATGTATTTCGCAGCCTGGTCGAAAAAAACATCCCGTTAAACTCAGGCTGTATGCGGCCGCTAAAAGTCATCGTAGAAGAAGGCAGTATGTTATCGCCTTTATATCCGGCAGCTGTGGTTGCCGGAAATGTTGAAGTATCTCAGGCAATTGTCAGTTGTTTATTGCAGGCGCTGGGTATTCAGGCGTGCAGTCAAACAACGATGAATAATGTTTCATTTGGTAATCAGGATTATCAGTATTATGAAACCCTGGCTGGTGGTAGCGGCGCCGGACCCGGTTACAAGGGAACGGATGCCGTGCATACGCATATGACAAATTCGAGATTAACTGATCCTGAAGTTATTGAGCAAAGGTATCCGGTTATTGTTAGAGCGTTTTCAATCCGACAGGGCTCAGGTGGCGCGGGGGAATATACTGGCGGAAATGGTCTGATACGCGAAATTGAATTCAAACAAGCAATGCAGGTTAATTTGTTGACAAACTCAAGAGTGATTAATCCTGCTGGCTTGGCGGGTGGTCAGCAAGCAAAAGTTGGCAAGAATAAATTAATCAGACAATCCGGTGAAGAGATTGATTTAGCATCCTGTTGTGAGTTTTCAGTAGAGCCAAATGATAGATTTAGAATCGAAACGCCGGGCGGTGGTGGTTATGGCCGCAGTTAAAAAATGGGTCTGGGAAATACTTGTCCCAGTTTCAGAGCGAATCAGAGCCAATGGGTTAATCCAATTATATGTCAGTGTTTAAGTGCAAACAGTTTTCGGTTGAGCAATCAAAATCTGCCATGAAAGTCGGTACCGATAGTTTGATTTTGGGCTCCTGGAGCCAGGCTGATTGTTTGCTCAAAGACAATGTTGAGCAACAAGCTCACAGCTCTCGCATTCAAATTGGTAAGCTTGCGGTTAAAAAGATACTCGATGTAGGAACCGGAACAGGTTTATTAAGCCTGATGCTGGCACAAAAAACGCAATCTGAGCAAACCCGTGTCTATATTGATGCAGTAGAAATAGATGCGGATGCTTGCGAGCAGGCAGCCATTAACTTTAGCCGATGCAAGTGGCACAATCGATTAAACTTAATCCGACAGGATTTTTTTGAGCTGACGGATATTAAAAAATATGACTGGATTATTGCCAATCCACCTTATTTCTCATCAGATAATTGTATGGATGAACAAAGGCAGTTAGCACGTCAAACCAGAGGGATAAGCTGGCAATCTTGGTTAAATCAAATATCCATTATGTTAAAACCTTCAGCTATTTGTGAGCTGGTGGTGCCGCACTCTGTGGCCAGTTTGTTAACCGGATTAGCAGCAGATTATTCACTTAAACTCAAATCCAGGTTAGATATAAAACCCAGTCCGCAACGCGCGGTCAAATTATGCTGTTTGCGTTTTCAAAAAGTCGACACTATAGGCTTTAGCCTGAATCTGGATGAAGTTCAGATTGAGACGCTGCAAATTTATGACACGGATAATGCTTACACACCTGCCTATAAAACTTTATGTAAAGCCTATTATCTTAAATTTTAAACGGCTGTAATGATACAGGCTGTGGGCTGTTTTAGTTGGGGCTATTCCTATACAGGATAATAAAAAAGCCCGGTTAAGGGCTTTTTATAACGATTGGAACGCTTATTCAGGCACCACTTCTTGTAGTTTAGCCAATTTACTCATAATTTTCGGTTGCGTGACCGGCTGATTTAAAATAAACACAGCAACGCCATTGGCATCTATTGGGTAGTTTATGCTGTCTTCGAGTGTTAATTTTTCACCCGATATCGCCTCTGTATAAGTACCAGGTTGAATTAAATCAGTTAACGCTATCGTTTTTTGGCTATTCGCTTTATTTAACAAAACTAAAGCGGTTTGGTTGATTCCATCGTTTTGATAAACCCGATAAAAGGCTGCGGTATCCTGGGTAAATTCTAAGTTAAGTTGCAGACCTTTTTGTAAAGCGATGTTTTCGGCTCGGACATGGGCAATTGTTTTTAACGCCTGGGCAATCGGGTTTTGCATTGCGTCATTGATACGTTGTTGACCAAAGTAATTGCGGTTGCCTTCATGTTCTTTAGTACCGGCCATAAAGCCGATTTCTGAACCATAATAAACAACTGGAATACCGCGGCTGGTGAATAGCCAGTTATTGGCGTTAATAAAGCCATTTTCATCAGCATTCATCCGCGCCATGTCATGATTATCATAGAACGTCATCAAATCATAAGGATTATGATAGGGACTTTTTTCAAGGTACAAATAACTTTGAATATCTGAATAGGCGCTATCCTGATTTTCGAAAATCTGTGTCATGGCTTTTTGACCCGGGAAGTCTAAAACACTGACTCGTCCGTTTTCCGGTAATGTGTGCTGTGAAATAAAATCGGCTTCATACACAAAACTTTCGCCAAACATAAAAAAGTCAGGGTGTTGACGACGGATGTTATCAGCAAATGCTTTCCAGAAAGTATGCGGCATATGGCGGATGGTATCTATCCTGAAGGCATCCGCGCCTTGTTCAATCCAATATAGGTAAGCACGGGTGAAATAGTCCAGTACTTTTGGGTTATCAAAATCGGTGTCAGATAGCTGGGCTAAATCAGGCTCGTTTCGATAAAACTGATGTAATGGGTTATTTGGATCTAACTCTGTCGGGTGTAGATTCTGATGATCGGCGACCAGACTGCCATCCTGATCATAAATTTCACCGAATTTAGGCTGGTCTTTTGGCATAGTGTAGGCAGGAGAACCGTGATTTGCGACTATATCCAGAACTGTCTTTAAACCTTTGTCACGCATAGCCTGGCTGTACTGTTTAAATTTGAAACCGTCTGAGTATAGATGTTCGTCTTCTTCAAAAAAGTTAACCCCCCAATAGCCGTGATAGCCAGTTTTACCGCCATCTTTAAACATTTCGCCATAGTGAATCTGTTCACCGCCGGAAAAGGCCTGATCCGGGTTGTCAACAATGGGGGTGAGCCAGACAGAGCTGAAACCTAAGGATTTGATATAATCGGCATTTTGATAAATACCTTTATAATCGCCCCCTAAATAACCGACATAAGCGCTTTTTCCGTTTTCTCCCTTTAATTCAAGATTAAACGTTGGGAAATCACCACCTTGATTGCTATGGTTATTGTTTGGGTCGCCATCGACAAATCTATCAGTCATAATAAAATAAACAGCTTCGCTGGCGAATGGTTCTGTCGTACCATAAAAAGATGGTGTAACAGGTGCTTGCATCGATTGATGGCCATTCGATGTGCAACCTAATAGCAATAAACTGGTTACAATTGATGCGCTCAATAATTTAAGTTTTACTTGTTGGCTTGAGTGTAAGGTCATTTTTATGCCTCTTAAGTTAATATGACTCATATGCATTTATCTTAGATTAAAAAATAGTAAAAAGACCTAGTTTACATACGTATTCAATGGTTTTGAGCAAAGTTTTTAGTTTGCTTTTTAAGCAGGTTTAGACTTAAAAAATTAATTTTTAGGCTGCATACGTATGCATGCTGCGAGTTTAATTTGATCAGTTAATATAAATGTAAATGAAAGTTTAACAGGTCGGTCTTTGACCTGTAATATTTAGCCCAGAGGTGATGCTATGACAGAACAAATAGACTGGTGGCGCGGCGCAGTCATTTATCAGGTTTATCCAAGAAGTCTTCACGACAGTAACAATGACGGTATTGGCGACCTGCAAGGTATCATTGAAAAACTAGATTATATTGCCAGCCTTGGTGTTGATGCGATCTGGATTTCTCCTTGTTTTAAATCGCCAATGAAAGATTTTGGCTATGACATCAGTGATTATCGTCAGATCGACCCGATTTTTGGTGATTTAGCTGATTTTGATCAACTGATTGAAAAAGCGCATGCGTTAAACATTAAAGTGATGATCGATCAGGTACTGAGTCATACGTCCGATTTACATGATTGGTTTAGTGAAAGTCGTCAGAACAAAACCAATGATAAATCCGACTGGTATGTATGGGCCGATCCTAATCCGGATGGCACGCCGCCTAATAACTGGCAATCTATATTTGGTGGTCCAGCTTGGCAATGGGATTCAAGACGCTGTCAGTATTATCTGCACAATTTTTTAGCCAGTCAGCCTGATTTAAATTTCCATAATCCGGACGTACAACAAGCGGTACTGGATAATGTTGAGTTCTGGCTTAAACGGGGTGTAGACGGACTAAGGCTAGATGCTATTACTTATTGTTTTCATGATCAGGCTCTAAGAGATAATCCTGCCAAACCAGAAGAGCTCAGAGCTGGACGCGGATTTAGCGAAGATAACCCTTACGCGTATCAATATCATTATTACAATAATGAAAGACCTGAAAATCTAGGCTTTATCGAAAAGATTCGAGCCTTACTGGATAAATATCCGGGCGCGGTTTCGCTGGGAGAAATATCATCTGAAGATTCGTTAAAAACAATGGCTGAATACAGTGAAGGTGACCATCGACTTCATATGACATATAGCTTTGAATTGTTAACGAATGACTACAGTACTGGCTATGTCCAAGAAACGGTTTCAACATTAGAAGAGGCCTTATCTGATGGCTGGCCGTGCTGGGCCGTCGGCAATCATGATGTAGCCCGAGTCGTCACTCGTTGGGGGCATAATACTCAGAACCCTGATTTTCCAAAAATGGTTACAGCCATGTTAGGGTCGTTAAGAGGCAGTTTATGCGTATATCAGGGGGAAGAGCTGGGCTTAACTGAAGCCGAAGTGCCTTACGACAAATTACAGGACCCGTATGGCATAGAGTTCTGGCCTACTTTTAAAGGACGTGATGGATGCCGCACACCCATGCCCTGGGATGATAAAAAAGTAAATTCAGGCTTCAGTGAAGGTTCACCCTGGCTACCGGTCGATGCTTCACATTTGGCCAAATCTGTTAATCTGCAGGAAGCCGACCCAGATTCAGTTTTAAATGCTTACCGAACTTTCATGGCCTGGCGCAAGCAGCAGCCGGCACTGATTAATGGGGATATTGAGTTTATAGAGTCAGCAGAGCAAGTTTTAATGTTTAAACGTACGGATGCCCACTCTGGTCAAAAGTTACTGGTTGCATTTAACTTTTCTGATCAATTGATTAAAACTCAGGCTGCTCAGTTACCCAACCTGGTACAAATCCCGTTAAAATGCCATAAAAACGGAGAAATTAACGGTCAGGAGTTGACAATTCCACCATTTGGCGTATTTTTCTCTACCTTCCAGTAAGCCCCCAGACTCATTGCCTGTGGCTTATGTGTGAAACTTGAGTGTTTTAGTCGGGTTTATACTTGACTAAAATACTCAGGTATAAGATAATGCACGCATAGACCACGGAGAATAATGAGTTATGAGATTAACATCAAAAGGGCGTTATGCCGTTACAGCCATGCTAGATGTTGCTCTGCATGCAAAAGAAGGCCCTGTGCCACTTGCTGACATTTCTGAACGTCAAGATATCTCTTTGAGTTATCTCGAACAATTATTCGCTCGCTTGAGAAAGCAAGGTGTTGTCACCAGTGTTCGCGGACCAGGTGGTGGCTATTTGCTGGGACGTGAGATGAGTGATATCTCCATTGGTCAAATCATTACTGCTGTAGACGAATCTGTAGATGCAACCCGTTGTAACGGTAAATCAGGTTGTCAGGGCGGGGCACAGTGCTTAACCCATAGCTTATGGGATGAGTTAAGTGATAGAATAGCCTCTTTTTTAAATGATATTAGTTTAAAATCACTTGTTGAAAAGCAGGAAGTGAAGCAGGTCGCTGAAAGACAAAACAAAAAACAACAAACACATTCAGCATTTGCATTAGGCCAGATATCATTAGATGAAATTAATTAATGAATTTTTTGATTTGCCTGAGCGTAAATTAAACCATATTGAAAGTTCGCGGAGAGATTAATGAAGTTACCGATTTACCTTGATTATTCAGCGACAACCCCGGTTGATCCAAGGGTTGCTGAAAAAATGATGCAATGTTTAGGGCCTGAAGGTGTATTTGGCAATCCAGCCTCTCGCTCACATAGATTCGGCTGGCAAGCTGAAGAGTTGGTTGATATTGCTCGTTCGCAAATCGCTGATTTGGTTAACGCAGATCCACGAGAAATTATTTTTACTTCAGGTGCAACAGAATCTAATAACCTTGCGATTAAAGGCGCTGCAAAGTTTTACAGTAAAAAAGGCAAACACATCATCACTGTAAAAACGGAACATAAAGCGGTTTTAGATACTTGCCGTGATTTAGAGCGACAAGGTTACGAAGTGACTTATTTAGACGTTCAGCAAGATGGTTTAATTAACCTGGATACGTTTAAAGCTGCATTGCGTGAAGACACTGTTTTAGTCAGTGTAATGCATGTTAATAATGAAATCGGTGTGATTCAGGATATTGAAACCATTGGTGAATTATGTCGCGCAAACAAAACTGTATTCCACGTGGATGCTGCGCAAAGTGCTGGCAAAATAGATATTGATTTATCTAAGTTGAAAGTTGATCTTATGTCTTTCTCTGCACATAAAATATATGGCCCTAAAGGGATTGGTGCTTTGTATGTGCGCCGTAAGCCGAGAATTCGCCTGGAAGCACAAATGCACGGTGGTGGTCATGAACGAGGTTTTCGTTCAGGTACATTAGCGACTCATCAAATTGTGGGCATGGGTGAAGCCTTCCGTTTAGCGAAAGAAGAAATGGCTGCGGAGAACGATCGCCTGTTAAAATTAAGAAATAAATTACTCGACGGAATCAAGAATATTGAAGAAGTTTACGTTAACGGTTCACTGGAACACAGAGTTGCCGGTAACTTAAACGTTAGCTTCAACTATGTTGAAGGTGAATCTCTGATCATGGCACTTAAAGATATGGCAGTGTCATCCGGTTCAGCTTGTACGTCTGCAAGTTTAGAGCCTTCGTATGTGTTACGTGCGTTAGGTTTAAATGATGAACTGGCACACAGTTCAATCCGCTTCAGTATGGGTAGATTCACAACTGAAGAAGAAATTGATTATGTAGTTAGCGTGATTCAGGAAGCAATCGCAAAACTTCGTGAAATGTCTCCATTGTGGGATATGTTTAAAGAAGGTATTGACCTGAACACGGTAGAGTGGGCACACCACTAATATAAGGGGTATTGAATCATGGCATATAGTGACAAAGTAATTGACCATTATGAGAATCCTCGTAATGTAGGTAGTTTCGATAAATCAGATGCAAGCGTTGCAACTGGTATGGTTGGTGCTCCGGCTTGCGGCGACGTTATGAAATTACAATTGAAAATTTCAGACGACGGCATTATCGAAGATGCAAAATTTAAAACTTACGGTTGTGGTTCTGCAATCGCATCCAGCTCACTTGTAACAGAGTGGGTTAAAGGTAAGTCAATTGATGAAGCTCAAAGCATTAAAAATACAGATATTGCTCAGGAGTTGGCTTTACCACCGGTTAAAATTCACTGTTCAATTTTAGCTGAAGATGCAATCAAAGCCGCAATTACAGATTATAAATCTAAGCGTAGTTAATTTAGATAATTTGAGAGTTAGGAGTTATTCCCAATGGCAGTTACATTGACCGAAACCGCAGCTGGCCGAGTGAAACACTTTTTGGCTAACCGAGGCAAAGGCATAGGTTTGCGTTTAGGCGTAAAAACCTCTGGCTGTTCGGGTATGGCTTATATCATCGAATTTGTTGACGAGCTCAATGCCGATGACCAGGTATTTGAAGATAAAGATGTTAAAGTCATCGTAGATGCTAAATCTTTATTGTATCTGGACGGTACTGAGCTTGATTTTACCAAAGAAGGGCTTAATGAAGGGTTTCAATTCAATAACCCGAATGTTAAAGACGAATGTGGTTGCGGTGAAAGTTTCCACGTCTAAAGTTCACCTTCTTTGAATTAATACGCATCGATAGGTAATCAATGAATTATTTTGAGTTATTTAACTTAGAAGTGGGTTATGATCTCGATGTAAAACAATTGGCGGCGCATTACCGCCAATTACAACGAGCTTTTCATCCCGATCAATACGCCTCCGGCAGTGAATCAGAACGTTTATTAGCAGTTAAAAAATCAGCTCAGATAAATGATGCCTTCAGTACGTTAAAATCACCCGTCTCCCGCGCTGAATATCTACTTAGTTTAGCTGGTATTGATATTTCTCATGAAACTAAAACCATACAGGATCCTGAATTCCTGATGCAGCAAATGGAATACAGGGAGCATCTGGAAGATATCCTGCAAATGAGTGATCCGCTATCTGCAATTATCGATTTTGAGAAAACACTGGCCGATGAGGCCAATCAACTACAGCAGGCTATCAGTCAGCAACTTAGCCAGACTGATTATGACTCAGCTGCAAACTCTGTTCGTAAACTAAAATTTATGATTAAACTGAATAACGAACTAGAGCGTCTTGAAGATCAAGTCGCTAACTAATAAGCGAGCACAGCAAACAGATTATGGCTTTATTACAAATTTCAGAACCCGGTCAAACAGCAGCCCCGCACCAGAGGAAATTTGCTGTTGGTATCGATCTCGGCACAACAAACTCACTGGTTGCAACGGTCAGAAGTGGCGAAGCTCAACCCTTGGCAGACAATGAGGGTAATAAAATGTTACCGTCAGTGGTCCAGTACCAACAAAACGATATTCGGGTTGGTTATCCTGCTTTGGCTGAAGCTGAACTCGATCCGGAAAATACCATCATATCAGTGAAGCGTTTTATGGGGCGCTCTTTAGATGATGTATTGCAGACTTACCCTGAATTACCTTATCAGTTTGAAGGGGACTCGACTCATTTAAGCAGAATTAAAACCCGCCAGGGCAACAAATCTCCAATTGAAGTTTCGGCAGATATACTAACTGAGCTAAAAAACCGTGCAGAAAACGTATTAGGAGATGAATTGCAGGGCGCTGTGATTACTGTACCGGCTTATTTTGATGATGCTCAGCGACAAGGAACCAAAGATGCTGCTCGGATTGCCGGTTTAAAAGTTTTACGTTTGCTAAATGAACCTACAGCAGCTGCGATTGCATACGGACTGGACTCTAAACAGGAAGGTGAGATTGCTGTTTATGATTTGGGCGGTGGTACTTTCGATATTTCAATCCTCAAATTAGAACGCGGTGTGTTTGAAGTATTGGCAACCGGTGGTGATTCTGCGCTGGGTGGGGATGATTTTGACCAGGCAATTGTTAACTGGATTAAAGCACAAGCTGGTTTAACACACACTTTATCGTCACGCGAACGTCGTGTATTAAAAGAACAAGCTAAAAAAGCGAAAGAAGTATTATCCGATAGTGAGCAAGTGAATATTGAATTTTTGCTGGATAATCATCAGACAATTGCTTTAACTCTGACGTTAGCAGAGTTTAACGAGCTGATTCTACCTTTGGTTCAAAAAACAATTATTGCATGTCGTCGCTCTTTAAAAGATGCAGACTTAAAAGCTGATGAGATTAAAGATGTCGTATTAGTTGGCGGCTCAACCCGAGTGCCGCTGGTTCGCGAAAAAGTCGCTGATTTTTTTGGACAGACGCCTCTAAGTTCAATTGATCCGGATGAAGTTGTGGCTGTCGGTGCCAGTATCCAGGCCGATATACTCGTGGGTAACAAACCCGATTCAGAAATGGTTTTATTGGATGTTACGCCATTATCTCTGGGACTTGAGACAATGGGTGGTCTGACGGAAAAAATTATTAGCCGCAATACAACAATCCCAGTTGCTAAAGCTCAGGAATTTACCACTTTTAAAGATGGTCAAACGGCTATGGCCATTCATGTGGTTCAGGGTGAACGTGAACTGGTCAAAGATTGTCGTTCACTGGCTCGATTTGAATTAAGAGACATACCACCTATGGCTGCAGGTGCAGCTCATATCAGAGTGACATTTCAGGTTGATGCGGATGGTTTACTGTCGGTTACAGCAATGGAAAAATCAACCGGCGTTCAGGCGAGCATTCAGGTTAAACCTAGCTATGGGCTCGAAGAAGAAGAAATTTTAACTATGTTAAAATCGTCTATTGATAATGCACAGGACGATGTCCAGGCCAGACGCCTTGCCGAGCAAGTTGTTGAAGCAGCCCGTATGCTGGAATCTCTGGGTAATGCTCTGAAAGCAGACGGTCATTTGCTGACTGATGAATCACGTGAAGCCTTATATAATGAGCTTGCTGATTTGCAGCGTTTAACCGAGCAAACAGATGCAGAAGCCATTAAAAAACAAATTGAAAAAATTGATCATTTAAGTCAGGATTTTGCTGCAGCCAGAATGGATCAATCGATTAAACAAGCCTTAAAAGGCCAACAGGTAGACGAGATTTAATATGCCACAAATAATTTTTTTACCACACCCTGAATTATGTCCGGACGGCGCAGTAACAGAAGCTGATAAAGGCGAAAGTGTTTTAGATGTTGCATTGAAAAATGGCATAGATATCGAACATGCCTGCGAAAAGTCATGTGCCTGTACCACTTGTCATGTCATCATCCGAGAAGGCTTTGATTCATTAGAAGAAAGCGATGAACTCGAAGATGATTTATTAGACAAAGCCTGGGGGCTTGAAGCGGAATCTAGACTGAGTTGTCAGGCATGTATTGATAATGAAGATCTGGTCGTCGAAATTCCCAAATACACCATTAATATGGTGAGTGAGAACCACTAAACAGATAAGTTTTTTAAAGCCAGCTAAAAAGCTGGCTTTTTTTTGCGCGATTACAACGAATTAACTGAAATAATCAGGAATAACCTTGACGAAAGGTATTAATATCTTGGTAAGATTGAAATCAGTTACTCGCATTTTCATCTTTAAATCTTTAGGAATAATAAAATGGCAATTGAACGCACTTTATCTATCATCAAACCCAATGCGACCAGCGCCCGTAAAATCGGAGCCATTATCGAAAGACTTGAAACGGCTGGCTTTACAATCGTTGCTTGTAAAATGGTTAAATTGTCTGAAGCCAAAGCAGAAGGATTTTATGCTGAGCACAAAGAACGAGACTTTTTTCCGCGTTTAATGAGTTTTATGTTATCTGCACCTGTTGTCACTTTGGTACTCGAGAAAGAAAACGCAATCAGTGATTACCGCGAAATTATGGGCACAACAAACCCTGAAACCGCGGCAACCGGAACTATCCGTGCTGATTTTGGCGAAAATGTGACAATAAATGCCGTTCATGGCTCTGACAGCCCGGAAAGTGCAGCGCGAGAAATTGCTTACTTTTTTGCGGAAGACGAAGTGAACAGCTATTAATTTAGCATTTGTTCAGTTTAGCCAACAGTTTTTGAATTATTTTACTTTCAAATTTGCTTAAGCCGTTGCTATTGTTTGCATTGTGCTGCGAATCCCGTAAAATTGCTGGCCGTTTGTTCATCTAAGGTAAATGATAAAATGTCATCTAATAAACCCAAAATAAATCTACTGGATCTGGATCGTAAAGCGATGCGTGAATACTTTGCTTCTATCGGAGAAAAAAGTTTTCGTGCCGATCAAGCTATGAAATGGATTTATCATTATGGTATGGATGATTTTTCTGAGATGAATAACTTCAGTAAAGCTTTGCGGGCTCGTCTTGCTGATGAATGTGTCATTGAAGGACCAGAAATTGCAGTACGTCAGGCTTCTAGTGATGGCACTATCAAATATGCGATGAAGCTAAAAGGGGGTCAGGAAGTTGAATCTGTCTGGATCCCGGAAGGCGAACGCGCTACTTTATGTGTATCCAGTCAAGTAGGCTGTGCGTTAGAATGTACTTTCTGTTCAACGGCACAACAGGGCTTTAATCGGAATTTGTCAGTTGCTGAAATTATCGGTCAGGTCTGGCGAGTTGCCAAAGACATTGGGCCGGTGAAGGTCACCAATAAACGTCCAATCACCAATGTAGTGATGATGGGAATGGGCGAGCCATTATTGAATCTGACCAATCTGGTGCCGGCGCTGGATTTAATGATGGATGATTTGGCGTTTGGTTTGTCTAAGCGACGCGTTACCGTTAGTACTTCGGGCGTTGTGCCTGCACTTGATAAATTAAAAGAAAAAATTGATGTGGCACTGGCGATATCATTACATGCGCCAAACGATGAACTTCGTAATGAAATTGTACCCATTAATAAAAAGTATAATATTGAAAGCTTTTTAGCGGCTTCACGCCGTTATATTGATGGGTCTAAAGCGAATGAAAAAGTGACAGTTGAATATATAATGCTGGATCACATTAACGATAGTACTGATCAGGCTCATGAACTGGCAAAGACGTTAGAAGGTACACCTTCTAAAATAAATTTAATCCCGTTTAATCCATTTCCGGGTAGTGAATATGGTCGTTCGAGCAATTCGAGAATCGACAGGTTTGCTAAAGTACTGGCCGGATACGGGTTAACGACAGTGGTTCGTAAAACGCGAGGCGACGACATTGATGCTGCTTGTGGTCAATTGGTTGGAGATGTCGTTGACCGAACGAAACGTATGCTGAAAAAACAACAAAAAGGCGAGCGCATTGATATCCGTACGGCCTGATAAAAAAACAAATTTAAACAAGCCGCTACTTTGTATAGCGGCTTGTTTGTTATTAACCTTAACGGGATGTGTACAAAATAAAACCTACATAGGTTCAGATAAGCCCGTTGTCGAAAAAGAATTAGACCCCATTGCCGCAGCTAAAACCCGGATTTCATTAGGTTTGGTTTATCTGCAAAAAGGCAGTTCGGCTCAAGCTAAATATAACCTTGAAAAAGCGCTTGAATTTGCCCCCGAATTACCAGAAGCAAATTATTCACTGGCCTATTATTACCAAACCGTCAATAACAAAGAAAAAGCGCAATACTTTTATGAAAAAGTGATTAGCCTAGATGAAGAAAACGGTGATGCGTACAATAACTATGGGGCCTTTTTGTGTGATCAGGGCGATGTTAAAAAAGCGAGAAATCTGTTTTTAAAAGCCGTTGAGATTGACTCTTACATTCGGGTGGCACAAACCTACGAAAACCTGGGACTGTGTTTGTATGATTCGGGTGAACCTGAGTATCAACAACAGGCCAAAGATTATTTTATCAAAGCGCTTGGTTATAATGCCAGACTGGTTAAATCCTTATCCTATCTAACCCAGATATCTTTAGACGAAGGCGATATTCCGGTTGCATGGGCTTATTTTGAACAACTGGAAAAAGTGATTCCAAGGCAGAACGCATCTTTTTTATGGTTGTCGTATCAGTTAAACAGTGCGACCGGGTACAGAGCTAAAGCTGAGCAGGTTGCAGAGCGACTACTGACGTTGTTTCCAAAAAGTGGTCAGGCTAAATTATATAAAGAACTAAACAGGTAATGATGACTCAAACAGAAGAACAACAAACGGTCGAAGATTCAAATACCCAAGTGCAAACGCCCGGCTCAATATTGCGTCAGGCCAGATTGCTTAATAAGTTATCTCAGCAAGATGTGGCTGACAGTTTAAATTTAAAGTTAATTATTATTAACGCGATTGAGTCAGATGATTTTGACGCAATGCCAACTGCCACTTTTACAAAAGGGTATTTACGCTCATACGCAAAATTACTGGCGTTAGATGAATCTGAAGTGCTACAAGCTTATCAGTCCATGGGGATTGAAAGTGTTGATCCTAAACTTAAAATAAAAAGCTTTTCTAATAAACCAAAATTAGAAAAAGGTGAACATAAATCTGTATTGATTCCGTTAGTTTTATTATTGATAGTCATTGCGGTTGGCTTATTTTTCTGGTTTAAAGTGGACCAAAATAGTTTTTCATTTGACTCTGCAACTCAGGATGTAAAAACCGACAGCTCAGAAAGCCAAAGTGTCACAGCACAAGCTTTTGTTGAGAGCTCACCATCAGACAATATAACTGTGATTGAAACGCAAACTGCGCCTGAATTTATACTAGAACCAGAAATTGACTCTGAATTAAATCAAACGGAATTGGCGGTGAATCGTGAAACAGAAAATCAGGATTCTGAATATGGCGTGACAGACAAAGTTGAAAATACAGAAAGTAGATTAACTGAAACAGTTGATAGCAGTATTCAGGCAACTGTTGAGATAGAAGGCCCTTTAATCAGTATGCAATTTACCCAAGATTGCTGGATTAATGTGGTAGATGCAACGGGTGAACGTATTGCTTATGGTGTAAAAAAAGCAGGTCGGTTAATGCAGGTTAGCGGAGTCGCTCCGTTTCAAGTGACCCTAGGGGCACCTGAAAATGTTGAAGTCAGTTATAATCAGCAAGCTGTTGATATGCAGCAGTTTAAAAAAGGTATGGTGGCACGTTTTTCATTGCCTTTAGAGAATGAGTAATTATGTTTAAAGAAACGCCTATTGAGCGCAAACAAACTAAAAAAATCTGGGTTGGATCGGTTGCAGTTGGTGGTGATGCACCAATCGCGGTTCAAACTATGACGAATACTTTAACCACAGATGTAGAGGCGACCGTTGCTCAAATTAAACGTATTGAGCAGGCAGGGGCGGATATTGTTAGAGTCTCAGTACCGACTATGGACGCTGCTGAAGCATTCAAACATATCAAGCAACAGACGAATATTCCTCTGGTTGCGGATATTCATTTTGATTATCGAATTGCACTAAAAGTGGCTGAATACGGTGTGGATTGTCTACGTATTAACCCGGGCAATATTGGACGGGAAGACAGAATTCGCTCTGTGGTTGATTGTGCTAAAGACAAGAATATTCCGATCAGAATTGGCGTGAACGGCGGCTCTTTGGAAAAAGATTTACAGGAAAAATATGGTGAGCCAACAGCAGAGGCTTTACTTGAGTCAGCTATGCGCCATGTGGATATTCTGGACAGGTTAAACTTCGATCAGTTTAAAGTCAGTGTCAAAGCCTCCGACGTGTTTTTGGCCGTGGATGCATACCGACTTTTATCCAAACAAATTAATAACCCGCTGCATTTAGGCATTACCGAAGCGGGCGGTGCACGCACAGGTGCGGTTAAATCTGCAATCGGGTTAGGCATTTTACTGAACGAAGGGATTGGCGATACGCTCAGGGTTTCACTGGCTGCTGATCCCGTTGAAGAAGTAAAAGTTGGATTTGATATTTTAAAATCTCTGAGGATCCGTAGCCGGGGCATTAATTTTATTGCCTGTCCAAGCTGCTCAAGACAAGAGTTTGATGTGATTAAAACGGTTAATGATCTGGAGCAGAGGCTGGAAGATGTAACCACAGCAATGGATGTGTCTATTATTGGCTGTGTGGTCAATGGTCCGGGTGAAGCACTTGCTTCAGATGTCGGTCTGGCGGGTGCAGCAAAACAAAGTGGTTTTTACATGGATGGTGAACGCCAGAAAGAGCGTATCGATAACAATGATATTGTCGATACGTTAGAAAAACATATACGAGCCAAAGCGGCTCGCGTTGATGAAAAAAATAAAATCAAAATTCAGCAAGTTGACTAATTAGCCTGGGATGAGAGGTGGCGCTTTGCGTTTTAACTGAACTTCTCTATAATCCAACGTTTTATGATTTTCAGTCACTGCTGAGTACAATACAGAATTAAAGCGAGAAAAAGCGTGTCAAAAAATATTCAAGCTATTCGAGGCATGAACGATTGTTTGCCTGCCCAAACGCCGGTCTGGCAAAAATTAGAGGCCATTTTAAGAGACGTGGTTAACCGCTACGGATATAGCGAAATTAGAATGCCAATAGTCGAAATGACTGAGCTTTTTAAGCGCTCGATTGGTGAAGTCACCGATATTGTAGAAAAAGAAATGTACACTTTTGATGATCGTAACGGCGACAGTCTGACGTTGCGTCCTGAAGGTACTGCCAGCTGTGTCCGTGCAGGTAATGAACATGGTTTGTTGTATAACCAAATCCAGCGATTATGGTATATGGGCCCTATGTTCCGCCATGAACGTCCGCAAAAAGGACGTTACCGCCAGTTCCACCAGTTTGGCGTTGAAACCTTTGGCATGAATGGTCCGGATATTGATGCTGAGATCATCGCCTTAACAGCACGTATGTGGCAGGCGTTAGGGATTAAAGATGAAGTCAGACTTGAAATCAATTCACTAGGCTCTAATGAAGAAAGAGCCAACTACCGTGATGCATTGGTAGAGTTTTTAAAGCAGCATGAGTCTTTATTAGATGATGATTGCCGACGACGCATGCTGACCAATCCACTGCGTGTGCTGGATACGAAAAATGCGTCCATTCAGGCAATTTTAAAAGATGCTCCCAAACTCAGTGATTATTTTGGTGAAGCATCTAAAAAACATTTTTCAGGGTTGTGTGAACGTTTGGACGCTTTAGGTATCCAATACCAGGTTAATGAAAGACTGGTACGGGGTTTGGATTATTATAATTACACTGTATTTGAGTGGATCACAGAAAGTCTGGGATCTCAGGGTACTGTGTGTGCTGGCGGACGATATGACGGCTTGGTTGAACAGTTAGGCGGCAAAGCGACATCCGCTGTTGGTTTTGCAATGGGTCTTGAACGACTGGTGTTGATGTTAGAAACCTTAAACTTAACCGACGATGTAAGACGTCCGGTTGATGTTTATGTCGTTACCTTAGGTGAACAGGCTGAGATTCAAGCACCAGCGGTTATTGAACAGTTAAGAGATGAATTGTCGGACGTCAGAATTCAGTTAAATTGCGGCGGTGGTAACTTTAAAAAGCAATTTAAAAAAGCAGATAAAAGCGGTGCTGAGATTGCACTGATATTCGCAGAAGATGAAATTGCAAATCAAAGCGTCAGTATCAAGCACCTACGTAAACAACAAGAACAAATAACTTTGCCTTTGAGCCAAGCTGCTCAAGCAATAGCTGCAGAACTGTAAGGGGTCAGTGATGGAAATTTATTCAACAGAAGAACAACAGGTTGAAGCGATTAAATCGATTTGGAGTAAATACGGCAATGCCATGATTGGTGGCGTTGTTATTGGTTTAGCTGGAATATATGGTTGGAACTGGTATCAGGATGATGTTAAAGCAACTCAGGAAGCTCAGTCTCTGGCCTATCAACAGGCGGTTGAGGGGATTTCGGCGCAAAGCAGCGATAAAGTAGAATCTTTTATTTCTGCTGAATCTGATTCAGGTTATGCCACTTTGGCGGCGTTAAAGCTGGCTAAATCTTTTGTTGAAGCGGGCGAACTCAATAAAGCAAGCGAGCAGTTAAACTGGGTTGTTGCAAATAATAAAGATGCTGCAATTAAGGATCTTGCGACCTATCGTCTGGCACGCATTGAGTTTTCATCCGGCTCTGCTGAAAAAGCATTGCAAGCTGTAGCAAAACCAGAAAGTGAAGCTTTCATTTCTCAATTTGCTGAGTTAAGAGGCGATATCTATTTATCACAGGGTGACAATGAAAAGGCTCGAAACGAATATCAAACGGCGGCTGATAACGATGGTTTAGCCGGAAACCCTGGATTGAAAATGAAGTTAGATAATTTAGCCGAGGATAACGGAGCGGTCGCGTTATAATGAAATTCAAACAAGCGAGTAAAACGGCTATTGCCATTCTGGCTGCGAGCAGTTTAATCAGTTGTGCTTCAAATGATGAAGACCCGGATTCATTGCCCGCTGAATTACCTCAAATTCAAAACCAGTTTTCGACCAAAGTAGAGTGGAAAAAATCGGTGGGTGACGGGGTTGAAGCATTTTATTCTCGCCTGAAACCGGCTGTTGGTTATGAAAAAGTATTTGCAGCAGACAGAAGTGGCCTTATCAAAGCTTTTGAGCAAGAGTCGGGCAAGCTAGTTTGGCAAGCAGACATCCGCGATGAAGAGGATAGCTATTTAAGCTGGTTTGGTATTAATACATCACCGGATGCAAGAGTCTCAGGTTTAATCGCTTCATACGAAAAACTTTTCATTGGCTGCGAGAATGGCGTCATTATCGCTCTGGACATTAATACCGGTGAGCAAATCTGGCAAGCTTCAGTATTAGGTGAAGTTTTGTCGGCACCGATTGCAGAGGAAGGCAAAGTCATTGTTAACCTGGGTTCAGGTAATACTGTAGCTCTGGATGCAAACGATGGAAAAGTGTTGTGGAATTCTGTTTCTGAAGTGCCTAGCTTAACATTACGAGGGGTTTCCTCTCCGGCCTATGCTCAGGGTGGTGTATTTGTGGGCGGCGCTAATGGCAAAGTATTAACTTATGCTGCGGCAAATGGCCAGTTAGCCTGGGATGTTCCGGTCGCTAAACCTCAAGGTACCACTGAGCTGGCGAGAATCGTTGACCTTGACGCAACCCCAATCGTTTCTGGTTACAACCTTTATGTATTATCAGCAGGCGGGGCTTTAGCTTCAGTTGATTTGCGAAATGCTCGTTTAATATGGAAGCGCGAATATCGCGGATACGAAAATATGACACTGGATGCCAATCAAATTTTGCTGAGCGATGATCATAGTGTTTTGTATGCGGTTGATTCACGAACAGGGATTGAAAACTGGTCAAATCTGAAATTGCGTAACCGTCAGGTCACGGCCGGTGTCGTGTTTAAAGACTATTATGTAGTAGGTGATTTTGAAGGGTATCTGTATTTCTTTAATAAAGAAAATGGTGAGTTAGTTTATATGCGCCAGCTTGATAACGAAGCGCTATTAGCTCAACCCGTTGTAGAAAAAGACTTATTATATGTTCAAAGCAGGGAAGGTGACCTGTTTGCAATAAGTTTACCTGAATAGTCATATGAGTGAGTCTTCAGCTACCTGGCCAATGACAATTATTGGTCAGGTAAGGTCTCCTTTCAAAGAAAAGTTTTCAGTTCCGCGTCAGCCTAATCTAGCGAGTGCCGTAACCGGTAAGATCCATTTTTTCTCACCTTTTAATCAGCCAGCTTGTTTTAATGGACTAGAGCAATTTAGCCATATCTGGATCCAATTTATATTTGATCAAACCGCAGCTCAAGGCTGGAAAGCCGCTGTCAGACCGCCCAGATTGGGTGGTAATAAGAAAATGGGCGTATTTGCTACCCGCTCACCGTTTCGGCCTAATCCGATAGGATTATCTTGTGTTAAATTAGAATCTATCGAAGTTAATCAAAATCAGGAAGTCAGTTTACTGGTATCTGGGTTAGATTTAGTTGATAACACACCTGTTGTGGATATTAAGCCATATGTACCTTATGCTGATTGTTTAACTGCAGCAACAAGTGAATTTTCACCGGCGCCGCCGGAACTCATGAATGGCGTTATTTATAGTCAATCCTTGCAATTAACGCTGGCGCGGATTAAAAAGGTTGAACCAGCGTTTTGTCAGGTAGTCGAACAAGTATTATTGCAAGACCCCAGACCTGCTTATATGCAGAATCAGGATTCTGAGCGATTGTTTGGTTTGAAACTATTTAACTGGAATATTCGCTGGTATGTTGAAAATGGACAATGCATTGTCACCGAAATTACTGATCTGGATTAGATTTGACTGAAACCTGGCGATAAAATGCTCTGCTAAACAACATACCGACCAGCGCCGCCAGAAATAACATCAGACGGCCATTTGAACTTTGCTTTTCTAATATTTCCTGCTGGGGTTGATTAAACTCATTTTTATCAAAGCTCATTCTCAAATAGCCAATGATTTCATTGTGCTCATCAAATAACTCTGTAACTGTAGGAATGATAGCGACTGAACCATATGGGTTCAGTCCCGTTGAGTCAGCGACTGACAGGTAGTTTGAAGAACTGGCAATCACCTGGCCTTTAGGATCATATAAACTGGCATCTATCACCCGGTTTGACTGCACGATATAATCGAGAGTTGCGCTGGCATCTTCAAACCCGTTCATATAGAGAAAGCGCTGTGCGACCAGTGAGCTCAAAGCTTTGGCTGTCTGATAGTTTGCGGTTTGAAATTTCTGCTCAAAGTAACGGCTTTGTTCAATCCAAAGCACAAAAATTATAAACATAATTAAACTGGCTAGTATTGCCTGAGTGAGCTTACGGACTATCCAGCGTTTATCACTTTTGTATATGCGACTGATTAAACTCATTAAAACTTCTAAATTAACAGCTAGGTTCAACCGCCAATATATCGAATCGTTAGCAATAAGGCAATTTAGAGCCAGATATTCTGAACTTGCTTGTTTAAATATCCGATTTTTTCAGTACAATATCCAAAAATTTTTAACTAAGAGTCTTTCGTGAAGCCATTTTCTGAATTTAGCGAACAAACTTTAACTTCTGATAGTTTATTCTCGCAGCTATATTTGTCTCAAATACCTCATCAGCCGTCACAGTTAATAGAATTAGATCCGACTAATGCGAAATTTTATCGCGTGGTTGATCAAGTTGAAGTCAGCGGACCTGAATTAATTATTTATGCCAGTCAGTTGAGCCTGTCACAGTTTCAGTACATCACTGAGTTTTGCAAGCAACAGCAAATTGAAATTAAAGCCAGCTATATCATAACTGCAATTGACGATGAACAGGACTGTGCTGTGAGTTGCTGTTTATCCCATACTCTGGCCGAGCAAGCTTTCCAGCAGTTAACTGAGTGGGCGCAGGCGAACAATCTTGAAGTCTGGCAGGTTCAAAGCCGTCCTAGTTTATCTGAACCAGGCTTGTTAGTGATGGATATGGATTCCACTACAATTAAGATTGAGTGCATTGACGAAATTGCTAAATTAGCCGGTGTGGGCAAAGAAGTGGCTGAAGTCACAGAACTTGCGATGCAAGGGAAATTAGATTTTGCAGAAAGTTTACGTGGCCGGGTAGCAACTTTAAAAGGCTGTGATGAATCAGTATTGCAGTCAGTGGCAGATGAATTGCCATTAATGCACGGGCTTGAACGTTTATTGAAAGTACTTAAACGGCATAACTGGAAAGTGGCGATTGCATCGGGTGGATTTACCTTTTTTGCCGATCAGTTAAAACAGCAATTAGGTCTGGATGCAGCCGTTGCCAATACACTGACCATTGAATCCGGAAAATTAACTGGTGAAGTGACCGGTGAAATTGTGGATGCCAAAGTAAAAGCCCGTACGTTAACTGAATTGGCCGAAAAATTTGAAATTCCGTCATCACAGACGGTTGCTATGGGCGATGGGGCAAACGATTTAGTGATGATGTCAGCGGCAGACTTGGGTGTTGCATTTGAAGCTAAACCTATTGTTCAGCAAAAAGCAGATGTTGCCATTAACCATCATGGTTTAGATGCGCTCCTGTTTATTTTAAAACGCTAACCTATTATTAGTTGTTAATAACAGCCGATTCACAATTCGATACTCAGTCGAATTGTGAATCGGCTGTTTTGTTTTACGCTTAATCAAACTTTTGTTTTTGTCGCTCGATGAGCTGTTGTTTTATTTTTCCTTCAGCAAGCCTATATCTGAGCATAAGCTCATGGCTGATGTCCAGAATATCGCCCACACCTTCAACTGACCAAAGTTCCTCCTCCAGTAGTTTTGCTTTGTGAATGGCATACTGGCTGACATACATGAGCTCATTGGCAACAAAGTCAGTATCCGGACGACCGGTTCTGGAAAGATAAAGCCTGAACCCAAAAAATAAAGTCTGATTCTGGCAAGAAAGATTAATAAAGTTAAATCTCGCTTCATCATCCCGAAAACTATTGATTGCACGGGCTGTGAAGCGTTTTTCTGGCTCAGATTCATACAATTTTACCCGAATGAATAAGTCATGGTATTTAGGCCTGTCATCACGCTGCAGACGTCTTAACATATCCAGAATGAGATTGTTAAACAGGTTATTTTGTAGCAGCGGCTGTAAATTAAATAAACCTTGCTCTGGATCGGTTTCAAGAATATTAATCAGTGTATTGGGTAACTGAGAAAATCCAATTGTATTTAATTCATGTTTAAGGCCATTTTTATGGATAAAGTAGCCTGTGTTTATAATTCTTTGAATGCAAATATTACGCAGAATCTCGGCCAGTTGCGGTATTAAGTTAGATTCTTCATCGAGCTTTAGTTTGCCTTGATTTTGCTTAATCAAGGCTTTGAAAAATTGCTGTGCTTTATGACGCTTATTCGTTTCATTAGAGATTTTCAGGTTAATCAGCGTTTTTGATTGGTTAATCCCCACAACCTGATAATCCAGGTTCTTATTTAAGCTGGTTGCTTTTTGGAGCTCTGGAAAGCTGATTTTTAACTGACTGCCAACTGAGAGCCCGAGCGGCTCTGCCAATTCAATTTGCAATCCTTGTGTCGAAAAATTTCGGGTGACACCCTGTGCGTCTTGCTTTGCAAATTTAAGCTCTACCTGAGTTTTATAACTGAATCTGGACTCCTTTCTTAGATTGACATAACGAATGGCGACTTCCTGAACCGGCTTTACGGCTAGTGTTCTGTCGTGTTTAAATCGATTTAATACATTTGCTTTTTCAATATTCAATGGGTTTTGCTGATAATTCAGTTTTGTTTCTTCATCATTTATATCGGTTAAAAAAACAAGGTAGCTTAACCGATTGAGTCGCTGTTTTAAGCGGGCTGGCGGCTCTGCATGAATACCCGATTCGGACTGGGGTAGGGTATCTGGCAACTGAAGTAGTTCCGGCGAAACATCCACCATCTGGACTTTATAAACCATCCAGTTATTTTTACGCGATGCAAATCCAAAAAATAAGGCCTTTAGGGCTTCAGACTCTGCCAGCTCGGAATCGGTTGCAGAATAAAAATGAATACGACCTTTATAAACATGTGTAAATGCATATATCAGGCTATGTTTAATTCGTCCGGGCTGTGACAGCATTTTTTTGAGTCTGGTGTGACTTAATAAATGATTTAAGCAGTTGTGATTTTTTTCGTCATACCAGTGTTTGTTGATATGGTCATTGTTATCTGTGACTAAACAATAACGACAGTTTAAATAACCTTCCGGGGTGGTCTCAATAAACACGGGTAAACTGGTTATGCGGGGGAGATAAAATTGCTCATAGCCTTTGGTTATTATTGCTTCAATCGTATTATCTAAATTCAGTTTATAGCGTCTTTTATTGCCATTAATAAAATTATTCAAAAACTGATCAAAGGCTTTTGTATTAAAATCTTCTTTCAGCCGCTCGCAACTGATATAGACGTAATCATTTTTATCTTCAATATGACTGATTTGATACTGAATTTTGTCTTTCAGCCCCAATGCATATTCCTGCTCCAAACCGGCAAGGCGAAGGAAAAAGCGTTGACCGGTTGAGAAGGTTGCGGGTTTTAAGACTTTAATTCTGACACCGCTAACCGATAAGTCAGTGGTAATGGCTTGTATACTGTTATCTATATCTAATTCAAGCTCAACCTGCATCGCATAGTTCATGCGCTCTTCTTTACGCGACCCGCGATCACCAAAATAGACGGGTTTGGCAAGATAACTTGTTTTTTTTATTTGTCGGCTGTCGGTTTTGTTTTGAGTGGCAGAACCGGGTTGGCTCTCCTGCAGGCGTAATTGCTGCTCTTGCTTGTGCATGACTTTGAAATTGTTTTCGGCATTTTGCACTTGCTCGTAGACACCCTGAGTATAATGGCCAAAGGTATCCAGTCCTTTTTCAAACAGCTCAATGGCAATACTGTCCATATAATGCGTGATGCCGTTATGCTGATATTCCCGACAGAGACCATCAACATGTCCGCGTAAGTCTATTTGTCGGGTGCAGGGAGCACTGAGCCGAGTTAATTCCATTTTAATTAAAAATCTTTGCGGCCGGGTTAATTGCTCTGTAAGGCGTTTGAATGCCAGACCAAAATCCGCTTGCTTGGTCAAAGGTTTCAAAGTTTCGATCAGCGTTTTATGTTCTGCTAATGTTGGGTCTAAATTATCCATCATGTCCCGCAATTAAACGATTTTGGTTACTATGATTAGTTATCGCCCGACGACAGCTTAACTTTTGGGCTAATCATTTGAATTATTTATTTTTATCTAAAACTCAATTTAAGTTTAATGTAAACTGTGGGAATGTGTAAGTAAATCGACTAGTTTTATCTATGGCTAAATCTAAAACTGCCTGGGTGTGTAATGAATGTGGTGCTGATTTTTCCCGCTGGGTGGGACAGTGCAACGAATGTAAGGCATGGAATTCGGTCACTGAGGTGCGTTTGGCTAAAGCATCCGGTGCTCAGAGTCGTTATGCCGGTTATGCAGGTCAGGTTGAAAGTAAAATCGAAACGTTAGAGTCCATTGAACTGGCTGAATTACCCAGATTTACAAGTGGTTTAAAAGAGTTTGATCGGGTCTTAGGCGGTGGCATAGTGCCAGGTTCAGCAGTTTTAATTGGCGGTTCTCCGGGGGCCGGTAAAAGTACGGTTTTGCTGCAAACTATGTGTTTTTTAGCGCAAAACATGACAGTTTTATATATAACCGGCGAAGAATCATTGCAACAGGTTGCGATGCGCGCAGAGCGGTTAGGCCTGCCCAAAGATAAACTTAAACTCTTGTCCGAAACCAATGTGGAGACCATTTGTCAGTTGGCTAATACTATTAAGCCGAGTGTCATGGTGATAGATTCAATTCAGGTAATGCATATGGCTGAGGTGCAGTCAGCCCCCGGCAGTGTCTCTCAGGTTCGTGAATCTGCAGCTTATTTAACTCGTTATGCTAAACAAAATAATGTTGCTATTTTTATGGTGGGTCATGTAACTAAAGACGGTAGTCTGGCAGGCCCTAAAGTATTAGAGCACTGTATCGATTGCTCCATTTTGTTAGATGGTTCTTCTGATAGCCGCTACCGGACATTACGGAGTCATAAAAACCGCTTTGGTGCGGTGAATGAATTAGGTGTGTTCGCCATGACCGAAAAAGGCATGAAAGAAGTATCTAATCCCTCTGCGATATTTTTATCAAGAGCTGAAGTGCCATCTTCCGGCAGTTTAGTGATGGTGGTCTGGGAAGGTACACGGCCTCTGATGGTTGAGTTGCAGGCACTGGCTGACGATTCTGCGCTGGGAAATCCGAGGCGGGTTGCGGTAGGACTTGAACAAAACCGGCTTGCATTGTTATTGGCTGTGCTACATCGTCATGCAGGATTGCAACTGGGCGATCAGGATGTATTTGTAAATGTGGTGGGCGGCGTTAAAGTATCAGAAACCGCTGCTGATTTAGCATTATTGCTGGCGCTGGTTTCCAGTTTCAAAAATCTGGTACTCGCACAGGATTTGGTCGTGTTTGGCGAGGTGGGTTTATCCGGTGAAATTCGGCCGGTTCCAAATGGTGTTGAACGTCTGAAAGAAGCGGCTAAACATGGTTTTAAACGCGCAATCATTCCTAAGCAAAATGTACCTAAAGGCGGTATCGAAGGGGTAGAAATTATTGCCGTGAGCCAGTTAAGTGAGGCCGTTGAAGTTATTTGATGGTGTTAAGTTGGCTAAGCAAGCCAGTCTGTGTTGACTGGCTTAATATACCTTAGGTTAATTATCGGTTTCTAATAACACATCTACGTGATTGTCACTTTCATCCAGATGAAAACTTACATGGATACTGTTACAACACGCCGGACAGTCTTCATAATAATCCTGATCACCGTTTGAATCGTCTAATGTCAGATGAATATGATGACCACAATGTGGGCACTCTGTCGATTTATCAATAAGATGCATCATAGTACTCCTTCATTATCTTGTTGTTTAAGACTTGATTTGTAATAGCATCCGGGCAAAGTTCAGGTTTTAACCTATACCAGTATGGGGTATGGCAAACCGTCGAATCTCATTTCAGATTACAAAACAAGTCGGCAATGCTGCCGATAATCAACTCAACCGGAAAATTAAAGGCTAATTAAACTATAGCTGATATAAGCTTTTTATCATGCTTGCGATGCAGATTATCCAGCCTCTGGCTGGGACTTTTGTAGGTTAGGATTTACAGCTGAGCTATACTTCTAAGCATCTGTTTTGCTTGATCTATATAGCTGCCGGCAAATATATTTGCATGATTTAATATGTGGTAAAAATTATAAATATCACGTCGTTTCTCATAGCCGGGTTCTTTTTCGGTTATGCTGTAATAACCCTGATAAAAAGCTTGCGGAAACGCACCGAATAATTCTGTCATAGCTAGATCGGTTTCATAATCTCCATAATAACAGGCTGGGTCATATAAAAAGAATTGGTTCTGACTGAATCCGATATTGCCTCGCCAAAGATCACCATGCAATAAACAGGCATCCAGCTTTCTCGGTTTGAGTAAGTTATGTACAAGTGCAACCACTTCATCAATATCGGCTATTTTGATCTGTTTTTCAGCTAATAGCTCAAGCTGATAGCCAATTCTTTGCTCAGAGAAAAACGTGGACCAGTTATTTTGCCAACGATTGAATTGAGGCGTTTTACCAATAAAATTATTGTCTTCAAAACCAAACATAGGCTGGCGACTGACCTGATGGAGTTGTGCCAATTGACAACCTGCGTCAAACCAGGCTCGATCACTGCCTTGTGAGAATTCAACAAATTCTAAAATAAGATAGGTATGCGCTTTACTTAATCCAAGGTCAATGACTTTGGGGGTCGAGACAGTGTTTGTCAGAGCCAGGCTATTAAGCGCGAGTGCTTCAGCACGAAAGTTATCAAAAAAAGTTAAATCATTGATTTTAACAAAATACATCTGATTCTGGCCGCTAATACAGTACGCCTGACTGATATCTCCGCCGGAAACGACTTGTTTGGATTCGATCTGGAAGCTGTCTTGCTGAAAATCACTAATCGCTTGTTCTACTTGATGCCACATCATTAGTGCCTTATTTCGAGCCAGGTTAAATTTAGCTTAGCAAGTGCCTGCATGTTTTGCGAATCTTTAATAAAAATTTGCTCATGATTCAGTAGTAAGTTGCTTGATATGTTCAAATATATGGCAAAGCCCCTTGGTTCGGGATTGGCTGAGCTGCTGACTGAGTCCGAGCTGCTCAAAATAATTATTCAGATCAAATGACTCAATGTAGGTTTTATCTTTATCGTTGAGCGCTTCGAGTAAAAGCACGATTAAGCCGCTGACAATCCTTGAATCACTGATAGCGCTGAACTGATAGCGTTCACCCGATTGATTAACTTGCAGCCAGACCTGACTTTCGCAGCCATGGACAAGACTTTTTTCGGTTTTATCCGTCTGACTGGTTTTATTTGAATCTCCGCCCAGTTTCATCAGTAGGCGATACTGTTCCTGCCAGTTATTGATATTAATAAATTGCTGAGCATGTTTTGGGAAGTCAGTGGTTTTCATAAAAAGTCGTCCAGTTGATCTAAACAGGATAAAAAATAGTCTATTTCTTCAATCAGAGTATAGGCCGCTATTGAAACCCGCAGACTTCCGCCGGGTGCAATACTCTGAATAAGCGGCATGGCGCAGTGACTGCCGGAGCGAATCGCGATTCCCATTTGACTCAATAATTCAGCCGCATCGGCACTATGAAAGTCCTTAATTATAAAACTGACGGCACCCGTTAATTGTTCCGTTGCGAGTAAACTAATTGCACTGCGTTTTTTAAGTTGTTCAATTAGATACTCAGTCAGTTTATGTTCATAAGCTCTGAGTTTGTTCAGATTCTGGTTGGCTAAAAAGTCAAGCGTTGCACCCAATGCAAAGACCCCTGAAATATTGGGGGTACCGGCTTCAAATTTATAGGGCAACTGATTAAATTCGCTTTCAGTCAAACTCACTTGTTTTACCATTTCGCCGCCATATTGATAGGGTGGCAACGCAATGAGCCGAGATTTTTTGCCATAACATACACCTAAACCTGTGCCGGCGTACATTTTATGGGCAGAAAAAAAGTAAAAATCACAGGCCAATTGTTGCACATTAATTGGCATATGATTAATCGCCTGAGAGCCATCTATAATGGTGATAATATTGTTATTGGTGGCTAGTTCAATTATCTCTTCGACAGGCTGCTTTACACCTGTGGCATTATTTACGTGGGCCAGTGCAATAACCCGTGTTTTATCTGATATTTGGGTGTGAAGCGCTTGCAGATCAATTCTGAGCTGTTCATCCAGTTTTGCGATGGTTAACTCAAGCTGATATTTTTTTGCCAATTGCTGCCAGGTGACAAAGTGAGCATGGTGCTCACTTAATGCAATAATAATCTCATCTCCGGCTTGTAAGTGGCTTTCACATAAGCCATTGGCTATCAGATTTGCAGCTTCGGTTGCACCTTTTGTCCAAACAATTTCGTCTTTTTCTGCTGCGTTGAGCCAGTCAGCCGTTTTTTGACGTATCGATTCAAACTGATTGCTGGTGCCCAATGCGAGTTGATGCGATGACCTGTGAACATTCGCATGGTGATATTGATAATAATCAGCAATGCTGTCGAGCGCAGGTTGGCAGATATGAGTGGTGGCAGCATTATCTAAATAGGCTTGGCTAATCGGTGAATTTAACTGATTATTAAAAAACGGAAACTGATGTCTAAAATCAATTATAAAATCAGGTGTGTGCATTCAAATCCTAGTTCATCAGGTGACGCTAACAGAAGAGCTATCCTAACTGTCTTCGGTATAACTCAGGTTAAGCGCTATATGATAACAAATCAGGTCAAAAAACAAAGCTATCTGACTTTCTAAACAAGGGGTCTTCAGACAGTAGTTTCTGATTAATTTGCTCCACTGTCAGCGGTCTGGCATAAAAATATCCCTGAATATAGCGACAACCTAACTGATTTAAAAAATCTAATTGCTGCTGGTTTTCAACACCTTCAGCAACCAGGGTGAGATCCAAGCTTTGAGCCAGACTAGTAATCGCTTTTACGATACTGACATCATTAAAGTCATGGGGCAGATCTTTTACAAATGAGCGGTCAATTTTGAGTGTATCGACCGGGAAATTTTTTAAATAAGACAAAGAAGAATAGCCGACACCAAAATCGTCAATCGAAAGCGAGAGGCCAGCATGCGTGACTTTTTGCATAAAATCTTCATGCTGAATGATGTTCTCAATAAAAACCTGCTCGGTTAATTCAAGCTCCAGTGTGGTACTGGGTAGCCCGTATTTATTGTATGTTTTAAATATAAAATCAAATAAATCATTGGTTTGAATCTGTCGGCCAGATATATTAATGGCCATCGTCAGTTCCGTATAGCCCATAGTATGCCACTCTTTTAATTGGGCACAGGCCTGTTCAAAAATCCATTCACCGAGCGGAACGATTAAACCGGTTTCTTCAGCTACTGAAATAAATTGCTCCGGGTTCACCCATTGATGGGTTTTGGGATGCTGCCAGCGAATTAAAGCTTCGAATCCGGTGCAAATATTTCGCTCGCTGTCGACTTTGGGTTGATAGTGTAGCTGAAACTGATTTTGTTCGAGTGCAGTTCTTAAATAACCAGCGAGCTCGACCCGCTGTGAAATATCTTGGTGCAGTTTTTGGGTATACTGACAGATACAATTTTTACCGCTTTCTTTTGCCTGATTCAGGGCACTATCAGCATTTCGAATAAGTTCAATGGCACTGACTTGCTGATTATTGGCATAAGCAAAGCCGATACTGACCGAGGTGTAAAACTGATAATTATCGACTTCGAAGTGAGTATCCAATAATGCAAGAATGCTTTCAGCCAAGCGCTCAATAACCAGATGAGAGGCTAGCTCATCAATATAGATAGCAAATTCATCGCCGCCGATACGCGCCATATAGTATTTAGGATGAACCAGTTGAATTAATTTATTTGTTACCTGGCTCAATAGTTTATCACCCGCGGCGTGGCCTAAAACATCATTAACATCTTTAAATCGGTCCAAATCAACCAGAATAACACCTAGATATCGGCTATTTTTATGCTTAAGTTGATGACTAATATGCTTATCCAGTGCCGAGCGATTTGGCAAACCCGTGAGTTTGTCGTAGTTAGCGGTTTTAATCAGATCTTGTTCAGTTTTTTCTCTTTGCCTGATTTGAAATTCTAAATCCCGGTTTATTTTATTCAGATAGCGAGAGTAGCTGCGGGTTGAAAAAAGTAGTTGAATAATAATTGAAAAAATTAACGTACTTAATAGACCAATCCAGGTGATGTAACTGGAGTAGGTCGTTTTAATTTTATTAAGCTGAGCCTGAGTAGGCCATAAGGTAAAGTGCCAGGTTTGATTAAAAAGCTGTATACTGGCTTTAACCTGTGTGTGACTTTGATCTTCGTAATCGCCGTAAAAATGGTAGATATCTTTGTTGTTTAAATCGATTTTAAATTGATAACCCGGACTTAATGATAGTTTGGCAACATTATCGAGAAATTCATTTTGTCGAATCACACCACTGATAAAACCTTTATGGTCATCAGCTTGACCAATTGGTGCATAAATTAATAAACCATTCATACCTTGTACCAGCTTCCAGTTGGCGACAGTGGCAACTTGTCCGGTTTGAATGGCTTTATCGAGTGTCTCATTGATAAATGGAATTTTAGACAGTGCTAGATTGAATGCGTTTTGGTTGCCAATTAATGGTTCTATCCAGCGAATGGTTTTCCCCTGGTCAATCCAGACAACCGCCTGTAAAAATTCGTGATTGTCGATAATATGCTTGGCTTGCTGGTGCCAGAGAAATGCATCCGGTTGACCAAATGTCAGCCATTGTTTAGCCAGCCAGTTGTATAAAAAAATTTGCTCATTTAACTCAGATTTGAGCTGACTGGTTAAGCCTGACAACTGCTGGTTTAGCGTTTTTTGAATTTTTTGTTGCTCAATGCGCTCTATTGCCGAAACGGTAATAAATGTAATTATTATGCCGATAATAAAAACCAGTACTGCATATTTTATATGTCTGAATAATTGCATTCCAATGTACTTTGTTGCTGATGCCAGTTGGTTTAACCTAGTTTTAAACTGCGGGCAGACTTAATTAACTGATAGGCTTGTCAAAAATTGTTAACTAATAGCATATATCAATCATAAAAAGGAAGCTAATGATTTCACATGTGAGATAAGGTAGGCATAAGTAAAAAAAAGCCCTAACATTCAAAGATAGGGCAAAAGCACATTTACACTAGCGTTTTTAAGACTAGTCTAATCGACGTAAAGTTCAAAAAAAGTAAACAAATAATTGTTCTAATGTTAATTGACAAGATCTGGTTTTAAACGTAAATTTTAAACAAGTGTTTGAATTTGTGTCTGGTTATCATGATGAAAAAGTTGGATACTAAAACCCGGGTTTTAAATGCAGCTGAACAATTATTTGCAGCTCATGGTTTTAATAATACTTCACTCCGTCAAATTACCAGTGAAGCAAATGTCAATCTGGCTTCGGTGAATTATCATTTTGGTTCAAAGAAGTCACTCATTCAGGCTGTACTGGCCAGATACCTGCAAGTGTTTATGCCCCAGCTGACGGTTAAAATCAATCAACTGGATGAGCGGTCAATTGATGGCCGTCAGTTGAGTTTAGATGATTTGCTAGAAGCATTTGTTGAACCGCTTTTGGCACTCAATCGTATCAGTGCCCAAGGGGCGAGAAACTTTATGGTGATGATAGGACGCGGTTATGCAGAGACACAAGGTCACTTACGTCGCTATATTAGTGAACACTATGGTCAGCAACTGAGTCATATCGTGAGCTTGTTTGCTAAGGTGTTACCGGGTATGAGTAAAGCCGATTTGTTCTGGCGATTGCACTTTTCTCTGGGGGCGTTAGTTTTTATGATGACATCCGGTACTGCACTGGCAGAAATTTCAGAAGCTGACTTTGCCGAAGTAACAACAACAGAGCATATCGTGAATAAACTTATTCCCTTTATTGCAGCAGGGTTAACCAATTAGTCGCTGGAGGAGGTCCACTTATGTGGTTTTTAGTTCTATTAATTGTCGCTACAGGTATCTTATTTGGAGTTGCAGATATTAGAAAGCGTTATATCACAGAGCCTGTTTATAAAATGTTTAAACGCATTTTACCCCCCATGTCTGAAACTGAAAAAGAGGCGATGGAAGCAGGTGACGTTTGGTGGGATGGTGAAATCTTCTCAGGTAAACCTAACTGGGATAAATTACATCAGTATGAAGATGCTAAGCTAAGTGAAGAAGAGCAGGCTTTTATCGACAATCAGTTAGAAACTCTGCTGGCGATGTTAAATGACTTCGAGATAGTCCATCAGCGTAAAGATTTACCACAAGCGGTATGGGATTATTTAAAACAGGAGGGCTTTTTTGCTCTGATTATCCCGAAAAAATTTGGTGGCCGTGAGTTTTCAGCAACGGCAAATTCAACGATTGTAACCAAGATAGCAACCCGAAGTGTCAGTGCGGCCGTTTGTGTTATGGTGCCAAACAGTCTGGGGCCGGGTGAATTGTTAATGCATTATGGTACACCTGAGCAACAGGACCGCTGGCTACCCAGTTTGGCAAAAGGAACCGATGTCCCTTGTTTTGCCCTAACCGGGCCTGAAGCCGGCTCTGACGCTGGGGCAATTCCGGATAAAGGCATTGTTTGTGAACAGGAATTTAATGGTGAAAAAACCTTAGGTATCAGGCTTACCTGGAATAAACGTTATATAACACTGGCACCGGTTGCGACCGTATTGGGGTTGGCTTTTAAACTCTATGATCCGGAACACTTATTAGGGGACGAAGAAGCGCTTGGCATTACCTGTGCTTTGATTCCGACAGACCATCCTGGCGTGAAGATTGGTGATCGCCATATGCCGATGAATCTTGCTTTTATGAATGGGACAACTTCTGGTGAAGATGTGTTTATTCCGATAGACTGGATTATTGGCGGCCCGGAATATGCGGGTAAAGGGTGGCGAATGTTGGTTGAATGTTTGTCTGCAGGTCGGGGGATTTCTTTGCCGGCACTGGCTGCTGCTGTTGCTCATATGGGCACGAGAATGACCTCAGCTTATGCTTATGTTCGTAAGCAGTTTGGTTTATCGATTGGTCGATTTGAAGGCGTTCAGGAAGCTTTGGCCAGAATCGGTGGTTACGCATACACGATAGAAGCCACGCGGAAATTTACCACATCGGCACTGGATACCGGCTTTAGCCCGTCTGTTGTCACCGCCATTTCAAAATATCATATGACAGAGATGTCTAGATTGGTTTTAAATGATGCTATGGATATTCACGCTGGTAAGGCTATCCAGCTAGGTGAAAAAAATTATCTGGCTCATATTTACTGGGGATCGCCTGTGGCTATCACAGTCGAAGGTGCCAATATTTTAACTCGTAACTTGATGATTTTCGGTCAGGGGGCAACCCGTTGTCACCCATATGTTTATGCTGAAATGAAAGCGGCAGCTGATCCTAATTATCATAATGGTTTACATACCTTTGATGGTTTATTGATTAAACATATCAAACATACCAGTCGAAACTTAGGTTACGCTTTGTTCCACGGTCTGACTTTCGGTAAATTCAGCTGTGCACCGGTTGCCGGTGAAACCGCACAATACTATCAGCAACTGAATCGGATGAGTGCCGGGTTGGCACTTGCCAGTGATGTATCTATGTTGGTTTTGGGCGGCGCGCTTAAACGCAAAGAAATGATCTCAGCTCGATTAGGGGATGTTCTGAGTCAGATTTATATGGCATCAGCCATTTTAAAAAGATATGAATCAGATGGACGACCTGTTGGTGATTTACCCTTTGTTCATTATGCAATGCAAACCGCCCTTTATAAAATAGGTGTGGCTTTTGAAGGGTATTTTAATAACTTCAAACCCAAATGGTTAGCGCTGATATTAAAGCGAATTATATTTCCGTTTGGCATTTTTTATAAGTTACCTGCTGATAGTTTAGCCCGAACCTTGTGCCGTAGCTTGTTAAAACCCGGAGAAACCAGAGATAGATTGACCAAACTGTGTTATTTGGGCAAAGAAGAAGGGGATGCAACCGGAGTGATGGAAGCTGCCTTTATCGCAATGCAAAAATGTCAGCCGGTTGAGCTTAAAATCTCAGCAGCACAAAAAGCAGAAAAAATCCCAAGAAGAGTCCCTTATGCCAAAGCCATCGAACTGGCTTTACAAGCCGGCGTGATCTCTGAAGATGAAGCTACGGCAATCCGCCGCGCTGAAAAACTCAGACAATCGGCCATCGCAGTAGATAGCTTTGAAGCCAGCTCATTTGATTAAATTGTTGAATTAGATTAAATAATTTAAAGCCGAGGTTTCTCGGCTTTTTTGTATGTGTTACATTCTTCGCTTTATGACTGAATGATTAGGATTGGTCCGGGTTATATGAATTCCCTAATGCTGGATGTAGAAAGCTTTGAATTAACGGCGCAAGAAAAAGAAATTCTTGAACACCCTATGGTGGGCGGTGTGATTTTATTTACCCGAAATTATCATGATCCAGAGCAACTGATTCATTTAACACAGTCCATCCGGCTGGCTGCCAACAGGCCTATTTTGATTGCCGTCGATCACGAAGGCGGGCGGGTGCAGAGGTTTCGGGAAGGTTTCAGCCCAATTCCGGCAATGCGTTCATTAAAAGTTGCGCCAGACGAATCTACACCCAAAACGGTTTGTACAGAGATGGGCTGGCTAATGGCATCGGAAGTATTGGCCAGCGGCATAGATATCAGTTTTGCCCCGGTGTTAGATCTCGATGGCATATCAGACGTTATTACTAATCGTGCTTTTCATTCTGTGCCGGATAAAGTCATTGAACTGGCCAGTTATTTTATCAATGGGATGAAGCAGGCCGGGATGAAAACGACTGGTAAACATTTTCCCGGGCATGGCAGTGTAAAAGCCGATTCGCATATCGCCGCTGCAATTGACAATCGGGACAAGCAAAGTATTTTTGAAAAAGATTTAAAAGTATTTGCTGAACTGATTCAGGCAAATAAGTTAGATGCCCTAATGCCAGCTCATGTCATTTACCCTCAACTGGATGACAAACCGGCCGGTTTTTCGCCGTTTTGGTTGCAAAGCATTTTAAAACAGCAGCTCGGATTTAAAGGCGTCATATTCAGTGACGATTTATCAATGCAGGCGGCCAATATTGCCGGTGATTATATTGGTAAAGCTGAAGCTGCATTAAGCGCTGGTTGTGATATGATTCTGGCTTGTAATAACGCGAAAGGCGCGATCAGCATATTAGATCAGCATCAGGCGCTGCAGGCTTGGATAAGCCCAAAATCTGTTAGCAAAGTACAGGCTTTGATTAATCAAAAGCCGGTCAGTTTTAATGAGCTAAAACAAACAGACAGATGGCGGCAAGCAAATCGACTAGCAAAATCGTTTTTAGTTGATTAGTCATTCCTTTTGTTGTCCATAAAACTGACATTTTAAAGAGATATAGTTTAAGAATATTTGGAGAGTTACACCCGATTATGACAGTTACTCAAAAGCTTAAAGTTCGTTCAGTTCTGTTTGTTTGTTTAGGTAATATTTGTCGCTCGCCGACCGCTCATGCGGTGTTTCGCCAATTGGCTGGCGAAGTGAGATTGCCAATCGAAATTGACTCAGCCGGTACCGCTGGCTATCACAAAGGTGCAGGGCCAGACAGAAGAGCCAAAGCGGCCGGTGTGAAACGCGGTTATGATTTTTCTAAGTTAGCAGCCAGGCCAGTGGTTGCGGATGACTTTGAAAAATTTGATTTGATACTGGCAATGGACAAAGCAAATTATTCAGATTTAATGAGTGATTGCCCACCAGAATACCAGCATAAAATTCAATTATTTTTGAATTTTGCAGAGCGCTATCCAGAAGAAGATGAAGTGCCTGATCCTTATTATGGTGGTGCGCAGGGCTTTGAATATGTACTAGACTTAGTCGAGGATGCCTCTAACGGATTACTTAAACAAATCAGTTAAACCTGATTTGTTTTTTCGATAAGAGCAAACGATAAAACCCGATATATTATAATCGTTCGATCGGTTATGATTATAAATTATTAAAACAGAAAACAGGATTAAAAACGTGTCTGATTGGTCACCGAGTTCATGGCGAAATTTTCCGATATTACAACAGCCAACCTATCCAAACCTTGCGCATTTAAAACAGGTTGAAAGTCAGCTTAAAACTTATCCGCCTTTAGTATTTGCTGAAGAGACGCGTTCACTGTTTGACCAATTATCGCAAGTTGCACAAGGTAAAGCTTTCTTATTGCAGGGTGGTGATTGTGCTGAATCTTTTACCGATTTTAATGCACCAAAAATCCGCGATACTTTTAAAACACTATTGCAAATGGCTGTCGTATTAACATTCAGCGGCAGTTGCCCGATTGTCAAGGTTGCCCGTATGGCCGGACAATATGCAAAACCGCGTTCAGACGACATGGAAACTCGTGATGGCGTTTCATTACCCAGTTATCGTGGTGATATTATTAACGGTTACGAATTTACCGAAGCTGCGCGTATTCCGAATCCGGAAAATCTGTTAACGGCTTATCACCATTCGTCTGCAACCCTGAATCTGTTGCGCGCTTTTGCTCAGGGTGGGCTGGCAGATTTGCATCAGGTTAATCGCTGGAATATGGACTTTATCGGTAATTCTCCGGTTAGTGAAAAATACCATGATGTCGCGCACCAAATTCAGCAAGCGTTAGAGTTTATGGAAGTGATAGGCATTAACGCTGATAATATGCCTAAAATAAATGAAACGGATTTATATACGTCTCACGAAGCTTTATTGCTTAATTATGAAGAAGCTTTAACCCGCAAAGATACGTTAACCGGTTTATGGTATGACTGTTCAGCGCATATGGTCTGGATAGGTGAACGTACCAGACAGTTAGATCATGCGCATATTGAGTTTTTCCGTGGGATTAATAACCCAATTGGCGTAAAAGTGGGTCCGACGATGAAACCGGACGATTTGATTAACCTGATTGATGCACTGAACCCAAATAATATACCGGGTCGATTAACCTTGATTACCCGTATGGGCGCTGACAAATTGGCAGATAATTTACCGGCGCTGGTTCGCAAAGTGAAGCAGGAAGGACGCCACGTAGTCTGGTCAAGTGATCCTATGCATGGCAATACGATAAAAGCTGGTAACGGCTATAAAACGCGTAACTTTGATTCAATTTTATCCGAAATTGAGCAATTTTTTGCGGTTCATCGTGCTGAAAACAGTTATGCCGGTGGTATCCATCTTGAAATGACAGGCTTGGATGTAACAGAGTGTACTGGTGGTGCATATCAAATTTCAGAGACAGATTTGGCAACTTGCTACCAAACTCAATGTGATCCAAGACTGAATCAAAACCAGGTACTGGAAATGGCATTTCGTATTTGTGATACCTTAAAATCAGCTCGTACTGATTATTTGGCAAGCCAAACTAAAAGCTAAGCCGGTTTAAACCCGGTTTTATTTAACAATCTTATGTAATTAATTGATTAAGCCAGTATAATAGCTGGCTTAATCATTATTAGCTGGACAATTCTACTCGATGCATTTATTCGTAAACGACTTAACCATAATCGATTTTTCATATTTAGATACGCAGCGCGGCATAGTTGGCGAAAGCTGGATAGTTGATGTGGCCTTAATTGGTCAACTTAATGAACAAAATATGGTGTTAGATTTTGGAGTCGTGAAAAGTCAGATAAAACGCATCATAGATCAGGAATTTGACCACAAATTACATATTGCAGAAGATTCCAGTGCCTTGCTGAATAAACAAATGCAAGGAGATAACCTTGAAATTGTTTATAAAACAGATGCACTTGAACATATCTTTATGTCTGCGCCGCCTTCTGCTTATTGCTTTTTGCAAGCTGAGCAGGTCAATATAGAAGAAGTTCTGCCGCTTATTCGCGCCACTATTATGCGCCATATGCCGGAGAACGTGAAAGATATTGAAATTAACTTACGTCCTGAAAAAATCACACAGGCTTATTATCACTACAGCCATGGTTTAAAAAAGCATGACGGTAATTGTCAGCGAATTGTTCATGGCCATCGTTCAAAAGTGGATGTATTCAGGGATGGGCAAGTGTGTGAAGAATGGCAGGACTATTGGGCTAAACGCTGGAAAGATATTTACATTGGTAGTGAAGAAGATTTAGATCAAAACTTACTCAACCAATTTTGTGAAGAGCACGCCTTGTTGCATGATGACTATGTTGCTTTTTCATACTCTGCAAGTCAGGGCGATTATCAATTAGTTTGTCCCGCAAGTTTGACCGATGTCATAGACAGAGACACAACGGTTGAGTGTCTGGCAGAATTTATGTTAGAAGTGATGCAACAAACAGATAAAACTTCAAATTTAAAAGTGATGGCGTATGAAGGTGTATCAAAAGGGGCAATCGCGCAAAGCGAATAAATATATGATAAAAGCCGTTAAGCAGCTTTGTTTAGTGGCCGCGTTTTTTAATATTGCACAGGCCAGTTCAGCTGCGACAAATTCGACACAGCAAAATCAAATCACGATACGTGAGCAAGCCCTTCAGCCGGGCGGCTTTGTTAAAGGTCATTTGACAGATTGCATCAGTTATCAGGTATCCGATGGTCAGAGTAAGCAGGCTGGAAAATGTACTCAGGATGGGTTCTTTCTGTTTGGCTTTGGACGTGATGCAGACCTAAAGCAAACTGTGGCTTTTACACTATTCGATGGCAGCCGGGTTAGCCAAACCTTTGAACTCAGTCCACGTGAGTATCAGATTGACCGGGTTAATGGAGTCCCTTCTAAAACCGTTAATCCTCCGCAAGCCGTTTTAGACAGAATTCGTAAAGAAAATGGTGAAATTTGGGTTGCCCGCAATCAGGAAACTGAATCAGTTAATTTTTTAACGGATTTTATCTGGCCTGCTAAAGGTCGCATTTCTGGTGTCTATGGTAGTCAGCGTGTATTTAACGGCACGCCTAAACGACCTCATTTTGGACTGGATATCGCAGCGCCAACAGGAACTCAGATTATCGCACCTGCTGACGGCATTATCCGCGTTGCACACCCAGATATGTTTTATTCCGGTGGTACCATTATTCTTGACCATGGCTATGGCATTTCTTCAACTTTCATCCATATGTCAAAGTTGCATGTAGAAACAGGTGAGCAGGTAAAACAAGGGCAGCTAATTGGCGAAATTGGTCAGTCGGGACGGGCTACCGGCCCTCATTTAGACTGGCGAATTAATTGGTATCAGGTCAGGTTAGATCCTGCGTTTTGGGTTGAGCCTGGAGGTCATCAAACCAACTGAGCAGATGAATAATCTAATGTGTAGTTGAGTCAGATAACAAAAAAGCCGTAATGATACGGCTTTTTTGGTTTTTAGTCCTTAAGAGGTCAATTTAGCCGCTGGATTGATTGCGCCCATGCTTAATCAGAAAACTTAATGATTGCCGCTTTCCCACTCAATAAATGTCTGCTTTAGGCGTAATACCCTGCTATCCAGTTTAGTCGGCGGCTTTCGTTTATCGTTCAAGCACAACGCGATAACGGGCTTTGCCGGATTCTAGGTGGGCTATCGCCTCGTTAACGTCATCCATCTTAAATGTTTCTACCTGAGGTTCTATATTATGTTGAGCCGCAAATTCAAGCATTTGTTTTATCGTTGCCGGGCTACCGACAGGAGAGCCTGAAATTTGCTTTTGCCCTGCAATTAATCCAAACGCAGCAATATCCAAGGGCTCAAGTGTTGCGCCTACAAAGTGCAAGCGGCCTTTGGGCTTAAGTGTAGACAGGTATAAATTCCAGTCTAGTTTTACATTCACGGTTGAGATAATAAAATCAAATTGCTCAGCAGCTTGTTCGATATCTTTTTGATTGCGAGAATTTAATGTATGGTGAGCGCCCAGTTCAATTGCTTCCTGCGCTTTAGCATCCGATGAAGTAAACGCAGTGACTTCGCAGCCCCACGCATTTAAAAATTGCAGCGCGAGATGACCTAAACCTCCCACACCGATAACCGCCACTTTATCTGTTGGTTTTACATTAAATTGAACCAGAGGATTGAACACTGTTATTCCACCGCAAAAAAGCGGGCCCGCAGTTTTGGCGTTTAAATTTTCAGGCAGCGCAATAACCGCTCGCTCGTTTGCTCGGACTTTGTCCGCAAATCCACCTTTGCTCATTACAGTGGGCGTGGCCTGTTGACACAGGTTCTCGTCGCCGGTATCGCAAGCGTGGCAATGATGGCAGTAATCAGAGTGCCAGCCCAGACCGACCAAGTCTCCAACCGAGACCGTTTTTACCTGGTCACCAACTGCGCTAACTCGTCCAATAACTTCATGTCCGGCGACCAGGGGATATTCAGAAAAGCCCCATTCGTTATTGATCATGGATAAATCTGAGTGACAAATGCCACAATAATCAACCGTTATTTCTACATCATGTCGACTAAGAGCGCCTGGATCGTAACTAAAGGCTTTAAGCTTTGCTTTTGCTTCAAAAGCTGCATATGCATTAATCATGATAGGATTCATCCTTCTTATTCAATAAATTTGCTCAGTGATTGCTTATACTTTAAATCATTCATTATAGATCAAGCTTTGTTTTAAAGCGCTTTGATAGGACAAATTTGATAGACCAAAATAGATCAATTTTCGGTTAGCACAGAATTTACAAGCTGGCGCAGTTACTGCTAACTGCTAATTAAGGCTGCTCAACACGACTGTTAATTTGAGCTTTATCCGTTGCTTTATCAGAACTGGCCTGTAACTATGTCTTGTCGATAATCAGATGCTATTGTTATCCTGTCAACCTTTAGCCAGTTTACTGGAAATAAGTGCAATCAATAATCGTTTAACATAAATAGCCTTATGGATATAAGGCTACAAATCAGTTAAACAATTGCTTGCCAACTTTTCGCTTTTTCTGCATCAATAACCGTCATTTGACTAAGCTCATTAACAGCGTCACTTAGCTGTATTACTGAGTTAAATAATTCACCATTTCTAATGTAAGAAACCCTGTAATCCTGATTCAATGGCAGATTATTAACGACATTCGCAAAATTACCTTTATTCACCACAATATTATCAATCGCAATAATATTGTCCTGAACACTAATACCTGCTTTTTCGGCAGGGGAATCTTCGAGCACTTGCATCACTTCAACGCCTAGTTTTGATTCTTTAAACATAAAACCAAGATAAGGGCTATGTTCATCAGATGAAGCCTCCAATAATGATGTTGCTTTAGAGGGGATTTGCTTTAGCTCAATACCAAAATCAGCTAATAATTCAGTTAATGGAATCGGGGCTTTATCATTGAGTAACTGATAAAACTCTTTTGCTATATCAGAAGCTTTTGTATCTGAAGAAATAAGGTTGTTTACAATATTAATTATTGTATCTAATTGCGTACCTTTGTAATCAGCACCTTTATTAATATAATCAGCCCATAACGCACGCATAACATCATCTAATGATTTAGTTGCGTTGGTCGCCTTACGAATCGTTAAATCAAGCCACAAGGCCAATAATGAGCCTTTTGTATAGTAACTGACAATGTTGTTAGCCGCATCAGCACCTTGCTGATAAAACTTTGTCCAAGTATAAAAACTCGACTCAATTAAATTTTGCTTTAACTGACCTTTGCCACGGTTAACACGGCTTATCGTTTGGCTTTTAAGTTTTAAATAATCTTCAAACGAAATAATGCCCGTTCTGAACAAACTAAAATCATCATAATAAGAAGTAATACCTTCAAAAGCCCATAACTGTTTAGTGTAACTTTCGCTGTTTAAGCTGTACGGCACAAACTCTTCAGGCTTGATTCTGCACACGTTCCAATTGTGAAAAAATTCGTGTGAAACCAAGCTTAAGAAAGTTTTATAACCGTCAGATAATTCATCTGGTTTATTGATGTTTGGAAAATCAAAGGTTGAACATAATAATGCAGTAGAATTTTTATGCTCTAATCCACCAAAACCGCTTGGCAGAATATTTGTTAAAAACCAATATTCTTCAAAAGGCGGTTTACCACCTGTTTCTTTTTCAAATAAATCGATATGGTGCTGACAAAGCTTAGTGACATCTTTAACCACTCGTTCAGTATCAGCATAATGTTTACCGTTTAATATTAAATAATGTGGTGTGCCTGCTACTTCAAATTCTAAATGAGTAAAATCGCCAATTTCGACAGGACAGTCAATTAACTGCGCATAATCATCACTGTAATATTGACCAAAATGATAAACCGAAGTGTCTGCTGCTCTTTGTAAACCAGTCGCAACCTTCCAATCATCAGTAAAATCAGGCGCGAGTAGTTCAACTTCATGCTTATAATCTTGAAATTCATTCACACAAATAAATAAGCTAGTTCCGTTAAAAAACGCTCTATTTTGATCTAAATAAGCGGTTCTGACCGAAGTATCAAAGGCATAAACCTGATATTCAACGGTGAATGCTTCACCGCCAGAATGAATCGACCAGTTTTGCTTATCAATGGGGTCTATTGTTAATGCTTCGCTGCCTTTATTTGCTGTTAAATTAATAATATTTTTAGAAAAATCACGGATCATGTATGAGCCAGGTATCCAAGCGGGGAAGGATAGATTCAACACTGACTGTTCGTGCTCGGGGATAGCTATTTTTACATTAAAAATATGCTTATTTGCTTCATCAAAATTGATGCTGTATTGAATGCTCATGATTAAAATTCTAATTATCTTGGTTAGTTAACATTATAAATATTTTAATATTTATTTCCCTAGAGCCTGTTTATCTTTGTTTATAATTTGAGCTGAGAGAAAAAATTGTCTTAGACAAGGCAAAAATAACGAAATTTAGTCGTCTAAAAGAATTATTTTTAACGCCGTATAAGACAATTTTGGCCTCAGCCCGAAGGGCAATGGCTATTTTAACCCTTAACTTCATTAGAATTCGTTTATTTAGAACAACTAAACTGCACTCATTCTGCTTTGTTAATGATTAAAATCGCCTATTGCTCAAAAATAACACGAAGATAAACAGGCTCTAAGCTTTTTAGCTTTCTGTTAGGCTAAATTTTTATTTAGTATTTTGCAAATTAATGAAAATATGTAGCTGATTGAGCAGTGACTATGACCTGTTTAATCGATTCGGTATGATTAGTTACGTTATTTTAGGTGAGGGCATTTTGGTTTTTATTATTACAATAGGATTGGGTAATCATTTTGACCTGACCTCATAAAAACTTTTTGAGAGGGATGCGAAACAAAAAAATTAACTCAATTGATCTGTCTTTGCGTGTTAAACTAATAGATGATTTGACTATCAATAAGAGATTAAAAAATGACACTATCAATACATGCAGAAGAATATGGTGTTTCTCCAAAAGGTGAAGCAGTTCAATTATTTACTTTGACCAATGCTCAAGGTGCTTCAGCGAGTATCACTAACTATGGTGCTAATCTGGTTACGCTGTTTACACCGGATAGACAGGGTAAAATGGCTGACATTGTACTGGGCTATGATGCGTTAGACGGATATTTTACTAATGTTCCTTACCTTGGTGCGACTATTGGTCGGGTAGGTAATCGAATTGGTAAGGGCCAGTGCAAGATTGATGGTAAAACCTATACGTTTGTACAGAATAACGGAACCAATCACTTACATGGTGGCCTGGAAGGGTTTGATAAAAAGGTCTGGAAAGCTGAAACATTTGAAACTGAAACCAGTGTAGGTGTGCATTTAGATTTGTTGAGTGAAGACGGTGATCAGGGTTATCCGGGCAATTTGCAGGTCCGTACAACTTATGAGCTCCATAATGATAACGAATTAACTTGTGAATACACAGCGACGACGGATAAAACAACGATTTTGAATATGACTAACCATAGTTATTTCAATTTGGATCTGGAGAATCAGAAAACTATCCTGGAGCAAAAACTAAAAATAAATGCTGAGCAGGTGACTTTATTAGATCAGGATCAGTTACCGACAGGTGAGTGTTTAGACGTTGCCGGGACTGTATTTGATTTTACTGAGAGCAAAGCAATTGGTGCCGATATTTTTACAGATAATGAACAGCTAAATATTGGTGGCGGTTATGACATTAACTATATCTTATCTGATGATTCCACTGTGTTAAAAGAAGCGGCTGTCGTTATCGACGAAAAAACAGGTCGTCGCCTAACGGTTAAAACGACAGAGCCTTGCATTCAGCTTTATACGGCAAACTTCTTAGATGGCACATTAAGTGGTAAAGGTCGCTCTTTTGAAAAGCACTCAGCATTTTGTTTAGAGCCGCAACATGTACCGGATGCGCCGAACAAGCCGATGTTTAAATCAATTGAACTCAAACCGGGTGACACTTATAACAGTAAAATGAGTTTTGCATTTGATACTATTGTTTAAATTCCTAAAAAAATAGCGCCAAATGGCGCTATTTTTTATTTCCTTTCGTATTATTACCGAGCGTTATCGGTTGACTTTAGCTTCAATTGCATCGAATAACTTATCGGTAATTTTTGCATCCGGATAAGCGCGTTCAATTTCCCGAATACAAGTAGGGCTGGTCACATTAATTTCGGTCAATTTATCCCCTATGACATCTAACCCAACAAAAATCAGGCCTTTATCTTTCAGCGTTGGCCCGACTTTAGCGGCTATTGCCCGGTCTGAATCGGATAAAGGTCTGGCTTCACCGCGTCCGCCAGCTGCCAGATTACCTCGGGTTTCACCTTTTGCCGGAATTCTGGCTAGGCAGTAGTCAATCGGTTCACCATCTATCATAAGTATGCGCTTATCACCCTCTTTAATTTCAGGGATATAGGTTTGCGCCATCGCGTAACGGGTCTGATGCTCTGTTAACGTTTCTATAATCACGCCAACATTCGAATCATTCGGTTTTAATCTGAAAATAGACGCTCCGCCCATGCCATCCAGAGGTTTTAAGATGACATCCTGATGTTGCTGGTAAAAAGCTTTTAATTTATCGGCGCTACGGGTCACTATTGTGGTAGGCGTGCAGTCAGAAAACCAGGCTGTGAAAAGTTTTTCGTTAGCATCACGTAAACTTTGAGGTTTGTTTACAATTAAACAGCCTTTATCTTCTGCTCGTTCGAGCAGGTAAGTCGCGTAGATATATTCAGTGTCAAAAGGCGGATCTTTACGCATTAAAATTGCATCCAGTTCAGCCAAAGGTTGATCGATTGCCTCTCCGAGTTGATACCAATCGTTAGGATCTTCTTTAACTGACAGTGAACGCATTACCGCATAGCTATTTCCGTTCTCAAGGTATAAATCTTTCATCTCCATATAAAAAATTTCATACCCTCTGGCTTGAGCCTGGAGCAACATTGCAAAACTTGAATCTTTTTTGATGGTTATCTGGCTAATGGGATCCATTACTATGCCAAGCTTTAATGTCATCTTAATGCCTTAAATAAAATGTTATTCATCTATCGTGCTATTGAATATGGTTACTAAAAATTGAATATCAAGCTATAAAAATCAAGTAATCCCAACATGCAAGTTTTCAATTTCATAAAAATTTATAAATGGAGCAGAAGACAATATGCTTCTAATTAGGAACGCGGTTAACAGAAGAGGGTGAAATTTGGGCAAAAAAAAGCCCAGTTGGGGGACTGGGCATAAAATATGATGCCATTTAAGGCACTCAAGCACTAACAAAGGGATATCAAGAAAAATAACGATAAATCGCGTCTTTCAAAGATGCGATTATTATAACTGCGTTTTGTAAGTTTACAACGGTTTTATGAAATAAAAGTGTCAAAAATAGCGTATAAATTCAAATTCAGCGCTATTTAACATTAATTTTACTTTTAAATGTAATTTTTAAACAAAATGTTTGCTCTAAATTGACTAAACTCGTGTGAGCTCTTGAGTTTTCTAATAGGAGCGCGCGACGAATCATTCAACAAACAGACAAGGTTGAACATAAAATAGTCAAGTCGCTGCGCTTCGCATGAAAAGCGCATTTTATGATCACGGAAAACTTGCTATTAAATGGTCTGCACAATAGACTATCGCGCTTTAAAGCAGATAGAGTTAAGGCATGCAAGTTTCTGATTTTCACTTTGATCTTCCTGATGAGTTAATCGCCCGTTTTCCGGCGCAAAAGCGCAGCGGATCCCGTTTACTCGTAGTCGCTGACAAAAGCCCTGAATCGATCGAACATAAAATATTTGCAGACATGCCTGACTTAGTGACAGATAAAGATCTGCTGATTTTTAATAATACTAAAGTAATTCCTGCCAGACTGTTAGGCCAGAAGCTCAGTGGTGGTAAAGTGGAAGTGTTGGTTGAGCGTCTGTTAGATAACAATCAAATTTTGGCTCATGTGAGAGCGAATAAAGCGTTGAAACCTGGTACCCAAGTATTATTAGAAAATAAAATCAAAGCTGAAATGCTTGAGCGCCGAGACGACTTATTTGTTTTACAGGTTCTGAATGATGAAGCCGTACTGGAGTTGCTAGAAAACTACGGTCATATGCCATTACCCCCTTATATTGTTCGTGCAGATGAACAAACAGATAAAGAAAGATATCAAACGGTTTATGGCGAAGTGCCGGGGGCAGTTGCGGCGCCGACAGCTGGTTTGCACTTTGATGAAACTGTGTTAAATGCGTTAAAAGCCAAAGGCGTGCAAATGGCTTATGTAACTTTGCATGTGGGCGCGGGGACGTTCCAGTCTATCCGGGTGGATAAGGTGGAAGATCATCAGATGCACGCTGAATATATTGAAGTGTCGGATCAAGTGGTTGAGGCAATTAAAGCCTGTAAAAAACGCGGTGGCCGGGTTATTGCGGTTGGTACAACGTCAGTTCGAAGTTTAGAAAGTGCTGCGCAATTAACACAAAGCGATGATATTATTGCGCCTTATCAGGGTGATACTCAGATTTTCATTTATCCGGGATATGAGTTTAAAGTGGTAGACGCCATGTTTACTAACTTTCATTTACCCGAATCAACACTCATTATGTTGGTATCTGCATTTGCAGGTACAGAAACCATTAAGGCAGCCTATCAGGCTGCTATTGATCATAAATATCGCTTTTTTAGTTATGGCGATTCTATGTTTATTCAAAACAAAACGCGTTTTGAATAAATAGCAAAGACAGTAAACGGTAATAACCTATGACAGATTTTATGAAATTTACAAAACTGGCAACCGATGGCAAAGCAAGGCGAGCCACCTTAAAATTTGCCCGGGGCGAGGTACAAACACCTGCTTTTATGCCGGTCGGTACATACGGAACCGTAAAAGGCATGACACCTGAAGAGTTAAAAGATACAGGTGCTCAAATTTGTTTGGGTAATACCTTTCATCTAATGTTACGTCCTGGAACTGAAATCATAAAAATGCATGGCGATTTGCATGATTTTATGAACTGGGATAAACCTATCTTGACTGATTCAGGTGGTTTTCAGGTATTTAGCTTGGGCGATTTACGAAAAATCAGTGAAGAAGGTGTGGTGTTCAGATCGCCAATTAACGGTGAACGAATTGAACTGACGCCGGAAAAGGCTATGCAGGTTCAGCGCGATTTGGGCTCGGATATTGTGATGATCTTTGATGAATGTACGCCTTATCCGGCTACTGAAGAGCAAGCGCGCGCCTCAATGGAATTATCGCTACGTTGGGCTAAACGTTCAAAACAAGCACATGAAGGAAATCCTTCAGCGCTATTTGGAATTGTTCAGGGTGGCATGTATCCGCATTTACGTGATGAAAGTTTAGCCGGTCTGACAGAAATCGGTTTTGATGGTTATGCCATTGGCGGATTATCTGTTGGTGAACCTAAAGAGGATATGATTAATATCCTGAATAACTTAACAGACAAAATGCCGGAAGATAAACCCAGATATTTAATGGGTGTCGGTAAACCGGAAGATATCGTTGAAGCGGTTCGTCGCGGTGTTGATATGTTTGACTGTGTTATGCCAACACGAAATGCCAGAAACGGTCATATTTTTGTCAGTGACGGTGTGGTTAAGCTCAGAAACGCCCGACATAAGACGGATACAGGTCCTTTAGATAAAAATTGTGACTGTTACACTTGTAAAAACTTTTCTCGTGCATATCTACATCATTTAGATAAGTGTAACGAAATTTTGGGTGCACAATTAAATACCATCCATAATTTACGATTTTATCAAAAAGTAATGGAAGACTTACGTAATGCAATCGAGCAAGGTCAGCTTGATGAATATGTTGAAGCATTTTACAGTGCGCGCGGTCTACCCGTGCCACCATTAGAAAACGAATAAACAATAGTTATTAAATTTATTATATATTAAGGGGTATTTTATGGACTTTTTTATTGCTAATGCTTATGCAGAAGGTGCAGCCGGTCAACAAGGTGGTGGTCTGCAAATGATCATCATGTTGGCGGTATTTGGTTTAATCTTTTATTTCATGCTTTATCGTCCACAAGCAAAAAGAATGAAAGAGCATAAAGCGTTAATCGCATCTATCGGTAAAGGTGATGAAGTATTAACTCAGGGTGGTTTAGTCGGTAAAGTCGCTAAAGTTTCAGAAGAAAAAGACTTTATTTTAGTGACCTTAGCAGAAGGTGTTGAAGTTCCGGTTCAAAAATCAGCGGTCTCTGCTGTATTGCCAAAAGGTACGATTAAGTCAATCTAAAGGACCTTATCTAGTGTTAAATAAATATCCATTATGGAAATACCTGCTGGTGCTCTTTGTAGTAACAGCAGGTTTTTTGTATGCGCTTCCCAATATCTATGGTGAAGACCCCGCGTTGCAAATTTCAGCAACACGCGGTGGAGACGTCACTGTCAGTCAACTTGATCAGATAAAATCAGCACTGGATCAAGACCAGGTTGAGTACCTCTCTGCCAGCATTGAAAATAATCAAATTCAGGTGCGGTTTAAAAATACAGATGCTCAACTCGAAGCCCGTGATTTAGCGATGCAGGCGTTAGGTTCTGATTTTATTGTTGCGCTTAACTTAATGCCTGCTCAACCGCAGTGGCTCGAAGATGTGGGCGGCAGCCCGATGAAACTGGGTCTGGATTTACGTGGTGGTGTTCACTTTTTAATGGAAGTGGACATGAGTGTTGCAATGCAGAAAAAACAAGAAGAAATGCTTGAAGATTTTCGCATTGAGTTACGTGAAGAACGCATTCGTTATCGTCGTTTACAAAACTATGGTAATGGCGTAAAGGTGAGTTTTCAGGATGCTGAAACGACTGAAAAAGCCATTGAATTGTTGTCTGATACGTTCCCTGAATTAATGATAGATACGGCAACGAATGATGATAATACAGTGACTGCCATTATGTCAGAAGCGCGTATTAAAGAAGTTAAAGAGTATGCGCTTCAGCAGAACATTACCATTATCCGTAACCGGGTTAACCAACTTGGTGTTGCTGAACCTTTAGTTATGCGCCAGGGCGCAGACCGTATAGTGGTTGAATTGCCTGGGGTTCAGGATACCGCCCGCGCTAAAGAAATTTTAGGGGCGACAGCGACTTTAGAATTTAGAAAGGTTGATGAAGATGCCGATCCGGCATCCGCTGCAGCGGGTCGTGTTCCACCGGGATCTGAACTTTATTATGATCGCCGCACAGGCAGACCGGTTGTACTGAAAGAAAGTGTTATTTTGACCGGTAATCATATTACGGATGCGAACTCCAGCTTTGATGAATACCAAAGACCTCAGGTTAATATCGACTTAGATAGTCAGGGTGGCAATAAAATGTCACATTTTACCAAAGATAATATTGGTAAACCTATGGCGACTTTATTTGTTGAATATAAACCAACTGGTCGAAAAAAGCCGGACGGCAGTGTTGAATTTGAAGCCATTAAAGAAGTGATAAATGTGGCAACTATTCAGGCTCGTCTAGCCAGAAGTTTTAGAATTACCGGTATTGACAGTGCAGCTGAAGCTCAAAATCTGGCGCTGTTATTACGTGCAGGTGCGTTAATTGCGCCGATTCAAATTGTTGAAGAAAGAACTGTTGGTCCAAGTTTAGGTCAGGAAAATATTGATTTGGGTATGACAGCCATTCTTTGGGGCTTTTGTTTAGTACTGGCCTTTATGGTGATGTATTACAGAGGTTTTGGCATAGTTGCTAACATTGCGCTGGCAACCAACCTGGTTCTCATTATGGGGGTTATGTCGCTGATTCCGGGTGCTACACTGACTTTACCTGGTATGGCCGGTATTGTATTGACTGTTGGTATGGCGGTAGATGCAAACGTGCTTATTTTTGAGCGTATTCGTGAAGAAATCAGTGATGGAAGAGGTCCTCAACAGTCGATCCATCAAGGATATGACAGTGCGTTCTCAACGATTGCCGATGCAAACATTACCACCTTTATTGCCGCTATTATTTTGTTTGCGGTAGGTTCTGGTCCGGTTAAAGGTTTTGCTGTGACTCTAGCAATCGGTATTATTACATCTATGTTTACGGCTATTGTTGTTACCCGCGCCATTGTTAATCTGGCTGTTGGTGGCAAAAAAGTTAAAAAGCTATCTATTTAAAAGGCGATTGATTATGTGGTTACAATTAAAAAATACAGTGCCTTTTATGAAATGGGGCAAGTTAGCAATCGTATTTTCTGCTGCGATGATTATTGCTTCAATTGCGTCTCTTTCGATAAATGGCTTAAAGTTTGGTTTGGATTTTACCGGCGGTACTTTATTGGAAGTCGGTTATGAAAAAGCGGCCAACTTATCTGAAATCAGAACTGAGTTAGATCAAAACGGCTACTCGGATGCAGTTGTACAGCACTTTGGTAACAGCACTGAAGTGCTGATTCGTCTGGCTCCGAGAAATGATGTTAAAGCTGAAGATTTAAGTACTCAGGTACTGGCGCTGATATCAAATGACAAACTGGGTCAGGCCGAGATGCGACGTATTGAGTTTGTTGGCCCGAGCGTGGGTGAAGAGCTCAAAGAGCAGGGCGGATTAGCGATGCTGGTCGCGCTTATCTGTATTCTGATATACGTTTCATTTCGTTTTGAGTGGCGTTTTGCGTTAGGTTCAGTATTGGCACTTGCGCACGATGTTATCATTACAATCGGCTTTTTCTCATTGTTAGGTATTGAGTTTGATTTGACCGTTCTTGCTGCTGTGCTAGCCGTCATAGGTTATTCACTGAATGATACGATTGTTGTATTTGACCGCATCCGTGAAAACTTTGTTAAACAAAGACAAGGTGGCCCGGCAGAGATTATTGATTTGTCATTAACACAAACGTTAAGCCGTACAACAATTACCTCTGTGACAACTGTGCTTGTACTTTTAGCCTTATTCTTTAAAGGCGGGGCGTTAATTCATGGTTTTGCAACCGCACTTTTATTTGGTGTGGGTATAGGTACTTACTCTTCAATTTTCGTAGCCAGTGTATTTGCGCTTAAATTGGGTATTAGCCGTGAAGATTTAATACCGACGGTTGTTGAAAAAGAAGGTGCCGATCAGGACCCTCTGATGTAAATTTGAATCAGTAGGTATCAAATAAAAAAGAGAGCATTTGCTCTCTTTTTTGTTTTCAGCCTTTAATCCGCTATCCATTCAAACCATTTATAATTGAGTTACTGCACGATAAAAAGTCAGTATAGCGAGTAAGATGAGTAGGTAGGCAAATCCTTTTTGTAATCTGCCTGGTTTAAATCGGCTTGCCAGTGACTGGCCCACATAACTGCCTAATGTACCGATTAATACAAATACAATAATGACAGACCAGTTAAACTCGATAGCTTCGCGGTTGAATGTAATGGCATAACGCAAGAATGCGATTAAAGAGTTGGCTGATATTAAAATCAGGCTAGTTGCAACTGCTTGACGCATGGAAAGGTTTAATAAAAGAATTAAAGCCGGCACAATTAAAAATCCGCCACCTACACCAACAAAACCAGTCATAAAGCCAATCAAAAAACCGATTAAAACAATTTTGTAGAGTTTAACGCTTGCTGGCGTACTCAGTTCTTTTTTGACCAGAGTATTTATTCCGGAAATTAGCATTATCAGCGAAAATACAGTCAGTTGAATATAACCTTCAACATAACTACCAGCTAAAGCGCCCAAATAGCTGGAAAATAGACTTGGCAGCAAAAAGCCAGCTATATTTGCCCAGACAATTTTCTTCGTTCTGATATTACTCAAAGAACTGAGCAAGCTTATCCAGGCAACAATCAAAAGAGCGGTTGCTATGGCTTCTTTTTCATTCAAGCCAACACCATAAATCAGTGCCGGTACGGTCAGTATAGCACCACCAGAACCTAATAGACCTAAGCTTAAACCTATTAAAATTGCACAGAAGATCATTAAAATCATAGTTTGTTATCACTTTTAAGTTATGGCCTTTTTACCTGGGGTAAATGGTCGAAGCTGAAATATATACTTTGTATATCGTATATAAGTAATGTATAATATGCAAATTATATATATCTAGTTTCAATTTGGTTATAAAGATAATCAATTCATTTTCGAGGGTTTGTCATGAGTCAGCTCAGAGTTGAAGCTTTTTTTCAAAAAAGCACATCCACAATAAGCTATCTAATTTATGATTCAAAAACCAAACAGGCTGCCATCATAGATTCAGCTTTAGACTTTGATCAGGCATCAGGCCAGCTATCAACTGAGTTTGCAGATCAACAATTAGCTTTTATTAAAGGCAATCAACTGGTCCTTAAGTGGATATTTGAAACTCATGCGCATGCGGATCATTTGTCTGCGGCTTACTATATTAAGCAACATGAATTTGTTGATAAATATAAGCCATTAATTGCTATCGGAGAAAATATTAAATCGGTGCAGCAAACCTTCTCGGGTGTCTTTTCTTTGAGTCAGCAGGAGCTATCGGGTGAAGGGGTTGAATTTGACCGATTGTTAAAAGAGGGTCAGCAGCTAAAGTTAGGTGATTTAAATATAGATATTATGGAAACACCCGGGCATACGCCAGATGGGATCAGTTATTTAATTGATGGCCATATTTTTGTCGGTGATACTTTATTTATGCCGGATGCTGGCACAGCCAGATGCGACTTCCCCGGTGGTAGTTCACAAGTTTTATTTTCCAGTATACAGAAAATTCATGCTTTGCCGGATAAGACTAAAGTTTGGTTATGCCATGATTATCAGCCCAATGAACGTCAGTTAATGTATCAAACAACGGTAGGTGAAAGTAAGCAACACAATATTCATGTTAATCAGTTAATTGGTGAGTCTGAATTTATCGAAATGAGGACTGAACGCGATCAAACGCTCGCTGCGCCTAAATTGTTATATCCTTCACTTCAGGTCAATATTAAGGCGGGTCAGTTGCCGCCGGCAGACAGATATGGCAAAGTATTTTTTAAATCACCGGTTCATATGAGCCGAAATTTTTCGTAAGTTAAGGACGTTAAATGACAGAATTTACCTTGTATGAGGCTTTGATTGGTGGCGCTTTAATATCAGTATCAGCGCTCATTTTACTCTTATTTAACGGGAAAATAGCGGGCATTTCCGGGATCTTCTTTACTGGCTTTTATGCGTTTCTTTCAAAAAACAATACTCAGGTTGAAAAGTGGTGGCGACTTGTATTTCTAGCTGGTTTGATAATGAGTCCACTTTTAGCTGGTCAGTTTGATGCGAATTTGCCTGAGCGTATAGATATAAGCTGGCCTGTTTTAATGATTGCAGGTTTTTTAGTTGGGGTTGGGACTCGTCTGGGATCAGGTTGTACAAGCGGCCATGGGATTTGCGGAATAGGGCGCTTATCTGCACGCTCAATCATAGCCACTTGCATATTTATGTTAACCGCAGTGCTCACCGTCTTTCTATTTAAACTCATTTAATTAGGTACTTTAATGAACAATGTTTTACAGCTGGTAGTTGCTCTAATGTCAGGTCTGATATTTGGAACTGGCTTAATTGTCTCTCAGATGGCTAATCCGGACAAAGTGATAAATTTTTTAGATATTACTGGTTTTTGGGATCCTAGTTTAGCATTTGTCATGATGGCCGCGCTTGGCCTCTTTATTCCGGTTTATTATTTTTTCATTAAAAAACGGATTAAACCCGTGCTAGCCAAAACATTTAGTGCTAACAATACTTGTATTATAGATAGTCCTTTGATTACAGGCGCAATTTTATTTGGCATCGGATGGGGGCTGGCTGGGATTTGTCCCGGGCCTGCAATCGTAAATTTAACCGGCGATTCACTCAAAGCTATCGCATTTATCCTTGCAATGTTTATCGGTATGGCTTCAACAAAATATGCTAATATATTGGTTTCAAGATTTAAAAGCCAATAACCATCGATTATGAGCAGCCTAGAGTTTGATAATACAGTCGCCTTTAACCAGCTTGAAGAGAATGCAGCGCAGGCGGAAACTTTATTAAAAGCGTTAAGCAATAAGCATCGTTTAATGATTTTATGTCTGATTCAAAATAATGAAATGTCTGTTTCTGAGCTAAACGAAAAGATACCGATTTCACAGTCCAGTTTATCGCAGAACTTAGCTTGGTTAAGACGTGAAAATTTTGTTGCAACAAGGCGGGATGCGCAGACCATTTATTATCGTTTAAATGATAAAAACGTGACTAAGTTAATCGATACTTTGCATGGCATATTTTGTGAACCAGAATCTGGCAAATAATGTTTGATTCTGGTTCGCCTACTATTTTCCATCTGAGTGAAGAGAGCGTTCTGCGATTAACTCACCAGCAATTCTTTAGCACTTTCTAATGTATTGCTGGTAATTACATCTCCACCTAAGAGTCTGGCCAGTTCGTAAATACGTTCTTCATTTGATAATTGGACCATTTGCGTGGTCGTGGATTGACCATCATTTTCTTTACTGACCTGCATTTGCTGATGTCCACATGCCGCAACCTGAGGTAAATGGGTTACACAGATAACCTGGGTAGATTCACCAATTTTTCTCAACATTTGACCAACAATGGCGGCCGTCGGGCCACTGATACCGACATCAACTTCATCAAAAATAAGGGTTGGAACAGAGCTTTTACTCGAGGTTAATACCTGTAGTGCCAAACTAATTCTGGATAGTTCACCACCTGAAGCCACTTTGTGCATTGCCTGTAGCGGTTGACCTGGATTGGCACTCACTAAAAATTCTATGTCGTCAGAGCCTGTTTTTGAAGGCTGTTCAGTTTGCTTGAGTTCAACTAAAAACTGGCCTTGTTTCATATTTAAGGTTTGCATGCTTGCTGTAATTTCAGCTGATAGTGTTTTAGCGGCTTGAATTCGGCTGTCCGTTAAGGTTTTAGCGGCAAGCCAGTAACGGGCTTCGGCTTGTTTAACTTCTGATTTTAATCGTTCATTTTCCTCATCAGATTGCTTTATCTGGCTGAGCTCTTCGGCCAGTTTTTGATGTTCCTGATAGAGGGTTTCTGCAGGCACTTTATGCTTTCGCGCCAGTTCCAGCGCAGTTGCCATACGCTCTTCAATGAGTTGAAGCCGTTCCGGATCGGGTTCCTGACTATCTATATAGTCGCGCAGTTCATAGCTGGCTTCTTTTAGCTGAATCCCTGCTTCATTCACCATTTGAATGATACTTTCAATGGAAGGATCAAATTTAGCCAGATCGCTGAGTTTATTTTCAATAAACTGCACCATATCGAGAATGGTTTGCTCATCATTCTCAGAGAGTAGGCTGTAGCACTGTTGACTATCGGTGACTAATGAAACTGAATTAGACAGCTTTTTATGTTCTTGTTCAATAGATTCAAATTCGCCCTCATTCAAATCAAATTCATCCAGCTCGTTTACCTGATACTCTAATAGCTGGTATCTGGCATCACGATTTGCTTGTTCCTGTTCTAATTTTTTTAGTTCTTTTTTGAGCTTATTCCAGCCCTGATAAGCTAATGTGGTTTCTGCTAGTAAGTGTTTATGTTCAGCAAACTGGTCGAGTAAAGTGAGCTGATGATCGGCTTTTAATAAGAGCTGATGCGCATGTTGGCCATGAATATTAACCAGCAAGGGCGCAAGCGTTTTTAAAAGTTGTGCCGGCACCGGCGCTCCATTGATATAAGCACGGGAACGGCCTTCAGCCGTAATAACTCTTCGAATCATACAGTCGTTCTGATCCGGGTTTAACAGATCTTGTTCTTCTAACCAGTTGATTGCTTCCGGAATATTACTAACATTGAAGGTGGCACAGATTTCGGTTTTATCTGCATTGGGCCTAACCATACTGGTTTCGGCGCGGCTACCTAAACATAAACTCAGAGCGTCAATAGAAATAGATTTACCGGCACCGGTTTCACCCGTAATTGTGGTCATGCCTGGGTTAATTTCTATATCTAATCCATCAACAATTGCAAAATCTTTTACATATAACTGAGTTAACATTTCCGTGCCTCCAACTAATAATGGCGATACTAATTCTACTGGTTAAAAATACACTGTATAAAAATATAGTTGTATTTAAGCCTATAAAATTAACGACGTCAAGTTCTCAGTGTCTAAACAGAAAAAGGCAGGTAAGTCTATTGAGAAAGAATCAGGCACAGGCGTTTACCTGCACCAGGCGCTATTAAGCTTGTTGTGCATACTCTTCGAGAATTTGAACACACCAGGTCTGAATTCGCTCATCACTTAAATCAAATTGTTTTTCATCATCTAAGCTTAAGCCGACAAACTGGCTATTATCTTCCGTTAATGCTTTAGATGCATTAAATTGGTAACCCTGGTTTGGCCAGTAGCCAATGCGTTGGGTTTGATTATGAGATATCGCCTCATGTAGCATGCCTACCGCATCCTGAAACCAGTCACCATAATCTTCCTGATCACCCTGACCATAGATTGCAATGGTTTTACCATTTAAATCTAATCCGGCAACTTGATCCCAATGAGATTCCCAGTCTTCCTGCAGTTCGCCAAAATCCCAGGTTGAGATACCAAAAATGATAAAATCATACTGCAAACATTGCTCAATTGGCGTATCTTTAATATTAAAAATATCGACAATATCTTCGCCAATAAATTGTTGGATTTTTTCTGCTGACATTTCTGTATAGCAAGTGGTTGAACCGTAAAATAAACCTATTTTCATTTTCACAACCTAACGTTTAAAACTGCGGGTATTGTAACAAAAAAAGAATAAACTTGAGCAAAATTAAATGGATGAATTTATAGTCGGGCTGGAAAAATGGGAATAAGCCCGGGGAGAATACAATGAAACCAATCGCACAAGCTTTAGTTGCAACACCAATTGGTAAAATCGCGATTTTTAATAATGATAAAGCTTTAACGCGTATCGACTTATATGCACAAAGTTTTCCTTATCAGGTTAGTGAACATAACGCGTTAACCGACAATATTGTTGAACAGTTGTTTGCGTATTTTGAGGGTAAACAATCTCAGTTTGATTTGCCACTTGCTTGTGAGGGGACTGAGTTTCAGCAAAAAGTCTGGTCTCAACTTAGAGCCATTCCATACGGTGAGTGTTTAACCTATGGTGAGCTGGCTAAAAAAATTGAGTCGGGTGCGCGCGCAATCGGTGGGGCTTGTCGCCATAACCCAATTCCAATTGTCATCCCATGCCACCGTATTGTTGCGGCAAACGGGATTGGCGGATATTCTGGTCAATGGCGATTAGGCCAAAAAGTGGATACAAAACAGTGGTTAATTACACATGAAAAAAAATGGTATAAAACATCAGGTCGCCCGGCAGTTTCCGTTAATTGATGATTTTATTCAGCATCTTTGGCTTGAAAAAGGGTTAAGTCAGAATACACAGTCAGCTTATCAGACTGATTTAAGCCAGTTTGCACAGCATTTATTGAATGAAAATGTTTCTTTAGAGACAGCTCAGCCGGAACAGGTTAAAGGGTTTCTGGCAAACCTGAACGAAGCTAAAGTCAGTACTCGCAGTGTGGCTCGAAAATTAAGTAGCTTAAAAAAGTTTTATCAATTTCTTATTCTGGAAAAGCTTATCCAGCAAGATCCGACTCGCCTGATAGAAGCCCCGAAACGCGGTAAATATTTGCCTAAAGTTTTATCAGAGCAGGATGTAGAAGCCTTATTAGATGCGCCAAATTTAGAAGATTATCTGGAACTCAGAGATAAGGCTATGCTTGAGCTTTTGTATGCGACCGGGTTGAGAGTCACTGAATTAGTCAGTCTGCAGTACGAGCAGATCAATTTAAATCATGGTTTAGTCCGAGTGATAGGCAAGGGCAACAAAGAACGTTTAGTGCCGCTCGGAGAAGTTGCACTTGAATATATTCAGGCTTATTTGAAATTTTCGCGTCCTATGCTGAATACAGCGCAAAGTCCGGTATTATTTTTAAGTAAACGTGGCCAGCAAATGACAAGGCAAACCTTTTGGCACCGGATAAAAAGCTATGCCATTCGGGTTAATATCAGTAGTGACTTATCTCCGCATACGCTCAGACATGCCTTTGCTACTCATCTGGTGAATCATGGCGCGGATTTAAGAGTGGTTCAGAGTTTATTGGGGCACAGCGACTTATCAACGACTCAAATATACACTCATGTAGCAACTGAAAGATTGCAGCAATTGCATCAGAGCCACCATCCAAGAGCATAAATTCGTTTTTCATTGTGTGATTTTGCGTGAATATTTTCAGCTTTCTGCTATGGTATTTTAAAACATATAAGAATGAGAAGTGAGTTTTATGGATATTACCGAATTATTGTCATTTAGTGTTCAGCACAAAGCCTCAGATTTGCACCTTTCTGCCGATGTACCTCCCATGATCCGGGTAGACGGAGACGTTCGAAAAATTAATATTCCTGCATTAAATCACAAGCAGGTTCATCAGTTGATTTACGACATAATGAACGACAAGCAGCGTAAAGAATATGAAGAAAATTTTGAAGCTGACTTTTCGTTTGAAGTACCTGGGTTAGCCCGGTTCAGGGTTAATGCCTTTATTCAAAACCGGGGGGCTGCCGCTGTATTCAGAACCATTCCGTCAGAGGTATTGACGCTTGATGATATAGATGCACCGCATATTTTCAGAGATTTGGCCGACAAACCCAGAGGTCTGGTATTAGTCACAGGCCCGACAGGCTCAGGTAAAAGTACCACTCTGGCTGCTATGGTTGACTATATCAACCGCAATAAACATTATCATATTCTAACAATAGAAGACCCGATTGAATTTGTTCACCATAATAAAAACTCGCTGATTAACCAAAGGGAAGTACACAGAGATACTAAATCTTTTAATAATGCGTTGAGATCGGCACTGCGTGAAGACCCGGACGTCATACTGGTCGGTGAAATGCGAGATCTGGAAACTATCCGTCTAGCGATGACAGCTGCCGAAACAGGTCACCTAGTGTTTGGAACATTACATACCACCTCAGCGCCAAAAACCATTGACCGGATTGTGGATGTGTTTCCTGCGGCAGAGAAACCTATGGTCAGATCTATGTTGTCTGAGTCACTTCAAGCGGTTATTTCACAGGCACTGCTTAAGAAAAATGGGGGTGGCCGAATTGCTGCGCATGAAATTATGGTAGGCACACCAGCTATTCGTAATCTAATTCGGGAAGACAAAGTGGCCCAGATGTATTCAGCAATTCAAACCGGTATGGGATTTGGCATGCAGACAATGGATCAGTGTTTATCTGATCTTATGAACCGAGGACTGATTACCCGTCAGGTCGCCGCTTCTAAATCCACCAACCAGCAGTTTTAAAGAAAAGATAGCCGTATGATTATAGAACCTTATTTAGCTAAAATGTCTGAGCTAGATGCCTCTGACTTATTTATTACCCATAACCGGCCAATTAGTGCAAAGGTCAATGGTGAATTACAAACGCTGGAAGAGCAAATTTATCCGGAAGATAAAATGCACGAAATGGTGCTGGATACTATGAGTGAGGTTCAGCGCGAGGAATTTTTGCAAACCAAAGAATGTAACTATGCAATCGCCGTTGACGGTGTTGGTCGCTTCAGATGTAATGCGTTTGTTCAGCGAGAGCATACCGGCATGGTTATTCGGAAAATTAACACTGAAATCCCCAGCGTCGATAAGCTTAATCTGCCAAATGTATTGAAAGAAGTCATCATGGCAAAACGCGGTTTGTTTTTATATGTAGGTGCAACCGGTACAGGTAAATCAACCGCGCTGGCTGCTCTGATGGGATATCGTAACCGAAATTCAAAAGGGCACATTTTAACGATTGAAGATCCGATTGAATTTGTGCATCAGCATGAAAAGTGCATAGTCACTCAGCGAGAAGTTGGGGTGGATACTGAATCATTTGATGCCGCACTTAAAAGTTCATTACGACAAGCACCAGATGTCATTATGATAGGTGAAATTCGTTCTGCTGAGATAATGGAATATGCCTTATCATTTGCGGAAACTGGTCATTTATGTGTAGCAACATTGCATGCAAATAACGCTAACCAAGCCATCGACCGTATACTTCACCTAGTCCCGAAAGACATGAAAGATAAGCTACTATTTGATTTATCATTGAATTTACGAGCCATAGTGGCACAACAACTGGTTCCGACGATAGATGGGGAAGGCCGGGTCGCTGCGATAGAGATTATGCTCAATTCCCCGCTTATTTCTGACATGATGGCACGTAATGACTTAGGTGGCATTAAAGAGGTAATGGAAAAATCTCGAGAATTGGGGATGCAAACCTTTGATCAGGCTTTATTTGAACTTTATGAAGCAGGTCGGATTAATTTTGCAGAGGCTTTAGCGCACGCTGATTCGCCAAACGATTTAAGACTTAAAATTAAATTACAGAGCAAACAGGCACAGGGCGGTCCCGGATTCTTAGACGGTGTCACTGTCGATTTAGATTAGTGGTTTCAAACATGAATCGTTAGAGATAAAAAAGCCCGAATCAAATCGGGCTTTTTATTTAACAATGTATCATGATTAAGCAGGGGTTAATAATTCTGCTTTTAACCAGGCAATGGTTTCTTTATATTGCTCTGGCAATAGAGGTTCAATTTGCTCAAGTGCAGACTGAATGTTCTTTTCACCTGTTTTGCTAAAATTGATATGGCCAACTTTACGGCCTGGGCGAACCGATTTTTGGTACCAGAATAACTCTGAACCTTCAACGGCTAGCCAGTCTTTGTCTAATTCTGTACCAATCAAATTAATCATAAAGTTAGTATTGCGCACACTTGGCTGAATCATAGGCAAGCCTGTAACGCATCTGACATGACTTTCAAACTGACTGATATTACAACCGGCCTGAGTCCAATGACCACTGTTGTGAACGCGTGGCGCAATTTCATTGATCAATAACTGATTGCCGACATGGAAACATTCCATCGCCATCACACCCACATAATCCACGGCATTCATCAGCTTGGTTAACATAGCTTCAGCGATTGGCTGCAGTGATTTTAATCTGTCTAATGGACTGATTGATGCAGTTAATATTCCGTTTTGATGGAGATTTAACGTCAACGGATAAAAGTAGCATTTGCCATTTTTATCTCTGACGCCAATTAGAGATACTTCTTCATCAAAATTAATCGCTTGCTCTGCGATCGCATTTTCATGCCAGTCGTCCGGAATCTGACTGTTTTCAGCTTGTTTTAACCAGTGTTGACCACGACCGTCATAACCCCCTTTGCGGCGTTTCAATAAAACGCGATCCCCTAGGTTCTGATATATCTCAGCTTCGGTATCATCGCTTTTGACTAACTGCCATGGTGCCGTTGCCAACGCCAGTTTATCTAATAAACTTTTTTGTAAAAAGCGATCAGCAATCGTTGCAAAAAAATCCTGGTTTGCAAAATTATGATGGGCTGAAAGCGCATTGGTTACCTGTGTTTTAGGCCATTCTTCGCGCTCTGCGGTCACTACATCATCTTTATTTAATACAGGTGCATTGGCGGCATCTATATCAATAGGTTTAACATCGACACCCAAAGGGTATCCAGCGTGCTGCAACATATTACCCAGTTGACCTGCACCTAATACCCATAATGTTTTGTTAAAATAACCAGACATTTACGCTTCTTCTCTTGGATCCGGATTGGATAAAACGGTTTCTGTTTGTTCGCTACGGAACTGCTCAATTCTTGCTGCCAGTTCAGCATCCTGATTAGCCAGAATTTGAGCTGAGTATAAACCGGCATTGTAAGCACCGGCATCCCCAATCGCCAGGGTGCCAACTGCAACACCTTTAGGCATTTGCACAATGGAATATAAACTATCAACACCGCTTAATGCACGGCTTTGAACCGGTACACCTAATACAGGTAATCGGGTCTTAGATGCAACCATACCCGGTAAGTGAGCTGCACCACCGGCACCTGCAATAATGACCTGATAACCATTATCGACTGCTTGCTCTGAAAAGCTGAATAATTTATCAGGTGTTCTATGAGCTGAAACAACCTCAACATGGTATGCAACTTCTAATTTATCTAGTACGTCAGCTGCGTTTTTCATTGTAGCCCAATCACTTTTTGAGCCCATAATAATGGCGACTTTTGCTTTCACCTTATTCTCCCGTTTGCTGCAGTGAGCCTTATTTCACTGGTGCTAATTTGCAACTATACTTAAACAAATCAGACAGTTGCCAAAAATTCTGAAAACCAATAGAAAAAACACCACTCAATTAGTAGTGCTTCGTAAACTTTTGGTTTAACTTATTGATTTATCAGGTATGAAATACCGATTTTTAATGCGATATTGCTTATACAAGCTGGTATATGACATCAGCTTTAATTAGAACGCGAGTGCATTAAACACTAATGATAACATGGAAAGGCAGGTTGATTACAATAAAAGATTCAATTAACCCGGATTATGGACTGTTTTAAACTTACTTTTAGGAAAATGAATGAAGCTTTCTCAATTTGGCCAGCAGTTAACTTCTGACTCAGGTATTTTTGATCTGATGGCTGATTTAGGTCAGGCGCTGAATGTCAATCCGAATCTATTATTTTTAGGTGGTGGCAATCCTGCAAAAATTGACGGGTTTGAACAATTAATTTCAACGTATTTACATCAGATAGCTGATGATCCCAAAGCGCTAAATCAGTTGGTAGGGATATATCAGTCACCGCAAGGTTCAGAAGTCTTGCTTGATTTACTGGTCGATTATTTTAATGAAGAATACAATTGGCCGGTTGAACGCGACAATATTGCCATTACAAATGGCAGTCAGTCGGCATTTTTTATTTTAATTAATATGTTAGCGGGTTCGCATGGCGCCAGTCACAAACATTTTTTGTTCCCTCTGGTACCCGAATATTTAGGCTACAGCGATCAAGCATTAGGAGAAGGCTATTTTAAGGGCTGTAAACCTAAGATTGAGCTCATCGGCGATGATCTATTTAAATATAAAATCGATTTTAGCGCGCTCGATATCCAGTCAGATACGGCTGCACTTTGTATTTCCAGACCGACCAACCCGACAGGTAATATGGTCTCGGATTCAGAATTAAACCAGTTATCGGAATTAGCGCGGGCGCATGAGATTCCGCTCATCATAGATTGTGCTTATGGCGCGCCTTTCCCCAATATCTGTTATCAGCCAAATAAACATCCGTGGGATGATAATCATATTAATGTATTTAGTTTATCCAAGTTAGGTTTACCTGCGGTCAGAACCGGTATTGTGGTTGCAGATAAACCTGTCATCGAGCGATTAGTCAAAATTAATACCATCATGAGCCTGGCCAATGGTAACTTAGGGCCTGCGCTGCTGACTAAATTATTACAGAACAATCAACTTAACGCTGTCTGTGAAGATGTCATTTTGCCCTTTTACCAACAAAAACGAGACTGGGTTATCGCTCAAATCAGACAATCTTTCACCGGTATCCAGTATCGAATTCATCAACCAGAAGGTGCTTTTTTCGTCTGGTTGTGGTTTGAAAATTTAAGCATTGGCTCTACCGAGCTTTACCAAATTCTTAAACAAAAAGGTGTGCTGGTAATGGACGGTGAGCCCTTCTTTTTTGCCTTGCCTGAAGACTGGCCTCATAAAAATCAATGTCTTCGATTATCTTATTGCCAAAATGAAAATGTGCTTACACAAGCTGTTGAAATAATAGCGGAAGTTGTCCGTGATCTGGCGTCAAGTTAGGCCGTTTTAAATCGGCCTAAAATAAATAAAAAAAAACATTGTGTATTTCGAATTTAATGCAATGATACGCGAAAATTTTCCTCGAGCATGGCAGATATGAACTAGGCTAGAGGTAAGGATATTTAATATTGGGGAATTTAATGAAAATTGCTATTTTATCTCGTAATGCCAATCTTTATTCAACTAAGCGCCTGGTTGAAGCCGGCCAAGCGCGTGGTCATCAGGTCGATGTCATAGATACATTACACTGTTATATGGATATAACCAGCAACAAGCCGGTTGTACGGTATCGTGGCAAGCCCTTGCCTAAATATGATGCGGTGATACCCAGAATTGGTGCTTCTATTACATTTTACGGAACGGCGGTTGTTAGACAATTTGAAGTGACAGGGACGTTCAGTGTGAACGAGTCGGTTGCGATTAGCCGCTCGCGCGATAAATTAAGATCGCTGCAACTGTTATCGCGTAAAGGCGTCGGTTTGCCTAAAACCGGTTTTGCTCATCATCCGGATAATATTAATGACCTGATTCAGGGGGTAGGCGGCGCGCCTGTTGTTATTAAATTACTTGAAGGGACTCAAGGGATAGGGGTTGTATTAGCCGATACCGAAAAAGCAGCAACCAGTATTATTGAAGCTTTTATGGGGTTACAGGCGAACATTCTGGTTCAGGAATTTATAAAAGAAGCAGGCGGTGCAGATATTCGCTGTCTGGTTGTTGGCGGTAAAGTTGTTGCAGCCATGAAACGTCAGGCCGGAGATGGAGAATTCAGGTCAAACCTGCATCGAGGCGGCACTGCTGAATTAGTACGTTTAAGCAAAGAAGAAAGAGCGACAGCCGTTAATGCGGCAAAAGTGATGGGACTCAATGTCTGTGGTGTAGATTTATTGCGCTCTAATCGCGGGCCTGTTGTGATGGAAGTAAATTCATCTCCGGGGCTTGAGGGAATAGAAAAAGCAACCAATAAAGATGTTGCGCAAATGATTATTGAGTTTATTGAAAAAAATGCGAAACCTTTTGCAACACGCACTAAAGGTCAGGGGTAAGTATTTAATTCAGGAGTGAATCGTTAAGCCTTATGTCAGAGCCATTTATCATAGCGGGTGTGGAAGTGAAACCGGGTGAATTTAAAACCGTTCATGCGCCATCAGCGAAACTGTACACAGATATTGATATTACCATGCCAATTCATGTGATCCGAGGCAAGCGAGCCGGGCCTGTTATTTTTATCAGTGCTGCGATCCATGGAGACGAACTGAATGGTATTGAGATTATTCGCAGATTACTGGATAAAAAAGCATTACAGTCTTTAAAAGGCACATTAGTTGCTGTGCCGATTGTGAATGTCTATGGCGTGCTAAATCAAAGTCGTTATTTACCGGACAGACGAGACCTTAACCGCTCATTTCCCGGTTCACCAAAAGGCACATTAGCCGGACGGATTGCGCATTTATTTTTAAATGAAATCGTTAAAAAGTGTGATTATGGAATAGATTTACATACAGGTGCGATACACCGTTCAAACCTACCTCAGGTTAGAGCGAATCTGGATGACGAAGAAACGCTAAAACTTGCCAAAGCATTTGGTGTGCCGGTTGTTTTAAATTCAAATATCCGAGACGGTTCGCTCAGAGGCGCTGCCGGAGAGCAGGGCGTTAAAGTCTTATTATATGAAGCGGGAGAAGCGCTTAGATTTAATGAACTGTCTATTCGAGCTGGCGTCGGTGGTATTCTGAATGTAATGACGCATCTTGGCATGATCCGAAAATCAGTCAAGCGTAAGAATTTAGAACCCTATATTGCGCGTTCAAGTAGTTGGGTTAGAGCCAGTTCCAGTGGCATTGTCAGAGACGTTAAACAGCTTGGAGATTTTGTCGAAAAAGGTGAATTATTGGCTGAAATTGGCGATCCGCTAGGGTTTGAATGTGAACCTTTATATTCTACGTTTAGCGGCATTATTATCGGAAAAACAAATATCCCACTGGTACATGAAGGTGAAGCCATGTTTCATATCGCTTTTTTCAAATCGACTGATGAAGTGGCCGGTGAAGTTGAACAGATGCAAGAAACATTTTTACCGGATGATTATACGAGTATTATTCAATGACGATAAATATGATTTTGTTAATGGCTGGCTTAGCCCTGTTTTATTTTCTGCTACGTAAGGGCATTAAGCGTATCATTTTTTCAATTGGCGAAGAAAAGCATATAGATAAAAAACGTATTCTGTATGTAAACGCGGTTGTTAATTTTGCAGTTGTTTTAGTGTTTATTATTGTCGGCAGTGTTTTGTTAGGAATTGACTATTCGCATGTTGCGATATTTTTCTCATCGGCTTTTGCCGTCATCGGAGTTGCGTTTTTTGCACAGTGGTCAATTTTAAGCAATGTTACCGCCAGCATTATTGTATTTTTCTTTTTCCCTTATCGGGTTGGTGATAATGTCAAAATAGTCGATGGTGAAAATAGCATTGCAGGTCGAATATATGAGATAAGTTTGTTTCATGTCATGCTTAAAAACGAAAACAATGAAATTATGACTTACCCAAATAGTATGGTTTTTCAAAAGGCGGTCATTATTAATCCCAAAGACCCGCTACCCCCATCATTAGCTCAAACAGAAACACCGGCCGGAGAACTGAAATCAAATGAAAAATAAACTATTAGTTGGTGCACTTGAGGTTTGCCAGTTACCCGCACTTGGCATCAGAGATTTAACTGTGCGAGTGGATACGGGCGCTCAGACGTCATCTATTCATGTCGATAATTTAAAAAAAATAACCAAACAGGGCAAACCCTGGGTGCAGTTCGATATTCATCCTAATATTTATAATGTGGATGAAGTGATTCAGTGTGAATCTAAAATTAAAGATATACGCTGGGTTAAAAGCTCAAACGGCACCCGACAACAAAGATATGTGATTGAAACGGAATTTGAAGTCGGCGGGAAAAATTGGCCCATCTCGATTACCTTAACTGACCGTTCAGATATGACTTACATGATGTTATTAGGTCGTGAAGGTATGCAGGATAAAATCTTGGTCGATCCTTCTGAAACATTTGTTGCGAGCGAAAATGTAGAAGACAGTCAGCCGGAATAAGCCAGCACAATTTTAAGCAATCCGTTATTTGATTGAAACTTATATAAAAAAACCTTTATTGTGTTTATACAATAAAGGTTTTTTATTGATTGAAGCGGCCAATTTATTTGAAAATATAGCTGAAGCTGAACATGACGATAATCGGGATCATACAAATATTCGCCAGAGTACTGGTTTTAAGCTGGGTTTTTATAGACAAACCGTAAAACATCAGAATAAAAGACCAAATACTAAAAAGATCAAATGTCGCTAAAAAAGAATAAAACGCATCTCCCGGATTCAGTCCCACTAATTGATTAAGCGAAGTAATCTGCAGTTCATATAAACGGGCTTGTGAACTGTCGGTTAAAATCAGCACGAGACAGGATAAGGCCAGTTGAGCCACCATAGGCAGTTGAATCCACCAGTAAAAAGCAAACCAGTCTTTATAGCTATCCGTATTATTCTCATCCAATTTGGTCGCGATATTTAAATAAGCGGCTATTAGCAACCCCTGCATAATCAGCATAATACTACTGGTGATGTGGCTTGAATAACGCATCAGCTCGGGCGTTAGCTGTTCGGTAATCGCTTGACGTTCGTTTGGACCAGCTTGCGCCGTCAACTGCTTTAAATTTTCATTTAGCAGCCAGTTCAGATCAATATTGGCAAAATAACATACCCAAAATATCTGCAGAGAAACCATAATTAGGATAAATGGCAACCAAGCTGACATTTTGTATTTTTTAATTTGTAAAAACGCAAATTTAGGTCGCCGGATTAATGCTTTAATTATTTGAATTTGCATGATTAAATAGAAAAAACGTAAACTTACCCTGAGTTTAACATAAGCTTAACTTTTGCGCTTAATTAACAAGGAAAAAAATGCTGGAACTAAGACAGGTATGTAAAAAGTTTAATTTAAAACAGGCAGCAGAATTACAACGTCAGGATCCGAGAATAAAAGGACGTTTTTTTCATGCACTAAAGGATTTTGACCTGAGATTTGAGCAAGGGGAAGTCCTTGGGTTGCTTGGTGCAAATGGAGCGGGCAAAACCAGCTTGCTACGCATTTTATCAACAGCGCTTAAAGCCGACTCCGGCGATATACTGTTTGAGGGACAAAACATTCAGCAAACCCTGGCGGATTACCGACGAAAAATTGGTTTTTTATCTGGTACAACTGGCTTATATGAGCGTTTAACCGGTTATGAAAACCTAGCTTACTTTGCTCGTTTATATGGGTTAAATCAGGTGCAACTGGCAAACAGAATCAAAGCCTTATCGGATTTGCTTGGATTAAAATCTTTTATCAATCGCCGTTTATCAGACTATTCGACCGGGATGAAACAAAGAGTAGCAATAGCACGCTGCGTTTTGCACTCGCCTAAATTAGTCATTTTAGATGAACCGACAACCGGGCTGGATATAGTTGCAAAAGAAGTCATTCTTAAATTTATTGAATCTATGCAAGCAGATAATGTGAGCATTATTTTTTCAACACACGATATGGCTGAAGTGGAGCGTTTGTGTCAGCGGGTTTGTATTATCGATAAAGGGCATAATATTTTTACAGGCTCAATTGAAACGTTAAAACAACAAACCGGCGAGCTTTTTCTTCAGCAAGCTTTATTTGGTTTAATACATTCAGAAGATGCGACGGATGTTTCACTATGCTAACCGTTTATAAAAAAGAACTGACAGAGCTTGCCCGCGATAAAAAAACACTCTTATTTATGATTTTATTGCCGATGATTATTTTTCCAGCTTTGTTTGGTAGTCTGGCTTTATTTGCGGCTAAAACAATTCAGACAGAGCAATCTCGCATACTGAATTATATAGTTATAAATCAAACGGATAATGCATTTTTACAATCACTTAAAGCCGATTCTGGCTTTAAGTGGATTGACCCTGAGTTATATCCGAATCAGGATAGCTGGCAGGTCGCACTGCAAAATCGGCAACTGGATTTTGTGATTGTTATGAATCCGAATTTTACGGCAGAGCTTGATCTTAATTATCAGCTGACATGGCAACTTCATACCTATAATACAGACGGGATTAATGGTGTGATGAGTCGGGTCCGGCATAAATTATCTGATTTTAATCAGGCGTTAACGCGCTCAAAGTTAACTCAACTTGGGGTTCAGTCAGAACAGATAAAAGGGGTCGTCGAGCCGGTTAAACTGGAACAAATTAATATTGCTGGCAAAAAAGAAAATATTGGCAGTCATCTGGGCGGTGCGCTGACTTATATTTTGCTGCCATTGTGTTTGTTAGGTGCTATGTATCCAGCAATTGATTTAGGTGCAGGAGAAAAGGAGCGCGGGACTTTAGAGTCCATCATTATCTCGCCGGTCAGTGCAACCCAATTGGTATTAGGAAAGTATCTGACGGTTGTGACAGCTGCTTTTATGGCAGCCATTATGGCCATTGTCAGTTTTATTTTATGGGGCTTTATCTTTGCTCAGGGGTTGGCCGTGAAGTTTATTGTCGACATGGTATCAACGTTGGGCGTGACAGATTTATTATTGGCACTTTGGATGATGCTGCCGCTTATTCTGTTTGTATCAGCGCTGGTATTGAGCATTTCAATTTATGCCAAAAACTTTAAGGAAGCACAAAACTTTATGGGGCCGCTGAGTTTACTGATTTTTGTGCCTTTAATCGTTGCTATGTTGCCCGGGATTGAACTGAATCTGGCTTGGGCATTTGTGCCAATCAGCAACGTTGCTCTGGCGGTTAAAGAAATACTCAAAGGTCATGGTGATTTTCTGATACTGGCATTAATTTGGTTTTCACAGTTAGGACTGGCGAGTCTAATGCTCGGATTTTGCATCTATTGTTTTAAACGTGAATCCGTCTTGTTTAGAAACTAGAAACTCGCAACTCTATAATAAATTTAGGATCTAAAACCTAATTATCAAAACAGGGCTATTGAGTCAGGTTCATTTATTTTATAATGCACCAATAAAAGTAATCTATAAAATAAAGAACTTAATTAGGTTTTATGCGCAAACTATTTACCGGCCTTATCTTATGGTCCGGACTTTTATTTCAGACTCAAGTTAGCTCTGCACCCGCTCATTTTGGTAATGCGACAGTCAGTGAAATAGTCAGGGTTTATGATGGTGATACTTTTACTGTCAATTTGAGTGAGTGGCCATCCATTATCGGGCAGGAAATAAATATCAGAGTTAATGGCGTAGACACACCAGAAATTCGCGGAAAATGCAGTTACGAAAAATCTATGGCTAAACGCGCAAAACAATTTACCTTGGCCAAACTTAAATCGGCTCAAAAAATTGAGCTTGTTGAAATCCAGCGCGATAAATACTTTCGTATTTTGGCAAAAGTCCTGATTGACGGGATCGATTTAGCCGATTTACTGATCAGCCATAAACTAGCCGTCGCTTATGATGGTGGCCGCAAAAATAACCCCTGGTGCCGTCAATAAAAGCAATACCGGGCAAATGCAATCGATAAGGATTTTATGTTAATTGTTTATCCATCTAACCGATTAGAAGATTTAATCATACTGTTAGATAAAGTGCTAGAAAACAGACAAGGCCATATCTTTGATAAAGACCAGATTCTGGTCGAAAGTCAGGGCATGCAGCACTGGATCAATATGCAACTGGCACAACAAAAAGGCATTGCGATGAATATTGACTTTCCAATGCCGTCGCGATTTATCTGGGACTTAGCGCGCCAAATCTTAGGGGATGAATTAATCCCAAAAAAATCGCCTTATAGCCGTGAAATCCTGGCATTTCGTATTGAGCAGATTATTTCAGAATCAAGTTTTAATCAGGACCCGGATGTTAAAGCGGTTCTCGATTATTGGCAAAAGGCTTCTAACTCAAAACAGTGCCGCCGTTTTCAGCTCGCATCTAAACTGGCTGATGTTTATGAGCAATATATGTTATACCGTCCTCAGTGGATAGAGCAGTGGCAACAAAACCAGATGCCGGATGAATTAAACAATCAAAAATTAAAAGAAACTGCAAACTGGCAGGCGAAAATCTGGCGATTATTGACAGAGCAGGAAGCCTATCATCAAGCCAATTTACAGGATATGGCTATTGAACAACTCGGCGAACATACAGATAAATTACCCAATCAAATTTATATTTTTGGCATTAATGCGTTACCACCAAAAAGCTTAGCTTTTTTTGAAGCGATTTCAGCGCATATCCCGGTACATTTATTTCATCTTAATCCTTCGGTCGAATTCTGGGGAGACATTCAAACTGATAAAGCCCAAGCCAGAAAAATGCGGACTCAAAAAGTCGAAAACTGGCTGGATGAGTCTTTAGTTTCTAATCCTTTACTGGCTAATTTGGGCGCTCAGGGAAAAGCCTTTTTTAACTGTCTACAACAGCTTAATACATTCGAGATTAGTGGCTACAGTGATTTAGAAAATGATGCTGAAAAAACCGCTGATAGGACAATTTTACACTGCATTCAGCAGGATATACTGAATCTAAAAGATGGCAGACAAAGCCCTGAACATAAAATCGATCAGTCTGTCGTGATCAGTTCAAGCCATAGTGCGCTTCGAGAAATACAGGCGCTGCACGACTATTTACTTCATCAGTTTAATCAAAATCCACAACTAAAACCTCAGGATATTCTGGTGATGTGTCCGGCCATTGAAGATTATGCGCCTTATATTGATGCCGTATTTAAACAAGCGAATATTCAAACTGAATTCGATCCGCAAGACAAAAGCATCATACTGCCTTGCTCGATAGCAGACCGGAACTCTCTTGATGCTGAGCCTTTAATTAACAGTTTTACCGATTTGCTGAATTTACCAGACAGCCGTTTTGAAGTGAGTAAAATTCTGGATTATATTCGCTTACCAGCGCTTCAACAAAAATTTGGTTTTAGCGAAACGGAACTCAGTACAATTGAGTACTGGCTAGAGCAGGCACAAATTCACTGGGGGCTGGATAGTCAGCACAAAGCTCAGATCAGCGATCTGAATCAGGCGAGTGAAACTTATACCTGGCACTGGGGATTGCAACGGCTTATCTATGGGTTTGCCTGGGGTGATCAAATGCATTTGGCCAATGAGCAATTATGGCTGCCGCATGTTGAGGGTCAGCAAGCTGTTTTATTAGGGCGTTTATGTCATTTACTTGAGCGGCTGCAGGCGCATAGTTTAGCGTTGAGAAAGCCAAGAACACCATTTGAATGGCACGCCTATCTAAACGAACTTAAACAGGATTTTTTTGCAGAAGATGAACAGGAACTGGATGCATTTTTAATCATTGAAAATGCAATTAACGGGCTCACAGAAAGGTGTCAAAAGGCCGGTTTTGACAAAGAACTGGATTTAGCAACGCTCCGTTATTATCTGACCCAGCATTTTAGTCAGCCCGATGCAAGCAATCACTTTATGACAGGCCAGATTACCTTTTGCTCTATGGTGCCTATGCGCAGCATTCCATTTAAAGTGATTGCGATTTTAGGGCTCAATGATGGCCAGTATCCACGTCAGCAAACCCCCATTAGTTTTGATTTGATGGCTTCGACTCAGGTTAAATTGGGCGATCGATCTCGTCGCGGCGATGACAGATACTTATTTCTTGAAGCCTTGATTTCGGCCAGAGAAAGTTTATATCTGAGTTTTCAGGGACGGGATATTCGTAACAATGAAGTGCGTCAACCCAGTTTAATTTTAAAAGAGTTGATGGAATATTTAACTCAGGCATATGGCTGGCAATTTGATATAGATTCAGACAACAGCCAGCTCAATGTGAATCCGTTGCATCCATTTAGTGCCAAAGCATATCAGGGACCATGGCCAAGCTTTGATAAAAACTGGCTCAGATTGCTACGACAGGATTCAGACAAAAACGCGGACAATAAACAAACAGAATCAGCATCCATCTCTGATAGCAACTGCGTATCAGGAGAGCAGCAAACGCTCAATTTGGATATTGAAGACCTGGTTGCTTATTATACGAATCCACTCGCCAGTTTCGCTAGGCAGAATCTTAAACTTAATTTTAATGATCTCAGTTTGGTGCTCGATGATGTGGAGCCCTTTGCGGTTAATGCGCTTGATGAGTACCTGTTTCGACAGGCGGTATGTGAGGCCAGAATTAAGCAACAGGATATCGCAGACCTGATTGAACAAACGAAACTATCCGGAAAGTTACCCGAATCACCGATTCAGGTTCAGATTATTGAAGAGGTTGTGCAAACGGCCGATATGCTTGCTGAACAAGTCACACAATATAATCTTGAAAAGCAGATCGTTGAGTTAAATTTTTTAGTTAAGTTATCCGCAGATAAAAGCATCAAACTGAATTTGACTGGACAATTATCAATTGATTCAGCAAAAGCGACCTTAGTTAGCTGGCGCTGTGCGAGTCGCAAAGCAAAGGATGATATCCGCCTCTGGTTACAACATTTAATGGCACAATTGACCATAAACCGGGCTGAACCAACTGAGTCCGGTTTAAAAAGTATCGGAATTTTTCTGAACGGCAAAAAAGATAATACGAGTTTAATTGAGGTAATGCCTCAGCCTCAGGAAACCGCTCGCCAGTTGTTAGAGTCTTTGTTGCTTTATTATTGCCATGGTCGGGAGCAGGTTCAGATTTATTATGTTGAGCTGGCTAAAAGTCTGCTTAAGAAGCATAGTAGACAGGATATAAATGACTTAATTGGCAATCCGGAACAGGTAAAAATTTGGCAAAAATATCAGCAGGATACACTGGCCGAAGATGAATATTTTAACTGGTTTTTTCCATCAGGTGTGGCCTATCAGGCAGAAACCCACCAAGCGCTGCTTACTTTGTTTCAGCCACTTTATCAGGCGGTAAATGAGGTGAAATTATAATGAAGCAAGCAAATAATCTTGCGCCGGCGGATTTGATTCTAAACGGTCGTCATTTAATTGAAGCCAGCGCAGGCACAGGTAAAACCTTTAATATTACGCGCCTTTATATTCGTTTTTTACTTGAGAAAAAACTCAGTGTTCAGCAAATCCTGGTCATGACATTTACTAAAGCTGCGACACAGGAGCTTAGAGGCCGGATTGATAAAGAACTCAGACATGCATTAAGTCACTGGGGAGCGTTAGGAAAAGGCGATCCGTTTTTTGCCAAAATGGAATCAAGATTCAGTAAATCTGAAGTTGAACCAGTTTTAAAACTGGCTTTGCTGGAGTTGGATGAAGCATCCATTTATACGATTCATGGATTTTGCAATCGTGTTTTGTCTGCTCAGGCATTTGCCAGCGGTATTGATTTTGATACCCAAATGGAAACAGATACCAGTGAATTATTATTAACTGCGACTCAGGACTGGCTCCGGCAAATAAACGATCAGAGCGAAAATTTTGAATTACTTCAGCAAAATAACTGGCATACACCTGAGCAGTTTTTAAATCAGTTTGGTGTGGCTATCCGCCAAAGTGAACCTTTATCAGCCGTTGATTCAGACAAAGTCAAGGCAGGAATTCAGGCGAGCATGAATGACATACTCGATGAATTTAACCTGCAAAAAAATAAGGTTAAAGCTGAATTATTGGCCGCAAAAAATGAAATTTTTGATGCTTTGGTTGAAAATCATAAAGATAGAGATAAACGACAGCAGGAATGGCAATTATTGCTAGAGTGGCTTGAATCTCGAGATGACAGCCCAACGCCAAAAGCGGCTGTTGACTTTGTCAATGGTAATCGTTATCGCAAAAATGAAAGCTTAAAAGTTTTATTTGAACCTTTTAAGCAGCTTAAAGACCAGTTTAAAAAAACGCTTGATGCGATTTGCAACAGAGCTGAGCAACAAGCTGCTAATGTGGATATCAGTCAGTTGGTGTTAAAAGGAATTGCACAAATCAAAGCCAGGTTTGCACAGAGCAAATTAAAAAATAGTTTAATGGATTTTGACGACTTAGTCGTTCAGCTCAGTCAGCTCTTGCTAGCAGAAAAAGCAAAACTTGAAGACTTGGCAAACCAGTCTCAAAACCCTGAATCACTGGCAGCTTTGACACTGTCATTAAAACAGGAATATCCGGTTGCGCTAGTAGATGAGTTTCAGGATACAGACTCGGCTCAGTATGCCATTTTAGATTGCCTTTACCCAAGCTTAAAACAAGGTGCAAAGTCTGCCGGTCAATGTTTATTGATGATAGGCGATCCCAAACAAGCGATTTATGGATTCAGAGGCGGTGATATTTTTACATATTTAGCCGCGCGTAAACAGGCTGACTATCTCTGGGTAATGGATACAAACTGGCGCTCAGTTGCAGACATGGTAACGGCTTATAATCGGCTGTTTTGGGGAAATACGCTTAATTCGCCTGCGAATCCTGTTTTTGGTTATAACATCAACTATGAACAAATCAAATCAACAGACCATGCCAGTGCCAATCAATACCCGTTATCCGATGTGAACCCGGAGCGAAAGGCACTGAATTATATCTGGCTGGAAGCAGTAGAAAATCCGGGGGGGGCGAGAGGAAAAGCCTTAAAAGAAGACTATTGCCAGCATCTAGCGCTTTGGTGTACCAATGAAATTATTCGTCTATTAAATGATGCTCAGTTAGGTACATCGCCTTTAACGCAACAGAATATTGCCATTTTAGTTAAAACCGGGCGTGAAGCTGCAATTATTCAGTCGGCGCTGGCGCAAAGTGGTTTAGCCAGTGTTTATTTAAGCGATCGTTCTAACCTATTTTTATCCGAACAAGCACGTCAGATTGAATATTTGCTGGCGGCTTTATTGGAAGTGGATAACGAAAGTTTATTGATTCGGGCATTTTCAACGCGTTTATTTTCATTTGATGCAGAACAGTTACGCCGGTTTCAGGATCCTGAGTTCCAACATGAGTGGGAAGATGCGGTTAATCTGGCAACAGAATTAAAACTTATCTGGCAATATAAAGGCGTCATGTCGTTATTGCTACATTTAATTCATCATTATTATGCAGCCAACTCAGATTCATTTGAAAGAGAATTAACCAACTTAATGCATCTGGCAGAAATTTTACAACAGGCTTCACGTCAGTTTAAGCATCCTCAGCAATTATTAAAATGGTATAAACATCAACGAGAGCAGGGCCGCAGTGAAGCCGAGCAACGCCTTGAAAGTGAAGCCAACCTGATCAGAATTATTACTCAACACAGTTCAAAAGGACTGGAATATCCGGTTGTATTTATTCCGTTTGCCAATATTTATACCGATCCGAGTAAAGTCGGGAAGCAGACTAAACAGTATTTTAAATTTTATGATGAAGCAAATGGGTTAAGTGCTCAGCAAATTGGGGCCGATGATAAGGTGATTGAATATGCCATTAGGCAAGGCATTGCCGAATCCATTCGTCTGTTATACGTTGCAATAACGCGGGCTGAACATAGATGTTATTTAGGGTTGGCACCTTTTGAACAGGCTGAGCAATCGGCACTGGCCAAAGCAATTGGCTTGGACGCTGCAACAAGCTGGCCACAGGCCCTGAAAAAAGTGGTGACATCCAGTCAGGGGTCTAGTTCATTTTTAGCGTTACCCGAAGAAATTCATGTTGAGCTTTTTAATCAAGCCGATCAACAACAAAACAATCTGCAGGCACAATCCTTCAGCAGCGAGTTAAATGATAGTTGGCGTTTATACTCTTTTTCTAAAATGACAAGGAATGCCCATTCATCGTTAAATGATAAAGCCTATGAAAGGTTAGATCAGCCTGTTAAGACAGAGGACAATCCAGCGTTGATGGAAAATGCTCAGCGTATTCAGTTTACTTTGAAAAAGGGGGCTGCCGCCGGTAATTTATTGCATGATATTTTAGAATACACAGATTTTAGCCGCGCCAATTGGCAGGATACGATAACCGAACCATTAACCCGGTTTGGTGAACTGTCAGAGGATGAAATTCAGGCATTAATCGAATGGCTGGATTCTTTAATTCATGCCCAATTCCCGCTTATAGATACACCCGAACACCTTATCAGCTTAGCTGAATTACCAATGCAGCAGACACTTAGAGAAGCCGAATTCTATTTTCCACTGGCAAAAACTCAGGTTGGTTTGTTAATGAATTTGCTCAAACATCACAGGCAGCAAGAGCAGGGTATTTATTTACCGACTGAAGCCGAATTAGAGGGCATGATGCATGGTTTCATCGATTTAATCTTTGAGTATCAGGGCAAATTTTATGTTGCAGATTATAAGTCAACGCATCTGGGAGATGATTTTAACGCTTACCAGCATGACGATATGAAATTGAATAATCAGACACATTTTTATGATTTACAATATCTGATTTACAGTTATGCATTACATAAGTACCTAGCCGGCAGGCTGGCAAATTATGATTTTGAAACGCACTTTGGTGGGGTTTATTATTTTTATTTGCGTGGCATGGATAAAGACAATCAGCAGGCTTTTGGTGTATTTCAAACTGAGATTACAACCGATGAAATGACTATGCTGGAAAGCGTTTTTGAAGTCGATGAAGAGGCGTATTTATCATGAAAACGGTTTACCCGAATTTACCCGCCTGTTTAAATTCGCTGGATGCGGTTGAAGCCATTGACTATTTTTTCGCACAAAAACTGATTGCGCTTTATCATTTTGCGCCTGCTCAGAATCAAAATTGTCAGATGTCATTAGATTTTGAAGTGGCGGCAAGTGAATCAACGGATTTGGAACTTGTATTTCATCTATTCATTGCACTTCATTATTTTGTCCGTCAGGGCCATACCTGTCTTCCTTTATCTCACATCAGCGAACAGAGCTTGTGGCAAAAAACAAATGATATCAATCTTGAGTCGAGTTTAGGCCAGGCTTTGGCTGATACTCAAAAAACCGGTTATCAGTTTCCAGCATTGGCAGTATTAAAGCGCATCTGTGAAACTTATTTTTCGTCTGATTCAGTCGTTGATTTGGTGGTATTTGAAAATCAGGCTTTATATATTCGAAGATATCATCAGTATGAAGTTGAAGTTGCACAAAAAATACAACAAAAATCTCAGTTTACGCCTGTATCTGATATCGCACTTGAGGCAGCTAAAGTCACTTTTAGTCAAATCTTTACTCAGCCAGATCCGAGCGAAACAGACTGGCAGCAAATTGCCGTTGCCAATGCACTGACTCGTTCTTTATCCATTATTTGTGGTGGGCCGGGTACGGGCAAAACCTATACGGTTGCGCGTTTATTGGCTGTGTTGCAGGCTGCAAAATTAGCCGTCCCTTCATCACCAGATTCGGTGCAGTCCAGGCCATCGTCCGGATTAAAAATTCTGATGGCTGCACCTACGGGTAAAGCAGCTCAGAGGTTAAAAGAATCAATCGTTTCCGCAAAAACACAATTGCAAACACTCGGTTTAAGCGACGCTGTATTAGCGGCTATTCCCGATTCGGCCAGTACTTTGCATCGTTTATTGGGGATAAGACCCAATAGCTTAAAGCTAAAACATGACGAAGAAAATCCACTCAATTGTGATCTGCTATTGGTTGATGAAGTTTCTATGATAGATATCGCTATGATGGCTAAATTATTAAGAGCGTTACCTGAATCAGCAACTTTAGTTTTATTGGGAGATGCCAAGCAGTTACCTTCGGTAGAAACTGGTAATGTGTTGGCCGATTTGGTCTCTGATTATAGTGCTACCTATGATAAAGCGTCAGCACAAATTATTAAACAGCTTAGCGCTCAGAGCCTGGATGTTTCAACGGAAAACAAAACCAGTCATATCACCTTTTTAACCAAAACGCATCGCTTTGGCGGTCGGATTGGTGAAATAGCAAAAGCTGTGATTAATGGTCAGGCAAAAACTTCATGGCAACTGATATGTCAGTATCCACTTGAAGCACCGCTGGATACCAATCACAATGAAATAAATTACATTGAACAGACCCAGTTGGATGCATTTTTAGAAGCCGTCTGTCGGCATTATTTTTTAGCTATAATTAAAGCTGTAGATGTTAAGAGCGCTTTTAATGCACTTGCTCAATTTAGAATTTTAGTGGCTAACCGCCGCGGTCCGTTCGGAGTTGAGTCTCTTAATTTAAAAGTTGAGCTATTACTGTCGCAGCTTTCAACTCGGGTCAGGCCAAATCAGCATTATCATGGCCGTCCTGTGATGGTGACAGAAAATTGCTATACGACAGGTTTATTTAACGGTGATGTAGGCTTAATTTGGGCTGATGAAAATAAGCGCCTTGCTGCTTATTTTGAAACAGATGGTGGATTAATAAAAGTGAGTTTAGCCCGGTTGCCAAAAGTGGAAACTGTATATACGATGACAATCCATAAGACTCAGGGCAGTGAATTTGTAGATGTCGCAATTATTTGCCCGGAGCAGAGTAATCAGCTGCTTTCTCCCGAGTTAATTTACACTGGGATAACCCGGGCTAAAAAGAAACTCTATCTGGCCGCAAATGCGGATGTCTGGTTTACGGCTATTAAAGGGCGTGTGCAAAGGTTTTCAGGGCTGGCCAAAAGGCTAAATAGTTAACGTTTCCATACATGAATCAAGTTGGAGTATTATGAGTTTTTTGAGTGCAGAGGTCATTGATTTATCTGTTGTTATCTTATTTTTAGCGATTTGGTTTGGCTATGCCAGTTTCGCCCGTCGTATGTCTAAAAAGAAAGCGACTTTATCCAGTGTGCTCATTATTTTAAGAATTGATTGGATGAAGCATTTGCTGCAACGGGAAAATCGGATTCTGGATGCAGCACTAATGGGCAATATTGAAAAAAATATCAATTTTTTTGCCTCGACCACGCTATTCATTATTGCCGGTGCCTTGACTGCGCTAACGTCTGCGCCAACTGTGTATGAAATGGTCCAGCATATTCCCTGGGTATGGCCACAGACAGTGACCAGTATTCAAATTAAAATACTGACGATTATTTTTGTACTCGTATATGCGTTTTTTAAATATACCTGGGCATTACGCCAGTACGGTTTTGCATCTGTGATGATAGGGGCGGCACCTAATCCGGATGATGAGATTGCGACAGAGGAAATGAAAAAGTCATTTGCAGTGAATGCCGGAAAACTGATTGATCAGGCACAGCATAACTTTAATATGGGTATGCGCTCATATTATTTTGCATTATCTATTGTTGGCTGGTTTATTCATCCATTGTTATTTATTGTGTTTGCTCTGGCTGTGATGCGTATTTTATATCTTAGAGAATTCAAATCGCGCTCGCTGAAAACTCTGGTTGACGGACTCAATATGAGTCAGTATTACAAAGATAATCAGGATAATATTAAAATCAATAAACCGGATTGATGGTTGATATCTGCGAGCACAGCGGCCATCAATTCAAACTATGTTAGGCATTAAAATCACTTGTTGGTGATCGCCGACTTTTTATCGATAATAGTACAATTGAATTGTTTTTAATTATTTGCTTATGACAACGCCTTTAGATAAAGCGCTCGCTAAATTACCCGACATTTTAAAAAAGGATATGGATGAAAACTTGTGCACCTGCAATGAAGTGATTAAAGCAGACATTATATCGGCCATTGCCGATGGCGCTATGAGTGTGGAAGAGGTGAGGCGACAAACCTATGCAACAGATGGTTCTGGCTGTTGTAAACAACAGGTTGAAAGGCTTGTCGAATGTATCTGGGAATAAAATTAACTTAAACTATAAATTATAAGCTTGAGTCAGACTGGCTATTGTGTGACATTAGAGATAGCTAATTCAAAATACTTTTTGACGCTGGTATTAATATCATTCACTAGTTTTTGATAGCAAATTCCCGGAAAAGCAAAGGTATGGCTTGAAAAGCTTAATAATACAGTCGGTGCCTGAGGATCGGTTTCATCATATAACCATTCCCCACCTATGTGTTTACGGAATGTTTCACCAACGTAAGCGCCCAACATATTGCAAATCACGAAGATAAATTCATCTTTTTTCGCCTGATCTTTTAACTTGGCAACGCTCCACAGTAATACTTTATCAATTTGATTAATGCTCTCTAAACTAAAGTCGAGTTCAAGATCATATTCTTCACGAATGTAATTGACCGCATCAATCGACGACTCTTCCATTAACTTGGTTATTTCAACTTGATTCATTTTATTATCCTGATTTGTCTGAATCCAAAATTAGAGGGCTAGGTTAGACTAGCAAAATGTCTGACAAAATAAAACGCTATTTATTGGCGATTAAAACGGCACGAATCGGTGCCGGATAGCCTTCAATTGTTTTTGAATTATCAGTCGGGTCCAAAAAGTCTGCCAGCGATTCATTTTGCATCCAGTCTGTCTTTCTTTGTTCCTGCAAGCTGGTTGCGGTCTCATCTACCAGCTTAATATTTTTAAAACCACATCGCTCTAGCCAGTGCATCAGGGCTTTACTGCTTGGAATAAACCAGACATTTCGCATTTTGGCATAACGTTCACCGGGCACTAATACCTGATGTTCATCACCCGGTATGACGATAGTTTCTAGTACTAGTTCACCACCCGGCTTTAACTGAGCTTTGAGCTGCTGAAGAAAATCAATCGGCGATTTTCTGTGATATAAAACGCCCATCGAAAACACAGTGTCAAAGGCATTAGATTCCGGCAGGGTCTCAACGCCTAGGGGAATCAGGTGGATATTATTTTGCCGGATAAAGTGCTGCATCACCTGAAACTGTGCAACAAATAGTTCTGTTGGATCAGCACCGACAACAAAGTCAGCTTCTTCACCGAGCATACGCCACATGTGATAGCCGTTACCACAGCCTACATCCAGCACTTTTTTACCTTGTAGCGGACTGATATGTGGTAACAGCCGATCCCACTTCCAGTCACTTCGCCATTCTGTATCTAAATTAATATTAAATAACTGGTATGGGCCTTTTCGCCACGGCATTAAATTGGGTAATAATTTTTCAAGCCGGATTTGTTCTCCCCGACTCAGATCGTCCGGATTGCCAATCGTAACACTATGTTTTAAATCTAACAGGCTGGGGTTAGCAAAAGGCAGGTTTTTGATCGTTTTTTGCCAATTAGCAAAGTCACCATGGCGGCTTTGTTTTTGCCACTGATTGAGTAAAGCCGGCATAGTTTCCAGCCATTCATCTATTTGATGATCGAGTAAATTTTGATAAAAACCGGAAAATAATGCGTTTTTAGACATAAATGAAAACCTGGGGTGCTATTTGATTGCCAGCATAGAGGTGAAATTGAAACACTGATACCACTGGCTAAATTGTTGGAAACCGGCTTGTTCAAACCTTTGATAATGTTGGGCTAGCGTATCCGTTAGCATCACATTTTCTATTGCGGTACGCTTTTGACTGATTTCAAGTTCGCTGTATCCGTGAGCCCGTTTAAAATCTAAATGTAATTCATCGAGTGTTTCATGTATTTTCGGGACATCAAATCTAAGTTTTTCAGAAACAATTAGGATACCGCCGGGTTTTAAACCCTGATAAATTTTGCCGATTAGCTGATCACGTTTGTCTGGTTCGATGAATTGCAAGGTGAAATTTAAAACAACAACAGATGCATTTTCAATGTCCAACTCTGAAGCATCTGCATTTATTACCTGAGTTTCAATATCACTTTTAAAGTTTTTTAAATGCAGCTGACAGCGCTCTACCATAGCGGTGGAGGTATCTACTGCTACAATTCGGCAATTTGCAGCCTCAATTGAACGACGCATAGCCAATGTTGCAGCGCCTAATGAGCAACCTAAGTCGTAAACATTTGAATCCACCTGAGCATATTCTCGGGCCAGGTGGCCAATGGTTGAAATAATCGTGTGGTATCCGGGTACAGAACGTTGGATCATATCCGGAAATACGTCTACAACCGCCTCATCAAATACAAAATCTTTTACTTTATTCTGTGGGGTTGAATAAATTTTATCTAATTTGCTCATATAGTTAGTGATACTAGTATCAATTAAATATTTAACGTATTTTACCTGACTTCGGACTAATTTGCCTGATTTTTTGTTTATAAATGGTATTATAACGGTTTTTAGCAGGCTATAAGAGCAAATTAAAATGACTCAAAAATCCATTCAATTAAATCAAATTGAAATTAACAATGACAAACCCTTTGTATTATTCGGTGGCATGAATGTACTGGAATCTCGCGATTTAGCGATGCAAATCGCAGAGTCTTATAAAACCGTTACTGAAAAGTTAGGTATTCCGTACGTATTTAAAGCATCATTTGATAAAGCAAATCGTTCTTCTATCCACTCATACCGAGGCCCGGGCGTGGAAGAGGGACTTAAAATTTTTGAAGAAATCAAACAGACATTTGATTTGCCAATTATTACAGACGTTCACGAAATAGAACAATGTGCCCCGGTTGCAGAAGTCGCTGATATTATTCAACTACCGGCATTTTTAGCTCGTCAAACTGATTTGGTAAAAGCGATGGCCGAGACTAAAGCGATTATTAATGTCAAAAAGCCACAGTTTATGTCGCCTTCACAGGTAAAAAATCTGGTCGAGAAATTTGAAGAAAGTGGTAATGACAAAGTCATTTTATGTGAGCGTGGCAGCTGTCATGGCTACGATAATTTAGTCGTTGATATGCTGGGGTTCCCGGTTATGAAAGAAGTCACAAACGGCAGTCCGATTATATTTGATGTGACACATGCGCTTCAGTGCCGAGATCCTATGGGGTCTGCGTCAAGTGGCAGAAGACACCAAACAGTTGAATTAGCCCGAGCGGGTATGGCAACTAAAATTGCAGGTTTATTTATGGAAGCTCATCCGAATCCGTCACAGGCAAAATGTGATGGTCCGTCAGCATTTCCACTTACCCAATTAGAAGCTTTCCTGACTCAAATTAAAGCCGTAGATGATTTAGTCAAAAGCTTTGAAACGATTGAAATAGAAAGATAAGCAACAAGGCGTAAGCCCTGTTGCAGAAAAAAGCAGGGCTTATTCTGCAATCAGGGTTTGCGTTTTAGAAGGTTGTTCTTTTTTGTCTGTGCTTAATGCATTTGATACATCGATTTTAACCGCTAAACTTTTCACAGTATCAGCATTAAAGTCTTCAACCAGTTTTTTGATTTCAGTTTCAGCTGTCAATTGAATGTTGCTCTCAACCGCTTGTTTAATTTCGATTGCGTTTTCAGTCGCAGCAAAACTCGAAAAAGAAATGATTAATGCACATGATACGCCTAATACAGTAGGTATGAATCTTTTTAGTGTTAACATTTATAACTCCTTAACCTTATGAAACAGGTTATATATAATTGTAATTTAATAACATAATATTTTTAACATTTAGTATCAGATTCGCTATAAAGCCTTTGTTTATCTGATGTTTGTAAGTATAGGCTTGGTGTAATAAAATTACAAGATAGAAAAAATATAATAAATGCATTAGAAAAACTAATGTATTTCCATTAAATTTAGGTATTCAAGTTACCAGATGAGACGATTACCCCCGTTAAATGCACTCAGAGCTTTTGAAGCTGCTGCCAGACACCTAAGCGTTACTGAAGCAGCTGAGGAGCTGTATGTTACTCAGGCCGCGGTTTCTCAGCAGATTAAGTCGCTCGAGAGTTTTTTAGATAGCAAACTTTTTATTAGAAGAAACAGAAAGTTAGTGTTAACAGATGTAGGTGCAAATTATTTCGCTGATATTAAGGATGTATTTGAAACTATCTTAGATGCAACCGAAGCTGTTATCAGTCAACAGAATACGGGGTCAATGACTGTGGGTGTACCGCCCAGTTTTGCAATTCAGTGGCTTGTACCCAGACTGAACCTGTTTGCACAGCAATATCCGGATATTGATGTCAGAATTAAAGCCGTTGATCTGGATGAAGGTTTGTTGACTGAAGGTGTGGATGTAGCCGTTTATTTAGGTTCGGGAAACTGGAAAGGTTTAACCGCTTATAAGCTTCATACTGAATTTTTAGCGCCGGTTTGCGCTCCTAATATTATCAATAAAAACAAACCATTGGATACATTCGAAGATCTCAGAAAGCATACTCTTTTACATGACAAAAGTCGAAAATACTGGCGCTTGTGGGGACAGAAAATGGGGCCAAAAGATTTAGATGTAAGGCATGGACCCATATTCAGTCATTCCTCTATGGTGTTGCAGGCTGCCGTTTTAGGGCAGGGGGTTGCGTTGGGGCATAGTGTATTAGCTCGCCCTGAAATAGAAGCAGGCCGTTTAATTCAACCCTTTAAAGAAAAGCTAATCACCAAGGATGCTTATTATATTGTTTGTCGCGAATCTGACGTTGATGATGCTAAAATATCAACTTTTATAGACTGGGTGCTTGATTTAATAGCCAAAGAAGAAGAGCAGGATTAGATGTTACCAAGCCAACAACCTAAGATTAAAGCACAATTTATACTGGCGCATGGCGCCGGTGCCGGAAAACACTCAGAATTTATGCAACAAATGTGTAATAAAATTACAGAACTGTCACAATCTGAGATCAAAGTCATTCTATTTGATTTTCCTTATATGCAACTAATTGAACAAACGGGTAAAAAAAGGCCGCCAAATAAAATGCCGGTTTTGGTCGAAGCTTATCGTGAACAACTGAAAGCCTGTGATCCTCAAATTCCTGTATTTGTTGGTGGTAAGTCAATGGGCGCGAGAGTTGCGCTGGAAACAATTTTAAATCACCGACAAAAACCGGTCGTAAATATTAGGGGCTATTGCGCACTTGGCTATCCTTTTCACCCGGTCGGTAAACCGGAAAAATTACGTTTAGAATTGTTAAATTCGGTAGATATTAATGGCTTAATTGTACAAGGCACCCGGGATACGTTTGGCAAGCAGGCTGAAGTAGAATCCTATCCGTTAAATTCTAATTACAAAGTTAAATGGATTGATACAGGGGATCACAGTTTAAAACCACTGAAATCATCCGGCATGACGCACGCACAAACACTGCAGCAGGCAGCCGAAAGTATTTTGGAGTATATAAATGAACAGCTTGTTTAAGATTAGCTTATTGTTTACCGCTGTCTTTGCTGGGTTGGCGGTTGGATTAGGAGCATTTGCCGCACACGGCCTTAAATCTGTACTATCAACCAGCGCACTAGAGGCGTTTAAAACGGGTGTTAATTACCAGTTTCTGCATGCTTTTGCTCTGGCTTTGATTGCAATACTGGCACTTAAGTTTGAACATATTGCACTTAAACTAGCCTGTTTTTTATTTATCACTGGCACTATGTGTTTTAGCGGAAGCTTGTATTTGCTGACTTTAACTGAAATACACGGGATTGCATTAGTGACCCCTATGGGTGGATTGTTATTTATTATTGGCTGGCTGTGTTTGGGCTTTTTTGCAATCAGAGTCAACCAGTCACACTTGATCTTTAAAGGATAAACATGAGTCAGTATATTTTATATTGCCGCGCCGGGTTTGAGAATGACTGCGCTGCTGAAATTCAATACAAAGCCTCGGAAGCTGGGTTGTATGGTTTTTGCAGGACTCAGCCAAATCAGGCTTATGTCGAATTTGAATTAACACAGCCATCCGATGCCTGTTTATTCAACCAAATTAAATTAGACGAGCTTATTTTCAGCCGTCAATGGTTTAAAGTAATAGCAAAACTAGAGGGCATGAGTGAATCAGACAGAATTACGCCCATCATAGAGTCTGTTCTGGGGCACGAGTTTTGTGAACTCAAATTAGAATACCCGGATACCAACTCAGGCAAAGAAATAGCCGGATTTGCGAAAAAATTTACAGTACCACTTCGACAGGCGTTAAAAAAGAATCTGCTCATCAATGAGCAAGCCAATCATGTACTTCATTTATTTATGTTCAGCTCTACCCAAATGATTTTGGGCAAAAGCTTAAAAAACAATGCCAGTGAACTGCTAAATGGCATTCGCCGCCTTAAATTTCCGGCTGACGGGCCGAGTCGTTCTACATTAAAGTTGGAAGAAGCTTTTCATCATTTTATACCAAAATCAGAATGGGATGACAGACTGAGGCCCGGACTCAATGCTGTTGATTTGGGTGCCGCACCTGGCGGATGGACTTATCAGTTAGTTAGAAAAGGCATGATGGTAAGTGCGATTGATAACGGGCCTATGGCGGATAGCTTAATGGAAACCGGGCAGGTTAAACATTTCAAAGAAGATGGCTTTAAATATCAGCCCAAAAAACATAATGTTTATTGGCTTGTCTGCGATATGGTTGAAAAGCCCAGCAGAGTCGCAAAATTAATGGTTAAGTGGCTCATTAATGGCTGGTGTGAAGAGGCTATTTTTAACCTAAAGCTGCCCATGAAACAAAGGTTTCAAAATGTAATGCAGGTATTGGAAGATGCTGAAGCACAATTGTATCAGGCGGGTATTCAAACCGAAATAAGAGCCAAACACCTGTATCATGATCGTGAAGAAATAACTTGCTTGTTTCGCCGAATTCGGTAAGCAACTAACGTCTGTTACTTTTTTAAGTCTTTGTTATACTCTAATTTATTAGACATAACATGAGCTGGCTGAATGAACTTCGAAAAATTACTGGCAGGCATAAAACTAAAACACCGGGCGTTATTTTTTTTAATACCCGGTTTGTTTGCATGCGGTGACAGTCAACTTGAATATGCACCGGTTGCTATGCTGAAAGAAGTTGATCGCAAAATGGCGCAGGAATTTGTAAAAGGCAACTGGCGTTATCGCGGTGCCAGAGCAGTCGATGAGGGCATTGCCATTTATATTCAGATACCTGAGCGGCTCGATATTTCGGATGAACAGCATAAAGATTATTTAATTAAAACGATTTGTCCGAAAAAAGATGATATTGATTTCTGGCGAAAGGTGATTGGGTATCAGTTATACCTTCGTACCTATAATTATGTTGATCGAAATTATACCCAGGCTCGTTGTCCTAAACCTTTTAATATTTAAGTCTGCTTTCATGCTGAAAAACTCTGTAATCATATAAGTACATTTAAACTTTATTTTTATTTGAAGTGTTAGCTTTGTCACACAAACAGGGTTTTTCACTCAGTGGCTGGATGCTAGTATTATCTGGTTAAATGGATATAAAAAGAACCAAGTGGTTATATGATTAATATTCTAGGCCAAATCAATCTAATGCTTGCCAATTTAGTCGGTAAACGCAAATCCAAACCGGTAGTAAATAAAAACTTAACAGTTAATCAATCAAAAGCTCAGGCTTATGATAAAATCCTGACGCGACAGGAATATCAGACCAAATTCCCTAATTTTTGCAATGACAATCATTTAGTATGCAGAGACTGTCAAAGTCAGGATATTAAAGAGTGGGGATTGACCTCTCGTGATGATGAAAAACGAGTACACAGCTGCAGTCACTGTGGTCAGGTATTATGGCGCAGCGAAAAGTAATTTAAATAGACGATTAGTATGAAAACATATTTATTAAAAGGGGCTCTTACCGGCCTTTTTTTATGGGCACTGGCTTATCCGTTTTATCAAAATACCCAGTTATCAAAACCTGATATAGATAAAACGAATGAGAAAACTGCAAAAGTGAATCAACCTGAATTGGCAACCTGGCTCACTGATTATCCTGAGCCGGTTGACTTTGCAAAGATTTCAGACGTTAAACAAAAAAAGTTAACATTTTTCAGTTATTTTTATCCGCTAATTAGTGCGCATAACGCCTGGATATTAGAAGCAAGAAAGTTTGTTCAGGATTATCAGACAGCCCTCAACCAGAACCGTCAGATAAATACGGTAAGCCAAACGTATTTGGCTGAATTATTTGGGCGATATAAGATTGACGCAGAGCAGGCCAATCAAAAGCAGCTGACCATTCTGATAAAACAATTACTCAAACGTATGGATGTAATTCCGCCAGAGTTAATTTTAATTCAGGCCGCAAATGAATCCGGCTGGGGGACATCCAGATTTGCTCGCGAAGGCAAAAATTATTTTGGTCAGTGGTGCTATCAGGCGGGATGTGGACTAGTGCCTAACCAGAGAATTGAAGGCATGAATCATGAAGTGGCCGCTTACGAGCATGCCTACGAAGCACTGGATAGTTATTTTATCAATATGAATACGAATCCAGCTTATCGTATTTTACGGGATATGAGAGCCAGTTATCGAAAAATGGGGCAGGTACCGTCAGCAGAAGTACTGGCAACCGGGTTAATGAATTATTCCGAAAGAGGCGCAGATTATGTTCAGGATATTATTAGCATGATCCGAAGCAATCAGAGTTTATTAACTGAAGCGAAAATGCTTTCGCTTCAGTCTGACCATGAATCCTAATAGATTAAATGGATTTTTTTACAACCAGTCCTTTCAAATAGAAAGCTTCCGGATAATTCAGTGATATAGGATGGTCTTTGGCTTGCGTCAGTTTCTCAACGATTTGAGCCTGTACACCGGCATCAACAGCCGCATCGGCTACCACTTTTTGAAATAAATCAGCGTCCACCAGACCAGAGCAAGAAAAAGTTAACAAAGTGCCACCTGGCCTTAGCAATTGAAGCGCGAGCATATTAATATCTTTGTATCCTCGACAAGCCCGGATCACCTGACCTTTATTTTCAGCAAATTTTGGCGGGTCAAGCACAATAGTATCAAACTGAATATCCTGCTCTTTATACTGACGCAATAATTTAAATACGTCTGCGTTAATTTGCTGATAATTTTTATCATCAAAGCCATTTTCCTGGTACTGTAAACTGGCTGTGGCTAATGCCTTATCTGAAACATCTACATTAATTACTTTATCTGCACCGGCTTTAAGCGCGTACAAACCAAAGGTGCCGGTATAACTGAAACAATTCAGCACTTGCTTATTTTTACAATATTTAGCCGCTATCTGACGGTTATCTCTTTGATCCAGATAAAAACCGGTTTTATGACCCTGTTCAATATCAACTAATATCTTAAGCCCGTTTTCGTTAATCCAAATTTTTGAATCAGCTTGCCCACTGAGCCAGCCTGTTGTTTGTGACAGACCTTCTTTTTTGCGAACAGCAACATCAGAACGTTCATAAACGGGATAATCTGAGAAAACCTGATTAAGTGCTTTAACAATCGTTTGTTTATGTGCTTCGACACCGGCAGATAAAAACTGACCAACAATGACGTTATTATAAACATCTAATGTTAACCCCGGAATGCCATCGGCTTCGCCTGCAATTAACCGAAACGCATTTGTAGACGGAACAAGCAATTCTTGTCTCATTGCCAGAGCTTTGTTTAATTTGCTAACAAAAAAAGCTAAATCTATACTTTCATCCCGGTTAAAAGACCAAACTCTTGCTCTGATTTGTGATTGAGGGGAATAAGCCGCTGTTGCCAGCCAGTCACCTTTGGCACTGAAAACGTCAACTGTATCGCCCGATTTAGGTTGTCCATCGATGTTTGCGATTGCGCGGGAAAATATCCACGGATGACGACGTAATAAAGATTTTTCACGTCCTTTTGCTAATGTAATTTGAGCCATTTTAAATGCCTTAATTTATAACCTAAAACAGCCGCATTTGCGGCTGTTTTATCCTGCCAATAGAAGGGGCCAGTAAGCCTATGTTTACTTAACCCGCATACCTGGTTGAGCGCCATCTTCCGGATTTAAGATCCATAAATCTTTACCACCCGGACCAGCCGCCAGAATCATACCTTCTGACATGCCAAAACGCATTTTGCGAGGTTTTAGGTTGGCGACAACGACAGTCAATTTACCCGCTAAATCTTCCGGTTGATAAGCTGACTTGATGCCGGCAAATATTTGCTTTTGAACACCGCCTAAATCTACTTGTATTTTAAGCAGTTTATCAGCGCCTTCAACGTGCTCAGCACTGACAATTTTAGCAATACGTAAGTCCAGTTTGGCAAAATCATCAAATTCAATTTCAGGTGCGATTGCTTCGATTTCATCAGAGCCAGACTGCGGTTTTTTATCTGTTTTTGCGGATTTTGTTTTAGCTGCTTTTTTAGTTGAGCTATCATCTGCTGCCAGACTTTGTTTAGAAGCGTCTACCATAGCTTCAATTTTTTTCAAATCTAACCGTTGTAATAAAGGTTTAAACTTTTCAATTGAATGATTGCTAAGTGATTGCTCAATATTTTCCCAGATAAGTTCATCATTTAAAAATTCAGATACTTTATCGGCTAATGCCGGTAATACAGGTTTTAGATAAATCGTTAAAATACGGAATAAATTGAGGGCATCAGAACAAACCTGATGACATCTTGCTTTGGTTTCATCATTTTTTGCTAAAACCCAAGGCGCTTCATCGGCGATAAATTGGTTTGCTTTGTCAGCAAGTGTCATGATTTCACGAATGGCTTTACTAAAATCACGCTTTTCGTAAAGATCCGCAATTTTTTCTGAGGCAGACGTAAATTCTGCTAAAAGTTCAGGTTTAAGGATCTCATCAGCTAACTTGCCATCAAATAATTTTGTGATAAATCCGGCACAGCGACTGGCTATATTGACATATTTACCGACTAAATCTGAGTTAACGCGCTGCGCAAAGTCTTCTAAGTTTAAGTCTAAGTCATCGACCCGGTTGGTTAGTTTAGCTGCAAAATAATATCGTAAAAACTCAGGTTCTAAATGCTCAAGATAGGTTTGTGCTTTGATGAAAGTCCCTTTAGATTTGCTCATCTTAGTACCGTTCACGGTTAAAAAACCATGAGCATGAACGCCGGTTGGTTTACGGTAACCCGCACCTTCAAGCATGGCAGGCCAGAATAAACCGTGAAAGTTAATAATATCTTTTCCGATAAAGTGGTGTAACTCTGCGCTTGAGTCTTTCGCCCAGAATTCATCAAAATTTAAACCAGTTTTGTCACACAGATTTTTAAAGCTGCTCATGTAGCCGATTGGTGCATCCAACCAAACGTAGAAAAATTTATCGGTTGTCCCTGGAATATTGAAACCAAAATACGGTGCATCCCGGCTGATATCCCAGGCTTGCAGGCCGGCTTCAAACCATTCGCCTAGTTTATTTGCAATTTGATCTTGCAAAGTCCCTGATTTAGTCCAGTTTTCTAACATGCCTTGGAACTGACCCAGTTCGAAAAAGTAGTGTTCACTTTTTTTCAATACCGGAGTAGCGTTTGACACGGTTGAGCGCGCATTTTTCAGTTCAACCGGAGAGTAGGTAGAACTACAGACTTCACAATTATCACCGTATTGATCGGGCGCGCCACAACTCGGGCATTCACCTTTCACGTATCGGTCAGGCAAAAACATTTGTTTTTCCGGATCGTATAACTGCTCTATTGTCTTTTTAGTAATACAGTTTGCTTGCTCTAATTGCGTATATATATGTTGTGCCAGCGCTTTGTTTTCTTCAGAATGAGTTGAATGAAAGTTATCAAAATTGACTAAAAACCGACTGCAATCTTGCATATGCTCGTCACGAATCGCACTCACCATATCTTCTGGTTTTTGGCCTAGTTCTTCGGCTTTTAGCATTATTGGGGTGCCATGCGCGTCAGATGCACAAACAAAATGCGTTTGATGACCGCGTGTTTTTTGAAATCTTACCCAAATATCGGTTTGAATATGTTCTAATATATGGCCTAAATGTAATGAGCCATTGGCATAAGGTAACGCACAGGTTACGAGTATTTTTCTGGTATCAGTCATTTAAATTGTATTTCTTAAGCTGCGGATAAAATTATTTGCGAATACTACTGAAATTGGCGCTTAATTTCATCTGCTTATCGTCTACAAGGATAAAATAATTGTGTTTAAATCGATTTTTAAAACAAATGGCGAAAAGAAAACCGAAATTGTTGAGAAGATAGAGACCTTTTTAGCAGAGCAACAAGCTGAATTTATATGGTCACTCATTCAGTTTGAATCTGAAAAAACACCTGAACAGGTCACTAAGGTTATTTTACCTTTTAAGTTTAAAGCGCTGGAAGCCTTTATTCGTCAAAACTTTAAACAAATAAAAATCGAATATCAGCTGCAACTGGCCTCTTTAAATAAACCGCATCAAAATAAGTTAGCAACCATAAAGCATGTTGTCGCTATTGCCTCCGGTAAAGGCGGTGTTGGTAAATCCACGACAACGGTTAATCTGGCCAGAGCATTAGCTAAATCAGGCGCTCAAGTTGGGGTGTTGGATGCTGATATCTATGGACCTTCCATCCCGCTTATGTTTGGTTTGCAAGGCGAGCAACCGGATACTCTGGATGGAAAAATCATGCAACCACTCAAAACCGATGAAGGGATTAAATGTAATTCTATCGGTTTTCTGGTTGATCCGAACGAAGCAGCTATTTGGCGAGGACCTATGGCGAGTCGGGCCCTGACTCAACTGTTCAATGAAACAGAGTGGGGCGAGCTGGATTATTTATTAATTGATTTGCCGCCGGGCACAGGTGATATTCAACTGACGCTAACTCAGAGTTTGCCGCTAAGTGGCGCGCTAGTGGTGACAACACCGCAAAACATAGCTTTGGCAGATGCTAAAAAAGCGATAGCCATGTTTAATAAGGTGGATATTGAAGTTGTCGGGTTAATCGAAAATATGAGTGTGCATATCTGTAGTCAATGCGGCCATGTTGAGCATATTTTTGGCTGTGACGGTGGGCGACAACTGGCGGAAAATGAAGGTGTTCAGGTATTGGGTTTTACACCTTTAGATATTAATTTACGTGAAATTATGGATAATGGCGACAGTGCTGGCTTTTATGACGCGTCTTTTTACAAAAGTTACCAGTTAATAGGGTTAAAATTAGCAAAAGAACTTTATTGTCTGGCGCAAGCAAGACCAGCGAGTCAAACGATTTCAATTACTCAGCTTGACTGATTAATTATTTAACAAAGAAGAATAAACATGCGTTTATGTGATAAAGATATAATTGAAGCATTAAATAGCAAACAAATTGAAATTACACCCAGACCAACTGAAGACATGATCAGCGGCGTTACCGTTGATATTCGGCTGGGCAATAAATTCAGGGTATTTCAGGAACATTCAGCGCCTTTTATCGATTTAAGCGGCCCCAAAGCGGAGGTCAATAAAGCGCTTGAATGTGTCATGTCTGATGAAATTTATATTGAAGACGGTGAAGCTTTTTTCCTCCATCCGGGGGAATTAGCGCTATCGGTAACTTACGAATCTGTCAATCTGCCGGATAACATTGTGGGCTGGCTGGATGGCCGCTCATCGCTTGCTAGGCTGGGCTTGATGGTGCATGTTACTGCTCATCGTATTGATCCGGGCTGGTCAGGTAATATTGTTTTAGAGTTTTTTAACAGTGGTAAATTGCCATTGGCCTTGCGTCCGAAAATGAAAATTGGCGCACTCAACTTTGAAACCATGTCTGGGCGGGCAGAAAGACCTTACAATAAACGTCTGGATGCTAAATATAAAGGCCAGGACGGTGCCATCGCCAGTCGCATCAGCGAGGATGATAAAAGCTAATTTAACAATCAGGCGTAATGATTGTTAATTGCGCCTGCTTTCAACCTCATAAATAAACCAGTCTTCGCTAATAATCGTTTTAACAGCTATGATTTTTAACGAGTGTTTTAATGTTGCTTGTTAAAAAATCATTAATTATATCTAGCTTGATTGTCACTAATGGGCTATTTTTGTCTGGTTTAATCAGTTGAATGTAAAAAGGGTGCTGTATGCATAGAGTTAGTTATTGTGCAATTTCTTTGGCTTTATTCGGGCTAGCGGGTTGTGAAGGAGATACATTATCTGATCTGGAGAATCATTCAGATAATCAAACATTAATTCCAGCAACAAAGCTGATTTATTCGCCTGCAGATGGTGATATATCCGTTCCCAATGACTTACTATTCAGTGGCAGTCAGGATGGTACACTTAACCTACCTGTGCTGGATGCCAGTGACTTTACCGATCCGACTCTTGCTATCAGTGCGCTCGACGGATGGTCAACTCAACAGCCATTTTTAATTGAATTTGAATTGGATAATCGAGTCGAGTCGATTGATCCAAATACGTCATCACAACCGGGTATTATTCGACTGTTTGAAACTGTCATGGGGGGGAGCACAGACAATCAATATCCTCAGTGTCAGACAGTGCAACAGGGACTGGCTTGTGAAGTCATTAACGAGCTTGTATTTGGCGTGGATTTTATCACGCAAGCCTTAAGTTCAACTCAGGTTGCTGTCATTCCGCTCAAACCACTCAAGCTCGACAGCCATTATTTGCTTTCTGTTAGTCGCTTACTGACAGACTCTGAAGGTCGTCCGATTGAAATGTCAGATACTTATCGCTCTGTCCGCCAGAGTATAACTGATTATCCGCTCGCAACAGATGCACAAAGAAGTCTTCAGGCGCTGATTAATTCGTTTGAGAATGCGCTTGCCGGATTTGGCGTTAAACAGGATGAGTTGATTTTAACGGCAGCCATGACAACTCAATCAGCCAGCACTTTGCCTTTATTGAAAGGCTTACTTGTTCAGAATCCGCAAAATTTACCTGTGATATCTCAACCTCTACCTGTCGAAAACCAAGGACTGAATATAACGGCATTAGAAGCACTTGGCTTAAGTGACCTGAGCTGTCCGCAACTTGCAGCTTTAGCGACCTCGGGCACGGCAAATGCAGAACAGATGGCATTAATTGAACAAAGTTTACCGTTTTGTATCAGTAAGCTCTATAGCGCTTCTATTCAACTACCTTATTATAGCGGCATTGCAAATTCAGATAACCCCGGTGGTGCTACGGGCGCTGATGCCTGGTGGCAAGCAAATTGTGATAGTGGCGCAACTTTAGCGGGTGCTGTTGCTCAAGGCGCTGAACTGCCGCAGCAACCACAAAGTGACAATGATACTGTGTGTATGAATTTTGGTTTACGGGATTTAGGCCTTGATTTAGAAAGAAATATAACTCAGTTTAATCCGGTGCCTAAGGTTAGGGCATATGACGATATCGAAATTCAAATAACGATACCGGATCCGCAATACCTCGCATTAAGCGGGTCACCTGTGACGCAGATGCCTGAGGCTGGCTGGCCGGTTGTGATAATGCAACACGGCATTGGCGGGCAGAAAGAATATATGCTGTCACTCACGGGCGCCTTAGGATATGCTGGGTTTGCAACGATAAGCATAGATATGACACTGCATGGCAGTCGTGGATTTGATATTAATAATGATGGCGAATATGACGTTCAGGCAAATGCAACCGATGTCACTGCATTTATGAATTTAGAAAATGCACTGGCCACACGTGATAATGTTAGGCAAAGCATTGCAGATTTACTGGGGCTAAGACTGGGCGTGGCAAATTTGGCATCAACTGAATTTGCAGGGCAAAAGTTAAACAATGATAATGTTTATTTTATCGGTCATTCTTTGGGCGGCATTGTCGGCTATCCGTTTACCGCGCTTGCTAATACTCAGCTTAATGAAAGCATTGATTCCATGTTTAAAATCAAAGCGGCTGCATTTGCCAATACGGCAGGCGGTATTGCCAGCTTTTTATTAAGTTCAAATTCCTTTGCTGACTTTATCAAGGGCAATATTTTATTATCTAACTACCGACCTTTTTTAAATTACCTGGCTGAAAATGAAATTTTGCTGGCGGATTTACTGGCGGATGCAGCAGCATACCAAACTCAAAAAACTCAGTTTTTAGCTTTATCAAATCTGGCTTTAGAAGAGGCGGAGTTGTTTGAGCTTGGCGAAGCTTATTTATTTTATTTATTACAGAATAATGTGAATATTCAGTCAATCGGCGAAGCAGACCATCTTGCACATTACAAAGGATTTGTCACTAACTTAGCTCAGAATGAACAAGCCCGCGTTTCCGGACAGATACAGCAGTTTAGATTTGCATTTCAAACCGCTATCGATAGTGCTGATCCAAATCAGTATGCTGACCGTTTAAAACAAACGAATACACCGGTTTTACTGACTGAAATATGGGGAGACGGCACTTCACAGACTTGGGACCAAACGATTCCACCGATAGTTGAAGCAGCGCCGCTTTCCGGTACAGAAGCATTAGCAAGAATATCCGGCTTATCTGTAATCAGCCAGGCAGTGCAAAATAGCGAAGGCATTTCTGGCTTAGTCCGATTTAATTCAGGTGAGCATAATTCTGTGTTTTTACCAAATAGCAACCCGGCGGTTACTGGAGAAATGCAAAGGTTAATCGCACACTTTTTTGCATCAGAAGGCACTTCTATTCAATTTGAAAATGAAGCTCTGATTGCCGATTAGTTAAGTTAATTTAACCCGGCGTTTAGCCGTATGGTAAAAACTCATTTATACTATTAAATACAGGCGTTAAACCAGATGTAACGCCTGTTTATTTACTTACAGCATCATTTACGTTATAACATGCTGTAGTGCGCGAGGTAGCTATATTATGAGTTTAAATCTTTTTACCACCATTCAGCAGGGATACACTTACAGCAAGGATTGGCCAGTCAGGACCGAATTGTATGCTTTGTTCCCGGAATGCAGGATTATCAAAGCAACTCAGCTCGCGACTATGGTGATTCCCGTGATCGCTTTATTAACCTTTTTTCTCCAATATCAGTATCTTGGCGAATCTTTTGTCGCTCAGTCGATTGCAATGTGTGGATTGTTATTAAGCCTGCCAGTACAAGGTTATATCTGGTTAGGAAAAAGAGCAAAAGCCTTGTTGCCTGCAACCCTCGCATCTTGGTATTATCAGCTTGAAAATAAGTTTATTGAGCAGGGCATTGATTTTAAAGGTATTGCTCATAAACCAACCTATTCAGATTTGGCTACTGCGTTAAATACAGCATTTAAAAAATTAGATAAAGCCTGGATAAAAGATAAATTTTAACTGGATACGACTGATTGAACCTTTCTAATTTTGATTTATTGGCTGCTGTTTCTGAAATTACTAAAAACCATCATAAATCCAAAGTTTTACACGCCCTGATAGAACAGCTTGATAAGCTGTTTGAATGCGAATCTGTTTCTCTTCATAAAATCACGAATCGAGGCGAAGGTCCGCTGGAGTGCTTGGTAAAAAAAACTAAAGGGCTTAACCTTGAATTACTGCCTTGTGCGAGCAGAGCTGACATATTTGTCAAACAATGCATAGAATCTCAGCAAACGATTGTGCATGCCAATGCCGGTAGTTTGCCGAGCCGAATACTGATCCCTATATGGGTTGGCAAACACGCTCATGCTGTGATTTCGCTGTTTTTACGCCAGCCACAACAAGAGACAATAGAGTTAATACAGCAGTTAAGCGAGATTAGTGCTAATTTATTAAATACCATTCATGAAAGTGAAGTTGATACTTTAACCGGCTTATTAAACCGGAAAACACTTGAACTACAACTTGATGAACTCTTTTATGAGCAACAAGACGACGACAGTGATACTCACGAAGCTGACTGGCTCGTCATATTGGATATCGATAAGTTCAAATCTATCAATGATATCTATGGCCATACTTTTGGAGATGAGGTTTTATTGTTGTTTTCAAATTTAATGAAGCAGAATTTCAGGAGCTCAGATCTTATTTTTAGGTATGGCGGAGAAGAGTTTGTTGTTATTATTCGCAGCGCAGACGAAAAATATCTTGGCATGATCTTAAACAGAGTAAAACAAGCAATTCAGTCTTATCCGTTTCCACAAGTAGGACAAGTCACAACCAGTATGGGCGCCGCCGTTATTAATCCTAAGTTAGATCCCAATACAGTACTCGAACAGGCAGATAAAGCTTTATATTTTTGTAAAGAAAATGGCCGCAATCAATTTGCTATTTATCATCAACTAATAGACAGTAAGCTCATAGAGTCGGCAGAGCTGACGACAGATATAGAACTATTTTAATTCATCCAACCCTTTTCACTTAGCATCAAACAGCCCGTATAGGCGGGTTAACTAAAGTTAACCCGCGACTAAATTATTTTGGCTGTGCATCTATACTTTGGCCGTTTATATCACGGCTTTCATCGGACATTAAATATAAGTATGCAGGCATAATATCATCGGGCTGGGCAATATTTGCGGGATCTTCTGCCGGATAAGCTACAGCTCTCATTTTGGTTGCCGTTGCCCCCGGGTTGATTGCATTGAATCGAATATGAGTATTATCAAATTCATCAGCCAATACTTGCATCATTCCTTCTGTTGCAAATTTGGATATTGCATACGCGCCCCAAAAAGCCCTACCTTTTCGACCGACAGAGGAAGAAGTAAATACAACTGACGCCGAGTCAGATTTTTTTAGCAGTGGTAATAATGCCTGAGTCATAATAAACTGAGCGTTTACATTGACTTGCATCACCATTTCTAACTTGTCTTGCGGCCATTGCTCAAACGGCATTAACGTACCGAGTTGCGATGCGTTGTGTAACAAACCGTCTAATCGACCGAAGGTATCTTCAATGGTCTGCGCCATCGCTAAATAATGGTCTTTAGTTGCGCCTTGCATATCTAAAGGTACAATCGCAGGTTCTTTTGCGCCAGAGGCTAGAATTTCATCGTAGACTTTTTCGAGTTTTTCTGTTGTTTTACCCAACAAAATAACTTCTGCACCCTGCTGTGCAAAATTGATTGCGGCTGCTTTACCGATTCCGGCACCTGCACCGGTTACCAAAATGACTTTACCTTGCAAACAATTAGCTTGCGGCAGATATTCGAGCATTTGTTACCCTTAGTTCAGCGAATAAAAGCCACATTTTAACGAACTTAATCGCTTAGCCCAAACCTTAATTGATAAAATACTTTGTTTTTTATCAATAAATTTTTGATAATAGCCACCCAATTGCAGAGGTACTCTATGGCACGTAAAGTAAGTTATAAATTTAAGGGTCAATACAAAGAGATTCAATTTTCTTTTGACCGCTACCGAGATAAACATGAAGCTGTTGCAGCCGCGGAAGGCATAGACCTGACGCGCTTTTTACAAATGGAAGAGCAGCTGAAAAATTTTCCAAAGCAGGGCGCTGCAACCAAAAATTATCGTGAAGTTGAATTTAAGCGAATGGGATTTGAAGCGATTCAATTTGTTCGCGAAGAGTCCGATTGATTTTTATTAAAACCGATTTATGAAAGAGTAATATGTCAGATTTTGAAACAAACCAGTCTCCTAGAATTATTCCGACCAGCCGTCCGGCAAAAGCCGCTTTTGACTGGTTTAATCGTGGTTTCAGACTGTTTGAAGGCTTTAAGGTACAGTGGGTTGTCTTCACTTTAATTATTTATGTTATGGTAGCAGGTCTGTCATTGATTCCGGTATTAGGTGAGTTAATGGTTAGCTTGCTTTTACCTGGTTTTTTTGTTGTTGCGAGTGTGGTTAAACAGCAAAACAAATTTGATCCAATGCAGATGCTTGAACCCGTTAAACGGCACTTAAAGCCATTATTGCATTTATTTATTATTAATTATCTGGCAGCTATGGTTGCCAGTTTTATTGCGAGTAAAGTGGCAGGCGTGCAAGGTATAGACGCCGCTAGTGGTCAGCCTGAGCAAGTATTTCAATTTTTAGGGATTTTATTTGTGATATATATCCCTGTATTAATGGGCGTTGCATTTGCGCCAGCTTTAATCATTTTTGATAAGTTAAATGCGCTAGATGCCTTTAAAATGTCATTCTCAGGCTGTTTTAAAAACGCATTATCGCTGACCGTATTCACGGTTATTTTGTTATTTGCGTTTTTAGTAGCGCTTATTCCTTTTGGATTAGGGTTATTACTGCTATTGCCTGTTATGCATTGCACAACCTTTGCCATGTATGAAGATATATTCAGACATAAAGCCAGATTTTCTTTACCCGATGAACCCACGGATGATGAAGATCAAAATGGCAGCTTTATGGTTTAGCAGCATCAGAATTAAGGATTTTATATGCAAGCATTAGATTTATTATTAAACCGAAGTTCGTTTAATCAGCTTGGCGGACCGGCTCCCTCAGACGAAGCCCTGAATAATATTTTAAAAGCCGGATTACGTGCCCCCGACCATGGCAACTTATCACCCTTTAAGTTTATCGTTTTTAAAGATGAGGCGTTAAATGATTTGGGCGAAATTTTTGCAGAAGCTGCAGAGCAGGAAAACGCGCCAGCCGAAAAGGTAGAAAAAGCGAAAAATATGCCGCTTAGAGCACCTTTGGTTATTGCCGTGATTGCCAGTGTAACGCAAGCGCACAAAATTCCTGAGATTGAGCAAATTATTACCGCCGGTTGCTGTGTTCACGGTATGCAAATGGCCGCAGTGGCTCAAGGTTATCAGGGCATCTGGCGCACCGGTGAATTTGCTTATCACCCGCATGTTAAATCACAGTTTAAATTAAAATCAGCAGATCAAATTGTCGGATACTTATATATAGGCACAGCAAAATCACAAGTACCTGTAAAACCGAACAAAAACATCAGCGATTTTGTCCAATATTGGTAACAGCTATTGTCAGTGCTTTAATTCGTTAGCTTTTAACATTAACCACTAACAAACTCATTTGCCTGTTTGTTTTAGCAGGCAAATACCAGCCAAAATTTTTTCTTTTAATTGATCTAACATTTAATTCCATACGTTATATGCTTAAGACTCATCAGGCTTGGTTTAGGAATTAAAAAATGCATTCAAATCAAAAACTAAACATTGGCATCAGTGCTTGTTTATTAGGCGAAAAAGTCCGCTTTGACGGTGGTCACAAGGCGCTTACATTTGCCAACAAAATATTGTCTCAGTATGTTAATTTCAAACCTGTGTGCCCCGAAGTCGGGATTGGCATGTCAGTTCCGAGAAAGCCGATACGCCTTGTAGAGGATGAAAGCGGGGTCAGACTGGTTGATTCGCGTGATATCAACAAAGATTACACTCAAGCGATGAACAAATTTGCAACAGATAAGTGCTCAAATTTGAGTGGTTTAAACGGTTTTATTCTGACGTCTAAATCACCCAGTTGCGGAATGGAGCGAATGAAAGTTTACGATGCTGATGGCAATCTGATTCATCGTAAAGGTGTTGGGTTATTTGCCAAGAAATTAATGGAGAGCCACCCAAATTTGCCTGTCGAAGAAGACGGCCGTCTCAATGATGCCGCACTGCGGGAAAACTTTATTTCGAGAATATTTGTTCATGCCGATTGGCAGAAATCAGTGGCGCCCAGTGATCTGTTTAAAGACTTAGTTGAGTTTCACAGCCGTCATAAATATCAAATTATGGCTCACAGTTATCAGGCTTACCGGGATTTAGGCCAATTGGTTGCTAATCACCAGAAACTGGATTACGCAGAGGTTAAGACGCTTTATTTTACTCGATTAATGAAAGCACTAAAAAATCTCGCCGGACGGAAAAAACACTGCAATGTCCTAATGCATTTGCAAGGTTACTTCAAACGAGACATTAGCGGTAATGATAAACAGGAATTAAATAATCTAATCATGCAGTATCGTCAGGGGTTGATCCCTCTGTTAGCACCACTGACCCTGATTAAACATTTTCTAAAACTTCACCCAAATGAATATCTGGAAAAGCAAAGCTATTTTTCACCTTACCCTTTGGAAATGGGTCTGAACGGGTAGAAAGGCAAATCATTATGCAGTTAATTTGGTTCAGAAATGACTTACGCAGTTTTGACCACGCAGGTCTGACACATGCTCTGGCGACACAAGAACCTGTTGTTGCAGTCTTTATTGCAACACAAGTACAGTGGCAGCGTCATGATATGGCTGAGGTTAAGCGAGATTTAATATTTACCCGAGTGGCTGATTTATCAAAGCAACTGGCCAAATTAAATATACCACTTTTAATTGAAGCCGTTGATACCTATACAGATTCTGTTGGTTTAATTACCAAACTATGCCAAAAGTATGGCGTTAAACAAGTGCATATGTGTGTAGATTATGAGCTAAATGAACAAAAAAGGGATGAATACTGCACGCGCTCGCTTAACCCATTGGGTATCAAGGTTGCCAGTTATCATGACTCGGTTATTTTTCCGCCAGGTCATGTGGCTAAAAACGACGGCGCTTTATATAAAGTATTTACCCCCTACAAAAAGCAATGGCTCAAACAGTTTAAGCAAGCAATTCCAGGCTGCTATCCCAAACCCAAAGCGCAAACAGCCAGTTTCAGTCAGGCTGAATTGAATACGCAACTTGAACAATCTCAACATGAACCTCAAAAAATCGAAGACAAACTGAATCAGCTAAAAATACCTTTCAGTTATCCTGGCGTTTCATCGGTAAAAAGCTGGCAAGCCGAATTTGTGGGCTCTGAAGAGGCTATTTTAAATGCACTGAGGCGCTTTTGTAAGGAAGTCGTTGAAGACTATCAGCGTAACAGGGATTTCCCTTTACTGGATTCAACCAGCAAGTTATCAGCTTATTTTGCTATTGGTAGCCTCAGTCCTAGACAAGCTATCAATCGTTTATTGGCAGAGCAGGGCGATTCCCTGTTTGAACCGGATTCAGGGGCAGGAGTGTGGTTAAGTGAACTTATCTGGCGAGAATTTTATCGTCATCATGTCGCTGACGATCCCAGAATTAGTCAAGGATTTGCGGTTAAAAAAGAATATCAGACGCTTAGATGGCGAAACAATAAGGCTGATTTTGCCGCCTGGTGTGAAGGCCGTACTGGGTTTCCCATTGTGGATGCTGCTATGCGTCAACTGAATCAAACGGGTTGGATGCATAACCGACTTAGAATGATTACCGCTAGTTTTTTAGTTAAAGATTTGCAAATAGACTGGCGCTGGGGAGAGCAATATTTTATGCGAACTTTGATTGACGGTGACTATGCAGCAAACAATGGTGGCTGGCAGTGGAGCGCTTCTACCGGACATGATGCTGCGCCTTACTTTCGAATATTTAACCCGACAACTCAGGGTGAACGCTTTGATAAGAAGGGCGGTTTTATTCGCCGTTTTTGCCCTGAACTGGGCGAGGTCCCGGACAAAAACATTCATCAACCGCAAGCCTATCTGAAAGTATTTAATGCCAATAGTTCATACCCTGATGCAATTGTTGATCATAAATCAGCTCGGGAAATTACCCTGAAAATGTACAAAGCCGAATAACAATATAAGGCCTTTATCATGAGTGAGAAAACATCAGATTTGCCAGCCTTAATTGGCCGGTTTATTCAGATTTATCAAGCATTGAATAGTGAGAGTTTATCTCAGTTAACATCAATCTATCACAAGGATATTGAGTTTATTGATCCGATTCATCACATTCTTGGTTTGCCGGATTTAATCCAGTATTTCGATGGCATGTATCAAAATATGATTAGCTGCGATTTTGATATTGATGAAATAAATGGCGTCGATAATCAGTTTTTTTTAAATTGGACTATGCAGTTCAGACATAAAAAGATTGGTCGCGCAAAGTTAATTAAAGTCGTTGGACTTAGCCAATTGAAAATACAGGACGATTTAGTCATCTATCACAGAGATTATTTTGACTTAAGTGAAATGATATTTGATCACTTACCCCTGATAGGTGGTATAACTCAGTATGTTAAACGCAAAGCAGCTCAGTGATGAATATATTAATAACAGGTGCAACTTCGGGTATTGGTCACGCATTAACGCGCTATTATTTAGAACAACCCGAAACAACAAATGTTATCGCGATTGGCCGAAATGAAATTAAGCTGGCAGAGCTTAAAGCTGGCGGTGCTAAAGTACTGGCTTGTGATTTAACCGAAAAATCAGCTGTATTAGCATTAAAACCCAAGATAGACGCCATTTGTGATGCATTGGACATTGTGATTTTAAATGCTGGCGGTTGCCATTATTTTGATGCGCAGCATCCGGATACATTAAGTGATGTTGTAAAGCTAGGCTTAGAACAAAATTTTCTATCTATGGTTTATTCTGTTGAACTGACACTTCCATTTTTACAGAAAAACTCTGGCCGCCCCAATTTAGTCTTAATGGGGAGCTTAGCATCGGACTTTCCGTTTACAAAAGCTGAGGGATATGGTGCCTCAAAAGCGGCAGTTGGCTATTTCGCTAAAACGCTCGCAGTTGATTATCCCAACATACGTGTACAACTGGTGCAGCCTGGCTTTGTAAAAACCCCGCTTACCGATAAAAATAAATTTGATATGCCTTTCTTAATTGAACCGGATGCTGCGGTTAAAGCGATAACACAGGGCATATATAAAAATAAAAGCCTGATTCGATTTCCAGGCCTGTTTGCCATTATTCTGAAATTGCTGGCGTGTTTGCCGGTAAAACTTCAAATCCATCTTTCAAAAAAAATGAAATAGTATGGTTATCTTAAGGAGATAAAAATGAAAATAGCCGTTATCGGTTCTGGTATTTCTGGTTTGGTCAGTGCATGGCAATTATCTAAAAAATATCAGGTGACGCTATTTGAAAAAAATGCTGAGCTGGGTGGCCATACTGCAACAAAAGATATTGATTTCAATGGAAAACAGTACGCGATAGATACAGGCTTTATTGTATTTAACGATTGGACTTATCCTAATTTTAACCGTTTTTTAGACCTGTTAGATGTCGAACACCAGCCGACAACCATGAGCTTTAGTGTAAAAAATACAGCAAGCGGTCTTGAATACAACGGTCATACTTTGTCGACTCTGTTTGCTCAAAAACGAAACTGGCTTAACCCAAAGTTTTATTGCTTTTTGGCTGAGATAATTAAATTCAACAAACTCAGTAAAAAACTACTGGCAGGGCAGATAGATAACAGTGGTTCAGTGCTTGATTTATCATTGGGTGAATTTTTAGCTGAATTTAAATTTTCTGATTATTTCAAACAAAACTATATTCTTGCTATGGGCGCGGCCATCTGGTCGTCAGGCCTTGAGGAAATGAAAGCCTTTCCGCTGCGTTTCTTTCTTCGATTTTTTAATAATCATGGTCTGCTAAATATTAGTCACAGGCCTCAATGGTCAGTTGTAAAAGGCGGCTCAAAACAATATATTCAGGCGTTGTTAAAAGAGATGCAGACTGTTGATATTCAGCTCAATGCGAACATCCAGACAGTGAGACGTACCCGTGATACCGTCGAGATAATAACCGACGGACAGGTTCAAACCTTTGATAAGTTGGTCTTTGCCTGTCATTCAGATCATGCTTTACAGTTATTAGATACGCCAACCACAGATGAAACACAGGTGTTGGGTAATATTCCTTACTCAAACAATCAGGTGATTTTACATACAGACTCAAGCTTATTACCTAAACGTAAAGCGGCCTGGGCAGCTTGGAATTATTATTTATCTGAGCAGAATCCGGACACGGCCACACTGACCTATAATATGAATATATTACAGGGCATCCAGAGTGAAACCACGTTTTGTGTCACCCTAAATCAAACTGAAGAAATTGATCCTGATAAAATTCTTGGCCATTACCAATATTCGCACCCGGTATTTAACCTGACCAGTTTCAAAGCTCAAAAACAAAGAGACACAATTAACGGTCATAATAATACCTATTATTGCGGCGCATATTGGTATAACGGATTTCATGAAGATGGAATCAAAAGCGCGCTAGATGTTTGCAAAATGCTAGATGTGGATGATTTTTATGAAGGAAAATAACTTAAATTCCTGCATTTATCAGGGCACGACCTATCACAAACGTTATACACCTAAACTGCACTGTTTTAGTTATCCGATATATTTTGTATATCTGGATTTGGATGAGATCGATCAAGTCCACGCAACTATCCGCCACTTTTCAGACAAACCCCTATCAATGGCCTGTTTTAAACAAAGGGATTATTTGCCAGATAAAACTTCTGCTTTACCGCTGAAACAACAAATTCTGAACAAATCAATTGAATTAGGCGAGACCCAAAAAATAGATAAAATTTATTTGTTATGCCAGCTTAGAACCTGGGGGCTTTATTTTAGCCCGGTCAATTTTTATTATTGTTACAGCCAAGATAAATTGCATTCTATTTTGGCTCAGGTTAGCAATACGCCCTGGAACGAACGCTACTTCTATCGCGTACCTTTTCAATCGCAAGATTATATTTGTGATAAAGATTTTCACGTATCGCCTTTTAACGATTTGGACATGAAATACCGTTGGAAAACCAGCGAACCAGATGAATGCCTTAATCTTCATCTGGATAATCTACATCTTGATCCGAATCAATCTAAAATTTTTCATGCCGGTATATCGCTTAAACGTAAACCATTAACCAATAAAAACTTTAATCAGCTTTTGATCAGTTTTCCCGCCATGTGCGTAAAAACAGTAATTTCAATATATTGGCAAGCTTTAAAGTTGTGGCTTAAGGGCACGCCGTTTTATGGTTATGTTGCAGATAAACAAAAATAATCAGGAGTAGAGCATGCAATCTAACGAACTGGATTCAAACTATAAGCACTCTAATTACCCAACTAAGTCTGACTCAACGCAGGAAGAAAGGACGCATGTTTCCTGGCTGTTAAAACTGGCCAGAAATCTGGTTTTTAAGAAACTGAAAAACCTACAAAGCGGCTCGGTCAATATTATTGATCCTCTTGGCCAGCAGGTATTTTATGGTCAAAATGCGAATCAGAACGAAGCATCATTGTCAGTACAGGTTACTGTATCAGATATTCGCTTTTATCAGATGGTATTGCTCGGTGGTTCGATTGGCGCAGGTGAGGCGTATATCAAAGGCTACTGGCAGGCAGACGATCTAACGAGTCTGGTGCGTATTTTCAGCGCAAATCTAGAGACCAGCGATAAAATAGAATCCGGTTTAGCAACTTTGTTGGCGCCACTGAGTAAGGTATCTCACTGGCTCAATAGAAACAGTAAAGATGGCTCAAAGCGTAATATAGCCGCACATTATGATTTGGGAAACCAAATGTACAAGCTGTTTTTAGACCCCAAAATGATGTATTCAAGTGCTATTTATCCAACTTCATCCACAACCCTGAATGAAGCGGCTGAATATAAGTTGAAACATATTTGCGACCGTCTTGCATTAAGCCATGAACACCATTTACTCGAAATTGGTACAGGTTGGGGTGGCATGGCCATTTATGCAGCCCAGTATACAGGGTGCACTGTAACGACAACTACCATTTCCAAAGCTCAGTTCGAATATGCTAAAGAGCAGGTAAAACTGGCGGGGTTGCAAGATAAAGTCAATGTGGTGATGCTTGACTATCGTGAGTTATCTGGTCAGTACGACAGAATTGTTTCGGTTGAAATGATAGAAGCTGTGGGTCATGAGTATTACCAAACATTTTTTAATAAATGTTCAGGTTTGCTAAAACCTAACGGCTCTATGCTGATCCAAGCAATTACGATTGCCGATCAACGTTATCACTATTATCTGAATCATGTTGATTTTATTCAAAAGTATATATTTCCGGGCGGTTGTTTACCTTCAATCGAGCAAATATCCCGCCATGTCAGTCGTTCAACTGATATGGTTATCCGTAATTTAGAAGATATAGGTTTGCATTATGCTCAAACGCTGGCGGACTGGCGTAACAACTTTTTTGATAACATTGAGCAAGTCAGAGCACTCGGTTATGGTGAGGACTTCATAAATATGTGGGATTTTTATCTATGTTATTGTGAAGGTGGATTTAGAGAAAGAGCCATTTCAACTGTTCAAGTGTTAATGGCCAAACCCCAATCCAAGGATATCTGAGGGTAAACATATGCTGGTCGGTCACATTTTGTCCTTTAAAAGCTTATTGCCTTTAATCATATTAACCTTTCTAAGTTTTAACCTTGAGGCCAGCGTTCAAAATAAACAAATCTGGCAACAGCAACCGCTGGGTTCAGCCAGATTGACTTATTTATGGTGGAAAGTTTACGACAGTTCATTTTATTGTCAGCAAACAGATAATCTTCAGTCTTTGCTGGCTCGTACCGGTCAAGACTCAAGCGATGTGATCAATGAAATAAATAAGCTTGTTGCTCACTGCGGCCAGATTGCATTAAAGATTCACTACCTAAGAGATATTGATAAAGACGACTTAATTAAAGAAACAAAAAAGCAGTGGCAGCATCTAGGTATTAAGCATAGTGATTTGGCCCGTTGGCTGAAGACACTGGGGACTATCTGGCCCAATCTTAAAAAAGGGGACGAGCTTATTTTTTCTGTTCACTCAGGTTCAAAAACCAGCCAGACATTTTTTTATAATGAAAAAAGTATTGGGCAGATAAACAGCGATGACTTTGCTTTTGCATTTTTAGCTATCTGGCTGAGCCACGCAACCAGTGAGCCAGAACTTCGCCAAAAACTTCTGGGTCTGGATTAAAGCTGCATCCGGATCTGTCTGTTATATTAAAACCTGATTGCAATTGCCTGTGAAAAACATACGGGCTTAAAAATATAATAAAAATACCATATCGAACGCTTGATTTTACCGCAATTAGACATATTATGTCTTTGAGGTTGCGAATTAACTGGAGTGAGCGATGCAACGTATAATTTTATTTTTGATCACAAATATTGCGGTAATGCTGACATTAAGCATTGCGATGAGCATTATATTTTCCGTCTTTGGCATTAATACCAGAGGAATGGGTGGTTTGCTGATCATGGCTGCTGTATTCGGCTTTGGTGGTGCATTTATCTCGTTACTCATGTCGAAGTGGATGGCAAAAAAGTCAGTTGGTGCAGTGGTGATTGAAAACCCGACTAATACAACTGAGCAATGGTTGCTGGAAACCGTGCGCCGCCAAGCTCAAAAAGCTAAAATTGGCATGCCGGAAGTAGCCATTTTTAATTCTCCTGAAATGAATGCGTTTGCTACCGGCGCAAACAAAAACAACGCCTTGGTGGCGGTCAGTGCCGGGCTGTTAAATAACATGACGCGTGAAGAAGCAGAGGCTGTCATCGGCCACGAAGTTAGCCATATTGCCAATGGAGACATGGTTACTCTGACGTTAATTCAAGGTGTGGTGAATACTTTTGTTATCTTTCTTGCACGCGTAATCGCTGGCATCATAGATAATGCAACGCGCAGTAATGATCAACAAAGTGGGGGATTAGGTGGTCTCGCCTATTATGCAATCGTTTTTGTGCTAGAAATGTTATTTGGCATTTTAGCCAGCTTTGTGGTTGCCTGGTTTTCCCGCCAACGGGAATTCAGAGCAGACGCAGGCGGTGCTCAGTTAACCAATAAACAAGCCATGATTGCTGCCCTTGAACGGCTCAAGTTAAGCCAGGAAAGTCGGTTAGAAGGTTCTATGATGGCATTTGGTATTAATGGTGGAAAACTGTCTCGCCTGATGGCCAGTCATCCACCACTGGATAAACGCATTCAGGCACTTAAAAATAGCTAATTCAAAACAGCAGAAAATAAAAAGCCGGGAAGTTAAATTCCCGGCTTTTTTAATCTCAAGCATCTAAAAAGCTAATTAACCACAGCAACGTTTATATTTTTTACCCGAACCGCAAACACACAATTGGTTTCGGTTAATTTTTGTTTTTTCAAAACGAACGTCACCGGACGTGTAATACCAAAGCTGGTCTATTTTGATAAAATCAGAACACTCTCTCATCGTTATTAAATCATGATGGTCGATGTATTTAGCAATAAATTCCACTTGCCCCTGATGTTCGGTCATAATCTGGCTGGATAATACAGACAAATTAATAAACTGAACCGCATTGGCAAATGCTTCAATTTCAGCGTATAAATGTTCAGTGCGAGTTTCTGGCGCTTGAGTTTGATATAAATAATCAATATGCTTCAAATAGTAGGCGGTATATCTTGAACGCATCAAGTCTTCAGGCGAACGCGCTATCTCGTCTTGTTCAATTATGGGCTGACAACATTCCGTGTAGATTCGCTCTGATTGGCAGGGACATAACATACTAAATAGGATTTAAAAATGAAAAGGACACTCAGTTTAGCATATAAAAGTCGGTATAAAAGTCATATGGCTTTTATCTGCTTGTATTTTATAATTTCATCAAGTGGATGCAGTCAAAAAATGGCCTACCAAGCACTACAGGAAGCCGGTAAAAACAGAGCTCAATGTGAGTTGATTGCAGATGTGACAGAAAGAGATAAATGCCTTGCCAAATACAATCAGAATTATGAAACATGTCAAAAACAGCGTGAGCAGGTGTTAGACAAAAAATGAAGATAAAGCCGCTTATGATCTAGCAAAACAAAATCAATTTGCTAGGATTTAATCATAGGCAGTCAAAATTTGGAAAAACCATGCTTAAATGGACGATACGGAAATTAAAGTTCTCAATACGTTTAACTGTCGTGAGCGTATTTGTTTTAGCAACAACCATCACAGCTGCGATTGCCATTTCGCTTCAATATTACTTCAGCGAAAAACTCTCTGTTAATTCAACCGTTAAATTATTTGATTTAACCACTCACAATACAATTACCCATTTGGCCAATATTGACAACCAGGCAAAAAATATTGCCAAAATACTGGCAAAAAACCCGTTATTTGCAGAAGATAATGTAGATTTTGATACAAAATTAAGAGAGCAGTTTGCTCAGGTCATGCAATCTACTCCCTTATTTTATGCATTGTATACGGCTGAACAGGATGGCGATTTTTATGAATTGGTCAATTTAAATACCAGTCAAACGGTGAGAAAACAGCTTAATGCGATTCAAAGTGATCGTTGGGTTGAAATAAAAGTCGAGCAAGTCGGCGGGCAAAGAGTTAAGCAGCTTTTATATTATGACGAAAATTTTAACCTGAGGATCAAACAAAGCGAAGTTACTGAATACGATCCCAGACAAAGAATCTGGTATACCCAGGCGAACCAAAACAGAGTCAATAAAACGCCACCTTATTTATTTACGCATTTACAAGCGCCAGGCCAAACATTTTCAATTAAAGTAAATGACCGTGTTATTGCCGTCGATATAGCCTTGTCGGCTGTTTCTGAATATTTGCAAAAACAGGGGCTGCAATATGAAGACGGACTCGAAAGCGAAATTTATGTTTTTCAGCCAAACGGCGAAATTGTTGCATCTAACCGGGATCCTAAAATGGATCAAAACTTTCTACCGCCGAAAAAACTCAATTTGGATGAAAGTCAAAGAGCTGTATTAAGCAAATATCCGGTGATAAATGTATCGAACGAAATGGACTGGCCTCCGATGGACTTTAGTGTAGCCGGTGAGCCTCAAGGATATAGTATAGATTTGTTAAAGCGCGTATCCCAAGTACTCGATATCCGATTTAATTTTGTAAACGGCTATACCTGGGTTGAATTCATCGAGCAATTCGACCAAGGCCAAATCGATATCTTACAACCTGTTTTCAATAGCGTTGAAAATCACGATAAGGGGTTATTAAGCCAGGCTATTGTTAACCTGCCGTTTGCGGTAATCACACCACAAGGACCGGGCCAAATCGAAAAATTATCACAGCTAAATGGTAAAACGCTTGCAATACCAGCTGGCTGGTCTGTGGTTCCGGCAGTTGAAGAGCACTTCCCAGAGATTGAACTCATACTGGTTAAAAACACTAAAGACCTATTGGAAAAAGTCGCGCGTGGTGAAGTAGACGCAGGTTTAGACAATAGAGCCGTGCTTGAATATACCGAACGTCAGTATTTTATAAAAAATATTCAATATCACGATTTACCGGACTTTTCTAAAGCCTATTTTACCGATTCATTACATCTATTAATCCATCCGGATAAACAAGCGCTGCATTCACTGATTAACTTGGCACTTGATAACATCTCTGCAGACTATAAAGATTGGTTAAGACAAAAATGGTTGGCTGAACAAAGCAGCCAGGTTGAAACGATAGGCACTGTTCCTTATGTTGAACTAATTAGCCTAAGTAAGCAAAAATTAAAACATAACCAAATTAATTTGATTAAGGTTCAGGGCAAAGAAAAATATGTTTATATCTCTCCGCTTTATCAGAATCATCAACTCGATACGGCCGACTATATGGCTTTTATCGTCGATAAAAAGCAGGTGTTGGCACACAGCCGCGATCAAATTAAAGTCTCTATTTTTATCACCGCTATAGCGCTGATTTTAATCATTCCTGTCTCCTGGTATTTTGCATCACCTATTGTGATGCCGATTAAACGACTGACCGAAGAAACAGAAAAAATTAAAAATCGCGAATTTTCTAAAATCACAACATTAAAGAGCAACATTATTGAAATTGAAGCGCTGGCTAAAAACATGGTCAAAATGGGCCGTTCAGTAGAGCAACATGAGAAAGATCAAAAAGCGCTCATTGAATCTTTTATTCAACTGATTGCACAGGCCATTGATGATAAATCGCCTTATACAGCAGGGCACTGCGAGCGAGTCCCGCAATTAGGTATATTATTGGCTAAAGCGGCGTCTGAGTCTAAAGATAAGGCGTTTACTGATTTTGAATTTAATAACGAAGATGAGTTCAGAGAGTTCAGAATTGCAGCCTGGTTACATGATTGCGGCAAAATAACAACCCCTGAACACATAGTTGATAAAGGCACAAAACTTGAGACCATTTATAACCGTATTCATGAAATCAGAATGCGATTTGAAGTCTTATGGCGCGACGCTGAAATTGAATATTACCAAGCTCTGGCAAAGCCAGTTAATAATCCAGTACAACTTAAGAATAAATTGAACCGTGAACAACATAAATTAAGGCAAGATTTTGCTTTTATCGCAGGCTGCAATGTGGGTGGTGAATTTATGGATGAAGCCAATATTGAGCGCCTGAATGAACTCGCACAAATCACTTGGCTGCGCCACTTTGACGATAAAATTGGTCTATCGCCAGTTGAGGAACTCAGAGCGCACGACGATGATGAGCAGCTACCGATTACTGAAAATTTGTTAGCAGATAAGCCTGAGCATCTGATTGCACACGATAAAAAAATTGAATACGACGCTAAACTGGGTATTAAAACTAAAGTACCAGAATATAAATATAATCAGGGTGAGCTATATAATTTATCAATTGGCCGTGGAACTTTGTCCGCAGAAGACAGATTTAAAATAAACGAACATATTATCAGCACCATAAAAATGCTCGATCAGGTCCCCTTTCCAGCCGAATTATCAAAAGTGCCCAGATACGCCTCAACACACCATGAAACATTAAAGGGTACAGGTTATCCAAGACAGCTCACTGCTGACGACTTGTCCATTCCCGAACGAGTATTGGTATTAGCGGATATCTTTGAAGCCTTAACCGCAGCCGACAGGCCCTATAAAAAAGCTAAACCTTTAAGTGTTTCGATTGATATTCTTTATAAGATGGTACTAGATGATCATGTTGATGCGGATGTGTTTAAACTCTTTTTAACTTCGGGAATTTATTTAGACTATGCCAACACCTTTTTAGATCCTAAACAAATAGATGAAGTCGATGTGCAAAGTTATCTGGATAAACTCTAAGCCTGATCCTGTACTAGAGCTAAAAACTGACAGTTTGCTACTTGTCCGTTCAGCTTTGCCTGCATCGACGCAGCCATTCAATTGCCGTAAGCCAAAAAATAGTGTTGTTTCGCTGTAAACGGCGACTTACATTTAGCCCGGATAAAGCAGTTGGTGCAGGGGGTAGCAGTGGCCGCGGTGAGCTGCCAATTAAGATAAAAGGTCAGCCAGTCAGCTTACCTATAGCATTTTCTATTTATATTCACGCAAGCGTATATTCACACAAGAGTTAACTAGTTGCAGACATAAGGTTAACCTTAAACGCCAAGCTTGCAGGCGCAGCAATGAATGATTAACCATCTACTGGTAATCAAGTCTAGTCCGCCATTTGTGGCGTTCAAATCTCTGGTGTAAAACCGACAGAAGCCCGATATACAAATTACTTCAGTCTGACTTTAAGAATAACGGATTTAAGTGATTCAAAGACGTCAGCTCTGCACTCAAAGTTCATTTAGCAAAAACTAAAAAGCCGCTATCAATAGCGGCTTTTATACTTGGTTAAACTTAACTTTATCGTTTATTTATTAAAACCAATATGCTGATGTAATCTAACTGACATGGTTTCAGTATCGTAAACATAATCCAGTTTAGCAGCCATTGCACGTATGGTTGCTAAAATCTGGTTAAAGTGTTTACCATAACCATAGCTGGTCATATCAGACTCAGCGGCGACAAAAACGAACTGTATGCTATCAACCAGCTTTTTAGCAGACCATTTACAGGTATAACCGCAAATTTCCTGCTTAGGGTTGTAACCAATTCGATAAAGCTCACCGTCTTTGCTCAGGCTTTCATCATCCTGACTTCTAACCACAGGCACTAGATCATTGGCCAACATATATCCGTTATTTAAATTATGTTCTTTTGCACTATTGATAAAGGCTTCAGAAATCATAGTATAAAGCGGGTTATATAAGTCTTCTGCGGTCGTATCAATATCAGCCATTTCACGAATTCGGCGGGTAACCGGCATAGTTACAACCGCATAGTTTTGTGCATCAATAATTTCAGGCACTTCAACTTCGTCTACTTTAAAACGGTTACGGATAGAGCGTAGTTTATGAGCCTGTGTGCCATCGTGACCTTTTTCTTTTGCGAATAAATCGAACGTTAAATGTTGATGATCACAAATTCTGACTGCACCTTCAGTTAACTTTGCTTTAGCTGAGAACTTAGCAATAGCATCTTCGACTTTCTTATGGAAATGAGCTGAGTTAGCTCTGATATCACGGCCATTCGCTAAAAAAAGCAGTTTGATTTTTTTAGCGCGTTTGTTCTCATCATAATAACTGCTTGAATTGAAATGATAACAAGGGCTATATAAAAACAAAATTTGTTGTTCGGTTTGAGACGTTAAACGCTCAGGGCTATATCTGACACGAATAAACTTGTCATTGGCGACAAACTGACAGCTTTCTAATTCCATTTCTGCACAAATTTCAAAAAAATCCTGTGCCATCTTTTCATAGCAAGCTTTATAGTTTTCCGGATTTTCACTACCGGCGTAAGCTTTAACCAGTTCGTCGGTTAATTCAAATTTAGCTAATAAATATTGGTTTTCACGTGTATTAGCAGGAATAAACAGTTTGTGCTGAGCGCTTCTTTTGCGAATAATTGACATTTTCTGCCCCTTTAATGTTATTACCAATAAAAACTGAGTGTAGGAAACAGTATAACTGGTCGTAAAAAGCTCAATTTTTATTAATTTTGTTTAGGCTCATTCTTATTGAAAAAACAACAAATTACAAGTAGGTTACATTAAAATACAAAACTTGGTAAATCAGCTTAACGGTTTTGTATAATTCGACTGGGAATTTGGCTGCAAACCATTAAAATAGACTGACAAAAGTCACACGCACTGAAACAGGTTTAACTTGCAAAATAAATCCAGAAAAGTCATTAAAAAGCAAAGCTTGCACCCCAGAAACCTTCATAATAAACGCTATCCGATTGCAGACTTAGTAAAAGTTTGCCCTGAGCTGAAATCTTATGTCAAGTTAACCCCCCAAGGCGAGACCAGTATTGATTTTAGTCAGGCAAAAGCTGTTTTTTTATTGAATAAAGCCTTATTAAGCTACTACTATCAGATTCAATACTGGCAAATACCAGAAAACTTTTTGTGTCCGCCTGTACCGGGCCGCGCGGATTATTTACACTATTTGGCTGACCTGATTACAGGTTCAACGCCTAAACAAAAAATTAATAAAGATGCAAATGTACGAATATTGGATATAGGCACAGGTGCTAATTGTATTTATCCATTGATTGGTGAGTCTTTATTTGGCTGGCAGTTTGTAGGCACGGATATCAGTAAGCTTGCTTTGGAATCAGCTGAAAAAAACCTCTCGACTAACCATTTATCCAGCCGACTTGTATGGCAAAAAAATAAATCCAATATTTTTAAAGGGATTTTGAAGACTCAATTAACATCGGATATCGCGCAATTTGACGCCTGTATTTGCAATCCGCCATTTTACGAGTCAGCAAAACAAGCCATGCAGGTTAACTTAACCAAGCAACACAAGCTGAATAAAAACCGAGTTAAAAAAGGTAACCGGGTTAAACCGATTGAGCAAAATAGAAATTTCAGAGGTCAAAATGCAGAGCTCTGGTGTCAGGGTGGAGAGTTGGCTTTTTTGCTTAACATGGTGGATGAAAGCATAGAATATGCTAAACAGATTGTCTGGTTTACCACTTTAGTCTCAAATAAGGAAAATCTGCCCCCATTGCAAAAACGCTTGGCGCACCACAACGCCAGGCAGGTAAAAACTATCCCAATGGGGCAAGGACAAAAACAAAGCCGGATATTAGCTTGGCAGTTTTAAGTTTATAACCTCAACTAAATTTAATCACAAAGGAGTTAAGATGTCAGATTCAAGTATCAGAGTAGGTGTTGTCGGTTTTGGCAATTCTGCAAAAGCATTTCATCTACCTTTTATAACAACACAAAGTGAATACCAGTTAGTTGCCATCAGCAGCTCACAGCTGGAAGCAGTCGCCACTGCGTATCCTCAAGCTGTCTGTTATGCCAGCGCAGAAACCTTAATTAAAGAGGCTGATGTTGACCTTGTGATTATTACTGCGCCCAATCATGTTCATTTTAGTTTGACCAAACTGGCGCTGGAAAATGGCAAGCATGTCGTTTTGGAAAAGCCGATGGCCAATACCAGCGAAGAAGCCGAGCAGCTGGTTCGAATTGCTGAAAAAGAAAATCGTTTATTCAGTATCTACCAGAATCGACGATGGGACGGTGACTTTTTAACGGTTAAAAAGTTATTAAACGATAATAAACTCGGCAAAATAAAACATTTTGAATCTCACTTTGATAGATTCAGACCCATTGTTGAAACTCGCTGGCGAGAAGAAGCCGGGTTGGGTAACGGTATCTGGTTTGATTTAGGCCCACATCTGGTTGATCAGACGATTCAATTATTTGGTTTACCTGAGGCTGTCACCGCGCGCATTTTAACCATGCGAGAAAATGCCAAAACCGCTGATTATGCGCATGTTACTTTGCACTATGACAATTTAGAAGCTGTGATGCATATGACAACACTCTCGGCGATACCCAATCAAAGATTTAGAATCGATGGTAGCAAAGGCAGTTATCTCAAAGCCGGATTAGATGTACAGGAAGGTCAGTTAAAATCAGGCATCTTGCCAACAAATGACAGCTTTGCCAAAGAGTCGCAAGATTGCTTCGGTTCATTGTTTACTCAGGATGCTGAGCAAAGTATCGTAACTCAAGATGGCCAGTATGCTCAATATTATCGCTTAATGTCTAAAGCAATTCTTAATCAGGGGCCGGTACCTGTTCCGCCTCGAGAAATTATAAATGTGATTAAAGTCATTGAACTAGGCTATCAAAGTCAGGCAGAAGGCAAAACACTTAAGTTTAACGGTGTGTAAACTGAGCACTTCTCACTTGGCTTTTTAGTGCTTTCTGTTAAAATGCCGCGCAATAAACTGGCTGGGAATATGGTGAGAACCCATAACTGTACCCGCAACTGTAAACAAAATACAATTTTGTAAGTCAGATACCGTCAGTTTATTGAGTTCATTGAGTGCGGGAAAACGCTTATGATGAATGCATCTTTCTTGCTTATTTTTAGCAAATGCTGTCGGCATTTTCTGCAACTTTGCAACCCACCGGGTGTATTTATTCGTTTTTTGACGCAACTTGGTTTTTAATTAAGATTCTCTGGCGCATAATTTAACGAATATATGGCATCTTCGCTTTTAAAAGTTTCCAACCTTAGTTGGCAAACCGACCAGCAAACTATTCTGGATTCAATCAGCTTTGAATTATGCCCGCAGTCTGTGAATGCGATTGTAGGCCCTAATGGGGCAGGTAAAACCAGCTTATTGCGTTGTCTTTACAAACAAATTAATAACTACTCTGGTGATGTCCTACTGACTGATGAGAATATTAAAAATTTATCAGCTAAATATCTGGCCAAACAAATAGCGGTTGTGAATCAGCATATGCCGCTGAGTTTTACATTAACGGTTTATGATATTGTTTGTTTAGGGCTTATCCCGCACCTTTCATTATTCAGCCAAATCAGCAAACAACAAAAAGCACTTATTGAAACGATTTTGGTGCAACTTGAAATTGCAAATCTCAGAGCCAGAGTTTTTAATCAGCTATCGGGCGGGGAACAACAGCGTGTGCTCATAGCAAGAGCTTTAGCACAACAACCTAAATTATTGATTTTAGATGAGCCGACTAATCATCTGGATATTCATTTTCAACATCAGATATTAGATTTAATCAGTAAGCTGGATGTTTGTGTATTAATGACTGTACATGATTTAAATCTGGCCGCTTATTATGCGCAGCAAATTTTATTATTAGACCGGGGACAACTGGTCGCTCATGGTCAACCCGATACGGTTTTAACGCCGAACCTGATTAATCAGGTTTTTAATTTACCGGTTGAGCTGGGCACTAACCCTTTGAATCGAAAACGTCATGTCTATTTTTCTGCGTTGGCTGAAGAGGCAAAGCCCTGATGTCGGGATTAAATTTTTCACGTAATAAAACTAGGCTTAGTTTAATTGCCATGGCGGTTCTTATTGCCAGTCTATTGGCTTCTCTGACTTTTGGCGCTGCACAGATATCTGTTACTCAAGTATTTTATTGTTTGTTTGAACAATGTAGCGATCCACTTGAACAAACACTTATCTGGCAAATCAGGATGCCGCGCGTGCTGGTTGCGCTTTTATGCGGTGCAGGTTTGGCTGTGGCAGGTGCAATTTTACAAAATACGACTCGTAATCCGCTCGCTGAGCCTTATTTATTTGGTGTAGTGGCTGGCGCCGGCTTAGGTGCCAGTATTGCCAGTATCTGGTTTGTGGACCATATTGGACTTGTATTACCGATTGCTGCGTTTTTAGGCGCTATCCTGGCAATCAGCATCGTCATGCTGGTTGGCATAAGTACAAAAGCCAGACGAGTTGAATCTTTAATTCTGGCAGGGGTCGCGGTTTCTTTTATGTTAAGTGCAGTCAGTCAATTTTTACTTTATATGGGCGACCCTTTTGCAACTAACCGGGTGATGTTCTGGCTAATGGGATCACTGGCTCGGGTTGAAATGGCGGATTTAAGCATAATCTCACCTGTCATTTTAATTGGTATTAGTCTGGTTTTATTATTTCACCGTCATATTGATGCGTTATTACTCGGTGATGAAAACGCAGTCAGCATGGGGATTAATGTCAATATATTGCGTCTTTTTATGCTCGCAGTGTGCGCAGCTCTAACCGCAACTCTGGTTGCCTATTGCGGCGGTATTGGATTTGTGGGGTTAATGATCCCGCATATTGTCAGACACTGGTTTGGCGCAACCACAGCTCCGCTTTTGGTCGGTTGCTGTTTACTGGGCAGTACCTTTTTATTATGGGTTGATGTTATTGCAAGAACCATAGTGGAAGGACAAGAAATTCCAATTGGTATCATCACTTCAATTTTAGGCAGCATTTTCTTTTTAACGTTAATGTTAAGAAAAAATAATTAGGAACCTTTATGGATTGGCACATTAAAAAAATTGATCATGCTTGTGCAGAGCAAGTGCAGCAAAAAATTGACCAGAAAACCAAACCACGTGGTGCTTTGGGTCAGTTAGAAACCCTTGCCAAAAAATTAGCTCAAATTAGCCTGACTCACCACAAAGGCGACGATATAAAATTTGAGCACACAGTCATTTTAATTTTTGCTGCCGATCATGGCATTGCCGAGGCTGGAATAAGCATAGCGCCGAGTGAAGTAACCGGCCAGATGGTCGCCAATTTTGTGAATGGCGGGGCCGCGATAAATTGTTTTTGCCGTGCCAATCAAGTCGATTTAAAAGTAATAGATGCCGGTGTTAAATTCCCGCCAAATATTAAAGCTGATAATTTAATCAACCAGTGGATCAGTGCAGGGACACTTAATTTTGCGGAACAAGCCGCGATGAGTGAAACCCAATTGCAAAAAGCATTAAAAAAAGGCGCCAAAATGGCGCGAAGAGAAATCGAATCAGGTAAACACATACTTGGTTTTGGCGAAATGGGAATCGGCAATACCAGCTCCGCCAGCGCCTTATTGTCGGCCGTATTAGGCTTAACCCCGGAGCAAACCACAGGCCGGGGGACAGGTATTACAGATGAGCAGTTTAATCTGAAAAAAGCGTTAATAGAACAGGCATTGGTACGAGTCATTAATCAATACGAACTCTCTGATTTATCGCAAATCAGCAGCCGGTTAACACCTGAGCAAATCCTTGCTGAATTCGGCGGCTTTGAAATTGCTCAAATGGTTGGTGCTATGCTGACAACCGCAGAAATGGGGTATCCGATTGTTGTTGACGGTTTTATTGTTTCAATTGCGGCGCTGCTTGCAAGCAAAATCAATCCCAATATTTGTGATTATTTTGTATTTGCACATCACAGTAATGAACAGGCTCATCAGCTTATTTTAAATCATTTCAATGCACAGCCTTTGTTACAACTTGATTTGCGTTTAGGCGAAGGCACAGGCGCTGCGCTAGCCATGCCCTTAATTAAAAGTGCAGTGACGTTTTATAACCAGATGGCTACGTTTGAAAGTGCCAGTGTAGAAGCAGTCTGATATTCGCTAAATGATTAAATTAATTAAACAAGAGCTTAATTTAATGGCGCTGGCTTTAACGTTTTTTAGCCGGATACCCAGCCCGTTTAAGCTGGATTTTTCGGCTGAGAATTTAAGCAAAGCCAGTCGTTACTTTACCCTGGTTGGCTGGGGGCTTGGTTTTATTGTTGCTTTTGTTTTCTGGATCTCAAATCAGATATTTAGCGTCCAGATCAGTATATGGATATGCATTGCGTGTAATTTACTATTGACCGGTTGTTTTCATCAGGACGGTTTAGCCGACATGGCTGACGGCTGTGGCGGTGGTTTCACAATAGAAAAAAAGCTGGAAATTATGAAAGACAGCAGGCTAGGTACCTATGGTGCCTGCATCTTGTTTTTTGCGTTATCTGGGCAGTTTTTATTATTAAACGAATTGAGCCAGTTAGATCCTAATGCTTTTATTTGGTATCTGCCGGCGGCTTATGCGATATCACGTGCAGTGGCATCCAGTTTTATCTTTGATATGGCGTATCAGACTCTGGATAGGGTGAGTAAATCTAAACCTTTGGCCAACCAACAAAGTCGCACTGATTTACTGGTTTCTTTGCTCACGGCCTTGCCGGTTTGTTTCTTTTTAGGCTGGATACAGAGTCTGGTTCTAATCCTTACCTTAATGATATTCAGGGTTGTATTTAAAGGGTTTTTAAATCGCCAGCTTAAAGGTTATACCGGAGATTGTCTGGGCGCGGCTCAGCAAATCTCAGAGCTCATAATTTACCTGATATTGATTGCTTGTATAGGGTTTCAAATATGATTTATTTTGTCTTGGGCGGTGCACGCTCGGGAAAGTCCGGATATGCCGCTGAGTTAGCCAATAAGCTGTCAGAGCAGCATCAGTGTAACGTATTGAATATTGCCACGGCTCAGGCTTTTGATACAGAAATGGCCGAACGTATTAAAAAACATCAGCAAGACAGACCCGCACACTGGCAGTTAGCAGAAGTGCCTTACGAGCTCACTGAATATTTACAAAATGATATAAAAAATAAAAAAGTAATACTAATTGACTGTTTGACATTATGGCTGAATAATCAACTCTTTAAATACCCTGACCAAAACATTGAAACATGCTTTGAACAATTTAAACAAACTTTGTTGTCATTAAGCTGTGATATTATTTTAGTATCAAATGAAGTAGGATTAGGGGTAGTTCCAAATGGCAAAGTCAGCCGTCAATTTGTAGATGAAGCAGGGCGACTGAATCAGCTCATTGCGCGCATAGCGCATGAAGTTGTGTTTTTGGCAGCCGGCTTACCATTGCATCTAAAAGGAAAGCCAGAATGACACAACAAATCAAACCTTCCAGATTTACTTTATTAAGACACGGTTCCGTTTCCGGCAGGCCGGCTTTGTATGGGCAAACTAATGTTGGTCTAAGCGAGCAGGGATTAAAAGATATGTATCTTGCAGTTGAAACCTTGGATAAAGCCGATCCGATAGACAAAATCGTCTCCTCACCATTATTGCGCTGCGCTATGTTTGCCGAAGCTTATGCTGAAGAAAAAAATCAGGACATTATTTTAGATCCCAGATTATCAGAAATGGATTTTGGTCGTTTTGACGGAATTCCTTATGACAGACTGCGCAGACACTGGGATAAATTAGAAGCTTTCTGGGCAAACCCTTACAAAAACACACCGCCTGAAGGAGAAAAACTGAAACAGTTTGGGATTCGGGTCAAATCTATGTGGCAGGAACTGCAACAAGATAATGAAGGCCAGCACTATTTACTGGTCTGCCACGGTGGGGTTATCCGCATTATTTTAGCCTGTATTCTCGACATAGACTGGAAAAATGCAAACTGGTTTAGCAAGCTCAAAGTAGATTATGCGTCTATCAGTCAGGTTGAAATTGCTTCGCATAAAAGTGCTTCACCGATTATTAAATGTATCGGCGCCAAACCAGCCGGATTAATTACAAGCGAGTCTTAAGAGTTATCAATTGAATAATAAAACACTCATGATTCAGGGGACCAGCTCTGATGCCGGGAAAAGCATGCTGGTTGCTGGCATTTGTCGCGTACTGGCAAGAAAAAAAATTAAAGTTGCCCCCTTTAAACCACAGAATATGGCATTGAACAGTGCTGTTACAGCCAGTGGGGGGGAGATAGGTAGAGCTCAGGCCGTTCAGGCGCTGGCAGCAGGCGTTGAAGCTGAAACTGATTTTAATCCTATCTTGTTAAAGCCAAGTTCAGATACTGGCGCTCAGGTTATTATTCATGGTAAAGCTATATCCAATATGCAGGCAAAGGCCTATCACGACTATAAAAAAGTCGCGATGCAAGCTGTACTCGAATCACATGACAGACTGAAAAACAGATTTGAAGCAATTATTGTTGAAGGGGCAGGTAGCCCGGCTGAGATCAATTTACGTGAAGGCGATATTGCCAATATGGGGTTTGCCGAAGCTGCCGATTGCCCGGTCATTCTGGTCGCAGATATTGACAGAGGCGGGGTATTTGCTCAAATTGTAGGGACTTTAGAATTAATCTCTGAATCTGAGCGAAATCGGGTTATCGGCTTTGTTATTAATAAATTCAGAGGCGATATTGCATTGCTGCAACCCGGGCTGGACTGGCTTGAAAAAAAGACAGGTAAACCCGTTTTGGGCGTTTTACCTTACCTTCAGGGGTTGGATATCGCCGCAGAAGATGCCATTCATACAGAACAAATTTTAGAAAAAAGTGAGTTAACCGTTGTTGTCCCCGTATTTCCCAGAACCAGTAATCACACTGATTTTGATGCACTAAGACAGCATGCAAATATTAATTTAGTTTATGCCGCCCCCAACAAGCCGCTGCCTAAAGCCGATCTAATCATATTACCCGGCAGTAAAAATACACGTGCAGATTTAGCTCATTTAAAAGCGCAGGGCTGGGATAAACAAATTGCGACTCATTTAAGGTTTGGAGGCAAATTATTCGGCATTTGTGGTGGTTATCAGATGCTCGGTGAACGCATTGATGACCCCTGTGGAATAGAAGACAAGCCCGGCACTTCTGCCGGCCTCGGATACTTGCCGATTCAAACGGAACTAACCAACAATAAGCTGTTGCAGCAAAATCAGGGGCATTTTAATCTAAATGGCATCCCACTTGAGGTCAGCGGCTACGAAATTCACTGTGGCCGCAGCCAAATTATTGAGTCCAAAAAAGTTCGTCCTTTACTACAACTATCAAACGGTGAAGATGGCTGCATTGACACAGCAAGCGACCAGATTGCCGGCTGCTACTTACATGGTGTGCTCGATTCACAAGCGGTTATAGCTCAGCTCGCAAGTTGGTGTGGTATTAATCTTTCACAAACTAACGCCGAGCAGCATGAATATCGCCAGCAGCAGCTCAATGCTTTGGATAAATTGGCTGATGCATGCGAGCAACATCTAGACTTTCAGGCAATAGAAACTGCCATTCATCAGAAATAAATTAAGGTAATAAAATGGTTGACCAAACTCAAAAAGCAGAACGTCATCAGGCGCGAATGCAAAGGTTAAAAGAAAAAGTAGATGCTAGAATCAGTGCCGCTACCGAAGAACGAGGCATCATAATTGTTATTACCGGCAATGGTAAAGGTAAGAGCACTTCTGGTTTTGGTACCGTCGCCAGAGCCGTTGGGCATGGTTTAAAAACCGCTGTGGTGCAATTTATTAAGGGTACCTGGGCTTGTGGTGAGCGTGAATTGCTCGAAAAAAATGGAACAGAGTTTCATGTAATGGCGACAGGCTTTACCTGGGAAACTCAAAACAAAGAAGCGGATATAGCGGCTGCCGAAGCTGTTTGGCAGCAAGGTAAGAAGCTGTTGGCGGATGAAACCATAGACCTGGTTTTACTCGACGAGCTAACCTATATGCTAAGTTATGACTACCTTGATATAGATGAAGTGCTGGACGCGATTGTTAATCGTCCGGTTAACCAGCATGTTGTCATTACCGGACGAGGTGCACACCGTAATTTAATTGAAATTGCGGATACTGTCAGTGAAGTTCAGTCGGTTAAACATGCTTTTCAGGCCGGTATCAAAGCGCAAAAAGGGATAGACTGGTAAATGCGAACCTGGTTTAAAAGCAGTTTATTCGTGTCGGGCTTGCTCATTACGCAATGTGTATTTGCCAAAGACGTTAAACTTGTGGTGACTGCACCTCATATCGTAGAAATGCTTTATGCGATTGGCGCTGGCGATCAAATCCTGGGGACAACTGAGCATTCTGATTATCCGCAAGCCGCAAATCAAATTCCAAGAATTGGCAACTACGCAGGTCTGCAGGTTGAGAAAATACTGGCGCTTAAACCGGATTATATTATTGCCTGGAAAACCGGTAATCCACCACAGGATTTAGAACGATTGGAAACCTTTGGTATTCCCGTCGTTTATTCAAATCCGACTTCACTTGAAAGTGTTGCTAAAGAGTTGATTATGCTGGGTAAACTCAGTGGCCATATTGATCAATCTAAGCTTGCAGCAGAGCAATACTTAACGCAACTGGATAATTTAAAAAAGCAGTATTCAGGTAAAGACAAAATTCGTGTCTTTTACCAGCTTTGGGCGGCACCCTTAACCACAATTGCAAATCAAGCCTGGCCACAAAAATTGATTGAAGTCTGTCAGGTTGATAATCCTTTTATTGAATTAAAAGGGGATTACCCTCAAATCAGCATTGAACATGTACTGGTTAAGCAGCCCCAAGTTATTGTGATCCCGACATCCAGTTCAGAACCTAACGAAATAAAAGGATACTGGCAAAAATTTAACACAATTCCAGCGGTTAACAATCACCAAATTAAATTAGTCAATTCTGACAAGTTACATAGAATGACGCCCAGATCTTTAGATGAACTGGCCGTCATGTGCAATAAAATTGATCAAGCTCGAGCGTTTTATCAAAAAAATTAAAGGAAACGATAGGACAGATTAAGGATGATATTCAACTAAAGGTTGATGCAGGGAAAACCATAGAGGTATTAGGTGCTCAAATAGTTGAGTGAAACGGGAAGCAAATGAGAATTTTGCACTGCCCCCGCAACGGTGATTAAGCGTAAAGCGCCATAGCCATTGTTTATACCGGTTCATACCCGAGTATAAATGAGAAGGCGGTAGCTCGTTGTACTCGCGTACAACCGCTTATCAGTCCGGAGACCGGCCTAATATTAAAATTAATCTAACAAAATGCGGTGGGCATTTTGCCAGAGGAAATAATGAAAACTTCACAATTATCACTAGCGATTAGCCTTGCAATTAGCACTGGCTTTGTTTCAACGACTGCATTTGCAGAAAACCAAACTTCCACAGCAGACATAGAAGTTATGACTGTAACCGGAAACCGAACTTTAGCACAATCTTTTGATGTACTGGCGGGTATCAATACTTTCGAACGACAAGATATTGAACTTATTCAACCGGTTAATGTAACCGCTTTATTAAACCGAATTGCAGGTGTAAGTGTGTCTAATAATGGCGGACACGGCCAGACTTCAAGTGTATTTGTCCGTGGAGCGAATTCTGATCATGTTCTGGTATTGGTCGATGGCATTCGCGTCGGTTCTGCCACGACAGGTAATAAAGCTTTATCTGATATACCAGTTGATATGATAGAGCGTATCGAAGTAGTTCGTGGGCCGCGAGCCGCTTTATGGGGGGCTGATGCATTGGCCGGCGTGATTCAAATTTTTACCCGCGAGCAACAAAGTGGAGATGGAAACATTGAGCTTTCTGTTGGTTCGAATGATTATCGTGGCGCCAGTGTCACTGCGGGATTGGGTAATCAGGCGCATAATTTGACGGTTGCATTGTCTACTGAAGCTGAATCAGGCTATGACGTCAGTTCTTCAGAGAGCACTTCAACAGATAATGATGGTTTTGAAAAAAACTCATTAATTTTGAAAGGCTCTAACCAGTTAAGTCAGGCATTTACATTAAAAAGCTTATTATCGGTAGAAAAAGGCTTTGCCGAATATGATGATGGGATAACCAATAGCCAAAACAATTTATTGGCCCTTTCCGGGGTTTATACAACAGGTTCAACCAGCTCTGAAATAAAAGTAGCGACTTCTAAAGACGATTCGACTTCCATTTCACCTTGGGGGATTAATAGATACATAACCTCCAGAGACCAGGCTAACTTGTTAAGCCATCTGAACTTTTCACAAAATACGCAATTAACAGCCGGCCTTGATTATTTTCAGGATGAAGTCTCCGGTACAAATGCCTACACCGAATCTCAACGTGAAACCTATGGTGGCTTTATTGCTGCAAAAACTCAGTTAGACGCAATAAAAGCTGAAGTTGCATTGCGCCGTGACAGTGTAGAGAGTGTCAGTACCGAAAATACCTATAACTGGTCATTAGGTTACCAACTTAATCAGGACTGGTTAGTAGCGTTTACTCAGGGAACGGGATTTAAAGCGCCGAGCTTTAACGAATTGTATTCGCCACTGGGTCCATACTCGATTGGTAATATTGATTTGATGTTTGAAACCTCACTTAACCGGGAGCTGCTTACCAAATATCGCTCTCAGGCATTAAATGTTGAACTGAATATTTTTGAAACTCAATTCGATAATCTGATTGAATATGTATATGGGGGGTATGACGGCACAATTGCAACCTGGCAAAATGTTGAGCAAGCGACGACCAAAGGCGTTGAATTAGCGTTAGATTATATCTGGGGAGATTATAGTATCAACCAGGTCTTAAGCTACACCTCAGCTAAAAATGAACAAACAGATACGGATTTAATCCGTCGTCCACGTTTAAAAAGCTTCACCAGTCTGAATTATTCAGGCGGGCTGCTGGATTATTCTCTTGAAGCCAGTGTGCGTGGCAATACCACAGATTATGGTGGCGGTTACGTACCTACCATTAGTTTGTTTAACGCTTCAGTTGCATATCAGGTCAATAATCAATTCAGAGTAACAGGTCGCATCGAAAACTTGTTGGATAAAGACTATTACACTGTCAATAATTACCGTGCTAGTGGGCGTTTTGCTCAGGTCTCAGTCAATTATTCGTTCTAAACTGAGCTGAATTGATGGGTTAAAAGGATTAACCCATCAATGCTTGTTGTGAATTATTATTCAGTATAATCGAATAAATAATCACATTTTTAAAATAAAACTTATCTAAATTCTGTTAACTTTGATTTAGCTGGTGTATTATACACGCGTTTATTTTTTACCCTTACAATGTAGGAAGCTCATTCATGTTTCAACAACTAACAGCTTTACCACCGGATCCTTTATTAGGGATTGCGGTAGCATATCGTCAAGACAGCAATCCAAAAAAAGTTGATTTGGGTGTTGGTGTATATAAAACAGAAGAGGGTAATACCCCAATTCTGACAAGCGTTAAAAAGTCGCTTCAAGTTTTATTAGACAGTGAAGACTCTAAGTCTTATATCCAGGCTCGCGGTAATCAGGCATTCCTGGACGGTATGGAAAAGTTAGTGTTAGGTGCTGACAATCCTTTATTAGCTTCTGGTCGTGTTGAATCAGTGCAGGCACCTGGTGGAACCGGCTCATTAAGATTAGGTTTTGAATTAATTAAACGTGGCAACCCAAATGCAAAAATCTGGGTGAGTGGTCCAACATGGGCAAACCACAATGCGTTAATTAAAGCGACTGGTTTAGCCAGTGAAGAATACCCTTACTATGACAAAGCAAACAACCAATTAAAAGCTGAAGAAATGCTTGAAGCATTTGCCAAGCTTGGAAAAGACGATGTAGTCTTACTTCATGGTTGTTGTCACAACCCGACAGGTGAAGATATTCCTGCCGATTTATGGCCAAAAATTGCCGATTTAGCAGTTGAAAAAGGGTTTACACCTTTTATCGATATTGCCTATCAGGGGTTTGGGGTTGATTTAGAAACTGACGTTCAAGGCGTTCGCCATTTATTAAGTAAAGTCCCTGAAGCACTAATTGCAACTTCATGTTCTAAAAACTTTGGTTTGTACCGTGAGCGTACGGGGTTAATTACAACTATCAGCGAAAGCTCAGTCGCGGCCGGTATTGCATTAACGCACGTATTAAACATAGCGCGTGAAATTTACTCAATGCCGCCTTCATATGGTGGTGCAACTGTCGGTATTTTGTTAGCTGACGATGCATTAACGGCTGAATGGAAATATGAACTTGCTGAAATGTGTGCACGCATGCGCTCTTTACGTGCATTATTAGTTGATAAATTACATGCTCGCGATGTTGATCAGAGTTTTGATTTCATCAATCGTCAAAATGGTATGTTCACTTTCTTAGGGATTACCCCGGAGCAAGTGCAAGCGATTCGTGACGAATACTCAATTTATATGGCGGGTAGCAGCCGAATCAACATTGCCGGTATCTCAAACTCAAATGTTGACTATATTGCAGATGCTGTTGCTGCTGTATTAAAAAAATAATTTGACGCGGCTTAAGCAAGCTGATTCGTTAAATTATTAAAAAATAAAAAGCCGGGATATTCTTATCTCGGCTTTTTTGTATTAGCATGTTGATATCGCTTCATAAATACATGTTTAATATGACCAAATTAACCCACTTTTTTTGTATCTTCTCAATCTTATTGACCTTGAGTGCATGCTCAACCCGTCAGGCAGGGGAGCGCTTTACCGGCTCGACAGAGCAAAGGCTGGTGACATACAGTATTCAGCAAATGGCAAAAAATGTAGCGGGTGAATCCCTATCAGAATTGCAGGATCAAACAGTTGTTTTTGAAAGCCATTTTGTCATTCACAACCAAGTTCAGCACTATGCTGAAGAACGTGTAAAAACAGAGCTCACAGATAAATTTAACGTGAAATTTATTTCATCGTCCGAGTTTACAGAAACCGAACCATCTAAGCAGCCTCAATACAGACTAAAACTGTTTTTTACTTCGCTTGGGACTGACAGAGACCAAGCCGGGTTTTCAGTGCCTATCATTAATCTTGCCGAGCCAGAACGAAGTACTTCAATAAGCGTACTGGCAATTGACATGTACCACGGCATCGCCGAATGTAATTATTATTTACAAGACATCAAAAGCAATAAAGTAATTCGTTCTGGTACAGTAAATGCTAGAGTTAAAACAGACAAATTTACCACACCTATATTTGGGTTTCCGATCTCTGATATTGATGACTAAAAGATGTTAACAATGAGATAACACTCTGAATAGAAAAATCATCATCAATACGAGGTTTAACAAAACAAGTATTTCAATGAAGTATTTTGATAATACTGAATGATGAAACAGGGTTAGCTGATTTTATCAGCTATAAATTGGTTTTAATCAATTTATAAGAGGATAATTATGATAAAATGATAATTAAGCTTTACACCTCGAATTAATATTGCTATTTTTCCAAACGAGCAAATGTAAACAGAATGTTTCTACTTTGAGCTTGGTGATAGAAAGCCAATGGAAGTGGTTGTTTTACTTAAAGAGAATTGATTTACTTATGAAGTTCACTATTGCAAATAAAATAATATTTGGCTTTGCCATTATAACCGCGCTTTTAATTTTTATTGGTATTTCGTCATTAATGAGTGTTTCCACCTTAGCGGGTTCAACACATGAAATCACCAAACAAGCTTATCCAATGCAACAAGCAAGTACAGGATTGCAGAGTACTACGCTGGCAATCAGTAAGCTAGGCTTGAAAGGCTACTACGAACTGGATTTGCAAAACCTATCACAAATTCAAGAAAAATTAGCTGAGCAAGATGCCAAATTTGATAAAAACCTTGGCTTGATTAAACAATTACAAATCAAGGGCTACAGCGAGATCAACGAGCTAGCGACTCAGTATAAAACACTCATCCTTAATGTTTTTGCTCACAGAAAAGCGAGCATCGAAGCTAACGCCACCTTATCTGATAAAAGTATGGATGTTGAGGATGCGACAGATACAGCATCTTCATTGCTAATTGACTTAGCAGATGAAGGGGTAGAATCAAATGTATCAGCAACTATCCGAAAAGCAGAATCCAGTTTAGAAGTCGTGCTGAATTACCTGTATGAAGTCGATAATGTAAAAAATATGTCTATGTATGAAACATACGAGGCAGCGACTAATATTTATTTAAACAACTTATCCGGTGCTGCCAGTGAATTAAAAAGCGCACTGCAAGATAATCAAGCTTTATCCGATTACGGCGAAGAGTTTCAGGATGCAACTAAGCAGGTTGTTAATGCGTTCAATTCAAGTTCCGGATTCTTAAGTTCTAAGAAAGCGCAATTAAATTCTGATGAGCTTGCAGAACAAAGTCTTCATAATTCAGAAGCACTTTTAGAGCAATTGACAGCGTCTTTAAGTAATTTATCAGAGGCTTCAGAAAAATTTGTAGCAGAGTCTGAACTCGATATGACTGCGAGTATTAATAATTCAGAATTACGTACCTATGGGGTTATTGGGTTGTCGCTAATTGTCGCAATTGCCATTACGGTAATTGTCCTGCGCAGCATAACCAGTCCGTTAGAGCGTATTAATTCTGCGTTGTCAGATATTGCAATTGGCGATCTTCGTACCCGACTGGATGACTCACACAACGACGAGCTGGGCCAGTTAGCCAAAAGCTGTAATAAGGTAGTTGAGGGCTTAAGGGATGTCATCAATGAAATTACATCGAACTCAGCGCAAACCGCATCGGCAGCAGAGCAAATGTCAAATATCACTACGGCAACAGCTTCTGAAATTCAACGTCAGAAACAGGAAGTTGATCAAATTGCCTCTGCCACTATGGAAATGAGTTCGGCGTCAGAATTGGTTGCGCGCTCAGCACAAGAGTCATCAGAACAAATCGGCATAGTTTCATCTGAAGCAGATAATGTGATTAAGATATCAGACTATAATGCAGAGACCATTGAAAAGCTCGCTGAAAAAATTGAATCCGCGTCAAAAGTAATTGATCAACTCAGCGTCAGTACAGATGCAATTGGCGGTATTTTAGACGTAATCCGTGGCGTTGCCGAACAAACTAACTTACTTGCGCTGAATGCAGCGATTGAGGCAGCAAGAGCGGGTGAACATGGCCGAGGCTTTGCGGTAGTTGCAGATGAAGTCAGAACTTTGGCTAGTCGAACTCAAGAATCGACCAGCGAAATTCAGAATATGATTGAGAGCCTGCAAAAAGGGACTCAGGAAGCGGTTGGTGTAATGCAAAGTAGTAAAGCTCAGGCGATTGAAGTGGTTGATTTAGCGAAACAAAGTTCAGATGCGCTATTGAACATCAGCCGGGCGATTACAACTGCTAATGAAAAAAGTTATGAAATTGCTAATTCAGCAAATGAACAAAACTCAGTCAGCGAAGAAATTAATCAAAAATTAATGTCAATTGTTGAGATCACAGATAGTAATTCAGATGCGGCCGCACAAACCTCGGAATCTAGCCAGGAAGTGGCACGACTGTCTGGACAACTATTAAACTCAGTTCAAAAATTTAAAATTTAATATTCTTGAAGTCGTAAAAAGAGAAGTAGTATGAAAAGAAAGTTATTATTAGCAAGTTTATTCGCGGTTGCTATTTCACCAAATGTTGCTCAAGCTAACGATATTGGTGTTGCAATTTGTCAAAGTGTAATTGGTAATGACAAGCACGGTTTACGGTTAGCGCTTAGATCCGGTGGGTTTAAGCTACGTAGTATTTATGAAGACTTGCGTTGTAACGACAAATCTTTGGTACAACTTGCTTTTGAGAATGAAGCGACTGACATAGGTACTTATATCATCAGTAAAGTTTCAAAATCAACGCTTGAAAAAGTAGGGGATTTAACCTGGGCTGATGCAAACGGTTATTCTGGTTCTCCGATTTACGCTGATTTAAAATCGCGTATGGAATAAAGCCAGATATAAGGGGCTAAATTTAGGGTAGGGTTAACCTACTCTAAATTAGCTAAAAATTTTGCTGCAGCTGGCGAATTGGCTCTATCCCTGTGTACTAACTGATATAAATCCCGGCTAAAGCGCATCTGTCCTTCAAAGTGAATTTGCTGGATTGCTTGTAACGATAGCAAATCGGCTGCAACAACCTTAGGCACTAAAGCCATACCTAAGCCCAGCCGCACCATTTGCAAAATACCTTCATTACTTGCTACTTCAATTGTTTTTTTCGGTTTAATCGCTTGCCGAGCTAAAATTTGATCAGCCCAATCTCTTGTTCCAGAACCCGATTCTCGCATAATCCAGGTCATTTCCGATAATTGCTCAGTTAAATTATCGTCCAATAAATCTAGCGAATTGTTGCCGATAATCACAAGTTCATCTGCTTGCCACTGAATTAATTCAAGTCTGGGATCGCGAACTTGGCCTTCAACAAATGCCAAATCAATTTCACATTCAATCAGCCAGTTTTTAACTTGTTGGGTATTCCCAACCTTAATTTTAATTTCAATATCCGGGTGATTTTGACAAAACTGCTGAATCAAATGGCCCAGTCGGTAGCCTGCGATAGTCGTACTGGCCCCAATAATCAGACTACCACGAACCACGCCGGTTAAAGATTCAATTTCTTCAACTGCGATTTTTTCAAGCGCAAATATCCCTTTTGCATGTTCATAAATCCGTTCACCGAATTGGGTCAGTTTGAGTTTATTACGGCTCTGACCTCGCTCAATAAGTGCAAAGCCCAGTTGATGCTCTAACTCTTTAACGGCTTTTGAGACAGCAGGTTGACTAATAAAAAGGCTTTTAGCGGCCAAAGAAAAACTTTGTTTTTCAGTTACCGTGTAAAAGATTTTCAGTAGATGAAGATTCAACTGCATTACTTTAGGTTATCCCAATTTAAAGTTAATATATTTTAACTATAAATTAAATTAACCTAGACTCACAATTATTTCTCCAAATTTATCAGCTAATTTTAATTAACATGGTGATTGAATCCGTTTATTCAAAAAGCGAACTTTGCTTTTAGCCAGAACCCGGCTTGCGATAACTATAAAACAGACAAGTATTATTGAAACACCTTAATTAATTGCACTGGATTACTTTCCAGTTAGCGACAGCAAGAATTGTATTCGGATAGTCTAATCATCTAAGCTAAGGAAAAAGAAGCCTGAGTGAAATGGATATAATTTATATTTTCACCCTCAGTGGGTATACAATTAATGAAAGTTTTATTTTAGAACTTAACAGAATATTTGGTGATTTATGACAGTACAAATAGAAATTGCATCTGATGTAATGTGTCCTTGGTGCATTATCGGATATCAAAATTTAAAAGCGGCTTTAGACTAATTAAAAGACCAACTTGATGCTGAAATTAGCTGGCGAGCCTTTGAGCTAAACCCTGATATGCCCGATGAAGGACAGGATTTAGATGAACACCTGATGCAAAAATACGGGCTAACGCGTAAGCAGGGTGATGAGAACCGAACGCGCTTGCAACAAGCCGGAATCCAGGCTGGGTTTAAATTTAATTTTGACGGTAAGCGCATTATGGTTAACAGCTTTGACTGTCATCGTTTATTGAGCTGGGCTAAACAATACGGAAAACAAACCGAGCTAAAGCTCGCATTCTTCAAGGCCCATTTTCAAGATGGTATTTATTTAAATCAAAAAACGGCACTGTTAGATATTGTCGAACGTCAGGGGTTAAATAGAGCTGAAGCTTTACAAGTACTAGAATCAGATGAATTTGCTGAGCGCGTTCGCCAGGAGCAAGCTGAACTTCGCCAGTTAGGTATTAGCTCAGTGCCAACATTTATCATAAACCAAAAGTACGCAATAACTGGCGCACAACCAAAACAAGTGTTTATTGAAAGCCTATCCAGAATTGCTACTGATAACGCCTAATGTTATGGAAATAAATTTTCAGTGAGTCTTTGTTGATAATATTCATGCAGCTTTAAAATATTAAAGGCGATAAGAGGTAATAGAAGTATGGCTTAAGCTTTAGCTTGCAAGAGCAGGCTTTTAAGATCATATTAACCATAGCCTTAATTTAACATAACATACATTATGGGCGGTTGTTGGAATTAATTTTATTTAATATGATTTTGGTTTCAGAGTCCAGTCCCTACACGCTGC